>Ga0210003_1000513_pt1 | contig 34674 bp, 55 predicted proteins | sample LantaG_FD_182804 | JGI IMG/M metagenome (GOLD analysis project Ga0210003, IMG submission 182804) | Deep subsurface microbial communities from Baltic Sea to uncover new lineages of life (NeLLi) - Landsort_02402 metaG (SPAdes) (version 2) | ecosystem: Environmental > Aquatic > Marine > Oceanic >...
TTACGGTATACATAACGCAGCTTAGTCGCATCCCCTGGAGTAAACCACTTCTGACCCGTCACAATCTCTGTTGTGCTGTGCTGACCAATTTCTTTATCGTTAAGCGCGTCTATAACGGTTCTAAAGTAATCCGTTAGAATTAGATTAGCCTCTGCCCAATCATTTGGTATAATCAGGTCATTAGGTATAAAGCTTTGTTCAGAATTAGTTGGTGAAACACTCATGTCAAGCGACCGCCTTTCTCATGCCAAATAATCAGGGCATTAAGAATAAAACCGCTCCCCTGAATGTCTTTTGATATTGTTTGTGCTTCGTCTAATGTGATTTGATATTGGAAATATTGAGCTTCAACATTGCAAAACATTCGATGCCATACTTTGCTTTGATTCTCTACCGCTTGCTCTGTATTGATTGTCTCGACTCCCCAATTAAAGAAAGGGTCACCCTTTCTTGGATTAACTCGCTGTTCTTCGTTGTAGTCGATAAAAATAGGTACGTCAATTTCTCCATTCTCTGTCTTGTCGATAAAGAAATCTATGTAACCAAGTTGCGTTTTTCTTCCCAGATTTGTCATGTTGAATTTTTTCGATGTAATACTGAATTTATCAACGCGTGAAATCTGACCGTTACCTATGTATGACGCCCCACCGGTTAAAACCGTTGCTTCTGATAGAGCCATTAGATTCTCTGCGACTCCTCCCGCTGTATAGGCGGTGAATCCTAGCGAATTTATATCAATTGTGAATGTTGAGCCGCTAACTGCTACTACTTTCCCAGTACGATTATTCAGCTCAATCATTCCACCTAGGTTCTCAAACTGCGCGTAATCGCCTATTCCTAGGTTGTGTCCTGCTGCTGTTACGACTGCTTGCGCTGCTAATGTAATCGCTGTCACATCGAATCTAGGTTTCTGTAATAGCTGAAATGTGTTTGTCGCTGCTGCTGTTACGATAAATCTAAACCCATTCAATAACGCTGCATCTGTTCCGATTACATCTGTTATTTCGATGATGTCATCGTTTTCTAGGTTATGGTTAGGTGAAGTGATAACACTAGGAGGCCCACCCGCTATTGACTGAATGTAAATAGAGGCGTCATTTCGAATCTTTGAGTTTAAAATCTCAACATATCCTTGCTGATTCCCCGCTACTATGTTAGGGAATGCGCTTTGAAGTTGACCTGAGTCCCACGACGTTACGTACTGTTCCCACGTTGTATTGGTTAAGTCGCTCCATCTCACATCTGTTGTAGCCTGATAGGTCCCAAATACAGTGAAGCTGTCTTTAAAGAAAGCCCATGTTTGGTTATCATAGTTGTAAAGTAGCACTCTATTGGGGTAAGTGCTATTTTCGTCAGCGCTTGGGAATGTCCAGTACACAACCTGTTCGAAAAAGTCTCTTACTCCGTGTACTCTCTGGACACCATTATTACCGTTGTGTATCTTGAAAACTTCATCTCTAATGAGTTGGTCGATTCGTTCTACATTGTTCCCGTTACAAGTGATAATACCCTTGTCGCCCACCGCAAGAATTCCGCCATCGAAACGAACAGGTGAAAATCTAGACTCTGCACCTAGTTCAATATTAATTCTCTCGAATACAAACGGTAAAATTTCGTTTCCTGTATAGCGTAGTTTCCATGTAGACCGTTCGAAGAATACGATTAGGGTATCTCGGATAAAGGCTGCTGATATGATGTTTTCATTCGTCGGAGCATCAACGAAACCACCAAAACCTTGAATATCGTCTATCCAACCGCCTGTAGTACTCATTGCTATATTTGTAGGGTCACCATTCTGTGACCAACGGCATCTGTTAGGGTGTTGTACTGTCGCTGTTCCTGCTACTGCGTCCGCTGCTTCGTATGTATTCAGCGCTACTAATCGACCACGGTACGGGATGATAAGCTTTGCTGTTACCATAACGTTGGTGCCTGCGCTCTTTAATACAGGTAGAAACGCAGTAGCATTCCACGTTGCGCCGTTGTAATACCTAACTGGGTCGCTTGTCCCTACTGTTCCGCCTGAATACCCGTTTGTAACCCAGAAAAGCTTATTGTTGTTTGCATCAAACCAGTAGTTTGACCACCAAAAGAAAGAGATATCATCCCCCTGCCACTGCGTTAATGTAGTGCTAGGAGTCTCTATAAATGCGGTGCTTACCGCGCTGTATTGATACGAATATCTAGTATCGAAAACTATCATATCCTCTGTGTTGATAGTGACAAGTTCTCGTTGACAAATACCCATCACTGGCAATGACGGATAATAGCTTAGAGACAGAGTAACTGCTACCGCTCCCGGTGCTGCGGTGAATACGGCTGCAATTATACCTGTGGAATAGTCGATTGTTGCTGATGAAATCATAGGGGCGCCCCCAGTGATAACCAAAGCTCCCGTACCAGTTGAGTCCGTTAGAATTGTCTCATTCGCACCGCCTGGGTCTAGTGTCACCACTAAATTACTGGCTGCTGTTCCGATTTGAAGGCTTGCGTTTGGCTCTAGTACATTAATACCGTAGATTGTGAAAAGAGGTATGGTATCCGCACCTATACCCGCAGGCGTAAACGTCATTGGCGTCGCGCCATCGACCTGGTTAACTTCAGCAGCTAAAACACGACGTAGTCTACCAAGTAAATTGTACCCATTCTTGCGCTTGGTTATTCCCCTCCAAACATACGCATTCTCAAGCTCAATAAAAGCATCGTTAGGCGTAACAAAAGCCTGTTTATCCTTGATTAAACCGCTATCTTGGTATGCTATGGTTGTAGGTTTATAAGCTGGCATTATTGAACTCTCCAACACATGATGACAGCGCCCGTTAATGAACCAACTTTCGTATTACTTTGATTCACAAACTCGATGTCAATGTAGCTAGTATTTACTTCATTTCCATAAGTTGCGGTATTTGGTACTTTTCCTATGACTGGATTTGATGAATTCAAAAAACCGTTTGCTGTGAACATGTATTTATTTGTCGGGTTTCCTGAAGCATCGACCACCCCATTAGTAAAGAAGAAACGGTAATGACATTTGCTCGCTGTCAGTCGTTTTGTATTTGATGTGTCGAAGTTGAAGCTATTGTTAACGGTGAAGTTGTAGGTGCCGGCTCCAATGTTTGCGTCGGGTGTTAAATCTGAAATATTGATAGCAAAAACTGGATGCACACCTAAAAAAAGTTCACCGTCCTTTGTGAACTGATTGACATCACCATTTGACTCTTTTCGTAAGTACAACTCTGTGTCTGTCCCATCTTCCAAAGCAAATAAGGCTAGCTCGTTCTCTTGAGTATCTGGTGCGTCTGTTGTTGGGTCATTACCTTGACTTAGAAACGTAGTCTTTTTATGCTTTCCTGCCCCTGCTGCTGCATCAAAAGCAACATGGTCGCCTGCTGTTCCGTAAATCGTATTCAGTTGCCCAAAGTTAGTAAGCATATCACCCTGCGAGTCCGCGAGTATGTCTTTAGCTTTTGGGATTCCGGGGTTATAACTCATGCTTATCCTACCGTGTAAACTTGTAATTGAACTAAATATGTATGTCTTTGCGCTGCTGTAAAAAGACCGTTTATAGTCTTGGTCATTATTCTGATTTGAGCGGCTGTAACTGCCTGTGCGTACGTTCCAAACATGTAAGGTACTGTTGAATCGAAAAGACTATCCTCAAAATTTATAGACGAATTTCTTAGACCATAAAACGGTGAGATAACCCAAAAGTATTTATCTGTGGTGATATTATTCGTAAACGACACTATCCAATCATCACGGACGTTTTTACCATTGACTAATGGGGATGCGGGAACCACTGAAGCAATATTATTCTGAAGCTCTACGTTTTCTTCATTCTTAAGTATGTTCCCCTCGATGTCGAAAATAACAAAGGCTTCAAGCCTTAGAGCCGGTGCAACGTGACCGCTGCTAGTCCACTTGTATACTGTCCCATCGCTTTCTGGTCTTCCGTACAAGCTAGGTTGACTACCGTCATTTTTTGTATACGCTGCGTAGTCCGTTGCCCCAGTTGTTTGGTCACCCGATTGCTCCTGAAATGTAACCTTCTTGTGCTTTCCTCGGTCTAGTTCTACCGAATCAGTCAATGAAACATGGTCGAAATTATATTGCCGGTTTATTTCGGTGTAATTTATCAACACTTGCTTTTGCGTTTGGCTGATGAAGTCGTTGGCCTGCGGTATCGACGCGTTAAATCCCATTAAATTCCACTCCTAAAACTGTTGCCTGAGTAATTGCTAGACTGCTCGGAAAAGATTGTTTCAGTTCGTTGAGGCGTTATTTGCTCTATTGTACGGTGTAAGACAAGCTGTTTTTGTTCGTCTAAGCGTGCAGCCAAAGCCTGCATCGTTTCGATGTCCTGTCTGTCTTCTAGTATCTTGTACGCCGCGCCGAATGCGATGTACTGCCACCATTGTCTAATGTCGGGCTCATCCCCTGCTACGTTTAGGAGTTGTGAAGGGGTACGGTAAACCTCGACGGTCACTTTATAAGCCTTATCTGGCACAGGGCGCATTGTCATGGTGTCATCATAGAAAAGCATTGCTGTCGGTCGATTTGCTTCGTATGGAACGTACTGAGCGTTAATGACAGTGCCACTCGCTATAGTGTCGCCAAAGTTCGTGACGGTCACTGTTCCTGATATGTAATTTATTGTTCCTAGAACAGGTGTCGTTGTTCCTTCCGCGACCAAGTTACCGGTGAGGTCTGTAACGGGTATATCTACTAAAGTTCTGGTGATACTGTTTGTATCAACTGTAGTTACTAAAAAGTCACGCTTTAGGCATGGGACATTTGATAGTGTGAAAGTATAAGGTCCGGCACTTCCGTCGCCTGTTGCAACGTCCTGCGAGAAATTTAACTTAGGATAGATATTATAAAACTGCTCACGTAGTTGAGTATAGAAAGACTGATATCCAGCAATATACAAAGGTGGGGATATGCTAAGAATCGTATTAACCGGTAGTGTGTATTCATCTTCATGTTGAGTTGTGTAAAACTCATATGTATCGTGCAAGTTCCAAAGTTTTAGGTGTGCGGGTAGGTCTTGCTCGTAGAAAGTATCTATATATTCATCAATTAAACTATCTGGTAGTTGAATAACTGAAGGAGTAGCTGTTAGTCGTCTTACTTTCGTTCTTATCTGCTGTAAAGTACCCATAATTTCCTCTATGTAGCAACATTGTCGTATGTACCTGTAACTGGCACTACATGGCTTTCTGTAAATCCGTTACCGTTTGAGTACGTCGGTGTCAGATACGTAGCTAGTTGCGATGTATCGTAGTCCGATGTAAAGGTGGAGTCCGTTGGTATAGTTAGTACCGTTGCTCGCTTACCAGGTATATCCATACCGTACCTTTCATCTACGTGAAGTCTTACTAGCTGACCCACTACATAACCATGTGCTTCCGTAGTCGTTACGGTAGGTTCGATTGCGTTACTTACGTCGGAAATCTCACGACGTTTAGGAACATAATCCGCATCACTTAACTTAAAAAAAGATGGCGCGTAGATTGTCACTGATAGAACTCCAAAGATTCGAAATTCATACGTGAAATTGAACGTTGTTTTTTATCGACTGCCGGGGTTCCGTCGGCTGCTAAAATATGAGAATGCACGTTGTAGTTGCAGTTCGTATTTAAATGCTTTGCAAGTCCTGCGGGTACTTCGTATTCAACACCATCGAACATTGAAAAACGTCGAACCGGGTCACCTTTGAACTCTCTCCAACAAAGCGTTACATTTCCACCACGCGGCTCATGACATCTAAAGACACCTTTCACCATTCGATTAGACTCTTTACGTCTCTTTTCCATCTCATCTTTCGTAACTTTCTTAACGTTACTGATTGCACTCCCTGAAGTCAGTGCTTCTCCAAATTGCATTACTGCGCTCATTGTAAACCTCCAATGTAAAGCGGCTTTACATACCTACCAATCCCTACCAATTCCTACTAAATTAGTAGTAAGCAGGGGGCTTTCACCCCCCACAATTCCTTATTCGTTGTTTACGAATCCGGCTTTCCATGCTCTCCAATAAATGATATCACTAGTTAAGCCTGCTGGGGAATCTGCCCCGGCTGCTAGATTCATCACAATTTGAGCTTGATTATCAAGTGCTTGCTCTACACCGTTCGCCACGTCGCCAAAAGGGACTAAGTGAGCGTGTGTAAATGGAACACTTGCGGAAGCAGGGAACGCAAACGCAGTAAATGCAGAGCTATCAACATCGCTAAGAGTGACGGTGTTGTTCGCTGTACTCACTGCTGAAACAGTACCTACAATGTTATTCGCCTGTGTCATACCGAAAACGGCCGGCACATGTAGACGAACCTTGTCGTTTACAGCTAAGTTATGAGTCACTGACAATGTAACAACTGCTGAAGTAGCGGCTGTAATTCCTGTGATATAATTCTTAGTTGGAACGTACAAAGGATTGTTAGGAATACGGCGTGAAAATCCTGCTGTTGCATCTGCTGCAAATCCACTCATGTCGATGTAACCCAAAGTGAATGAGTTAGCATCAGGAACCGCAGTAATAGTAAATTCCATTCCTGCAATTTGCAGCATAGCTGTAGTGCCGTACATACGGACTCTATCGCCTACGCTGTATCCATGAGCTGTCGACGTTACAACAGATGTTGCCTTAGCGATGTCAGTACCAGAGGTAGCTTTTGCCGCTTCTGGTGCCTGTACGCTTTGGTCTACACGAGTAAAACCGCCTGAAGTAACGACTTCATGAGTTACGGTACTTGCCGAATCCTCTTTTGAAATCATCTTAGCGGAATCGGATGCATAACCTTTTCTCCAAGAAAATTCTATTCCTCTTCCTGTAGTCTGGGTTGTAGCTGCTTGTGTATGGTTTTCTGTTTCGAAAAAATCGAAATCAGAACGTAGTGCTATTTGTTTCGCGGCCCCTGCTGATGTAAAGGAACCTGACGCGACTAATTGTAAACTAGACATGTTATATTCTCCTTATACAGATAGGGTTACGCGATAATTAATTACCCACGCATCGTTAGTGATACGAGGCACTTCAGCGAATTTATATCCAACTGATGCATTCAGAGCCAAAGGCCCGTCATAGATAGGTGGACGATAAATAAACTGACTGGAATAGCCGTCTTGCTCGATGCAACAGAAAGCCTCAAGTCCACAACAAAATACGTTGTAGATGTCCGCACCGTTCATTGATGCGTTAGCTGAAAGTGAACCGATTGAAGATAGCAAGAAACGTAAGTTCGATACTGAACCGTATTCAGGTCTTAAGACTCTGTCTTGATTCGGGTACTGAACTTTAGCGATGAAACCAGTTACACGGTCTAGGTCACCAATAAGATTAGTGTTTCCTAGTGCGAAAAAGGCATCACGAACAGGTGCAGAACCAAAGCGGTCCTCCCCTTCAATGCCATCACTGATAGTGTAAGCATTATTAGAAAGTAGCACGCGGATGATGTCGTCGACATCTTCACGAGCCAATTCTGTTGGATTATCCCCATTAACGCCCGATACGCCATTTACAAAACTTGCTGAAGAACTGAGCATTTCACGCGTTAGTTCATCCTCTGTTTGACGGAGGCTAACCCCTAGACGCTGAGCGGCTTCGTTCAGAACTGGATCCTGATTTTGAAGCGTTACTTGCTCGTTGAGGTATATATATGTCGGCGCTGTTACTTTCGGTCCCTCATGACCTACTGACCCTAGCTTTCACTATGGGCGGGGGACGCTCTTCGGCTTCCCCTCTTACGGTTTCCCGCAAGTTCAGACTATCGCTTACGAAGGCGATGACGCACTAACGTCTCGTCCCCTTCGTCCTCTGGGCTTAGTCGTTGCTGGTACAGAAACCACTCCGTTGAGTTTCCTCATTTCCATCCATGCACTTTCTCGCAAATGCTGGATTTCCGGAGTTATACGGATGCCATTGAAACTTACCCATTCTTCCATGAACTTAAGGCAAAGGTTCGCTTGTTCTTTTTTAACAAGCAAAAATGGCATAACTAGCGTTAGGAATTTTTGGACATCATCTTTTTTTCTAACCATCCAACGATACATTGGACGTTTATGATGATAAGGCTTTTCTTCGTGAACTTTACCAACCCCTGTAACTTCTACGATTAAATCCAAAGCAACTCTCTCAAGCATTCCAACACGAATACAAGGTGCATAATGAGGGTGATAACATCCCCTTAATGCTCTTTGTTCCATGAATGATTTGCTTGCTTGCCTTTGAATCATTATTGACCCTTCTCCATCTATTATTCCTGCGATATACGCTAACTTCTCTGCTTCCATCGGGTTATCCTACTGTGTTAATATATGTTCCGCATATATTATACACAACTTAGACTTTCCCGTAATCACCAAAGGTTTTATTACGGCACATGTTATGCAGCTTCCTGCATCTTTGCCCAACCGTAGAAATCCATTTGTGCGTCAATGTTGACGGCTGTAAGTTGTTGCGGTGGAGGATGAATCCCTGAATTGCCTAGTGGTACTGTAGCAGTGTTCAGAGGATTGTATCTTCGCATCCTTAGCGTGGTTCCGCCATTCCTAGGCATTTGCTTGAGCATTGCAGGAATTTTGTGAATCATGTAAGGAACTGGAACCGACAACAACTTATAAGAAAACGATTGCTGGACTGGTGCCGGCAATACGCTGCTTGTTGTTATACTCATTAGTTACCCCGTTGTTTGGGCTAACTACCTCGTATTGATGAAATCATCTCCTTTTGAAGCTGTTTCCTTAAGTCAGGGGTTAACCCTTTCTCAAATGAACCAGCTTGACTAAGAGGCGATGAACCTTTAGCAGCTCCTAATGTACCTGGCCTTGTAGCATTCTTATCCATTCGTGCTTGTTCATCTTGAACGCCAACGCTCGGACAGAACGCTTTAACTGCATCGTATACTGATAATGCTTGCTGGTACGGGTCTGTATTCGCCGCCAAAGATGATGCAATATGAGGCTTGTTAGCCTTTAAATATTCCACATTATCTTTGGTGACTACAGAATCGAAATCGGGCAACTCTTTATTCAGACGTTTAGGTAACGCTTCAAGCATGTTTTTTTTCTCTGCTTCATGGCGTTTTTTATCTTCTTTCTCTCGCTGCTCTTGATAAAGTTTTTTAAACTTTCTCTCTGCTAACTTCTCCGCTTGCTCACGAGTTGTCCAGTCATCTCCGGACAGCTCTGCAAGTTCGTCAACCTCGTCCGGTGTTGCCGGTCGTGATTGCTGTTGCATAGACTTCTCAATTTCAGCTAGGCGCGAATCATATACCTGTGTTTGCTGTCTAAGCTCCTCGTTTTCTCTCTGTAGTCGCGCATTACTTTCGCGAATAGCCTTGAAGTTTTGAGCTTTGTCATCTTCAGGCTGGCCGGCCTGCTGATTGTCATAACCTGATCCTTCGTTTCTATACGCTTGTTCATGCGACGGGGAAACTTGTTCTTGTTCAGTCGGAGGGACGAACTCACTGGATACGTCTTGATTCACTGCTTCCGTCATCTGTTTCCTCTTTTTGAGCTTGCGACGCCCTGTTACTGCAAATATCACGCAAATGCACCCTTGACGTGGGCTACGATTAGCATTTACACCCTCAAAATACAACGTGTTGCTTTTTTTTGTCTATAGATTAAGATAATCTATAGTAAAGGAAAAATATTGCTACTTTTTCCAGTATGTTTTATAATAGCAAATTGATAAGGCAGGGCTATGTTAAAAGTTACACACTACCAACCTATACAGGTTGAAGAATCAAAGGTTATCGGAATAGTAAAATTCTATATCCCAGAGTGGGGCCTACATTTGAATGATTGTAGATACATAAGAAAGAAAAATGGAGGCTTCTTTATTGGATTCCCGTCTAAGCGTCATGAAGAAGAAGGTCAAGAAACTACGTATGCGCCATACTTTACGTTTGATAAAGATAGACTAGACAGGTTCCAGTCATCTGGTCAAAAGGCTATAAACGAGTGGATAAAAACTAACGGTGGTCATCGTGATTGATAAGAGAGAGGCTCTGATAATTGAGGAGATTTTTATTCAGTACGGTACAATTTGCACTGCTATTCTCATGCGAAAGCTAGGATGTAACAATACACATGCGCGTTGGATTGCTGAAAATATACGAACTAAGAAAGAGCTAGATAAGCTCACAAAGGACATTAAAAATGATTGAATTTGCGTTTATCACTTTATCTATTGGATTATTCTTATTGCTTTACTTGTACGGTGAGTTAAGTAGAGAGATTGGATATTTGAATGGACGGCACAGAAAAGATTACCAAGAACTCGCTTCAAGCATTTTAGTGTGCAAAAATATCATCTACGACTTAAACGAATCTGTCGTAAATTCCAGTAAAATACAACATGACATAGTGGATAAGTTGGATGAGGCAATAGATAAGATTGCTAATCTTGAAACGACTGATAAAGATGAAGAAATAAAATTTATGATTCAAAGAAGTAGAGAAAATCTGAAACGACAACTTGAACACCCGTTAATGAAAAGAATGGGGACCGATATTACGGAGGAAGATGATGAAATATAATCGTGAATTTATAGCCAAACCATGCCCATGCTGCGGTATTCTTTCATAATAATCACCTAAACTATAGGGATTAATTTAAGAGTGTCTGATAATGTACGTTATGTTGTTAAGAAAGGAAATTTAATGGAAAAAAGCAATCTATGGCAATGAAATGTATATCGCTTACATTGTTTCTAGGAGTTGGTATTATTTTCTGGTATTATATTATCACCATGCTACAATGGGCGTTAAATTAGGAAAGGAATATATTATATGATTAGAAAATTATGGAATCAACTTTGGAGAATTCTTGATGTCAAACCTACGAAAACTAGTGACTGGCGTGATATGCGCAATCAGCATGATTCATTTAGGAACATGTAGCGTGTACGATGATGGAACAGTAGAGAATAAGGGTGATGGAACCTACATTCTTGTTAAATAATCACACCTAGGCAAGGATGCCTGTCAGAAAATAATTACTTAGTGTTTTCATTGTTAATTTATCAAAACGTTTAAAAAGGGGTAGAATGTTGGACAACAGGCAAAGTATTCGTGATAAACTGATATCTTCTATTCATCTTAATCTATTAAGTACGGATGGAGTAGATGTAATGGATGCAAATAATATTATTTTTAATGTACTTTGTAACATATCGATTATATCTTCCACAAATGAAGAACATCTAGATAAAATGATTGATGCTCACATTCTAGATATGGAAAACAACAGAGAAACAATGCAAAAAAAACTTAAATTATACCTTCAATCAATGGAGAATGAAAAAAATGCGAATTCTAATTAGCTTACTCACTCTTATGACTCTTTCATCCTGCTACGGTTCTGGTCGTTCAGATAATAAAGGTATTAAGGGTGGTTCATTTCATGCCGGTGGCGCTGCATACAGTAGCTCGTGCGCGGCTGCTGTGAATCCTCAGTATTTTCTAGCTTCACGCGACTTAACTGACGAAGAAATGGAAGAAGCTGAAAATCTACCCGGTGGTGGATACTCTGACGGCAAGTGGACCGGTGAAAATCCTCCTGAAAATGAAGATGATAACGGTGACCCTACCTATGCCGCACAACATGTTTGGGAAGATGACAACGGTACTATCATTATAATTGAGGATGACGGGGAAATTACTGAGATTACAACGTAACATGGAACACTTAATTGACAGAGACGTAAAGTTGGAACACTGGGGAGAGGGTGAATGGGTAGACGAACCCGACTACCTTGAGTTTGAACACATGGGTATTCAGTGTGAAATTAAGAGGGTACACGCTCCGGACGGACCTAAAGGAGAGTATCTATTCGGAGGTCATCTTTGTGGTTACGTAAAACTTCCTAGTGAAAATTTTATGACAGAGGATGAAATTAATGACCTTGATGTGCATGGTGGAATAACTTTTAACAAAAATACAAGTAATGGGCATTGGGTTGGTTTTGACTGCGCGCATTGCTATGATATTACTCCTTCTACGCAATCAATTAAAAAATCTATAGCTGAGAAATATGCTCATTTAGGAATGTTATGGTCTTCATACAGAAACTTCGAATATGTTAAGTCAGAGGTTGAATCCCTAGCTAAACAGGTAGCAGAATATAGAAAGGCCCCGTAGTTTAGCGGTTAGAACATGAAAAAATGCGCAAAGTGTAAATCATACATCCCTAATTGGATAACTATAGAGGGAGTAAAGAAAAATTTAAGCAAACGTCGTTTTTGCTTATCTTGCTCCCCTTTTGGACTTAGGAATAGAATTGATTATACGAAATATGACGATAGGGAAGGTTATAAAACATGTCGAAAGTGCGAAACTGAAAAACACTTAAGATACTTTTATAAATGCGATGAGAAAAGAGATAAAGCTAGTTCGGTGTGTAAATCTTGCCACGGAGAAATGATTAAAGGACGGCTTAAAGGGTATAAGAGACTTTGTTTAGACTACAAAGGGTCTAAGTGCTCGATTTGTGGTTATAATAGATGCGTAGAAGCTCTTGAATTTCATCATCGCGATAATATAGAAAAAGAATTTTCTATATCTAACGCACGATTTAAGAAATTTGATGATAGAACAAAAAAAGAACTCGACAAATGTGACGTTCTTTGTGCTAACTGTCATCGTGAAGTACACGCCGGGGTCAATGTACAGGGTAGCTTTAGTTTGTTGTGATGGGTAATGAGGGAGAAAAACTTCTAAGCTGAACATATTTATATGTCAGCCTGATATACTCATTATCCCCCTGTTTTTGCGAAGTAGTTCAGTGGTAGAACATCGGATTTTGATTCCGAGGGTCGCACGTTCGAATCGTGCCTTCGCATTTGGATAAGTAGAACAATTGGCTAGTTTATCAGCTTGTCACGCTGAAGGTTGAGGGTTCAAATCCCTCCTGTTCCGTTTAATATAACAACAAGGAAAAACATGAGTGCATTCAGATTAGATTACATCGGAAAATTCAAACCCGGCACCGTAGAGAAAATGACGGCTCTGCGAAGTAAGTTTATAGAGCTAGAGGGGGAAATTTCAGAACTTTTTCCATTGATTACAGGGGATGAAGATGCAAATAATTGTTTTCGTGTATTTTCTGAAACGTTATCACATCTAGAAAAGTCACAAATGTACGCTATTAAGATGCTATGCCTACTTAACGAGGAAAATGAATCCACTTAATAATCACACATTGAAATTTGAGGACCGTAGAGGGTTAATTAAAAGCCCTGCCATTAACTGCTTTATCTCTTATTGTTACAAACCTCTACCACCTGTATTGAAAAAGATAATGAATGTAGAACGTAAGATTTTCGATAATCTAAAGAATGAAGCTAGACCAAAGATGTAGGATTTTATGGGTTATTATTGTTGGTGTGGTGAAAAATGCAGTGACGACAAGTGTAAATGTAAATGGGATGGTTGGAATAATGTAGAAGAAAATCTCCCATCAAAAGAGGGTGAATACTTAGTAAGGGTGGCCGCCTCTGGTGATAGATATGAAACTAAAATGAAATTCTCTTTTGAACCACGAATTGAAAGAGGATATGATTATGAAACTATTTATAAGTTACACTGGTCGGAAGAAGGTACTTACGATGATATGGTAATAGCTTGGAAAGATGTGTAATGTAGGATTTTCTTACATCTCTATGTATACCGTGGTGTATATTACTTAGGTAGTACCAACTCTAAGGGCTTCTCGGTGTCTACATCAATCGGTATCTTGAAATTCGCACAAGCTTCGTGATATAGATGCCCGCTCATGAATGCCTTTACCATCTGATACATCCATTCTTCTTCTGGCGGTACATTCTCTGGGTGATGATACATCTCTTGACATGTGTTGTGGTCTGGGACTGTCCAAATGTATTCTACGTCACCCCTCTTATTGAATCGCCATACTGTTTGGTCATATGCAGGGGTAGGTAGTGTTTGTCGTGCTATGAAGTAACGACGTACAACGTTCTCCATTAACCTCTCTTTCTTAACTATAACAGTAATGAAAAAATCACCTTCAAAGTTCGGCTTACCGATATGCTTCTTGATACACTCCTCTAGCTGCGGAAAATAATCTTTATCAATTTCCTGTTGCGTATCAATTATGCTCTGCTTAGTATCGGGATTGAGTAAGCGTTTATATGCTTCCTCTCCGACGGTTGTTTTTTTCTCATTTACGACTGTCATGGTTCTCCAAGGTTTGTGTCATCATAATAATAGAAGGGGCGCGAAAGCGCCCCATACTAATTAGCTCCGGTCTATCCAATTAAGACGTATATCTTCCCCGTATGCATTCGAAGCGTATGCCTGCCTGCCTACTGGGTCGTTCTTAACTTCTTCTTTGGCACCTTTAGGCTCCTCTACCTCTGAAAGCTCATCATCCCCGAAAGGACTGTTTCTCTGTGAAGGATATGAAGCTGCGCGGTGATAAGGGTTGTCGTCTCTATACATGATAATCCTCTAGCTAGGGTTTGCAGGGCTTCGCTTTTGCTTAGCAACAATCCTGTGATTCTCTTTAGAATAGTCGTCAATTCCTTCGATTGAATCTCTGTAACCACCCGGGCAGCCTTCCGCACCTTTAGGGTAAGCAACGTGCTTAACTTCCTGAGGCATGTTAGCAAAATCATTCTTTTGGCTAGAAATCATTCCGCTTTTCTTTTCCATCTTATCGTAATACTTCATCTTTAAATTCCTTTGTGAAAACTGCCTATTTCTAGACAAGGTTAATTTCCTCTAATCACACCGGCAACGACTCTGCTACTGAGGGTGCTTGTTCCGGGGTGTCGCCTGCCAATTGACCGGCTTCTTTTACTATAGATTGTTCTTCATTAGTTTTCATCGCCTTTTCTTTCAGGATTTCAACTAGATTAACTAGACGTTCTAGATGTTCTATATCCATACCTTCAAGCTCTTTCATCGCCTTGACCATATGTAAATTTCCTAACTGCTGGTCTTTCTTAGCTTCCGCCACCCGTTCGATTGCTAAAGCTCTGTTTTCTTGCACGCGACTTATACGCTCGATTCCTAGACCTTGGTCGGCTAGGGCTTTCGCATCGTATCCCTCTGCCTGCTTCTGCAATAGCATCATTTGAACTTGCTGTTGCATCATCTCCATTTGCTGTTTTTGTTCTTCGGCTGCTTGGATATTCTTAACGAGCTTATCTTTATCCTGAAGTGTAGAAGCTTCTACGAGGTCCGCACCGCTCACAGGTACGCCTGTCTCTCTTAGCTGTAGTAGCTGCGCAAAATGTAGCTGTCTTTGCGTAGTAGTGTTTAGCCCTTCCTCAATCTCTACGTCATATGTACCGAAAGCTTTATCGTAGAATTGCGGGGTAGGGTCTTCGTTTGTGATACGCTTAATCTTACCTGGGGAGAAATGCTTTTGCACTAGCTCCAACCAAATGCTACCGAGCTGCTTAACAGAGCTATCGAGTTGGTCAAATAAGATTTGAAGCGTTGTTAGTCCTGCTCCCTGCCTTAGCTGCGCTAGTACTCCGGCTTTGTCATCATCTGCTGAACCTAATAGCTCCTCATTGACTCCGCTAATCTGACTTATCTCCTCACCTAACATCTGACTGAGCTGAATCATAGATTGAGGGATGTCCGGCGCCTGAATCTTCTCAACATCTGACATGTCTGCGGTTTTCTTAATTGCTATGCCCTTACCCTGACCCTGCAAGTAGATGTCTTTAGGGTTAACTAATGAATCTACCTTGTATTTGAATCCTGAACCTATTTGACTTTCAAGAATGTCAAGCTCAATAATTTTACGACGATTATATAAAAATTGAGAATCACGAAGATTTCGCACCACCCCTTGGATACGCCAAGGAAAGTAAGGTATTTCAGGCTCGTAGTAGCCAAGAAAAGGTATAAAAGGGTATCTGTCAATATCCAGAGGATTAGGGCCGTCATACATTACCTTCCCTTCAACTACTATCGCTAGTCGAGTAGTCGGTACGATTGTTGTTTGCTTCCTGATTTGGGGGAATTTCTTTAAGAACTGCTTTAACTTTTCGCCATCTTCCCCGTCATCGCTTCCCCACTCTCTAGTTTCACCTGATTCAAGGTCAACGAGTATGGTTTGTTCTCTAACGTCCTTGTACCAGTATTCATCGTAGCTAAGGAGGTTGAACATCGCATAGTTGTATGACTCCGCCATGAACTGAAACTTACCATCGCGATTACCTCGGCTACTCATATGGTCAATTTCGTCATCTCTACCGGGTAGCATTGATTTAAGAACTGCTTTACTTAACCACTGTCTGCGCCAAATGAAATTGCAATCGGATAAATCGGCCTTCTTAAAATATGGGTCAATCAGGAATCCGTTGTATGCTACGTGGTCACATCCAATATCACCGCTGACTGGGTCTTTTGAATAGTCCATATAGAGATTTATCAAGCTTAGGCCTGTAGTTACTGAACCGGCTTCAAATGCTCTGCTAATACAATCCTGAGTGTTAGCCTTGTTCATCGACCAAAACATAACCTTGGTGTATAGGCTAGCTGTCTGTTCGTCTGAGTTCTCAACTGGTATAGCAATGATAGACTTGCGGTGTTTGCGCTGATGACCCGTAATCATATTGACAACGCGCCGGATTCTATTGAAATAGTATTGCTTCTTCCTGAACGCGGGTAGGTTTCCGTAGACGTCGTTCCATAGCGTCTGATCACCGGCTTTAAACCGTGTGTCGATGTCAGCCTCCGACCAGAAACTTTGATTTAGCGTGATAGCCTCGCTGTACGTTGTATCCATTCGCTGTAAAATATGCCTACATTCTTCACCACCGTCCGCGTAGTAAGAATCGTTCACATTATTTCTTGTTAACGTCATGCCTCATACCTTGTTTTAATTATTCGCCCGGTGAAAACCATTTGTACCAACTTATTTTATCGGGAATAAAGGGAACTTCTACAAATAAGGCTTTCTCTGGTTCTGGTTCTGGGTACTCGTTAAAATCCGTCCAAGCTACCACTTTATCAAAGAAACAGTCTAATCCCCATCCCTTGTGCTTGTCGAACCTTCCACAGCAGTGATGAAGTTCACCTGATTCCATAAATGCAACTAATACCTCTATCTCATCACCGGGTAATTCATCCTCTACAGTTTTCCATGTCATACCGATACTTCTCTGAACTTCTTCCACGCTACAACCTCATCAATTTTTTTAATTCTTAAACCCTCGTAGGTTCTACCGCTTGTCCTCCAACCATTAACTGATTTACCATTCTTTCCGACAAGGACACACAGGTCATACTCTGTTGGTAGCCTATCCTCTACCTTAAAAAACTCATCTCTACTTGGTCTGACTTTCCTCAAATTTTCCACCTATATATAACACAAATTTATAGTAATTAAAAATAACATCCTGCGATAGTTTCTTGTGGCTGCTGAAATACACGCGGTAGCTCGTTGCCGTACCCCATTGCTTCGTTATAAATACGGTCTAGGTCCTGCGGTTTTGTGTTAGAGCCTAGAGACTGCCCAAAGTGTGTATATAGGGCATAACGCTGTGCATCCATCGAGTGGTCATTCTCTTTAGTGGGCTTATCTACCCCTTTCAACGACGCTTTCGTATCCCAAACATAGGTGCCGAACTCTCGTATAGTATTCTTACATCCTGCACAAATCTTGTATGTGCCGTTCGCTAATAGCTGTGACTGGAAGCGAATGCCGTTTATTACATCGTTATCAGCATCTAGGACATCATCTATTCCCTGCCTTGACAGCTCTGCGCGAAATGAAGCCGCTGAAGGGTCAAGGTAGATAGCTTGTACATTGTACCCTTGTATAAACTCTTTCAAGTCCTCTGCGTATTCTGTATCTGTCTTTTGTCGATTAGTTACCCTTGAGCTGTAGTAATATTCTTTCTCTAGCCAAATGTTAGGGTAGCTGTTCGGGTTGTATCCTATCATGCAGAATACAGAGGGGTTTGTAGTTCCGTAATCTATTCCGATTATGTAGTACTCTGCGCGCTTGCTTGGCAAAGGTATGACGTGTACATCTTCATCGAAGAACTCGTATACCGTACCATCCGCAAGAACCCATTGACCTTCGATGTACCGCTTGTACCAGAGTCCTGAATACTCTGACTTCAGGGCATCTATATAAGTCTTATCTAAGGAGGGGTTGTCCTCAATTCTGAAGTGCCAACGTGTGAGGTCTATTGCGGGATTGTCTAGGAAATCGGTCTTTAGCCAATGAAACGGGGAATCGGGGTTTGTAGTACCAAATAGCTTTGCACCTGTAACCGATAGACGTGATTGAAGCATCTTTATGAATCCGTAGGGGATAAGTGACATCTCATCAACGTAGGCTATTGCTAGGGTTGACCCTTGTATCTTTCGTTGCGCTCGCTCATCGTTAGCCCCTACAAAATAGATTAAGCGGTCGAACATGACCATTTGAGTGGTTTTAGGTGTAGGGCATGGAAAGCCAAGGAGATGGCACATTTCGACTAGTATATTACGTTGTATTGACTCCCTTGTGGGGCCTACAATCATTGCGTGACCGGCTGGCCCACTTCGCAACTCTTTAATAAAACGCAGAATAGAAATAAAAGATTTGCCGCTACGAACTGAGCCTTCCCAGATGTTAAGACGCTTTGTGCTACCAGCGTAAGATACAAGCTGCTTTTCAGATAAAGGCATATGATTGTATTCGACCATCTATTTACCTTTGAGTTCTTCAATTTCTTCCCTCAATCTTAAATTATCTAGTGCTAGCTCTGTTGACCTATGAAACATGTCAATCTTCGCGCCTGCCTCTTCATGCTTGGCTGCTCCCATCTCATATTTGTATTTCTCTTTCTTCAACTCACGAGCAAGTTGCTTATCTTTCTTGTCCTCGTCAAATTCATCAACGTCCTTGAGATACATAGGAATGAACTTGCCAATTACCCAATTATTGCCCCCTCCGTCCATCGAAGATTTGACCATTTTCTGGCCTAAAATAGCTTGCGCACCTTTAAGGATCGGACGAAATTTAGCGTGTCTTGACGCTATTGTCTTGAGCCAACCAGGTGATTGACCCTTTTCGCCTACCTCAAATTCTGAGACATGCCATACGTCTGGCTTCTTACAAAAGTCGTGAAGTTCCTTACCTAGCTTATCCAATTTTGGAGGTGTCCACTCTGTAGGCCTTCCGACCTTCTTCTTTTCACTCATGACTTTTTAGTCTCCTCAATTCAAACACGCCTACATAGCCGGGAAACTCATCCATGAATTTACGCGCATAGTACGGGAAAAAATTGTGATTTATACGGCCTGACTTTTCAGTACCACTCCAACGAATTTGATGCACAATAAAATGCGCTCCTATCCTTCGGAATCCTTTATCCCAGGCTTGCTTAGTCTTCTCTTTGAATGATTCCCATATAGCAGGATGTTCCTCATCATACTCTCTGAAATCCTTCCACCGCTTTGTCTCGGTTTCTGAACCGGGAACAGGGGGTGGAAAGAAATAGCCTACACCATCTTCGTCCCACCAACCCATTACTCACCCGCTCTGTTATATGATTCAGCTTGCCCATCATATTCAAGGGCGTAATTTAGCTTGAGATGACTAGCGCATCCTGTAAGTGCAAACATAACGCACAGTAATGTTACCATTTTGGTAGCTTTCATGATTCACCTCTTATTTTTTTAGACTCTTTATTAGCTTCTTGTCTTCCTTAGCTTCCTTATTGAACATCTTCACATCTTCTTTAAGGTGCTTCTTGACTGTCTTTAGCTTCGTATTGGCCTTCTTTGGGCTTCCCATCGTCTTTTTTTTCATCTTTAGCCTTCTTCGGTTCAATATATTTCTTGTTATACTCTTCACCCATTGTATGCAGTGTGAACCCTAGAAAGTTCTCGAAGTCTCCTCCCTCTGGTACAAAATTAGCCGCGAATACTTCGATGGTTTTGAATAGATAGCCGATAAGCTCCGCATAGAGTAGGTTTGCACCGCGTTGGTACGCTTTACGTAAGTTTTCCTCGACTACGGACGGTAGCATTTCCATAGGAACTTCATTCTCTTTTGCTTTATCGGCTTGCTCTTTTACATTGTCAGCTAGTGTCTTTCTCTGTTCAACTGGTGTGTTTACATCTTCAACTGGTGTGTTTTCTTCTGTCATTTGTTCCCTCTAGGTTATGATTTCTCGTAAAATTGTGATAAATAATAGAACTAAACTAAATGCGATGAAAATTATGATGGGCATGAATAATATCAGCATGAGAATTGCCCACGAAATTACGATGGTGCTGGTCAGCTTTAGGACTAGTAAAAGAAAAAATAGAACCGTAAAAAATCCTAGTGACATTGTTTGTACTCCTTTATTTCCTCTTTTAAACACCACCCCCCTTCTTCAGGTGGATAGTAATCCCCATATGGTGATGGGCTAATCTTACTTGGTCTTTCTAGGTACTGACTTGTTTTGCTTGAGCTGCGGGTACTTTTTAAGAACTGCTCGTTTAATTCCTGCTGGATTAGGGGCGTTGTGTGCGAGCTTAAGAGCTGACTTAGCACGTTTAAGTGTGTTAATTGGATAACTCCCCGCCGGCGCCTTTCCTGCCTTTCCTGCCATATTCTTTGCAGATACCTTAGAATAACGACCAATATTACTACCTCCAGCCTTCTTTCTGTCTCGTGCCACCTTGCTCGATAGAGATTTTTTGCCTTTCGATATTGAAATCAATCGTTTTGCTTTTGCCATAGCTCCCCGCACTTTCAACGTTCTGGTCACGTAATAACCTGTTGCGCCGTAAATTTAGTTTAATCTTTTCGAAGTCGAATGTTTCGATGTACTCTTTTGCTTTCCACATTCGTTTGTAAAATTGCATCTCCGACATCCCAAAACTCAACCAAAACTGTTTTAGGAAAAAACTTGTCTCACACATTGACCACGCTTCTAATATAGATGCAAAGTTTAAGACGTCATACGATGTTATCTTGTTTCGTTTTGCTTTCATGTTTTACTATAACTTCGTAGGGTACTTCGGTTTCGAAATTTGTTTTAACTTTAGCTGTGATTGACTCACCTGATACAACATTCTGAAGGTCTATATGACTCATAGAGATAGTAATGACCTTTTTTCCTTTCATATCTGAAATCATGGAACATCTCACTTAGTTTTAGCCTTCTGCTTAAAAGGGCTTTTGGCTTTTGTTTTAAGCTTCTTGCCTTTAACTTTCTTCTCAAATTCTTTAGCAAGTGAGGGACTAACCGCATGCATAAAACGACGCTGTGCTTCTGATTCAAAAGGCATTTACTTTCTCCATTACCATAGATTATACCACTTTTACCACATTTATAGTAATAGGGTAAAGGCTTTCTACCATCTTCTTTTTCATAATAAAATCTTTGGTTTCCATCCCCTTCACATCGGTAAACTTCACCTCTCCATCTGCCCAGAACTCTACAAAATCGACAACGTAACGTACTCCACCTGGCAAATGAAAAGGCACCTGACGAAGGAAAAACAATAGCTCACCTGACTCCTTTGCTATCTTCAACTTCTTGTAGTAGCGTGCCTCTATCTTCGAATCAAACTTGATGCCATCGCATTCCGTTCGTACTGCTCCGAACTTATGTTTTACTTTTCGCATTCGTATTTTCCCATATTAAAAGTTTGTGTCTCAGTATCCTCCATTGCTGATACACAAACAGATTATTATATCTCTTTTAATGCTTCCTCTCTATCTAACCCGATATGTTCGTAAGCTTCATCCATGAAACTTTCATGCAACAGGCCGTAGAACTGTGATAACTCACGCTCTTGTATAATAGAAATTGTCGTTCCTCTCTTTGTCATGATTAGAGGCTCTTTTAATCCATGTCCTGATATTGGTAACAATGAAAAGAATTTAACTTCACACTGTTGAGAAAGTGGACCCTCTGTGGTAATAATACTTCCCAAGTATTTACTATCATAATGCTGACTATTAATCATACTTTTGTTGCCCTTGTCCTAGTGATGATTGGTATTTATCATCTAATTGTTTTTTGAAATTATCTATATCTTTCATGTTGAGTGTAACCTCGGTACCTGGCAACATTTTAAACACAACATACTTGTCCACCAATTCAAAGTGATGTTGATGTTTATCTTTTGACCACTTGATAAAATATTCTCTGTTCTGTTCAGCCTCTTCACTCATCGGTATTCTTTTATTGTTAATAGCAGCAACAATATAGGCCTCCATAGAGTCGATTCTAGAGCCTTTCCTGCCTTTCCTGATACAATCTTGGTCGTAGACTAATATAGCCACCTCAACACTGTTAATAGAGTTATTTTGTGCTATTCTGGCACACATTAGAGGTCTAATCATTCGGTCTTCTTTGTTTTCTGGCATCTTTCTAACAAGTTTCCAATATATTTTCTTCTGCTCTGGTGTGCAAGTTGCCAAGATGTCATCTATTTCTTCTTGCTTCTTTTTTGGAAGTACTTGTGGGGGTCCTTCCTTTTTTTCAGATGAAGGGCTATAGCACTTTGAACTCTTTGAGGAACTCTTAGTGGTAGTATTAGTATATGCGACCTGTGGGGTGCGGGGTGTCGACTTGGGGGGCGTGGGGTCACGACCTGTGGGGGTATAGGTAGCGATTTTTTGAATCTTTTCTACTGATGACGGAATCAATTCAATGAACTGACGATTAGATAAAGTGCCGGTATCGACGCCAAGATTTATATCTCTGAAATGTCGTTTGATATATCCATTGTCTTCAAGATATTTTAAGGCTTCCTGTATCTGCTTCTCTGAAAATCCGAACTGTTTTGAGTAGGCTTTTGTTTGACGTTGGAGGAAGTCCGCACGGAATTTCTTCTTAAGCCCAATCACTTGCCCTGTATGCTCATCTCTAACTTCAGTCGGACGATACCAGTATACTATATCACTTAATAGCGTGACGGCTACGAAATGAGGCTTACCATTAGCGAATGTTAAAGTTTGATACCAGTGGGACGGGACGATATTGCCGGTAATGGCTATTTTTCCGATTTCTAACACTTGTTGTGTTATATGTACTTCTTGACTTGATAAATTACTTTCTTGTTGGTATGGTTGTACCATATGCAAACCTCCTGAGGGTTTTGTTTTCGGGGATTATCTCCCCTTTTTTCAACGCACAAACCATAAAGCGCCACTCTATAGGCTTTGTGCATCGTTTAAATATGGGCTATCTTAGATGATAGCCTTTTTTTTTCCTATAAATAGCTTTCTATTTCAAATCATTTTTGGGCATTGTGTTAAATCTCATCTGTTCGCCTTTCTCTGTTTGGTCAACAAATTCCTCTGGATAAAGAGCTTCCATCCTGCTTACATGCCCCTTCGTTAATTCTTGAATCTTCACCGCCATTTTCTTACTTACTTTCCTATGTCCAGACAATATGTGATAAAAATATTCCCTGCTAATCTCTAAGTCTTTTGCAAAATCTTGATACATTATTTGTTTTTTATCTAAAAAATCTCTTAATAACATTGTTGTGCCTTTGTGAGTGGGTTTTGTGTTGTTTTCTCGGCATTGTATCATAATGTCACGTTGATAGCCAGGTTTAAATCATATCATTCTGCTAACATTTATCTTGCTATAATTATCGAACCTGTGTTATCTTATTGCTATAACGAAACACAAAGGGAGTTTTAAAATGGATGAGTATGACGAAGATTTATGTCAGGAAGAAGATGACGAAAATGTGTGTCTTGAAGAAGAAGATGACACACCATGCTTAGATTTATATGGCATGTGTTCAAGCGATTTTATGTAACAAAAAAAGGTTTAACAATGAATTTCAACGAAGCAATAGAGAAAATGAAAGACGGAAAGATTATGGAAGCTTTCTACTTCAAGTACAGAATCAAGAAAGAGAAAGAGGATTTTCTTTTTCAAAGGTATTACACACATTTAAACGACTGGGATTTATGCACATTCGATAGTGCGGACATATTTTTTAACGACTGGACTTTATCAGAATAACAACCCTACTTAAGGAGTAAAACATGAGCAGCCAAATACAACTAGTAGCATCAAATACACATGACACACAGTGGACATACGAGCAATGCGAGATTATCAAGCGTACAATTGCCCCTGACCTCACTAACGACGAACTGGCGATATTCGCACACATTTGCAAACAGGTGCGTCTTGACCCCTTCGCAAAGCAAATTTACGCTATCAAACGTGGTGGTAAAATGTGTATCCAAACGGGTATTGATGGGTTTCGTTTAGTAGCTGAAAGAAGCGGAATGTACTCACCGGGAAATGATACTGAATTTATGTTTGATGAAAAAAAGCGTCTTACCGGTGCTAAGGTTTTTGTTAAGAAAATGACTGCTGACGGTACATGGCATAGTATCAGCGCTACAGCTTTTATGCATGAGTATAATGCCGGTCAAGGGCTTTGGACTAAGATGCCTTCAGTGATGATTGAAAAGTGTGCTGAGGCTAGAGCATTAAGACGCGCATTCCCTGCTGATTTGAGTGGACTGTATACGTCTGAAGAAATGGACCAAGCTGATGTACCAGCTCCAAAACTCATTCATGAAAAGATTGACGTCGAGATGGCGGAAAAGATTGATAACGCAGTGAATGGATACGATGACATAAGAGAAGGCCTGTATAAAATCTGCAATGTAAAAAGCATACAGGATATAAATAAATCGCAGCTTGATGCCTGCCGTAAGTATGTCGCAGTTCAAGTAAAAAAGAAGAAGGAGGCGGAAGTTGTCGAGGTTGACTCTAAATAGTAATTGCATACTAGAGATAAGAAATTACGGCCCGCACAGGGAAGTGATTTTGATAGACCAAACCCCGTTGTCGATTTACCCTAATTCCATTTTGAGATTAAACGACGACGGGGCTTTTATGTCCTGGGGGACAAAGGTATCTTACAACTCGCTTAGCATAAATGTAAAGGAAGTCTATGAAAGTTCAAGTAGAGATTGCGATTTTAGAGAAGTCGATTTTATGCAGCATGATAGAAAATGTACTAGAGAGATATATGACAATAAACCAAGGGGACTGCTTCAATCGTCAAGGGTTGTTGAACGAAATCAGCAACGAGATAGAGGCGATAAAGGAGCTAAATTTAATCAGTTTTTACGAAGTATCTTCTTTCGTAGAGCTAAAAACTAATAAGGAAAATGAAAATGAGCCTACCTGAACAGAATACCGAAGAATGGAAATTGTGGAGACAAAACAAAATCGGCGCCTCGGACGTACCGATTATCCTAGGGGTATCCCCATACTCTACAGCGTTACAGCTCTGGAAAAGGAAGCTAGGGTTTACTGCTGAGATAGTGCAGCACGCGGGTATGAGAAAAGGCCATGAAATGGAATCGCACATTAGAGGTCTGGCTAATAGTCATCTTGATTCACATTTCGAGCCTCTCACAATACAACATCCACAACACGAATGGGCTATAGCGTCACTTGACGGGGCATCTGATGATAAACGTTTCGTTATCGAGATTAAGTACGCTAACAAAGATGACCATGCCGGCGCTCGTAAGGGTATTATACCAGAAAAATACATGCCCCAGGTGCAATGGCAAATGTTCATCTACAAAGCTCTATTCGAGGAGTTCGAGTCTCTGTACTATTGTTCATGGAATAACAACGACTTCGTTTGTTTTGAAATCCCATTTCAGGACGATTTTATAAATAAATGCTTCTATGAGTGCGAGCAGTTCTTTAACTGCCTAGACACATACACACCACCCGCACCGTCTAACAAAGACCACATCGACATAGATGATGATGAATTTGGTAAAGCAGCAATCGAGTGGATACAGGCAAAGACGACGTTCGACGAAGCGAAAAAGCAAGAAGCTTACTATAAAAAGAAATTAATTTCCTTTACTGATGACGGAAATTGTGAGGGTTATGGGGTACGATTAACGCGCGTTGAACAAAAGGGAAACATCGACTGGGATAGGGTGTGCGCTGATTTTGAGATAGATAAGACTGCTTTAGATAAGTATAGAAAAGAGCAAGTTGGTTTTTGGAGAATTGCAGTAACAGATAACAACGTGGTATAAAAACCTTTCCTTTGCTATATTATTTCACTCTATAGCAAGGGAACTTTTAAAATGGAGGTAACTAATGAAGGAATGCAAACGTTGTCACATATCTAAAACACTGGATTCGTTTCATAAACATAGGGGTTTTAAAGACGGTAGAAGAACACAATGCAAAGACTGTGCAAATTCTGAGTCTAGAAAATACTATAGTGAAAATCGTGAGTCACATCTAGAATCGTGCATGGACTGGCAAAGACGAAATATGGATAAGGTACGTGCGTATCAAGTCAATCATCGAAAGAGAAAAGCTAACTCTGATAATTTATATAAAACAAGTCACCCGCTTCGTGTACGCGCACAAAAGAAACTGAACTATGCGGTATTTAAAGGTGAAGTTCAAAAGATTAAGAGTTGCCAAGTTTGTGGTAACTGTGAAGCAAAAACAGAGGCTCATCACTATGATTATGATAAGCCTCTAGAAGTAATTTGGGTATGTATTGCTTGTCACGGCTGGATACATAGAAAACATAGGCCTGCACTAGTGTCGGCCGCTTAACCCGAAAGAGGGCAATTTATTTGCCCTCTTTAAATTCTTTTTTCATAGCATATAATTCGTTGACAATTCTTACAAGTTTTTCGTCAGTAATAGGCTGTCCGTTACTCATGGGGTCGTTTATTCGTTTTTTTAACTCTTGAAAAGCTTCTTCATTATCGACGGCTTCATGGTCGAATTTTCTTGTTAGGACGTTAGCAAGTCGTTGATTAGATAATATTCTCTCTCTGACGCTTATATTTTTTCTACTGTGAAAAATATCCTTGTCATCTACAAAATATTCTTTTGGTTTAACCTTAGACTTCCAGCAACAGCAGCAACCTTGACTATCAGTATTCTCTGCAAAGTGAAACTCTTGGTGTGGATGAATCTCTAGTGTTGGCTGTACGTTCATTTAAACTCCCTTTGTTAATTCAACAACAATGACAGGCACGCTATATTTTATTCGGGTGTAGATGGTGAAAGGTCAATATCAAAACCTGTCTGATTTTTAATTTGTTGCTCGGCTATTTCTTCAATAGGGTTGTCATCTTGTAAACCAATATATTGATTGATAGCTGTACATGCTCCAAAAGATATAGAAATAAGCATTAAACAAACTGATATTTTCATAATTACCTCTAAAATTTGATAGCTTTTCAACACGTCTGACAGCATGGATTACTCATTAAATGCTCGGTACATAAAATTCCATGAAAAGTTTCCGTCCGCATTGGCTAGGGTTCCAGGTGTAATAAATGCACATGCAGTTCCAAAAGGTTGGAATTCTCTCACAAAAATGTAGGATGTATTTTCAGTTGCATAACATGAGCCACATACAGTTCCATTTGCTAAAGACGCATCATCAAAAGAAAACCCTGCCATGTTTCTTTTCCAAGCGTTTTCACGCATAACAAGTGGAAGATGAAGCTGTAATGATCCTGCACCTAGAGGGGTATTATTAACGTTTGTCGTTGTATATGATATGTTAACCCATCCATTCGGTAAAAAACTATAGTGGTACGCATCCAGTGCAAATGTCGGTAATGTATCACCCCCAACGCTAGAGCTTAAATATCTACTAGTAGCCCCGTTTTGCCCTGTAGCAAAAACAAAAGTAACCCCGAAATTATCTTTGCCGATTCCGTCTTTATCTGTTAATGCCTGTACAGTCCAATCGTCATTAGCTGCATCATTTTTTTGCATTAAATAAGTTCCAACCCTAACGCAAGGATTAGAGTCATAGTCTCCGACAGTTATAGAATCATCTAAAGCCCAAAAATATTTTTCATCATCTGCAACCGCACTTGAAGGCTTTCCGATTGTAGTAGAGCTTACGTTTGCTCCATGATTACGGGATATCATCGGAGTAACCGCATCATTGTTATCATTTATAACAAAATATATCCAGAACGGCATGTTTAAACCCCAGGCTACTGTTGTAGTTGTGCCAAAGGTGTTGCCTGTAATATCTGAAGTTCCAGAATCATCGTCGAATGAATAATTAGCTGTTATCTCAAATACTTTTTTAAGTCCTTTCGTCGTATTGTCTGGAACTACTACCCACGCAGGATTAGTTGCAGAAAGTGCGTTTCCCCTAGAATCATGAATTGTAAACGTTGGTGAAGAATAGCTAATTCCTAAATTTATTGTAGTTCCTACCGGGTATTGTAGTAATCTGTCCTCTATTTCAGTAAATCCGTTTCCATCTACTTTAAAATACCTGTTATCAAAAGATGCAAGTCCTACATCAAACGGGTCTGCTGGTGTTGCTGCTAGTGCTGTTGTTAACTGTACATCTATATGAGTTTGATTAACTGCTCGTGTATGTGTGGCGACTGGTGAATTTAGATTTGTAGCATTCGTTACAGTATTACCCCATACCTGAACCAATCCCGACGCGCTTGCTACTACTGGATTAACTCCTGGACCTGTTAGAAAATTAACATTAACCGATTGTACTGCCGGGTTAGTAGTATCCCCTGCGAGAGAAAACATACCGCTTGTTGCGTCTACTACAAATTGATTTTCATTTGCGCTAAGAAGTCCTGCATCATTAAAATCTGCCGGTGTTGGGGCTACAGCAAGCCCTAGTTGTATTTGTATTTTAGCTGTGTTCGCTGTGGCTCCGTCTGTAAAGACAGGCTGAGAAAGCACACCGGATAAGACCGTTTCTCCCAGAATGGAAATAACGCCTGCAAGTGGCTCAACTAGATTGCCATCATCGGTCATCAACTCAAGCATTGAACCCTGAGAATCTGTAAAGCACGTCCATATAGCGTCTCCTGCTGTAAATCCAACTAGCATACACTCTCTAAACGTTACGCTATTTCTCCATATCGTTTGGATTGGGAAATTTGTATCGTTTACAGTGGGGTCCCTGGGAGAATCTACAGTCGGCACACCGGAAAGCCTTGAATCTGCGTAAGCTAATGGGTCCCTGCTTGCTGGGGCTGTTCCAAATCTTGCCATTTTCTATTTCCTAAATTTGATATCTTTCATTAAAAATTAGTTACCGGCGGACCTCTTGAATCTGAATCTGCACCAGTGACTGTTCCCGTGTTTCCATTTCCTGATAAATCTCTTTCTGGTGAATCAGAACCTAGCACTGGCCAATATCCTACAAGATTCTGTCTTACTGAACCTGGCTTTTCCATTGATTCTATGATTTCATCATTTGATAGAGTCCTGTCCCAAGCTTGTACGTAGCAAATGTTACCCCTGAATCCCCCAGATACCGCTCCCGTATTCCCAATAACAAAATCTTGACCAACGTCAGTATCATATGTTCCGGTCGGTGTAAGTGCTGTACTCGACCCTTCTGCAACTCCATTTAAGTAGAAGGAAGGCGTGTTTGAGGCGCTAGAGCTGTCGTACGTTGCTGTAACATAGTACCATGTGTTAAGGGAAAGATTCCCTGTTGATTCCTTTAGATTATCTCCTGAAAAGTATGCAAAAAAAGTTAGCTTTAGAGTCTCGAAATAGAAAACCCACCCTGAGTTTGTTAATACTTTAGACGCAATCCTTGCTAAGCTAACACTGCTAGTATAATAAACCCACGCGGAAATAGTACCTCCGCTTGCGAAGATATCTTGAAGAACAGAATCATCTGCTACTCTAATCAAATCTGAATCTGCGTCCCATATACGTGATGATCCCATTATGCTCGTGGTACCTCTACACAAAATCCAATAACTTGAAGGTCACCAGTTAAGTCATTAGCTGAGGCATTAGGTCTTGATAGTCTGCATAAAACAATATCATTAGCTGCCCACGCTAGATTAGTAACAGTCTCTGTCCATGAACCTTCCGTAATATCATCCTGCGTAGCATCTATAGCGATATCTCCTGAATCCTCACTAGTATACGTTTGATCCCATGACTCGCTGTTGTCAAGAGGTCTATGGTCAAATGTGAGTGCGACATTTTTTGAGGCTGCTGCTGTTGCTGCATACATCCAGACTCTAAATGTTACTGTTCCTGATGTGTCAATTTCCGCAGGAACCGTAAGAGAAAAATTAACGTATTCTTCTGTCGTATCGTCAAAAGAGCGAACCATAATCTTGGCATTCGTTCCGTTGTCTTGAGTAAGAGGTGCAAAATTCGTCTCTAAAGCATCAAAATCAGTAGCTTTGAAATAATAAACTTTATCTGGTAGCCCGCCTCCTGCTGCTGCTGCCCATGAAGGAACTCCAGCGGCCAATGTTAAGACTTCTCCGTTCGATCCTACTGCAAGCTTAGATAGCGTATTTGAAGCACTGGCATAAAGAATATCACCTGCTGTGTATGTTGTTTGACCTGTTCCACCGTATGTTTCGTCTAGCGCTGTTGTTAACACAAGTGTTGGGATAACAACGTCACCCGTACCATTCGGTGTTATATTGATATCACCATCAACATCCGTCGACGTTATAGAGTTACCGTCTATCGTTATATTATCTACGCTTAAAAGTGTTCCGCCCGAAATTTCACCGGTATCATTGATAAGCACCAATGAATCTTGGATTCCTTTTACACCGCCATCACCTCGAACCACCGCGTTATCCGTAAGGTTACTGGCTGCGGTTACATCACCACCACCACCACCGGCTTCGAAAGTTGCATAAATACCCATTGATTACCCCAAGGCGTTAATTATTAATTTACCGGCTCCGGCTGCTGTTACCCATTTTGTTTGTAGTTGAGTATTTGCAGTAAAAGTAAGCTTTGTACTCGTACCGTTGTTGTTGGCCAAACCTTCACCGATTGAAAGAGTCCCTCCACCCGGCACTTCAATATCATCCTCCGTACTACCATCTGTAATTAAAACACCGACTGCTGACGTATTTGTGATAGCTACTTTTGAAACTGGAAAGTCAATTACTGCTCCGATATCTTGAAAGTTAGCGGTTAATGTCGCCGTATCCAATGTTCGTAACGCTCGCTTATATTGTGCCATTTAAAATCCCTTCTTTATGTTAATTCTCTCCATTCGATACCTCCAAATACATCCGCATTAGAGTTCCCAGGCAAAGGAGTGCAACATAGTACTATTTCATCGACAGTCCCATCAATTTTGCTTCCTAGATTCAACGCACTATCTAGAGTGGAAGAAACTTCACCGCCTCGATTTACTGAACTGAAAAAACCGCCTCCAATGTCTGTACCGCCTGTAACTGTATTCCCTGTATCTCCGCGCGCCACTTCTATAGCACTATTTGACTCACCTGAATACGTAAACGTTCCGGCAACTGTTGGATTAAACCTTAAAAACCATCGGAGTTCTTTTCCTGAAGTTATCTCTGATAACGAAATATTTCTTAAATTTATAGTCTGACCAATGTAGTTTGATTTAAGTCTAATCCCAATTACTGCGTAGACTGTTCCTGCTACATTAGCATTACACGCAGCCGATGAAGCGGCATACCTGATTTGACCGTTTTCTTGTATTCCGCCCTCACTCATAACAGTGCTACATATACAATCTAAATCACTTGCTACACCGGAACCGTCATTTGAAATTTCATATCTCACAGGAAGATTTGGGGTACTCATGTAGACAGTTGTTAAATTATTCGCATTAAGAAACTCGTGTGCGTAGTAAATTTTTCCATCCACTACAAAAGCAACACGTACCCTACCAACGCCTAACCACTCAAAATCTATGTAAAGTATCTGTGTTTTCGTTAAATCAAGTGTTACACCCGAAGCCCCTGTACCATCGAATTTGTCGATATTCCAATCGTCTTGTGCGATAGCTGTATTGGATGGGGTACCTGAGGTGTTTGTTCTCGTTACTATATTTACGGTACTGCCTGACGTCTCTAAAAATATGCCATTGTCATCATCAAAATACCCGGCTCGCTTCGAAATATTTGCATCTAATGAAATAAAATTAAACGTACATATGATTAATTGGCTCTTTCCGGGTTGATAATTAAATCTTTGCTTGGATTGTCTTACCCTTGTCCCTGCCGTTGTATTTGCAACGGATAAACTCTGACACGCTTCATCTGGTCTAAATTCTGTAGTTGTTCCGCTCCCGCTAGTTTCTGCATTGTCCCAAAAAAGAGTAAGATTTTCTAAATTCGACGCTATCCCTTCATCATTGAAGATGTTTTTGCTATCAAATAATGTTTGTGGATTACTAACCCTTGACCGACCAAATGCATCAATACCAAAATTATCCGTAGGGGAAACGCTTAATTCTTTGTATGAATATCCTGTTGCAATGCCCATTTAGTACCGTTTGTTTTAGTGGATAACCCCTCTTTATGAGGGGCTACCCCTCTTATTAGCTTTGTCTTACAATGAAATAATCAAATCCGCTTACATCTGTTGTTTCAAGCGATCCTAATGCATCGTATGAGGCTACAGTAAATGAAGCTCCGGCGCTAATAGTTGTTATAAAATCACCTAGTGCAGGTGATGCATTCAAAGCTGACCTAGTAACAAATATTCTGTCCCCTGCTGCTATATTAGTGTTCGCAATCGTTACTGTTCCCGCAACTAATGTGCCTTGACCAATAAAGTCTGTTACTGCTCCACCGTTCATCTGTAGCTTAGTAGCCACAGCACTCATGATAATATCGCCGCCTGAAGTTACAGAGGAAGAACCTACAATTGCGGGTGCTGTGACTGATGTACCCACTGATACAACTGCATCAAGATTAAAGGTTATAGTACTACCTGAACCGACGGACGTAATGTTTGTTCCACCGGCTAGAGTCATGTTTCCGGCTGCTGGGCTTAATGCACCTCCGCTATCACCTGTTAGAGTGTCAACGTCTGAAGCTCCCGGTCCTAGAATTGTCCATGTTGCTGTAGCTGCTAATACATTTGTAAGCTGATACGACTGATTAGATGATTGGTCAATCCAAAGAGTACCTATCTTGTATCGTCTGTCTGTTGTTGCGGGCGCTCTTTGTGCTTTGATTGTTTTGGGGTGTGTTACTAGGTTAAGACCCATGTACCCGCTAGGACTTTGTCCATCTCTATCTACTGACATCGGAAACCTCCTACGATGTTACTATAGTTTTTATATATCTATGGTAAAAATAACATAGAGTTTACTTTTTCTTCTTTCTTTTTCTTCGCTTCTTTTCTTGAGTCATAGTCTTGAGCATCAATTTCATTTCTTTAGCTGTTATATTCTCTAGATATCCATCTATCTGCTTCTTGAGTTCTCCGGTTATGACGCTATTGCTCATTTCATAAACTCCTTTTTATACTCTTTAGATAGACGCTTAACTGTAGGTTCAGTTTTGAGTTTACTTTTCAATTTGTTCTCTAAGTAAACGACTGTATCAAAAAGAAAAGCGTCATCCATGTTCTTTAGGGATGGCTCTATATCCTTCAAGCCTTGCGCTCTAGATTTCTGTCTTCCTTCTAGTCTTTTCCCTGCAAATGGTGCGAATAATTCTGATGCTAAATGAGTTCTATCCGCTTCGATAATCGTTGATTCCTCAACGCTATGGCCTTTAGGCTCTACTTTTTTGTAGGGGAATAGCTCTTTATTCTTCTTGATTTCCTTATTGAAAGTAGCTCCGATTGAAGGTTTTTTTGTATTGAACCAAACACCAAATTTGTTTGACCCTTCAGTAATTGGCTTAGCCTCTCCTGACGTCATTTTATTAAATGTGTCTAGGTCAAAGTTTTCATATTCATATACATCACCGCCCTTTCTACCCTCACGACCCTTAAATACTACACGCATTTTGCCCTTATCAGCGTCATACGTTGCTGCTGAAATGTTGCTAGACTTTAAGGAGGAGGCAAAAGGTCGTGCTTTACCCTTGATTGTTCCATCTTTAGATTCTGGTTTATCACCTATTAGCTGTTCGAATGACCAACCTGTTGGGTTTTCCTGTCTGGAAATTTGAGGGGAAGGTTCTTCTTCCACTTGTTCAATTAGTTCTGATTCTTGTTGTGGCTGTTCTACAGTTTCTATTTCTTCAACTTCTTCTAATTCTTGTTCGGGTGCCCGTTGTGGCTGTTCAATCTGTGAGTGTTGTTTGAACTCCTCATAGACCTGTTCGAAAGGCTTCTTCCTAGCTCTTTCAATGTCTTTTACAGCATTTGCACCAAACATTTTACGCGTGAACTGCATAGCTTCCATAGGGCTTAGGTCTTGCTTCACACTCTCTAAAACAGTACCTACACCACTCTTAATCAAAACATCGTAGCTTGCTTTAGCTTCATTAGGGTCTACACCCTCAACTGGTACTAATGGCTGCTCTGTAACTTCTTGCTCTGAACCCACTTGTTCTGGGGTAGGAGCTTGCCCTTCCGTAGGACCTTGGTCAGGGGGTGTTTCCCCTCCGCCTTCCGATTGAGCTTTTGAGCTTAAATAGTTTGTCGCAGCTTCTTGGAGTGGTCCGATAGAAGCAGCGGTTACACCCGCCTTTATTCCACCTTTTGCTAGAGACATAACAAATTCTTCAAAGGGTAATGAGCCACCCTGCTGCACATGCTTTTCGAAAGACTTAGTAAGCTTGTTCAGCTCGTTATATCCTGCCATCCCTCCAACTATTGCGCCCGGTATGCCGCCAACTGCCCCGCCAACGGCTGCACCAACCGCAGCACCACCTAATCCTAGCGGTGCAGTACCACGGTCCGTCTGTACGTTCTGGCTCCGCTTCAT
>Ga0210003_1000514_pt1 | contig 34647 bp, 31 predicted proteins | sample LantaG_FD_182804 | JGI IMG/M metagenome (GOLD analysis project Ga0210003, IMG submission 182804) | Deep subsurface microbial communities from Baltic Sea to uncover new lineages of life (NeLLi) - Landsort_02402 metaG (SPAdes) (version 2) | ecosystem: Environmental > Aquatic > Marine > Oceanic >...
CTTCCAGCACGATCTGTCCCATATTCAACTCGCCGACAATCACCTTCTTGCACCTGGAACAAATCTCGGCCAGTTGTTTTTCCGGGAAGGGCCAGATCGTGTAAAGCTGCACGGTGCCGACTTTCACACCGGCCTTGCGGGCCAGCATGACCGCCTGAAGCGCCGCCCGGGAAACCGAACCGTACGAGATAAAAGCTACCTCGGCGTCGTCCATCATCTCGGTACGCATCTTCACGGTCTCATCCCGGTAGTCCAGAATCTTGTTGCGGAGCTTGTCCAGCTTGGGCGAAACCTCGGCCGGGTTGTTGGTGGTGAAACCCATCGGGTCGTGAGTCAGGCCGGTAACGTTATAACGATAACCTTCACCGAACCCGGCCATGGGCGAAACCCCGTTGGGGGTCATCTCAAAAGGCGCATAATCTTCGGGTTTACAGGTGGGTTTGACCCGGTCAAAAACTTCATACTCCCCTTTCTCGGGGATGGTGATCATTTCCCGGGAATGGGCGATAACCTCGTCGAGCAGCACCGCAACCGGGGTGCGAAAACGTTCGGCCAGGTTAAAGGCGCGGATAGTTTCGGTAAGGCATTCCTGGACGGTTGACGGCGCGACCGCGATGGCCGTGTAGTCGCCGTGGGTCCCCCAGCGAGCCTGCATGGTGTCCGACTGACTGCCCTTGGTGGGCATGCCGGTGGACGGTCCGCCGCGCTGAACATTGAAAATGACGACCGGGGTCTCGGTCATGTAGGCATAACCGATATTTTCAACCATCAGGGAATAACCCGGTCCGGAAGTCGCGGTCATCGATTTCAAACCCGCTATCGAAGCTCCGATAATGGCCGCGATGGAACCGATTTCGTCCTCCATCTGGATAAACTTACCCCCTATTTTGGGTAATTCGCGGGCACAGCCCTCGGCGACTTCGGTCGAAGGTGTTATCGGGTACCCGGCAAAAAACCTCATGCCGGCGTAAATAGCGCCGTGAACGCATGCCAAATTACCCAGCATCAAGTGACGTTTTTTATTAGCCATTTTCCCTTTTGTTCCTTCCTACTTGTAATTCGATGTAATCGCAAAATCCGGGCAATGCACCCAACAAATAGTACACTGGGTACAATCATCCGGACGGGCTATAACTGGTTTACCATCCCGGTCAGGTTCGAAAACCTGTTGAGGACAAAGGGCGATACAAATATTGCAAGCTTTGCACCACTTCATGTTGATTTCCAAAGGTGGCGGTCCGCTCGAATAATCATATTTTCTTTTACGGGCCGGTTTGGAATCGGTTTTCCCGGCCGTTTCCGAGTCAGACATTATTTGTCTCCTTAATCCTGACTAAAGGTTCATTCATTTATGTTTAAAACCTCTGTTATTTCTTCTTTTTCGAGGTTGTGGTTTTCTTTTTGGTCACGGTTTTTTTGGCGACCGTTTTTTTGGCTTTCTTCACGGTTTCTTTAACCTCTTTTTTTACGGGTTTCTTTACCGCTTTCTTTTTGGCCGGCGCTTTTTTACTGGCCTTCAACAGTTCCTTCAAAAGAACCGGCAGCTCCAGTGGCGAGGCCGCCACCGGGACACCGACCTTGTTGAGGGCCTTGATTTTGTCCTCGGCCGTGCCCGAGCCGCCCGAGATAATCGCCCCGGCATGCCCCATCCGTTTTCCGGGAGGAGCCGTCCGCCCGGCGATAAACGACACCACCGGCTTGGTAACATGCTTTTTAATAAACTGCGCGGCGACCTCTTCGTCCGAGCCGCCAATCTCGCCGATCATGACGATGGCTTTGGTGGCCGGGTCGTTCTCGAAAGCTTCCAGGCAATCGATGAAATTGGTGCCGATAACCTGGTCGCCCCCGATACCGATACAGGTGCTCTGACCCAGGCCGGCCAGGGTCAGCGCCCAGATAGCCTCGTAAGTCAGGGTACCCGAGCGGGAGATAACCCCGACATTACCCTTCTTGACAATCGTACCGGGCAGAATACCGACTTTCGACTGGTCGGGTGAAATCAGTCCCGGACAGTTGGGTCCGATCAGGCGGGCGCCCTGGGCCTTGACGTACGGCACGGCTTTCATCATGTCGTTGGCCGGCACACCTTCGGTGACGCACACGATCAGCTTGATGCCGGCGGCGGCGGCCTCAAAAATGGCGTCGGTGGCGAACGCCGGCGGTACATATATTACGGACGTATTGGCCTTGGTCTTGGCCACCGCTTCTTCCATGGTATTAAAAACCGGGATCCCGGCCACCTTGGAGTTGCCCTTGCCGGGGGTGACGCCGCCCACGACATCGGTGCCGTATTTCTTCATCTGCTTGGCATGGAAGGAACCGTCACGCCCGGTAATGCCCTGCACGATTAACTTCGTTTTCTTATTTATGAAAATAGACATTCTTATTTACCCTTCATAATATCCGGTTATACAACTTATTCAATGCCCGAAAGCGAGATGGCTTTCTTGACGGCGCCATCCAGCGTGTCCGCCGTCGGCAGCTTATAGGAACTGAGAATCCGGTGGGCTTCATCTTCGTTGGTGCCGGTCAGGCGCACTACCACCGGGACGCTGGGATTATATTCCTTAAAGGCGGCGACAATACCGTGGGCGACGTCGTCGCACCGGGTAATCCCGCCGAAAATATTAATCAGAATAGCCCGGACATTGGGGTCCGACAGAACAATCTGCATGGCCGTCAGGACTTTCTCGGGGTTGGAGGAGCCGCCGATATCGAGGAAGTTGGCCGGCTCGCCGCCGTAATGCTTGACGAGGTCCATAGTCGTCATAGCCAGTCCGGCCCCGTTGACAATACAGCCGATATTGCCGTCAAGCTTGACATAGGACAGGTCGGCCTCGCGGGCCTTTACCTCGGCGGGGTCCTCGGCGTCGAGGTCGCGCATGGCGGCGATATCCTTATGACGGAAAAGACCGTTTCCGTCGATATTCAGTTTGGCGTCGATTGCCAGGACATCACCGCCGGGAGTGGAAATAAGCGGGTTGATTTCCACCAGCGAGGAATCCACTTTCCAGAAAATATCATACAGCTTCATGATTATATCCGCCGTTTTCCTGACCTGGCTTATTTCCCGGAACAGCTTGTAAGCCAGGTTGCGGGCCTGGTATTCCTGGAGACCTACGACCGGGTCAACGTAAAGTTTATGAATTTTCTCGGGTGTTTTGGCCGCTACTTCCTCGATATCCATACCGCCGGCCGAGGAAACCATGATAACCGGTTTCTGGGTGGCCCGGTCGAGAATAATCCCAACGTAGGCTTCGGAGATAATCTCCACGGCTTCGGTAACGAGAACTTTCTTCACCGTCAAACCCTTGATGTCCATGCCCAGGATTTTGTGAGCGAGAATCTTGGCGGCCTCGGCGTTCTCGGCGTATTTCACTCCGCCCGCCTTGCCGCGGCCACCGACATGAACCTGGGCCTTGACCATCACCGGCTTGTTTAATCGCTCGGTTATTTCAAAAGCTTCCATGGGAGAGGTGGCGACATCTCCGAGCGGAACTGGAATACCGGCCTGATCGAAAATTTGTTTTGCCTGATACTCGTGAACCTTCATAAACTGTTTTCCTTATCTTTTGACGAGTCTATATCATTTGCTTTTATCTTCTGAAAATATTCTTTCGCAAACGGCTCCAGCGCCTCGCGGGTATTCAACTGCGGGTCGTCCAGGACGACTTCCATAAGCTGGTTTAAAATCATGCCGACCGTTTTGCCCTGTTCGAGGTTGAACATCCGCATAATGTCGTTGCCGTCGAGGGCCAGGTCGGCCAGCCCGAAGGGGGGTTTTTGGGCCAGCTCGAGGCGGATATTTTCCTCGAACTCATCGACATCCTCGGTGGTGCCGCCCATTCCCTGGGCTATGACATCGGCCCGGCGCAAATCCAGCAGGTCGAAAATCAAATTCACGCCCACCCGCCTGACCAGGCGGCGCAGGCCTTTGTCGGTGACCTGGGTGGTGAACATATGCCGCTCCACGAGGACGGCCACTTCCCGGATGAAATCCTTGGCGTACCGGAAACGGTTGAGAACCTCGACCGCGGTGCGGGCGCTGCTGTTCTCGTGACCGTAAAAGGAAGCTCCGGTCTCGGTGGGCCGCTTGTGAATCGGTTTGGTGATATCGTGAAAGAGCGCTGCCATGCGCAGGCGCAAATCAGGTCGGCAGACATCGACGGCGCGCAGGGCGTGCTCGAAAACATCGTACTTATGAAATCCGCCCGGCTGCGTCACCCCGACACAGTTTTCCAGTTCCGGGATAAGTTCCTTCAACAGGCCGGTTTCTTGCATGAGGCGGAAACCGATCGAGGGTTTTTTCGCCCGCTCCAGGAGTTTGTTGAACTCCTCGGCCACCCTTTCGGCGGAGATGGTCGATATAAGCGCGGCGTGTTTTTTAATCGCTTCAAAAGTCTCCGGCTCGACCGTGAACTCAAACCGGGCCGCCAGCTGGACGGCGCGAAGCATCCGCAGCGGGTCCTCGATGAACGAGTTTTCCGAGGTCATCCGCAAAGAACGCTTTTCGAGGTCGACCAGACCGCCGAGAGGGTCGACCAGGGTGTCGCTGTCCAGGGCGAGAGCCATAGCGTTGATGGTAAAATCGCGCCGGAGCAGGTCGTCCTCGATTCTCAAATACGGGTCAAAACTGACGTTGAAATCCTTGTGCCCCACCCCGGTGGAAAATTCCTTGCGGGGCAGGGAGATGTCGAAGGTACAGGGGCGGCCGTTGATAAACTGGGTGAATTTGATGACGCCGAAACTCTTGCCGACCAGGTCAACCCGTCCGTAACGGCCGAGGATTTTGGTCAGTTCGTCGTATGGGATGCCGGTCACCAGGTAATCACGGTCTTTCACGTCGGCCTCGACCCGGAGATACCTGTCCCTGACAGCGCCCCCAACTTCGTATATACGTCCCTTTTGCAAAATGTCTTCAATCGCTTCGGACGAAAGTTTACACATTATTTAATCTGGCATTATCCTGGTTCCGGCTTTACCGGAGACGGCTTCCCGGGCATTGTTAAACGAGGTAATGGTAACCAGGTCGCCGCCGTTTTCCAGAAACATCATAGCTGCTTTAATTTTAGGCCCCATTGAACCAGGTGGGAAATGCCCCTCATCGAAATACTTTTTTATCTGAGAAAGTTTGCACGTATCCAGGTCCTGCTGGTCCGGCTCGCCAAAGCGAAGGGACACCTTATCCACCGAGGTCAAAATACAGAGGATACTGGCGTCGATTTCTCTGGCAATTACCGCCGAGGCCAGGTCTTTATCGATGACGGCGTCTATCCCTTCGTAATTGCCCTTTTCGTCGATATACACCGGGATGCCCCCGCCGCCCCCGGCAATTACGATAGTACCGCCTTCGACCAGCCTCTTGATGGTTTCCGCCGGTACCGCTTTGTAGGGCACCGGTGAAGCGACCACTCGCCGCCAGCCCCGGTTGGCGTCTTTCTTGACCTGCCAGCCCCTGGTTTCGGCAAACTCTCGGGCTTCTTCTTCCGAGTAAAACTGACCGATATATTTGGTCGGGTTTTTAATCGCCGGGTCATCGGCCCTCACCAGCATCTGGGTGATGATGGTCGTCACCGGGCGATTGATTTTTTCCTTGCGCAGCCGGTTTTGCAGCGACTGTTCGATCATGTAGCCCATGCCCCCTTCGGTATCGGCCACCAGCACGCCCAGGGGTAAATCGGGCGCCTTGCCCAGCGCCAGCTCGTTGCGCAGGAGGGCGTTGCCCACCTGCGGGCCGTTACCGTGCGTGACCACGAGATTGAAACCGTCCCGGGCGAGGGCCATGATGCCGTCCAGCGAACGCCGGGTATTGGCAAACTGATTGGTAATGGTATCCTCGATACCCGGCACGGTGATGGCGTTGCCGCCCAGAGCTACCACAGCTGTTTTATTTGTCACCATAAATTCTACACAAGTTTATAAAAATTTATGACAGGCTGCCGGACATTGACAAAACACGCAGCCTGTCACCTCTCTTATCGCTTACAAAAACTACTTCTTGCTTTTTTTGGCTGTCCCTTGGTTCTTTCCGTCAACAAATTCCTGCAAAACGGTGGTCAGGTTGGGGCTGCCGATTTCCTGCAGGTCGTAGAAAACCCGCACGGAAGGTTTGTTTATCTTGATCAATTTACCGAGGTCGATCGGGGTGGCGATTACCACCAGGTCGCACTTGGTTTTATTGATGGTCGTCTCCAGGTCCTTGACCTGTTGGTTGCCATAACCCATAGCCGGCAGAAGAATACCGATATCGGGATATTTCTTGAAGGTCTCGGTAATCGACTTGACGGTGTAAGGTCGCGGGTCAACCAGTTCGGCGGCGCCGAACTTATCGGCCGCCACCACCCCGGCACCGAAGGTCATCTCACCGTGGGTCAGGGTCGGGCCGTCCTCGACCACCAGCACCTTTTTGCCCTTGATTAATTCCGGCTTGTCTACACTCACCGGCGAGGCGGCGTCGATTATGACCGCGTCGGGATTGTAATTGCGCACGTTCTCGCGGACAATCATGACGTCTTCCGGGTCGGCCGAGTCAATCTTGTTGATGACGACGACATCGGCCAGAAGCAGGTTGTTCTGCCCGGGATAGTAGGACAGTTCGTGACCGGGACGGTGCGGGTCGACGACGGTTATCTGAAGGTCGGGCAGGTAGAAGGACATGTCGTTGTTGCCGCCGTCCCAGAGAATGACGTCGGCTTCTTTTTCCGCCTGGCGAACGATCATCTCGTAATCCACCCCGGCGTAAACGACCACGCCGTTGACGATATGAGGTTCGTACTCCTCGCGCTCCTCGATGGTGCATTTATGCTTGTCCATATCCTTGAGGGTGCCGAATCGCTGGCAGACCTGCTTGGCCAGGTCGCCGTAAGGCATGGGATGACGGATAGCCACCACCTTCTTGCCCAGGCTCTGCAGAATCTTGGCCACCTTGCGGGTGGTCTGCGATTTGCCGCTGCCGGTGCGGGTGGCGCAGACGGCAACGACCGGCTTGGTCGATTTAATCATGGTCGGAGCCCCGCCCTCGACGGCGAACCGGGCGCCCGCCGACATGACGTAAGCGGCCTTCTCCATCACGTACTGGTAGGGCACGTCGGAATAGGAGAAAACCACTTCCTCGATTTGATGCTTCTTAATCAAATTAAGCAGCTCTTTTTCGTCGTAAATCGGAATACCCTTGGGGTACAGTTTTCCGGCCAGGACGGCGGGATACTTGCGGCCCCCGATATCCGGAATCTGGGTGGCGGTGAAAGCCACCACCTCGACATCGGCGTTGTCCCGATAAAGGGTGTTGAAATTGTGGAAATCACGTCCCGCGGCGCCCATGATGATTATTTTTTTTCTATTCTTAGCCATTTTATACTCCTGTTAATCTCAAAGTTTATATTCAAAACTAAAAACAATATATCGTATCCGTCGCAGTCACTAGATAGAGGAAGCCAGCCAGATGAACAGAATCAGGTACTGGGGCAAATGTCCTCGCGAGTTTCGGAATATGAATTTACAACGTGCCAATTTATTTACCCGTTAAATCCGCGTAGCGTTTTCAGGTTACTGGTTATCAATCTGGGCCCTTTGAATCTTGCCGGAGAAATCAACGTAAACGGATTTCCACTCGCTGAAGACGTCCAGGGCCGCCGTGGCCGCCTCGCGGTGGCCGTTGCCGGTTTCCTTGGTGCCGCCGAACGGCAGGTGGGTCTCGGCGCCGATAGTCGGGGCGTTAACGTAGAAAATACCGGTATAGACATCGCGCATGGCGGTGTAGGCTTTGTTTATATCCTGGGTGTAGATGGCCGCCGAGAGACCGTAGGCGGTGTCGTTGGCCATTTCAATCGCCTGGTCGAAAGTCTTGAATGTCCCGACACTGAGCACCGGGCCGAAAATTTCCTCGCGCCAGATGCGCATTTTCTGAGTTACACCGGTAAAAATGGTCGGCTTGACGAAGAAACCCTTGTCGTAATCGCCACCGGTCAGGCGTTCCCCGCCGGTAACCAGCCGGGCGCCGCCTTTCTGGCCGATATCGATATAGCTGAGCACCGTATCCAGTTGGCCCTGGTTGATGCAGGGTCCCATCTTGACGGTTTCGTCGAGGCCGTTGCCAACCTTTATTTTTTCCGCCTGGGCTTTCAGCATTTCCACCATCTTGTCGTGAACCTTCTCATGAATAATCAAACGGCTGGTGGCGGTGCAGCGTTGGCCGGTGGTGCCGAACGCGCCCCAGAGCGCGCCCTCGACCGCCAGTTCCAGGTTGGCGTCGTCCATGACTATCTGGACGTTCTTGCCACCCATTTCCAGGCAGCAGTGTTTGAAATTGGGGGCGCAGCCCTCGGAAACCTTGCGGCCGATTTCAGTCGAGCCGGTGAACGAGACCACCCGAACGCGGTCGTCGTTGATCAGAGCGGTGCCGACCGTGCCGCCGGAACCGGTCACCATGTTGACCACGCCGGCGGGAATGCCCTCTTCCTCGAAAACTTCCATCATGTGCGCCACCGACAGCGGCGTGTCGGTCGCCGGTTTGATAACCACGGTGTTACCGCAGATCAGGGCCGGCATGGTTTTCCAGGCGGGGATGGCGATGGGGAAATTCCACGGGGTGATGAAGGAACAGACGCCCAGCGGCTGGCGAATTGTCATGTTGAACTTATTGGGCATCTCTGACGGAGTCGTCTGGCCGAATAAACGCCGACCCTCACCCGCCATGTAGTACGTCATGTCGATGGCTTCCTGGGTGTCGCCGCGGGTTTCAGCGATAACCTTGCCCATCTCGCGGGTCATATCGCGGGAAATTTCTTCTTTCCTCGCCCACATTTTCGAAGCCACGCGATAGAGCAATTCCCCGCGCTTGGGAGCCGGCACCAGCCGCCATTTTTTGTATGCTTCCGCGGCCGCGGTGAGTGCCTGGTTGACATCGTCAGCGTTGGATTTTTGAAAAACACCCACGACTTCATCGGTGTTGGCGGGGTTCCGATTTTCAAACGTTTTACCGGAACTTGACTCCACCCACTTACCATTTATGAAATTCTTGTAAACCTTTGTATCACTCATGCTTAACTCCCGTATTGCGATAAACCAAATTATTCATTTATTTTCACACGGTTGTGAATTTATTCACAGCCGGATTACACGATTTGGTAATATATCTTCTTATATTTTTTTGTCAACCGCTTTCGACGTTTTATTTAAAGCTTTTTGGCCTTAAACGACAACAATTTAGGACGGTAAAAAAGATGATTGGGCGATGGTTTTTTACAGCCCCGAACAAAACGTAAGCAACCCGAAATTTCAGATAACTCTTTTAAAAAATATATTTAGATTATTTTATATTTAATATCGTTTATATTATAAGGACTAAGTTAAAGCAAACCAAGGGAAAGTATGTACACACTTTTGTTAACAGCTTGGCTTTGCCTGCCGCTGGCGCCGCTCAATCCCGTCGAACAGGACACGGTCTCGGCGATGAATCTTCATTTTACCGCCGGGGTCAGTTCACCCACCAGCATCCTCTCGACCGGGCCGGTTTTTTCCGCCAAGTGGGAAATGCTGGCTATCCATCCGGTTATTATCCGCAGCGCCATCGACTACCAGTACGGCAATTTCAAGAACCGCACTTTCCGCATACTCGAAGACATCAGCGAAATTAAAGGCAACCTGCATCAGTTCACTTTCTCCGCTGACGTCCTGTATTACCGGGGGACCGACCGCCTGACCGGTTACCTGGGCCTGGGTGCGATTTATACTTTCGGCAACCTCAATTTCTCTTCCGAGACGATGTCCCTGTTGCACGATAATTACGACATCATCGACGTGAGTCTCCAGCCGCAGTTCGGCTATCGCCTCACTTTAGGCCTGCGTTATCAAAAAGTGTATTCGTTGGAAATCGCCATCCTTGAAATCGAACCGAATTTCATGGTGTTGTACAACACCGGCCTCAACACTTACTCCGAGGTTACTCAGAGAACCAATTTCAGTGGCTTCAAAGTATCGCTGGGTTATCTTTGGACCGTAAAAGAACTGTGGTAACGCCCGTCCCCCGACAGGTCACTCTCCCCCCGTGTAGCGCTTCAGAAAATCCCTGCGAAATTCATCGAACGTACTATTTTCGATGGCTTTCCTGATATTTCTCATCAGGTTCTGGTAAAAATAGGTCGAATGGTACGACGCCAGCACCATGCCGGTGATTTCCGACTGGTTGTAAAGATGCCTTAGGTAAGCCCGGCTGTAGCGGCGGCAGACTTTGCAGTCGCAGTTCGGGTCGAGCGGCCGGTCATCGTTGGCGTGCTCGGCGTTGCGGTAGGTTACCTGGCCGACCGAGGTAAAGACATTGCCGGTGCGGGCGTTGCGGGTGGGCAGGACGCAGTCGAACATATCCACCCCGTGCGACACGGCCATGAGAATATCCTCCGGGTAACCCACCCCCATCATGTAGCGCGGCCGGTTCTCCGGCAGGTATTGAATCGCGTGCGCTAAAATATCTTCCATTTCCTGTTTGCTCTCCCCCACCGACAGACCGCCGATCGCGTAGCCGGGGAAATCAAGCGACAGAATTTCTTCGGCCGACTGCGTTCGCAAATCTTCGTAAACCGAACCCTGCACAATCCCGAACAGGCAAAGCCTGTCATTTTCTTTTTTATTCAGTTCACTGTGAACCTCATGGCAGATTCTGGCCCAGGCAAAGGTACGGCGCACGCCGTCGGCGGCTGTTTTTTTATCGGCCGGGTAGGGGACGCACTGGTCGAAAGCCATGATGATATCGGCGCCGATATCGTGCTGGATATGCATCACTTTTTCGGGTGTGAACAGGTGTTTGGAGCCGTCGTGGTGCGATTTGAATTCCACGCCCTCGTCGGTGATTTTCGAGATATCCTGCATGGAAAAAACCTGGTAGCCGCCGCTGTCGGTGAGCATCGGTTTGTTCCAGCCGGAAAACCGGGCCAGCCCACCCTGGTTTTTGATTATCTCGTGGCCGGGGCGAAGGTACAGATGGTAGGTGTTGCCGAGAATGATTTCCGCGCCGCATTCCTCGAGGTCGCCGGCGGTGAGCGCCTTGACGGCGCCGGAGGTGCCCACCGGCATGAACGCGGGCGTTTGAAAAGTCCCGTGCGGGGTATCTATCTCCCCCCGCCGGGTGTGCTTGTCAACCGTCTTTAACGTATATATTCTATCCAACAAGTTGGTCCAGTGCCGCTTGAACGTCTTTGACGCCGATTATTTTTACTCTCTTTTCCGTCAACTGCTCCCGGTTCTGCTCGGGGATAATCACTGTTTTAAAACCGAGTTTGGCGGCCTCGGCGACCCGCCGGTCAATCAAACTTACCGGTCGTACTTCGCCGGAGAGGCCGACCTCCCCCACCACCAGCGTCTTGCCGTCCACCGGTTTGTTCAACAACGAGGACACGATAGCCACCACCACCGGCAAATCCAGGGCCGGCTCGGTGAGTTTCAGGCCGCCCGCGACCGAGACGAAAACATCGTGCGTGCCCATCGGGTAATCGCCCCGTTTTTCGAGAATGGCCAAAAGCAGGGACAGCTTTTTATTGTCGATGCCGCCCGCGACGCGCTGGGGGTAACCGTAGTTGGTGCGCGACACCAGGGCCTGGATTTCGACAAGAAGCGGCCGGTTCCCCTCGCAGACGCCGGTAACCACCGCTCCGGTACGCATCGTATCGGAACTTCCGGAAAGAAAATACGACGACGGGTTGGCGACCTCGGTTAAACCGTCGGAGGCCATCTGGAACAGGCCGATTTCGGCGATGGAGCCGAACCGGTTTTTCTGGGCGCGGAGCATACGGTAGAGATGGGCCGAGTCGCCCTCGAAATAAATCACGGTGTCAACCATGTGCTCGAGCACTTTCGGCCCGGCGATAAGGCCGTCCTTGGTGACATGGCCGACCAGGAACAAAGCGTTTCCCCCGCTCTTGGCCTGCATGATGAGCTGGTTGGCGGCCTCGCGCACCTGACCTACCGTTCCGGGCGGGGAGTCGAACAGGCCGCTGGCGACGGTTTGAATCGAATCAATGAGCACCACCCCGTAATTTCCATCGGCGATAAGGGCCGTAATTTCTTCGAGACCGGTGGTGTTGACGACGGTGATATTTTTGCCGTCGACATGCAGCCGCCCGGCGCGAAGTTTTATCTGCGGCAGGGATTCCTCTCCGGTCACGTACAGCACGGGTATGTTCTGCTCGGAATAAGCCTCGGCAGCCTGCAGCATCAGGGTGGATTTGCCTATTCCCGGGTCGCCGCTTAAAAGCACGGTCATGCCCGGCAGGAGCTGTCCGCCCAGGACGCGGTCGAACTCGTCCAGGCCGCTTTTATAGCCGAACGAAGATTCGGTCTTAATGTCGCTTATTTTTTGTTTCTCGGCGCTGACCGAGAGCGATACCGAGGCTTTGGTTTTAACCGGCACTTTTTCCTCGGCCAGGCTGTTCCAGGCGCCGCACTCGCGGCACTGCCCCTGCCACTTGGGATGTTCCGCGCCGCACTGGGTGCAGAAATAAGCCGTTTTGATTTTTTTATTGGAAAGCATCAGCGTACCTGGATCGGTCCCTGGGCACGGCCGGTGATAAACTGCTTGACCACTTCGTTGTCGGTGTTCTTTATCTCCTCGGGGGTGCCGTCGATTTCAATTTTTCCCTCGTACAGCATGACGATGCGGTTGGCGATTTTGAAGGCCGACTTCATATCGTGAGTGACCGCTACCGAGGTGACGTTTAGCTTGGTGTTCAAATCGACAATCAGGTCGTTGATGATGTCGGAGGTGATGGGGTCCAGGCCGGTGGTCGGCTCATCGTACAGGAGAACTTCGGGGTTGTTGGCGATAGCGCGGGCCAGGCCGACCCTTTTACGCATGCCGCCGGAGAGTTCGGCCGGGTATTTGTCCGCCGAGGCCGCCAGCCCAACCATCTCCAGCTTTTCGCCGACGAGTTTATCAATCTCCGACTGTTCGAAACGGCGGGATTCTTTTAGACCCAGACCGACATTCTCGGCCACCGTCAGCGAATCAAACAAAGCCGCCGACTGAAAGAGCATGCCGAACCGCCGCCGGGTATCCACCAGCTGTTCGCCGTAAAGAAGGCCGAGATCCGTCCCGTCGATGAACACCTTGCCCTCGTCCGGTTCCATCAGCCGGATCAGGTGTTTGAGCAGAACCGATTTGCCACAGCCCGACTGGCCGATAATAACGATCGACTCCCCTTTATTGATACTCAGGTTGACCCCGCTAAGCACCGACGTATGGTTAAAACTTTTATAAAGATTCTCGATTTGAATAAAAACTTTATCCATCGTTTACAACCGGAACAAAATTATGGCGAAAATAAAATTAAAAACCAAAACCAGCACACAGGAGATGACCACCGAGGTGGTGGTGGAGCGGCCCACTCCGACCGCGCCTTCCTTAGTATTGAAACCTTCGTAACAGCCCACCAGGCCAATTATGAGTCCGAACACCAGGGCTTTGATGAGGCCGTTACGGAAATCGGCCAGCTTGAACGAATCGCGAAAACCGCTCATGAAGGTTTCCGTGGAAATATCCACCCCGAGCACCGAAATCACCAGCCCGCCCATGATGGCGATAAAATCGGAGAACAGCACCAGCACGGGGACCATGAACAGGCAGGCCAGGATGCGGGGCATGACGAGATAACGGATGGGATTGATGCCCATTGAATCGAGGGCGTCGATCTGCTCGGTGACTTTCATCGTGCCCACCTCGGCGGCGATTCCGGCGCCCACCCGGCCGGCGAAAACCAGCGCCGAGAGCACCGGCGAAAGCTCCATGATGACCGCCTTGCCGACCATGTGGCCCAGATACCTGAGCGGTGCGCCGATAAACTTGAACTGGTAGGCGGCCTGCCAGGCTGTCACGGCCCCGACGAAGACCGAGATAATAATAATTAGCGGGAGGGATTTGACGCCGATAATATAAAACTGCTCGAATATAAGCCCCATCGAACGGGGAATGTCTTTTAACGAGACGATAAATTTACCGAATAAAATAAACAGGCCGCCGGTGCGGTTTATGAAATTAACGCCTCGCCGACCGATTGATTGAACACCATATTCCATACGACATCCTAAAAGGGTACATCAGCATTATCATGTCCCTCAATATCAGAAGGTGGCTCTCGATAATCTTCAGCACGATTTTCAAACCTTGCAAAGTCTTTTATAAACGAAAGCTTAGCTTTACCTGTTGGACCATTACGCTGTTTAGCAATTATTATATCAGCTTTCCCCAGAGCTTCTTGATATTTAACATCATTTCTATCTAAATGAGAAAGATAAAATTCTTCCCTATAAACAAACATAACTAAATCAGCATCTTGTTCAATTGCACCAGATTCGCGTAGATCAGACAACTGTGGTATTTTTTTCTCACCTCCCCTTTGTTCCACCATTCTGGACAACTGGGAAATAGCTATAACAGGTATATTTAACTCTTTTGCAAGTGCTTTTAAATTACGAGAAATTGATGCAATCTCCTGTTGTCTATTCTCATACTTACCAGACGCATGCATCATTTGAATATAATCAACTATTATTAAATTTAAATTCGAATTTTGTGCTTTTAACCTTCTTGATTTAGCTCTCATCTCAATAGCTGATAGGGTAGCAGTATCATCAATAAAAATATTTGCAGATGAGAGAACATTACTTGCAGATGTTAGTTTCATCCACTCTGAATCATTTAATTTTGGTTTATGCGATCTTAAACGTTTTTGAGTTAATCTAGATCTACCACAAAGCATCCTTAAAACCAATTGTTCTTTAGACATTTCAATCGAAAAAATGCCCACGCTTTTTTTCTGACCTATTGAAACCTTTTCTGCTATATTCACTGCAAGAGCAGACTTTCCCATAGAAGGTCTGCCAGCAATAATCACTAAGTCACCGTTATGTAATCCACTAGTTAATTCATCTATTTCAAAAAAACCAGTCTTTACACCATCGCTGATGCTCTCTTCTCCTTGAAATTCTTCAATTTGTTCAATAGCATTAGTTATCAAACCTTTTAGTGAAATAAAACCCTTGCGCAGGCGGCTCTCGGAAATATTGAAAATATTGGTCTCGGCCATATCCAGCAGGTTGTCCACCGGCTGGTCGAGCGAATAACAGCTCTGTATGATTTCGTTCGAAGTATGAATCAGCCGCCGCAAGACCGAGCGCTCCAGGACGATGTTGGCGTGGGCCACGATATGAGCCGTGGAGACGACTTTCTCCACCAGTTCCACCAGGTAAACGCGGCCGCCGATTTTCTCCAGCTTGCCCTGTTTGAGCAGGCTGTCGGCTACGGTGGTGATGTCGCACGGTTCGGAATTGTTGTATAAATCGATTATGGTCCGATATATTATCTGGTGCTTGGGCAGGTAAAAATGATTTTCGTCTTCAATAACTTCGATAGTCTCGTTGATAGCTTCGCTGTCTTTTAAAATCGAACCCAGAACCTCCTGTTCGGCTTCGATTGCCTGCGGTGGCTGGAGTTCCCTGAGTTCTTTTCCGGTATGCGTGCGATATGCCATAAATAGACCTTATTTCAATTCATCGTAACGGGCTTTGAGTATTTTCATGTCTTCCCAGGTGTCCCGCTTGTAAGCCTGGAAACGCAGCAACGCGGCCGGATGATAGGTTACCCAGAGGGGGACACCCTCATATTCGTGCCAGCTGTTGCGCAGTTTCCCCAGGGGAGTACCGGTCTGTAAAAGGGCCTGGGCGGCGATGCGCCCCAGGGCGCAGATCAGTTTCGGCCGGATAATCCGGACCTGTTCGCGCAGGTAGGGAAAACACTGCGCCATTTCATCGGGCTGCGGGTCACGGTTGCCCGGCGGTCGGCACTTGAGAATATTGCAAATGTAAACCTCGTCGCGGGTCAGTTCAATAGCCGCTAGAATTTGGTCCAGAAGCTTTCCGGCCCGGCCGACAAACGGCTTGCCCTGGCGGTCTTCCTCGGCTCCCGGCGCCTCGCCGATAAACATCAGGTCGGCCTGCGGATTGCCCACGCCGTAAACAAAATTGGTGCGGGTGGAACCAAGCGGGCACTTTTGGCAATCGTGTATCGCCTGGTAATGTTCCTCGGTCGAACCGTACGAGGCTTCCTGAACAAGCGGAATCACTGACTGAGACACTTTTTCGTATTTTTTTGCAGCCATGGATATTTCCTGGTTTTGAATAATCTGCTCGGCGATGGCGTTCGCTTCCAACTGCGGCACGATACCAACCGGCTCGAGCGCGGGCAGAACCATCTCGCTGACCCCCATCTCCATCTGCGCGGCCAGCGCCTGTTTGAGCATTTGATGTATGTTTATCGGTTTATCCGTCATATTTACTTCTCAGGGTATGAGACATATTAAAATAAGCCGGCGAGGATTTCAAGCAATTTAAAAGATATTTCTTTTTTGGACATAAGCGGCCAGGCGACCGGCTTTTTCCCCGGACGCAAAAGCGTCACCTTGTTGGTGTCGTGTTCGAACCCGGCGCCCTTATCCCTGATGTTGTTCATCACGATCATATCGAGGTTCTTCTCTTTCAACTTCTTGCGGGCGTTGCTTAAAGCGTTTTCCGTCTCCAGGGCGAACCCGACCAGGAGCTGATTTTTCTTTTTCAGGCGGTTGATATCTTTGAGAATATCCGGTGTGTCGGTCAGGGTAAGCCGGATATTATTTTTATCTTTCTTGATTTTCTCTTTAGCTTTCGCAAGCGGCGTGAAATCCGACGGGGCGGCGGCCATAATCAGGCAATCCGTCTTTTTGAATTCCTGTTTAACGGCCCTATGAAGCTCCGCCGTGGTTTCCACCGCGATAAAATTAACCCCGGCCGGCGGGGTCAAATTGACCGGACCGGAAATCAGGGTCGTCTCCGCCCCCAGTTCGCGCGCGGCTTCGGCCAGAGCGTAGCCCATCTTGCCGGAGGAATGATTGGTGATATAACGGACGGGGTCTATCTCTTCGCGGGTGGGACCGGCGGTAACGAGTATTTTTCTACCGGTCAGGACTTTTTTTTTTTGAGGTCTTCTCGAGGAAGACCCGGACAAATTCGAAAATCTTTTCCGGTTCGGCCATGCGCCCCACGCCGAGGTCGCCGCAGGCGGTGTCCCCCTCGTCAGGGTCGATAAAATGATAGCCAAGCTCTTTCAGGAAGACGTAATTTTTCTGCGTGACCTTATTGAGCCACATCCGGGGGTTCATGGCCGGGACGATAATAACCGGTCGGGCGCTGGCGCAGACGACAGTGGTCAGCAGGTCGTCGGAGACACCCGCGGCCGTCTTGCCCATGAAATTGGCCGTGGCCGGGGCGATGACAATCAAATCCGGCCATTGGGCCAGGTCGATATGGCGGGTGGATATAAATTTGTTCTCGGGGAAAAGCTCCTGCGCCACCGGGTTGCCGGAAACCGTTTCCAGCGTCAGGGGAGTGATAAATTTACAGGCGGATGCGGTCATAATAACTTTGACCTCGGCCCCTTCGCCGGTGAGTGACCGTACTAGATAGGGAATTTTATAACAGGCAATACCGCCGGTCAAGCCGACAACGATTTTCTTCCCTTTGAGAGACATGTCAATTGATATTATGGGTATTATCCGGGTTTAAATCATATTGAGGAATACCTTCGAACTCATGCATGTCGTTAAACACTACCGAGGAAACGATAAGCTTGATCTGTTCCTCGTTAACCGGCTTGGGACTGAATATAGCGCCCCGTTCCAGGACAGTTTCAAACTGCTGGTCGTCGATCAAGCTCTGGCTTTGCAGCTTTAACAGGAAACCGTAAGCCTCGGGAGAATACTGGTAGCGCTCATAATCGGTCAATATCCGGGTTGAACAATGGACCTGGGGAAAATCGGTATAAAAGTTCTCGCTGGTTGATTCAAACCTGTCCACCAGCCAGGAATAGGCCGAGGATATTTCATTCTCGGTATATCCCATACTTTTCAAGTGGGCCGATAAATCCTCAATATCGATAATCTGCCCGCGATGTTCCTGGATATGGTCCATCAGGTAAACGACAATCTCAAGAATGCGATTTCTCACGTTGACTCCTCAAACGATTAAAATTTCTATAGCAAGATAGCACAGGTTTAAGCCCTATGCAAGTATGTAAGTAAAAAAATGCTGGAGATTTTCAGTGACAGAATCTTACAGTGCCGTTAAAATATAGACAAGTTGTTGCGGCGTTACTGAATAGACCGGCAGATATAAAATATACCCGCCGGTCATTATCAAAAAAATTAATGTTTGAAATGTCTGACACCGGTGAAAACCATCGCCGCGCCGGCTTTATCGGCGGCTTCAACGGCCTGTTCGTCCCCCTTGGAACCGCCGGGCTGAATGATGGCTGTCACGCCGGCATCGGTAGCCACCTCGACCCCGTCGGGCATCGGAAAGAAAGCGTCGGAGGCCATGACGGCTCCTTTGGCTCTCTCGCCGGCCCTTTTGACCGCCAGTGCCCCCGCGTCCACGCGCGAGGTCTGCCCCATCCCCACCCCCACCGTGGCGTCGTCTTTGGCCAGCACGATGGCGTTGGATTTGGTGTGTTTGACAATCTTCCAGGCGAAAAGCAGGTCGGCTATTTCCTTATCGGTGGGAGCGCGTTTGGTTACCACCTTCAAATCGGCGGTCTGTGTTTCCAGGGCATCGGAATCCTGCACCAGCAAACCGCCGAGGATAAATTTATAAATCAGGTCCTCTTTAAGACGGCCCTTCTCGATATCGGGCAACGTCAACAGGCGGCGGGCTTTTTTCTTCTTGAGCAGTTTGAAAGCTTCCTCAGTGAATCCCGGCGCTAACATGCATTCAACGAAAAAGGTTTCGTGCAAAAGTTTGGCGCATTCGATATCCACTACCTTGTTGAGCCCGATAATCGAGCCGTAAGCCGAAAGCGGGTCGCTCTCGTAGGCCATCTTGTAGGCCTCGGGAAGGGTCTTGCCTACCGCCGCCCCGCAGGGATTGGCATGTTTGAGAACACAGGCGAACGGTTCGGAAAAATCCAGGAGCAGTTCGAGGCAGGCGTCGAGGTCGCCGTAATTGTTATAGGAAAGCTCCTTACCGGATAGAATCTCGGCGTTCAGTAAAGTCGCCCCCGGATAACCGGGTTCGGCATACAGAGCCGCTTCCTGGTGCGGGTTTTCACCGTAACGGAGCTTGTCACGGAAACTGTATCTCTGGATGCGTACCTCGGGGAATTTATTCGCTTTTTTGTCTCTGCCGGCGGTGAAATAACCGGCGATGGCGCTATCGTAAACGCAGGTCACAGTGAACGCCTTGGCGGCGCATTTCTTTCGGAAGTCAAGATTGGTGGTGCCGGAGTCGGATTTCAACTGCTCCACCAGCTCCCCGTAATCGGCCGGGTCCACCACGACCGTCACAGCCTCGAAATTTTTCGAGGCGGCCCGTATCAGGGTCGGCCCACCGATATCGATGTTCTCGATGATATCCTCATGGGTGGCGTCCTCGCGCGCCAGGGTGGCCTTGAAAGGATAGAGATTGACAATTACCAGGTCGATGCCTTTCGATTCCAGCAGGGCCAGTTGCTCGACATCCCTGGGATTGTCCCGGCGATAGAGGATGGCGCCGTGGACTTTCGGGTGCAGGGTCTTGACCCGGCCGTCCATTACTTCCGGGCAACCGGTAAAGGCCGAGATGGACACCGCCTGGACGCCGGTTTCCTTTATCTTTTTCAGCGTCCCGCCGGTGGAGATGATTTCAATACCCAGTGCATTGAGCTCCCGGGCCAGGTCCTCGAGACCGGACTTGTCCGAAACCGATATTAACGCTCGTTTGATCTTTATATTTTCTTCCATAACTCTATTTATCCGTTAAAAGTTTTTGTACCTGTTCATATCTTTGGACGGTGGCCGCCACCACCTCATCCGGCAGTTTCGGTCCCGGGGGTCTTTTATCCCAGTCCAGCGTGTCGAGATAGTCGCGGATGGGCTGTTTGTCGAACGAGGGCTGCCCCCGTCCGATTTGATACTTGTCCACCGGCCAGAAGCGGCTGGAATCCGGTGAGAGAACCTCATCGATGATGATAAAGTTACCGTTCTTATAGCCGAACTCGAACTTGGTGTCGGCGATGATAATGCCCCTGGTCAGGGCGTAATCGGCCGCTTTTTTATAGACCGCCAGCGATTTCTCCCGGCACAGCTCGGCGGTTTCTTTGCCCAGCAAATCAACCAACTGTTCGAAGCTGATATTGATATCGTGCCCATCATCGTTTTTGGTCGAGGGCGTGAAAAGCGGCTCGGGCAGTTTTTCCGATTCCCGCAAAGTCGGGCTGAACTCGAATCCGTGCACCGTATTTATACTCTCTTTACGAGCCCGCAGCAGTTCTTTCCACATGGAACCGGAAATATACCCCCGTACGATACACTCGGCGTCGACACGGTCGGCCTTGACGACAATCATCGAGCGCCCTTCGAGCATGTCACGGTACTTGCGCAGGGGTTCGGGGTATTCATCGACGTCAGCCGTTATCAGATGGTTGTCGACTACGTCCCGAAGCAGGTCGAACCAGAACAGCGACATCTGGGTCAGGACTTTCCCCTTACCGGGAATGCCGTTGGTCAGGACGACATCGAACGCCGAGATCCGGTCCGAAGCGATAAAGAGAAGCGAATCGCCCAAATCGTAAATATCCCGGACTTTTCCCCGCCGCATCAGGGGGTATTCTTTAATGTCCGTCTGTAGAACTTCATTTGCCATTTTTTAGATCATACTTTCCTTTTATTAGTTTCTCCAACACTCTCGGATATAATTTATGTTCCTGCTCCAGCACCCGGGCGGCCAGGGTTTCGGGGGTGTCGCCATCGAGCACCGGAACCCTGGCCTGCTCCAGAATCAGTCCGTTGTCGTAAATCTCGTCCACTAAATGGATGGTGACGCCGCTCTCCTTGTCGCCGGCGGCGATGACGGCTTCGTGCACGAAATGACCGTACATCCCCTTGCCGCCGTAATTGGGCAACAGGGCCGGGTGAATATTTATAATCCGTCGGGGGTAGGCTTTAACAACGTTATTCGGCAGAAGTTTCAGATACCCGGCCAGGGCGATATAATCGATACGGCGCTCTTGAAGTATGTGCAGCAGGTCCCGGTCGGCCTCTTCGGGCGAGGGGTATTTTTTCTTCTTGAAGACGAAGGTTTCGATATTCTCCCGCTCGGCCCGCTGTAACCCGAAGGCCTTGCTTTTGCTTGATACTACCAGGGCGATTTTACCGGAAAAAATCCCGGCTTTGGAGGCGTCGATAAACGCCTGCAGGCCGGTGCCGCCGCCGGAAATGAAAACCGCGATACGCGCCGGTTGTTCGTTCATATTTTTTATCCTTCCAAAATCTTTTTCAAAAGCCGGTTGACCGTTTCCGGCTCGGCCCGGCCGCCGGTACGGTGCATCACCTGCCCCACGAAATAATCTAAAAGAGCCGCCTTGCCGGTCCGGTATTGTTCAAGCTGTCCCGGGTTGTCCTTGAGCACCTTCTCAATCTCCGCGCGCAACTTTTTTTCATCCGTTATCTGTTTAAGACCCTGCCGGTCGATTATCTCGGCCGCCGTCTGTCCGGAGACCGTCATCTCCCTGAAAACGGCTTTGGCGGTGCGGCCGGATATCACACGGTTTTTCACACGGTTAAGAAGGTCCGCGGTCATGCCGGGAGAGACTTTAAAGGTGTTGATATCTCCGTGCGAATCCTTCAACAGGCCCAGGATTTCGGTGAGCGTCCAGTTGGCGGCTGTTTGACCGTTATCGAAACACTCCATCACTTTTTCAAAATAGTCCGCCAGCGGTCGGTTGTCGGTCAGAAGCTCGGCGTCATATTGGCGAATCTTATATTGTTCGATAAACCTATTTGCCCTGGCTTCGGGCATTTCCGGCAGGCTCTTTCTTATCTCTTCAATCCACTCGTTTTCGATAACCAGTTCGGGAAGGTCCGGCTCTGGAAAATAACGATAGTCCTCCGACTCTTCCTTGGTTCGCATCAACCGGGCGACCTGACGGTTTTCATCCCATAAAAGGGTGGCCTGTTCAACCTCGCCGCCTTTTTTCAGGATTTTTACCTGCCGCTTGATTTCAAAATCGAGCGCCTTTTCGACACCTTTAAACGAGTTCAGGTTCTTTACTTCGGTGCGGGTGCCGAGTTTCTTTTTTCCTTTCTCACGCACCGATACATTGGCGTCGCAACGCAGGTGCCCCTTCTCCATATCCCCCGAACAGATTTCCAAATATTGAAGTATTTGTTTAAGTTTAACAAGGTAAGTGTATGATTCTTCAGGACTTCTAATATCAGGTTCTGTGACGATTTCAATTAGCGGCACCCCGCAGCGGTTGAAATCGAGACGGGTGTAAGCCTCGCCGCTCTCCGGGTGCAGCGACTTACCGGCGTCCTCTTCGAGATGAACGCGGTTTATCCGGCAGGCTTTTTTGCGACCGTCGGGCATATTATATTCAATCTTCCCCCCGCGACCGACCGGTTGGGAATACTGGGAAATCTGGTAGCCTTTGGGAAGGTCCGGGTAGAAATAATTTTTACGGGCAAAGGACGAATTCCGCCGCACTTCTCCCCCCACCGCCAGGATCATCCGCACGGCGTACTCCACCGCTTTTTTATTGAGAACCGGCAAAGACCCCGGAAGCCCCAGGCAGACCGGACAGGTCATGCTGTTCGGCGGCGCCCCATAACTTGCTTGACAGGCACAGAAGATTTTACTCTCGGTCAACAATTGCGCGTGAACTTCAAGGCCGATTACCGGTTCGAAACCTTCGTAAACGGTCAAGGTAACTTCCTTGTAAAAAGCTAAATCTTTAAAGAGGGGAAATATATATTATAATCCGAGAATGTCAAACCTAATCAGGGCAATCGTGCCCGTCAGCTGCAGGAGCAGATAGAAGGCCGCCAGTTGGAATACCACCACATAGAGTTTGACAACCCCCAGTTTCCGGGCGTCTTCGGTGTCATAGCCCGCTTTTTTCAGGATATGAAACGGCGACAGCGCCAGGAACCCGACAAAATGAAACAGCCAGAACAACGGATTAAAAAGCTGTACTTTCTCACGCCAGAGCAACGACCGGTATTTGAGAATCCCCTCGTCCAAAAGTTCCAGCGGGGTCTTGTCGTCGAGTGAAAATTGTCGTATCAAATCATCGTGGAAGATGGCCTTGATGAGATTGATGCGGACTTTCCGTCCGCCACGCACCGGGGCGTCGCGGGTAATCATCCCCCCCAAACCGACCCGTTTGAGCGAATCGACTGCCAGCGCTACCAGCGGCTCCATCTTTTGCCGGGTCATCTGGGCAGCGACGTTCCTCTCACGGTTCGTGAATTTGGAAAACTCCCAAAAGTGGCGCCGGAATTCTTCAAGATTATCCAGCCGTTCCCTGACTTCGAAATAATTCATCCGTCCGCTCTTTTTATTGCCTCAAGAAACACTTTAAGTTCAGCGTTGAATCTATCCGGCATTTCGAGATTTACCATATGCCCGGCGTTGTCTAAGACGGTCAGTGTGCTGTCCGGGATTTTATCTTTTAAAAGCCGACCCAGTTCGCAGAAAATCTTATCCTCGCCGCCGCAGATGATTTTGGTCGGGGTTTTTATCCGGTGGACGTTTTCCAAATCGTACTCGCGCGGATATTGCCCTCGCCTTGGGTCGTTCCAGACCGCCCCACCGTGCTCGTTTATCATGGTTTCCATCAGGTCCTTGATTTCCTTCTGTTCCTCGCTGTACCAGTTGATGCTCATGCTCATCCACACTTTTCGGGCGGCTTCAAGCCCTTTATCTTTCGCCAGCCGGTCGATTCGGGAAAGCTTCTTGCTGAGCTCGCACCCGGCCGCCCCGGAACTTACCAGGGTCAGCGATTTCAACCGCTCGGGATATTTCAGGGCGAACCCTATCAAAGTCGAGCCGCCCATCGACAGCCCCACCGCGTGAAACCGGTCTATTTTCATTTTATCGGCAAAATCCTTCAAATCCTCGACCCGGTCGGCCCGGCTGTAACCGGTCTCGGACGCGCCGGAGCGGCCGTGACCGCGGGCGTCGGGCAGAATTACCCGGTAATATTGACGAAAAAAGTCAACCTGCGGCCACCACATGCGCCGGTCAAGCGTGAAACCGTGAAGGAATATCAACGGCTCGCCGGAGCCGTATGCCTCGTAGTATTGTTTGAAATGGGTCAATTCGATGAAAGGCATGACGTCATGGCTGCTGTTTTAATCGTTCAAGGATAGCCGAGATTTGAAACAATGATGTTTCTCCCAAAGGCGGGGCGATAAACTGCACCCCAACCGGCATATTGATTTTTGAGTCGGGGGCTTCGATGGTACCGAACGGCACCGATACGGCCGGGACGCCGGCCAGGCTCGAGGGGACGGTGAAGACATCGCAGAGGTACATTGTAAGCGGGTCCCTGAGCTTCTCCCCCAGTTTGAACGCCGGGGTCGGGGCGGTGGGGGTGACAATCAGGTCAACCTCTTTGAAAGCGTCGATGAACTCCCGTCTGATCATCTCCCGCACCCGGCAGGCTTTGAGATAGTACATATCGTAATATCCGGCCGAGAGGGCGTAAGTCCCGAGCATAATGCGCCGCTTGACCTCGTCGCCAAAACCTTCGGTGCGGGTGCGAAGGTACATATCTTTGAGTTTTTTGTCGCCGCCTTCGCGCAGACCGTAGCGGACGCCGTCGTAGCGGGCGAGATTGGACGAGGCCTCGGCCGGGGCGATGATATAATGCGCCGCGATCGCCTTGTTGGTCAGTGGCAGCGAAATATCGACAAACTCATGCCCGGCGTTGTCCAGCACCTCGATTGCCAGGTTGATAACCGGCGCGACCTGACAGCTTAATGCCCAGGCGAAATACTGTTTGGGGATGCCGATTTTGAACTTCTTTTTGACGTTAAATCCTACTTTACCTATATCCAGGTCACAAGTGACCGTGGTGGCGTCGCGGGCGTCCTGACCGGCGATGACGCTGTAAACCAGGGCCAAATCTTCGACGTTGCGGGCGAACGGCGCGATAACATCGCTCGACGAACAATAGGCGACCAGGCCGTAGCGGGACACCGCGCCGTAGGTGGGTTTGAGGCCATACAGGCCGCAGAACGAAGCCGGCTGGCGCACCGAGCCGCCGGTTTCCGAACCGAGCGCGAGCGGGACTATCCCCCGCGCCACCGCCGCGGCCGAGCCGCCCGAGGACCCGCCGGGGGAGCGCTTCATATCCAGCGGGTGCTTGACCGGGCCGAAATACGAGGTCTCGCTGGAGGAGCCCATCGCGAACTCGTCCATATTAGTCTTGCCGATAATCACCGCCCCGGCCGCGAGTAATTTTTCGACCACGGTGGCGTCGTACGGCGAGATATAGTTTTCGAGGATTTTCGAACCGCAGGTGGTGCGGTAACCGGTATAGCTGATATTGTCTTTGATAGCGACCGGCACCCCCGCCAGCACCCCCACCGGCTCACCGGCTGGCTTACCGGCCAACAAGTTGGTTTTATCGGAATCACCGTTTTTGTTGGATTCACCGGATTTGTGGAATGTACGGTTACGGCCATATCCATCGACTTTGACTTTTTTATCAATCGCTTCAGCCTGCTGCAGGGCTTTGTCCTCGCAGAGGGTGATGAAGGCGTTTAGTTCGGCGCCCTCGCTTTTGGCCAGCGCCAGGGCTTGCCGGGCGATTTCCACCGCCGATATTTTCCCGGCTTTTACGCTTTCGGCAATCTGCCGGGCGGTCATGTCCCGATAGTTCAGCATGGGGGGAATATAAGGGATTTTGGGGGGTTGGGAAAGCGGGAATTAACCTTGATTTATTTGTTTGCACATAAACTATTAGCGTGCCCAGTGTTTAACCCAGTATATCAAAAAGTTGCTGGATAATGTTCCATCAAACTTAAAAGACCACCAGGATTATATACCTGGTGGTCTTTTAATATAGTATATTTTATTCCTTCACAAATCAAGGTACGCCCGGGGCCGGCACGAAAATATAACACGGCTTGACCGGCGGCGGGTTGGGCGGGTCCAAATACAAATAAGCGATTAAATAAGTTATATCTGAAATATCAACGGTCGAATCGCAATTGCAGTCACCCAATAAGACACTGGGGAACGGTCTGGTGTGAGATAAATAAAGATAGTCTATGAGGGCGGTTATATCACTTATGTCAATCTGGTCATCGTTATCAACGTCGCCGTGAGAAATAGACAATATCGCCCGAAAAGCATCCACCCGCCCATAACCGTACTCGACGTTCGGCGTATCCGGCAACGTCCCCCAATCCAGGTCTTTTACGGCGGAATTGCGAAGAATATCATACACTTCGTCTGCTGTGAGCGTTGGATCCTTTGATAAAATCAACGATGCCGTTCCGGAAACCACCGGGCAGGCGGCGGAGGTGCCGCCAAACTTGCAGTACATAGATTGATCGTTCTCTTCTAAACTTGGGCAATCACTTATATACGCTGGGTTTACACCCAATATGGAGACCTGATCCAGAGACCATACATCGCCGCAGGGAGGATAACCCTGTTTGTAGGGAACTGCTCCACTTGGAGCGACCAAATCAAGGGTGGTATCATAATGGCTGTAAGGAAATCGATAGTCATTGGTATCAATTGCTCCTACAGCGAGGCAGGCATCCAAACGAGCCGGGTAATTTACAGCACCAGCAACACCGTAATTTGTATTACCGGAAGAAAATATAACAGGACACCCTAAACCATTCCTTCCATGTATTTTTGCTCTTTCAATTTCTAATCTCAACTCATCATATTCTTTATCCGCATGCCAACTACAAGAAATGACGTCAGCTTCTCTGTAATGCCAAACACTATAAGCATAATTAATTGCCTTAGCGTAATAACTACCTCGATATACATTACATGGGAATCCGGATAATTTTAAAGGTATTATTATCGCATTGGGATTCATTGAAATAATACCGGTTGTTTTATCGTTTTGATAAGTACTGTCAGTCGTATGTGATGCCGCAATAATACCTGCGCAGGCCATTCCATGTGCATCGTATACATAGGGCGTGACATTGTCTGTTTCATTAATAATATCCCAACTTCCCATAACTCTTTCATCGTCAATATCCGGATGACTGCCCAAACCGTCATCTATAACGGCAACTTTTATGGCTGTATCCAGACCGGCAAAATCCCATACCGATGAATCATTGAAAAAACCGATTACTTTTTTGGTGTGCCATTGATATTCGTTATAATAATCATAAAGAGTATAACCATCCGGTATTATTGCGACACTGAAATCAGGATGTGCATAAACGGTTTGTGTCATTTGGTAATATATGTTAGCTAAATCAAGAATGTAATATTCAGTTGAATCCGTAACTTTTAAATAGTAAACATTTGTTCTGCCCTCCGGACAATCGGATATTTCTACATTATAGATTGCATTTATACTATCAATTATATTTTCCGTAACACCTTCGTTAAAAAGAACAAAAAATGTTAAACCCATCAGAATTGGTATGCTGTCTTCAGTTAAATAATAAGGTTCAACCCGTTCTATTACCGGTATTGTTTTAAGTGAATCTAGGTAGTCAAAATATCCATTATAATTGTACAGAGGAAAAGCCATAAAATTATCAATAAGATAATCATCTTCCAATTGTTCAGATAGACAGCTCTGTGAAATTATTACACTTTGTTTTGTTTCCTCAGGTATGGAATCATAAAATTTAAAAGTTACCTTATTAGAGTCAATTTGAATCGGTATCTGGCCTCCACCGCTGTAGTAGTATTGCGCCTCGATGGGTAAAAAAGCGACCAGGCAGAATAACAAGCACTGACTTAGAATGATTTTGAAATGTTTCATATTGTCCCCCGACAATTTAAGGGTTATTGTATAATTTGACAAGTAAAACAACTGTATCCTTCCATATAAATACCAAACTCATTAATTTCACCTTGAATATAATCATCGATTTGCATAGTTGTCATATTGAAACGGATAAACGCCGCGCAGTCAATTGATTCTCCGATTACCAGCCATTTCCCGTCCGGTGTTATTGCCATTTGTCCCAGGGCCATAAATTCTGGATTTATTCCGTCTTTCACGCCTACCGTACTTACTTTCATCTTGATTCTGTTTCTCTCGATATCATAGATTGTAAAATAATTAGAACCGTTAACATCGAATTCATTTCCCCCCTCGGTGTAAAAAGCATATTTACCGTCGGGTGATAATTCTAAATAATTATAGCCGTTCCATATCCATTCGCGAAATATGACAGAATCAAGCACCAGGTCATAAACCTCGAAATGATTAAACCACATATCATATTCCGAGATGATGAAGTATTTTTTTTCATCAAGTGAGGGCACAACAGAATGGATTACTGGTCCGGGGCTTAATTCTATAGATGTCCGTGTATAATTGTTTACCAGATCCATCTTAACGACAGAATGGTAAGAACCGTCGCCGTAACCATATATTTTTTTGCTGTCTGAGGAAAAATTGCAACTGCGAAAATCAAGAAGGGTATCCTTGTATACAACTGATAAATCACTCGCACGGGCCAAGACAAAGCCAGGCCCCATAATTATCGCTAAATATTGGTTGTCAGGTGATACGGCCATACCGTAATCGGCCCGGTAGGGCAGGGTAGCAACTGTCTGAAGGGATTGTAGGTCCACTTTAGCCACGTAATCTTCAGCGGCAACAAACATATACCGGCCGTCGGCTGAAACTTTCATAGTCCAGTGCGGGCTATCTTCTGCTGTAAACGTGTCTATTGCGCCGCTGGCGGGGTGATATCCCATGTAGTAATGACCGCCAGCATGGTCTGTCTCAAACATGTACACGAAGTAATCTTTATCCGGTTCGTTCTCCGGCGCGAGCGGGTTGTCGTCACAGTTTAAAAAAAGAGTCAGGAGTAACAGCAATAAAATAATTTTTAACGATATTATAGTTTTTTTTAGCATAATAACTGCCTTTTTGTCAAAGATGATATTAGTTACACTGACAGGTAAAATATTTTAAATGTGCGGTACTGTCTCCTTTTATAAAATCATCTATTTCCATTATGGTTATATTGAAACGCAAGAAAGATTTACCCTTCGGTGATTCGCCGATTACCAGCCATTTGTTGTCCGGTGTAAGACACATCGGATATACAGCCATGTATATGGGATTAATTCCATCGTCTATGCCGACTGTACTTATTTTAAATATTCTTTTTCTGTTTATGTCATAAATAGTAAAATAATTTGAACCCGGTATGCTCACGTAATCGCCGGCTTCGGTATAAAACACATACCTTCCATCCGGATCGACCTTTATATCCACGTACCCACCGTATAACCACTCGCGAAATGTTATAGAATCAGAAGCGACATCATAAACAGTAAACGCATTGGATGATTTGTTGTTTCGCCATATTAAAAACAATTTAGTCTCGTCTATGGAGGGTTTCAACGTTCTTATGGGACCAACGGATAATTCGTTTGTTGTGATAGAAAAACTATTCTCAATATCAATCATAGCTACCGTATTAGATGTATCATAGCACCCATATAATCTGTTGCCATCAGTTGAGAAGCTGACAATACGATAATCAAGTGAAGCATTTTCGTACACTATTGATAAATCACTGACACGGGCAATAACGAAACCTGGTCCCATAGAAAGTGCAATCAATTCGTTGTCCGGTGAAACTGCAATCCCACAGTCAACCTTATAAGGCAAAGTTGCCACTGTAGATTTCGTTATTAAATCTACTTTAGCCAAATAATCTTCAGCAGCTAAAAACAGGTATTTACCATCAGCTGAAGCTTCCATACCCCACACCGGGCTATCATCGCAGGTAAAAGAATCAAGCACACCAGTTAAAGGATGATACTCGAAATACTGGTAGTTAGTGCTATCAAATGCATATACAGCATAATCTTTAGGCTGTTCTTCTTCCGGCGCGAGCGGGTTGTCATCACAGCCCCAGAAAAGGATTAGAATTATCAACAATGAAAAAGAAACAAATAAAACTCTTGTTTGTTGAAGCATAATTAATTCCTTTTTTGCCACAGATGATAAAAATAAGCTTTAGCTGTACTCGCATAATTTATACCGAATATGACAATTTTTGTCAAGTACTTTTATGGCTTTATAAAATAATTATAGCATTTTATCGAAAAAAGGGTGTCAGGTGGTGTCAGTTTATAGATATAAGATATTTAACGGTTTGGTGTATTTCATTTGGGGTAGATTTGGTTACTGTGCGCTTTACCTTAACCTGCCACCCGCCCCCACTGCCATAAATGACAGCGTTTGGGGTTTTGTGACGCAATACATTTAAAATGTGATTGACAGCCGTTCTCAAGGAACGATTTTTGTGGGAAAAACAGGTGAGGTATTTCTATGAATAGTTTGAAAATTGAAATCGTCCGGCTGGAGCCGATGCTGGTGGCCAGCACCTACGGTTACGGCGATAGCCCCGAGGACGAGGCCTGGAAGAAAATGGCGGCCTGGGCCGGGCCGCTGGGCTTTTTTGAGAATCTCAAGGACAATCCCCTTTTCGGCTACAACAACCCGCCGCCCCTCGACGGCAATAAACAATACGGCTACGAGCTGTTTATCAAGGTTGACCGGGGCACCCCGCCGGCCGAGGGAGTGCGGATTTACCTTTTTTACGGCGGGCCGTTTGTCGTCACCCGCTGCGATGTTCGCGGCTGGCATTTCAAGGCCATCCCGGCAACCTGGAAGAAGCTCGAACGCTGGTGCAAGCATAACGGCTACACGCACGCTCACCGTCCGGGTCTGGAGCGAGTGGTGGCCGGCCATGACAACCGCGACGAGTTGATTCTGGATTTGTATTACCCGATTTGAAGGGGCTATTGTTGAAACCGCAAGGGTATCGACCTACCGCTGTCAGGAACGGAGCCCTGACAGCACCTCCAATCTGCCGCCCACCAAATGAACGTCATGGCGAGGAGTCCGCCCAGGCGGACGACGTGGCCGGGTCAAACCAACACATAAAAAAAGACGGGCGCCATATAGCGCCCGCCTTAACCTGTTGTCGAGCCGCCATGCTCTCACGCGACCCGTGGCGACAGCATGCCCATTATAACATGGGGAGGTATTTGTCAATCTCGTACTGGCTCACATGAGTCCGATAGTTGTCCCATTCAATTTTCTTGTTCGCGATAAGTTTACGGAAAACGTGCGGTCCCAGGACTTCCTTGACCAGTTCCGACTGTTCGGCCAGTTGAGTGGCGTATTCGATGGAACCCGGTAAAGTATCTATCTTTAAATTGGCTTTTTCCTCTTCGGTCATCTGGAAAATGTTCTGCTCGACCGGAGGGGGCAGTTTGTAATTGTTCTCGATGCCTTTCATGCCGGCGGCCAGCATACAGGAGAACGCCAGGTAGGGATTGGTGGCCGGGTCGGGCGAGCGCAGTTCGATGCGGGTGGCCTGTTCCTTGCCGTTGCGATACATCGGCACCCGAATCAACGAAGAGCGGTTGCGCCGGCCCCAGCTTATGTACACCGGGGCTTCATAGTCGGGCACCAGCCGCTTGTAGGAATTAACCCACTGGTTCAGCACCAGGGTGATTTCCTTGACGTGAGTGAGAATTCCCGCGATAAACTGCCTGGCCATTTTGGACAGCAGGTACTCCCCATCAGGGCTGAAAAACAGATTTTTGTTCCCCTCGAAAATCGACATGTGGCAGTGCATGCCGCTGCCGTTCTCGCTGAACATGGGCTTGGGCATGAAAGTCGCGTAAAGTTCGTTTTCCTGGGCGACCTCCTTGACCACAAAACGGTACACCTGGGCGAAATCGGCCATCACCAGCGCTTCCTGGTATTTGAGGTCGATTTCATGCTGGCTGTGAGCGACCTCGTGATGCGAACATTCCACCGGGACATCCAGAAGCTCCAGAGCGTTGACGGTCTTCTTACGCAACTGGGTGCCGATATCGACCGTACCGTAATCGAAATACCCGGTCTGGTCTAAAATGCCCGGTTCCTCATCATTGGCGAAATAAAAATACTCTATTTCCGGGCCGACATTGAAAGTCCAGCCCTTTTCCTGAATTTTCTGCAGATTGCGTTTCAACACCCAGCGCGGGTCACCCTCGTAAGGTTTGCCGTCGGGGGTTTGAATATCGCAGAACATCATCGCCACCTTCTCCCCCGCGACATCCCAGGGAATAATCCGGAAAGTGACCGGGTCGGGTATGGCCATCAGGTCGGATTCGTCGATACGGGCGAAACCCTCAATCGAGGACCCATCAAACCCCTGCCCCTCTTCCAGAACCTGCTCAATCTCGGAGCGCGTAATCGACATCCCCTTGATTTTGCCGAGAATATCCGTAAAACACAGCCGTATATAGCGCACCCCGGCTTCGTCGATCAGTCTTAATATATCTTCCTTGGTTCTGGTCATAGCGTCTCCGTTCGATTTCGATGATTTCCAAACTTTAAATCTAAATGTCTCAATCCCGGAATCAATTAAAAAAAAGTACCGGAATGAGAAAAGTTAAAGATTTTAAAACAGAGAAAGGGCTATTGCTGTTCCCCGTTGGCCAGGGAAAGATGAATATCGACAATTTGAGGCTTTAACTGGCGGAGTTTGACCCCGGCCATCTCGAAAATCCGGCGAGCGGCCACGAAAATATCCTGGTCTCGGTATTTGTCCGAGAGATAGACGACTTCCTTAATCCCAACCTGGACAATAAGTTTGGCGCATTCATTGCAGGGGAATAAACTGACATACATGGAGGCGCCCTCAAGGTCAGGCTTGTTAGAGGAGTTGGTTATGGCGTTCATCTCGGCGTGGCAGACAAACGGGTATTTGGTCTGCAAAAACTCCCCCTCGCGCGCCCAGGGCAGTTCGTCGTCGGAACAACCGCTGGGGAAGCCGTTGTAGCCGATGCCGATTATCCGCTTGTTCTTATTGACGATACAGGCCCCGACCTGGGTGGAGGGGTCCTTGCTGCGCAGGGCGGAAAGCTGAGCCACCGCCATAAAATAATCGTCCCAGCTTATGTAATCTTCGCGTTTGATAATCATGACGGGGAAAATATAGGCTTTTTTTATTTGGTTGGAAAGGGGAATTTTTTGCCGTCATCCTTCGGTTCCGCTCAGGATGACATTTAGAAGTCATTTGTGGTTGGTTACGTCCTCATGCACCAACCGCCTACATGGCGCACGGGGACGTACGCCATGCACCATAATGTCGAAACCACAAGGGTATCGATCTACACATTTAAGAAGTCGTCAGGGTCGGAGCCCTGACGGCACGAATTTGGGTCGGAGCTTTGGTGGTACTCAATACCTACTCGCCGACTTTTTTCATGAAATATTCGTGGGATAATACGGACATGACTTTCATCGACACGAAGCGGTCGTCCTGTTTTAGGCTTTCGCGGTGGACGCCTTCGTCGGTAAAACCCTCGGATTTGTATAGCTCATAGGCCCGGTCGTTGTGCAAAACGACCTCGAGCCACAAACGATGGGCGCCGAATTTCTCGAACGCCAGCCTTTTTATAAGCTGTACCGCCTGGCGGCCCAGCCCCTTCCCTTTTTCGGCGATGACCAGCCGTTTGAACTCGATATTCTTGTCGTAATTCTCCAACCCGACCATGAGGATATAACCGATAACTTTATCGCTGTTACGTTTTTGAATAATCAGGTGGGCGATATTTATGTCTTTGACGGCCGAGCGGTGTTGCCTTCGGGACCATTGCCTTATAAAAGGGGCGTTCTCGGCGTCCCGTTCCATCTTGAGGACGGTGTCGAGGTCCTCGACGGTGGTATAGCGTATCGCTATCTGGCGAGATTTTAAAAGAAAGTCTTCGGACATGGTAGCCAATCCTGATTTTGAATTTTAATGCTGTTCCGTTTTTTTAAGTCACATTGAGCGGAGTCGAAATGTGACTTTTCTATGTCATCCTTCGACTCCGCTCAGGATGACTTATAATTGTTCGTCGAAACTTTGTCCGTCACTTCATCAAGGATCTTCGACTCGTTAAGGATCTTCGACGAGGTTTCGACCTACAACAATTCAAAACTAAAAAACCGTCAGGGTTGGAGCCCTGACGGCACAACACTAAAACCCTACTCCCTCTTCGGAGTGTTGCCTTCGAGGTAGTTGCGGACGGTGTCAAGCAAATCAATCGGCACCGGGAATATAAGCGTCGAGTTCTTCTCGGCGGAAACTTCGACCAGCGTCTGCAGGAACCGCAATTGCATGGCGTTGGGGGCCAGGGCGAGAACCTTAGCGGCGTCGGCCAGCTTCTGCGAGGCCTGGAATTCACCGTCGGCATGAATAACTTTCGAACGCCGCTCCCGCTCGGCCTCGGCCTGCCGGGCGATTGCGCGCTGCATTTGCTCGGGAAGGTCAACGTTCTTGACCTCGACCACCGTGACTTTGACACCCCAGGGTTCGGTTTGCTCGTCAATAATCTGCTGAAGTTGGGAGTTGATTTTCTCCCGGTTGGCTAGCAGGTCATCGAGTTCCACCTGTCCCAGCACCGACCGAAGAGTGGTCTGGGCAATCTGCGAGGTAGCCTCGAAGAAATTCGCCACCGAAACAATCGCCTTGTTGGCGTCGAGAATCTGGAAATAAAGAACGGCGTTTACCTTGACCGACACGTTATCCTTGGTGATGACATCCTGCGGCGGGATATCATAGGTAATAATCCGCAAATCCA
>Ga0210003_1000515_pt1 | contig 34599 bp, 32 predicted proteins | sample LantaG_FD_182804 | JGI IMG/M metagenome (GOLD analysis project Ga0210003, IMG submission 182804) | Deep subsurface microbial communities from Baltic Sea to uncover new lineages of life (NeLLi) - Landsort_02402 metaG (SPAdes) (version 2) | ecosystem: Environmental > Aquatic > Marine > Oceanic >...
AACCTTTTCTCCGATTATTACCGGACCTACTATCTTAGAATTTATAATCTCTGACCCTTTCCCGATTTTTACCCTTCCTGAAATCTGAGACTTCTCATCCACCTTCGCTTTGCCAATATCTCTCTCAATATCTTCCAAAATTAAACGATTGGCTTCCAAAATGTCGTCCGGTTTACCCGTATCTTTCCACCAGCCTTTAATGACTTCTGCTCCCACCTTATAGCCATTATCAATCATCCATTGAATCGCATCGGTAATCTCCAATTCCCCCCGAGCAGAAGGTTTTATGCTCTTGATGGCCTGATGGATATTTTTGTCGAAAAAATAGACTCCTATTAAAGCTAAATTGCTGACCGGCTCTTTAGGCTTCTCCACTACCCGCACGACTCTTCCCTCTTCCAACTCAGCCACCCCAAATTGTCTCGGGTTATCCACTTCAGTTAATAAAACAAAAGCATTATAATTACCTTTAATAAATTTATCCGCATAGTCTTCTACCCCGTTCTTTAAAAGGTTATCCCCTAAATACATTAAAAATTTATCTTCTCCCAAAAAATCACGCGCTACTGATACTGCATGAGCCAATCCTAAAGCTTCTTTCTGTTCGATATAAGAAATATTCACTCCCCACCTACTGCCTTCTCTAAGCTCTTCCTTTATATCCTCCCCGGTCTCTCCAATTATTATACCGACATCCTCTATTTGGCAATCTCTAATCATCTCTAAAGCATAAAACAATACCGGCTTATTAGCAATGGGGATTAAATGTTTGGCACTTGTATGAGTTAGTGGTCTAAGTCGAGTTCCTTTTCCCGCACAAAGGATAATTGATTTCAATTTGTCTCCTCCTCTTCTAAAACAATAATTTCCTAATATTCCGACTTAAAATCTGGCTAGCATCTCTAAATATTCCAGGATTTTTCAAGAATTCTATAAAAATTATTGAATGGTTTTCAAAATTAGCTGCCCTCTCAATAATTCCAGCATTTTTCTTAAACAGCATAAATATATTCTTTAATTCCTTTTCATTTATCTCTTCATATAATTTTCGAGCCTTTAGCCCGAACTTTATTTCTCTCCCAAATTTCTTCTTCACCCGTCTATCATATTCAACCAACCTATTATCCCTAATGCATTCTACTAAGAGCTCTGCCGATTTCAATCCATAATATATCCCGCCACCGGTTAAAGGCTTTACTTGCACGGCGGCATCTCCCACCAGGGCAATATTCTCATAATAATTTTTAGTTAGCCCCACAGGAATCATCCCGGCTAGTTTTTCGATAATTTCACCTTTAATTTCAAACTCCTCCAAAAACCCTATTAAATCATCATGAGCATTTTCCGAAACTACACCCACACGAAGAATGTTATTACTCTCAGGGATAACCCAAATAAAAAAAGGAATACCTTCCTTAAGATGCACCTGGGCGATTTTGTTACAAAATAAATTCTCTTCTGCTTTTATTCTATATTGGACTCCCAAATAAGATTTTATATAGCCTCTTTTTTTATCATTTACCTGATCATTATCTACGAGATTTATAAATTTTCTCACCCGGGAATTTACTCCATCGGCTCCAATCACTATATCAGCATAAATAGCATCATTATCATTTGTCCTTAATCTATAACCGGTTCTTTCCTCCTTTATTTCTACTACTCTTTTTCCGCACTCCACCCCTAAACCTTCGCTCAGATTTTTATCAAATCTCTCCCGATCAATTACATAAGCTACCCCTTCTCTGTTGATTTGAAAATTATCATTTCCATAAAAAAATGATGCACCATCAATTCTATTTATAATAGAACTTTCAGAAAGAGGTAATAAAGTTTTCTCAAAAACCTGCTTTCCTACCAGCCCGGCGCATCTAATCGGTTTGCCCACTTCATCGTGTTCTTCAATTATTCTAAAACTGTTAATCCCGTATTTCCTCAACAACTGTGCTGTATAACAGCCTATCGGACCAGCCCCAACAATAACAATTTCCATCTTTTTTTAACCCTTCCACTAAAAAGGTAAACTTTAGTGCCAGGCACTAAAGTTGTCATCCTAAAAACCTAATGATTTTTTTAGATTTATTTGTGTTTCTAGAAAATCTCTTTCCGAAAGCTTTCCCAATTTCCGTTCGATCATATTTGTTTTTATTGTCTGGATAATCCCGGTAACTAAAGAAGGATATTTCAATCCTACCTTTTGCCAATCCTGTATTTTTGTATCTCCGGCTAATAGTCGATTAATATTGCTAGTAATAGCAGAAATTATTACTTCTGGTCGGTGATTATGATAATATTTATCACTAATAATTAAGGCTGGACGCTTTTTGACTCCTGAACCTTCAGAGAAAATAACTTTTACCAAGACTACCTCCCCTTGTTTATATTTCATTATAAATATCATCCTTTTTATTGTTCCAAACTTCTTTTAAGACAGGATTAATTTGAGTGGTCATTGCCAGTAATTGCTTTTCCTCAGATTCCCGATCTAAGCGTTCCCGGATACTTTCCAAAACATATTCTCTAATGGTCTTTCCCTGTAAAACAGCAAATAATTTTAGTTTCTGGTGCTCTTCAGGATCTATGTCGATACTAAGCCTATTTCGTGTGTAACCTTTTTTATTGTTCATCTTTATCACCTCTAACTATAAATATACAGGTTTTTTAAATTTGTGTCAAGGCACAATTGTGTACCTATCATTTTCCCTCTGCGCTCTTCCTATATACTGGATTAATCTTGGCTTTAAAGATGTGGTAAATACTAAGAATATCAGACATTGAATATTGGAAATGGTAAACTAAAAAGGTAAACTTTAGTGCCTGGCACTAAAGTTTACCTTTTTAGTTCTTTCGCGATTTTTGCGGCTACCCGGGCATTATCTTTTACCAGCTCAATATTTGCGCGCAAACTCTTTCCACCGGATAATTCTTTTATCTTGTTCAATAAATAAGGGGTTAGCTTCTTTCCTTTAATCCCTTCTTTCTCTGCAGTTCTAACCGCCTCTTCTATCATTTTATTCACATATCCCATTGAAAGAGCGTATTCTTCGGGAATAGGATTGGCAATAATCATTCCCCCTCTTAAACCTAAATCCTGCATAGCTCTTATTATCTTAGCTGCTTCCACCTCATCATCCACCACATAGTCAACTTTTAGTCCGCTCTCCCGACAATAAAAAGCAGGCAGCTCTTCACTGCCAAAACCAATCACCGGTACACCCATAGTCTCCAGATATTCTTTAGTTAAAGACAAATCGAGTATCGCCTTTGCTCCGCTGCACACCACTACAACCGGTGTCCTCGCCAGCTCCTGTAAATCTGCCGATATATCAAAAGTCTTCTCTGCTCCCCGATGCACTCCCCCTATTCCTCCTGTTGCAAAAACCGTTATCCCAGCCATCTCCGCCACCATCATAGTTGCTGCTACCGTAGTAGCCCCATTTAAACCTTTTGCTACTATTGCTGCTAAATCTCTCCTACTGGCCTTTAAAATATCTTTAGAAGTAGCCATAAATTCCAATTCGTCCCTGGTCAAACCTATTTTTATATTACCCTTAATTATGGCGATAGTAGCAGGCACAACCCCACATCCTCGTATAATCTCTTCCATTTCCCCAGCCACCTTTAAATTTTCCGGATAAGGAAATCCATGAGATATTAAGGTTGATTCTAAAGCCACTACCGGTTTGCCTTTTTCCAAAGCTTCTTTTACTTCATCTTTAAAATCAAAAAATTTCTTTTCATTCACCTTCGCACCCTCACTCACTACCACCTTATAACAACCTTCCTCTCTTTTCTTCTTCCCCTTCTTCTTTCTCCTCTTCTATCCTGCTTCTTAACAATCCCTCTCTCAAATCTCTCCTTACCGTCTCTTTTGTGGAAATGGTCAAAGCCGCCGCTGCCAGGCTAAATCTTGCTGCCACCTCTAGAGAGTATCCCTTATAAATTCCATAAACCAAACCGGCTACCAGTGCATCTCCTGCTCCAGTTACATCCACTACATCGCCCTTGTATGACGCTATAAAGTTACCTCTACCCGGTTCATACTGCTCTCCTCTACTAACCTCACAGCAAGAGGCATAAATTCCTTTTTCTCCTAAAGTAACAATGACATTCCTAACCCCTTTACCTTTCAGTTTCTCTACAGCTTCTACCATATCGACATCTCTATCCTCATTGTCATTTCTCTTGACTTCCACTCCCAAGATTGAATACAGCTCATCTTCATTCGGAGTGATATAATCAATAACCCACTTCCCATTCCCTCTTCTTTTTCTGCTTCCATCTAGTATCTTCCTTAACTTCTTAGCCTTCTCCACCGATACCGGTTCCACCAAAATAGGTACTTCAACCTCATTACACAAATCCACTACATATTCGATGCTCTCCTCCGGTATATTAGTATCCATCACCACTATTTTGCTTTCTTTAATCAGATAAACCTTTGACCTCAGATACTCCACGGTAATCTCTTCTAATATCTGCATATCCGAGACTGCTACTTCCATCTCACCCTTCTCATCTAATATTGCCAGATACATTCCGGTAGGATGTTCTCCCGAGATTATCATCTGCTTCATCTTAACTCCGGCCTTCCCGGTCTCCTTCAAAATCCTTATCCCTTCTCCATCATCTCCTACCGCACTCAATAAAGTAACCGGTACATTAAGCAAAGCCAGATTATGGGCAATATTTCTTCCCACTCCTCCCGAACCGACGTTTATCCTACCCGGGTTGGAGGTATACCTCTCCAGCGTCGCCCCAACAGGCCTGCCTCTCAAATCAATATTAGTTCCACCTATCACCACTACCCCGCCAAATCTTTCCCAAACGTTGCTTAATTGAGGAGACCCCAAGACTTCCTCTTTCATTCTGGTTATTACCATTTTACTACTTCACCCTGTTCCATTTTATCCTATCCCAAAAACCAATAATATTTCTTTAATTATACCACAAACTCCCCTTTTTGCCCCAAACTTAGTAAAAAGGTAAACTTTAGTGCCTGGCACTAAAGTTTACCTTTTTCAATAAAATAGACAGACGAGAGGCCTGTCTTACAGAAAAGAAGGTATTAAACTTCTTTATCTTCACTAAATACTAAATACTAAAGACTATTCCGTTAACCACTATTTCAGCATTCCTCTATTAGGTTTATAGCTCAGCACCACTTCCTGCAACTTTCTAACTATCCCTTCACTATCCATCTCCCTTGCCAGTGCTTCCAATTCCCTCACATCTTTCTCCAGCTTTTCCTGGTCAACTTCTTCGGTCTCGGCTATAAAAATTTTCTCATGTCCACTATTTCCTAATACCCGACTTTTTTCCTTCTCAGTCAGCAATTCCTCAAATAATTTTTCTCCCGGCCTTAATCCAATAAACTCTATCTTAATGTCCTCATCAGGTAATAAACCCGATAATCGAATCAAATTCCTTGCCAAATCTATGATTTTCACCGATTCTCCCATATTCAAAACAAAAACCGCCCCTTTGATACCCAATCCTCCGGCCTGTATTACCAATTGACTGGCTTCTGAGATCGTCATAAAATATCTTTTCATTTCTTTATCGGTTACCGTAATAGGTCCCCCATAGGCAATTTGCCTTTTAAAAGTTGGAATGACACTTCCACTACTTTCTAATACGTTCCCAAAACGTACTGCCACAAAATGAGTCTTACTCTTTTTCGCATACATTTTCACTATCATTTCTGCTACCTGCTTGCTTGCTCCCATGATACTGGTAGGATTAATCGCCTTATCAGTAGATATCATTACAAAATTATTAACTCCCCATTTATCCGCTAGATCAACTAGGTTTTTGGTGCCGGAAATATTATTACTCACCGCCTCATCAGGATGATACTCCATCATGGGAACATGTTTATGAGCTGCTGCATGAAATACTACTTCTGGCTTAAAACCCTCAAATATTTTTTCCATCTTTTTTCTATTTCTAATATCTGCTATCATAATCTCTAAATTCAAATCACTATATTCCTTCATAATCTTTTTTTCCGCATGAAAAAGACCATTTTCATTATAGTCTAATATCATCAATGCGCCAGGAGAAAATTTACAGACCTGCACACATATTTCTTTACCGATGGAGCCGGCTCCCCCGGTTACCATTATTCTCTTTCCTTGTATATATTCGGATATTTCTTTAATATTTAAATGAATAGAATCACGATTTAACAAATCTTCCACTCCGACATTTCTAATTCTTGTAACACTTACCCTTTCATTAATTAATTCATACACACCTGGTACGGTCTTTATTTTTACATCCTTATTATCTATCTTACTTACAATTCTTCTGATCTCACTACCTTTTATTGAAGGAATAGCAATGATAACCATATCAACTTTTTTCCTGGCGATAATCTTATTAATATCATCGATTACACCCAATACTTTCTTATTACGAATAATGCTGCCCACCTTGTGAATATCATCATCGACAAAACCAACCATCTGACCCAAATCTTTTCTCTTCTCTATCTCCCGACAAATAACATCTCCTGCACTTCCTGCACCGACAACTAATATCCTCTCTTCTTTTCTCTCAAAAGGAATCCCTCTTTCCCAATATAATCTCCAGACTAATTTACTTCCGGCAATGAAAGCAACACTAATAAACCAAGTCAACGCCTTTACTGTCCAGGGGAAATATATTCCCAAGACTATATTAAAATACAAGATGCAAAAAACCATCGCACAGGTAATCGTTTCGGCAATTAAGAAAAGATCATTAATAGATATAAATCTCCAAACTCTACTGTACAATTTGAAAATGAAAGCAAATATAAGATATAAAATAGAAAGATAAATAAAAACAATCCTGTGTTGATAAAAGTTCTCCTCCCAATCGCGTCCAAATCTCAATACAATCGAAAGAACCAGGGAAATATTTACAAAAAATAAATCTAAAAAAACCCAATGTAACCTACGAAAATAATTTTTCAATTTTTCCCTCTCACTATCTTTATTGTTTTTATCAACTAAACCACTGAAGTAATCTTGTTATTTTACACCATTTCCTTACTGTAAATATCTTATATTATCGATTCCGTTATGCCATTGTATAGAACCTAGTATAGTATATATACGACACCATTATTAATATTCCTTCTTTTTCGCAAAAATTTTTTCCACATTATGAAATAAAAAAAGACAGTCTGCTTTTTATTATAAAAAAGTAGCCTGCCTATACGTTAATTGTTCTCCACTCTAGGTTAATTAAACATAAATCAATATTGCGACTGCTCCAAAAACCGCTTCCATACCCATCAACACCAGTACCAGATTCCTCTCGCTAATACCGCCACATACCTTCATAACCAACTGCCCCAATCCCACAGGTCCACCTTCCGGACAATACAACTTACCATCCCTACAAACTCCAAAACTATAAGGAAAATGATTTTTCGCTTTTATTAAAAAATCTATAATATAGGGAATCAGTAAAATCGTTCCGGCAATCTCAAGGTTTCCCATAATTACTGCCACCGCAATAATTGCTCCAATACTTAAGGTTCCCACATCTCCTACTAATATTTTTGCCGGATACCAATTATAATACAAGGCAGCTAAAAGCGCCCCCAATGCGGCAAGTAAAATTACCAGAACAGAAATTTTTCCCATCAAATAGGCAATGATAGCCAAAGACCCCACCGCTATTATTCCCATACCTACTTCTAAACCATTAAATCCTGCCAGCATATTTACCGCATTAGCCGCAATAGTAACTTCTAAAGGAATTATAACCAACGTATATAACAAACCAAAATTTACATTTCCCCAAAATGGCAACCTCATAAAAGTACTTCCCTCTTTAATTACAATCAAAGGTAAGGCGGCAAATAAAGGCATAAAGGCTTTAATCTGTTGAGGCATGGATACTAAATCATCAAAGATCCCAATTAATACAACTATCAATATCGTAGATAAAGCAACTAAAATAGAGATTAAGTCAACCGAAGGGAATATGCTAAAAAAAGTTTTAGCAGCAATAACTGTAAAGATCCCTGCTCCAAAACCCGCTACCACAACCAACCCCCCCATTTCAGCTACTTCTTCCTGTTTTTCGCTATTCATATTTTTCCCTACAATCCCTGCTTTTTTTAAACGAAAAATCATCACTGGAAATAAAATAAAACTAATGATAAAAGAAATTAATAAAATTAAAATTAACATAAACTATCTCTTTTTATCTCCTTATTTTTTCCTTCATTTTTTCTTGGTAAAATTTAATCAATATAATTTATAAATTCCGCAACTTCTTTCTTCGCCGATTCTATCCATATTATTAAAATCAGAATTTTCAATAATAAAATCAATAATTTCCTGGGAAGAATAATTTCTATCTATTTTTCCACATTTATCTTTTGTCTGCGCATGTTGCATTCTCTTTAATTCATCAGGCACCTGAAGATACATTTCCTTAGCCTTTACTTTCTTGAATAATTTCATAAGTTTTAAATACAAATCTTTTTCCGTAATATCTCTAAACTGATTAAATATATCTAAAACAAGCACTATATCAAAATTTAATTTACCCATATCATCTGTATAATCTTCAGAGTCAAATATAGATTTATTAAATATCCTAAAATTAGCATTGCCTGCCCGTCTTAATTTTCTTAAAAAATACAAATTTTTCTGAGAATCTTCCATAACCGTGCATTGAAATCCTATTTCTTTAAATTTATGACAAAAATAGCCCCAATGAGCTCCAATATCAAGAAGAGTTCCGCTTTTTTTTCCTAAGCTATCTTTAATAATTTCGAATCTTTTTTCACTCCACACCGAAGGTATATCACTAAGGTCCGGATGAAGTAAAGGCTGATACGCCTTGCCATTCTTTTCCCTTCGAATATAAGTTAAAATTTCCTTCCGAAATTCCATCCATTTTTCATGTCTAAATAATATTTGAACAGGGATTCTATCTATATTGAGTATTTTTGCTAAAGCAAATCGGTGCTGGGCACCATAACGTATCAAATCTCCGTAGCGACCAATTGCTATGCTTATTTCATCTTCAATTTCTCTTATTTCTTTATGTTTTAACATTCCTTTCTTCTCTAACATTTTTTGAGTTTTAAAACCATTATTTTTTATATCTTTGTACAATTCATCTAAATTTTTAAATCTTTCTATAAATTCTCTCTCGGTAGAACACCCCCACCGAATCATTCCAGCTTTCACCATATTTAATTCTATTTTATAAAAATCTGTATCCTGCCATTTCTTACCTTCTATAAAATGTGCATAAATTGCTTTATATGATTTACGTTCTTCGACTTTTATAATATTCGGTGTTAAATCCCAATCTTTAATCAATATTTTTTCAATATTTTTTAGTTGATAATGTGAAGGAATATTATAGTACGTTTCTCTGCAAGCATATTTTATCGCATTAGGACTAACCCAATAGATCTTTTCTAAATCTACAGATAATTTAATACTCTTTAATTTAAATGTAATTTTCCAGCAAATTATCCAAATTTTTTTTGCAACTTTTCTAAAATAAGGAATTTTATCTGAATAAGGTTTAATATTAGATAAATAAAATTTTAACGCTTTACTTTTCTCATAATTCAATAATAATTACTTCCTTATTTTTCTCTATTCCAGAATTTATACTTTTATTTTTTGAACCCATTCCCAATTATATTTCATCCACTCTACGGTCTTTTTTATCCCCTCTTCCAGGCTAATCTTAGGCCGCCAATTAAGAAATGCTTGAGCTTTATCAATATCTGCCCATGTTGCTTGCATATCTGCTTTATGAAACTCTTTATATTTAAACCTGGCTTCTTCTCCAATATATTTTTCCATTAATTTTATAACTTCAGAAAGTTTATATGGATGATTATTCCCCAGATTAATTATTTCATATCCTAAAGGTTTCAAGGCACTAATAGTACCTCTGGCAATATCATCAACATAAGTAAAATCCCTCTCTTGTTGACCATCTCCATAAATCTCTAATGGTATACCCTCAATAATCCACCTAATAAATCTAAAAGTAGCCATATCCGGCCTTCCGGCAGGACCATATACGGTAAAGTAGCGTAAAATTGTTACATCCAATCCGTATAAATAATGATAGGTGTAAGCCATCATTTCAGCAGCTTTCTTAGAAGCTGCATAAGGCGAAATAGGCGTATTTACAGGCAAACCCTCTCGAAACGGCATTTCCTGACCCGCATAAAGTGATGAGGTGGAAGCTAACACAAATTTAGGCACCCCATATTCCCGACACAACTCTAATAGATTCAGATTGCCACCCACATTAGTTGAAAGATAAATAAACGGATTCTTCAAACTATAGCGTACTCCCGTGCGAGCTGCTAAATTAATCACCGCTTCAGGACAATTCAATTTAAATACCGATTTTAATTCTTCGTAATTTTCAATATCAAATTTATAAAATTTAAAGTTATCATATTTTTTTAGATTATCCAAACGCCATAATTTAAGATTTACATCATAATAATCATCCAGGCTATCCACACCTACAACTTGACAACCCTCTTCAAGAAGCATTTCCGAAACTCTAGAACCAATAAAACCAGCAGAGCCTGTTACCAATATTTTTTTCATATCATTTCCCCCAGTTTATCCCGAACCAAATTCTGATAGATTTTATCAATCCTATCAACCATTCCTTTTATAGACCACTTATTTTCAATAAATTCCCTGCCATTTCGACCATGCTGTAAAACAAGTTCTTTACTATTCATATATTTTACAATTCTATTTTCTAACTCTTCTATATTTTTCGCTTTTACTAAAAATCCGTTATAATTGTCTCGAATTATCTCCGGAACTCCATCTACATTAAAGGAAATCGAAGGCATTCCTACTGCCGCAGCCTGCACCAACACCCGGGGCAAACCTTCCCGCAAAGAAGTCAAAACAAAAATATCCATTACTGCCATTAGCTCTTCAACATCTTTCCTATATCCGGTAAAAATTACTTTACCCTCTAAATTTAATTCCTTTACATAGCTTTCTAAATATTCTCTTTTATTTCCTTCACCAATAATTAGTAATTTTAGATGGTTATTTTTCTGTTTCTCTACTATATTTTTAAAAGTATCTATAAGAAATTTATGCCCTTTCCTAACTTCTAATCGCGCTACATTACCAATGACAAAATCCTCCGAATCTATTCCCAATTCCCTTTGTTTTTTCTCAAAATCAATTTTTTCTTTAGCACCGTAGAATTTATCTAACTCCATTCCGCTATATACCGTATGATAACTCTCTCTTCTCCCAATTCCTCTCTCGATGTATCTTTCAGAAAGCACCTTACTTACCGAAATATAAGCATCGGTAAACCTGCCAGTAAGTCTTTCAAAAAGGAATAAAAGCCAATTTAATAATCCACTATCAAATGCTTCGAAAGTACTTCCGTGTAGTCCATGCACAATTATAGGTACACCGGCTATACGTGCAGCAATTCTTCCCAAGATGCCCGCCTTAGTCGTATGAGTATGGACAATATCATAACCTTTCTTTTTCATCAATTTGACTAATTTTATTAAAACTATCGGGTCATACAAGAAATTAAGTTTCCATTTTAGTCCTTTTACCTGAATAACATCAAAATGATTATTTTTAACTTTATTTAAAATACTTTTATCAAGCTCTTCCCCGGTGATTAAATCAACCTCATATTTATTTTTGTCTAAACCTTCCATGGTAAATACAGTATTTTCATCGGCTCCCCCGGTAATCATCCGGGCGATGATGTGTGCCACTTTTATTTTTCTTTGCAATTAATACTTACTCCTCTTTTATATTTTATTTATTATAATCGAAACTTTTCTTCTTCAATTTCAATTCTTTTTTTAATGCTTCATGATTTCTTTTTAATTCCTGTATTCTTTAATCAGTAAACAGTGACTTATAAAATTCTAACATATTTTTAGTATATACTTCTATGGAATATTTTTCTTTTACTTTCTGATAAGCGTTAATACCTAATTTTACTCTTAATTCTTTATCTTTTAACAGCTCAATAATAGCCACGGCGAGAGCTTCCGGATCATCAGGTGAAATTAAAATTCCTTCCTTTTCATGTTCGATAACTTCCGGTATACCTCCAACTTTAGTAGCAATTATACCTGCCCCGCTACTCATCGCCTCAAGTACCGTAAGAGGCAGGCCTTCCCAGCGAGAAGGGAGCACAAGTAGTGTTGTGGATTTCATAAGTTTTTCGATATCTCTTCTAACTCCTAAAAATTCAATTTCTTTTTCTATTCCTAGCTCTACAACCAAGCCTTTTAATTCTTTCTCTAAACATCCTTTTCCTGCAATAGCAGTCTTTATCTTGTGCTGATATTTTTCTTTCAAAATATTTATTGCCTTAAGTAAAATATCCACACCCTTAGCTTTTGTTAATCTTCCCACAAAAAGAATATCATATTTTTTTATAGTAGGCCAATTTGGTAAATCAGAAATGGGTACGGCATTAGAAATAACTAGACTTTTCCTCTTCAGTTTAGGAAGCCATTCAATTAAGGCAATCTGTACCTGTTTGCTCACACAAATTATTTTATAATAGTGACTATAAATAAAGGCATCTAATATTTTAAATATTTTAAATGACCGTCTTCGATTATAGATATTATGTTCGCTAAAAATAAATTTGATGTTTTTAGGTAAAAATAAAGAAGCTAATGACACCAAAAGATTAGCAGGAAATAAATGTACATGTACAATATTATATTTCCCTCTTTTAATAAGGGATATAAGCTTTATTACACCTCTTAAATCATACTTAAAATTTAAACCTAATTTCCAAACAGGAACACCTGTTTTTTTAATATCTTCCTTAAATAGTTCTTCAGGATATAATATGGCTACTTCTATATTAAAACTATTATATTTTTTATTATCTTTTTTTGCTTGTAAAGTAAAATTTTTCAGAAGAGCTTCTGCTCCCCCAGCATGCAAAGAATTAATAACTTGTAATACGTTTATCTGCTTTACTGGATTTGGCAATTTTAAACCTCTCTTAAAAATTTACTTTCGATATCCCCGAACAACAAGGTTTACCCATTTAAGTTCTTTCTTAATACTCTATCTGCGAGAATGTGTACATATGTTTCCCGGAAGGACTGGGTTTTATTTCATCAACGATATTATATTTAATCTCTGTTTCATACCCCATGGCTAACTTAATCTTTTTATTAATCTCTATAAAATCTTTCTTGGCTTCCTTTATTCTATGATTATCCCTTAGAACTAAATTTATGATAATGACATCATAAGCTTTCTGAATGACTTGCAGCTGTTTTACATAATCACGAAAATAAAATAATTCAATAAAAAATCCACCATCAATGATGTCTCCTTGTTTATTTCTAAATATACTGCGTATACGACCTTCTACTTTTTTTAAAAAAGGAAACCCCCTTCCACAACTACACTCTGTTTCTGAAAGAATACCTCGGTCTTCAATTTTATATCTAATCAAAGGCATAGTATAATTGGTAAGCAAGGTGATGATGATTTCACCTGATTCCTCCTTGTTTAGTTCCTTCCCACTATCACTCACAATTTCCAAATAATGGATACTGGGGATTAGATGCAGCTGATAACTTTTTTTGCAATTACAGGCAATATCACCTGTCTCTCGGGAACCATAACAATCAAATACCGGAGCATGGAATACTTCTTCGATCCTTTTTCTAAATTCAGGAAACAAAACACCAGCCGAAGTCATAATGGCTTGGGGAGAATAAATTGATAAATCCTGTTCTTGAATAAAACGACATAACTCATCGATACTGTTTGAATAAGCAAGTATTAGGTGAGGCTTTATCTTATTAATCCTTTTCACGTAATCATACAGATTTCCCTCGGTCATCATGTAAGAGTTTAAAGTTGTTACCCCATAAAGCTGCTGTTTGAGATACCCTTTTATACCCTGACTGCCCTTTAATATATCTTCTATTGAACCCCACAGCTTCACGATGGGATCACCAATCTTTCTTCCGGCCCATTCATCAAATAATATTTTAGTGGCTATTTGCCATTCCAAGCAATATTTATCTTGATAAAATATTGCCGGCTCTCCGGTTGACCCACTGGTAGTATTGCGATAATAAGTATTGTCTCTAAATTTATATAATTCATCAAAATTATTTCTAATAATTTCTTTAGTTAAAATAGGAAATTTTTTAATATCCTCAAATATCGTATCCTCTGAAAATCGTAAATTATGCTCTCTAGTAATTTTTATATAGTAAGGTATATTTTTACATGCATATTCAATAAGTTTATACATTTTTTTCTGCTGAATTTTCGTATTTTCTTCCAAAGTATTCCATTGGTGATTTTTTAACTCTTGATAGCACTCCAACACATTAGATCTTTTAATATACCTCCAGTAAAATGGAAAAAAGACGTTTCTTCGCAAATAAGCTCCTATTGTATAATTAATATAAGACAAAATAATTTTACCTCCATTTCCCAAGCATTCTCTCAGATGCTTTAATTCAAATATGTCTTTCTTTTCCTTCACCTAAAATAACCAGTTTTAATTTATTTTTCAAAACTGATTTTGCAAAAGATTTTATCAGAATATCATGACCTCTCTGCCTACTTAATCTTCCAACTGCCAGGATGTAATCAAAATTAAGTGGTTTTAAAGCAAGTATTTTTTGATCTATTAAGCTTAAGTCTATTGAATTGTAAATAATTTTTATATTTTTTAATCTATAATTGTTGATTAAATTCTTTTTCAATCCCGATGAACAGGTAATTATTTTCCTTACACTGGGAAATTTATATACGGCTTTTAACAGAATTTTTCTACGCCAAGAGTAAAAATCCGGGTTACTGTGAATGCTTACAATAACCGGATTTAAAGTTAAATAGAATATAAATTTCCCATAAATGATACAATGAAGTCAGGAGATATTTCTTTGATTAACCTTTTTAATTTGATAACTCTATAAAAAATGTTTTTTATTTTTCTGCCAAAAGAACCTGTAAGAATAGGAGTATCTAAATTCATCTGGCTAACTTCCACTTTATACTCAATAGGCCTATTATATATAACCACATAAACATCATAATGCTTTTTTAATCCTATACTTAAGGTATTTACGACTCTTTCTACACCTCCTTTTCTGAAAGAAGGTACTATTAACATTACTTTCTTCATCACAGAGTATATCCTTTAAAAAGTACAATCAATCATCGGCTTAAAATTTAATCCCTCTGAGTTTTCCCCTCATTTTTAATCTTAGAAAAAGTATACATATATTTCCCAGAAGGACTGGGTTCTATTTCCTCAACGATATTATATTTAATTTTTGTGCTATTTCCCATTGCTAACTTAATTTTCTTATTAATTTCTTTAAAATCCTTTTTCATATTTTTTAATTTCGTTTTATCTATTAATACCAGATTAATAGAAATAAATTCAATCTCTTCTTGAATAATTTGAAACTGCTTTATATTTTTACAAGATAGTAATATAGAAAAAAAGAAACCTCCACTTATAATATCTCCAAACTTGTTTTTAAAATGTCCTACAATACGACCTTCGATTTTTTCCAAAAAAGGTAATCCATGTCTACATAAACCCTTCTTTTCAGATAGAGCTCCTCTATCCCCTATTTTATATCTAATTAAAGGCATGGTGTAATTGGTCAATAGTGTAATGATAATGTTTCCTGACTTCCCCGTTTTTACTTCTCTTCCTTGATTATCCCCAATCTCTAAATAATGAATGTTGGAAACAAGATGTAATCTATCACTTTTTTCACAATTACAGGCAATATCACCCACTTCCCTTGAACCATAGCGATTGAATACGATAGCGTGAAATACATCTTCAATTCTTTTTTTGGTTTCAGGATACAAAACACAAGCACCAGTCATAATAGCATGAGGAGAATAAATGGTTAAATGATGTTCCTGAATAAAGCGCGCTAATTCGCCAATGCAATTTGCATAAGCGAGAATCAATTGAGGCTTTATACAATTAATCCTCTTCACGTACTCATACATATCTTCTTCAGTCATTCTAGTAGAGCCTAAAGTTGTAATTCCGGAAATCTGTTGTCTAAGATATCCCTTAAAACTCTTGCCACCCTTTAAAATATCTTGCATTGAACCCCACAATCTCACCATAGGTTCCCCAATCTTTCTACCTGCCCATTCATCAAATAAAATTTTAGTGGCTATTTGCCATTCCAAACAATATCTATCTTGATAAAATATTGCCGGCTCTCCGGTTGATCCACTGGTAGTATTGCGATAATAAGTATTGTCTCTAAATTTATATAATTCATCAAAATTATTTCTAATAATTTCTTTAGTTAAAATAGGAAATTTTTTAATATCCTCAAATATCGTATCTTCTGAAAATTGAATATTATATTTTTGAATAATATGCTTATAATAAGGAATGTTTTGACCGGCATATTTAACCAGTTCGAAGAGTTTTATCCTCTGAAGATTACGATTCTCCTCCAGGGTATTCCATTGCTGATCTTTTAGCTTCTTATAATATTCCAATACTCTCCAATGTTTTACATATTTCCAGTAAACAGGAAGCAAAATATTCCTTCGGAATTTTGGTCCGATATCTACTCTGTAAAAGCCCATAGACTACTCCTCTCTTATTTTCATTTCCCCTATAATTTTTTATAAATTCGTACTAAAGGTTTTATCATTTTAAATATTCTTCTATTTTTTATTTTTGCCTCGTAAAAATTGCGTAATCGCTTTTTCCTGTCAAAACGTAAAGGAATGGTTGTATGTAAATTAACCGGGCATAGTTCACATTGATCAAACAGATTCTCTCTAAAATCTACCCATCGATTACTATGCCATAACTCTGACAAAGTATTTTTAAATAAGTTTCCCATTACAGGTTGGTGGGTATATTCTACTATATGACAAGGATGAACATCACCATTAGCCAGGACAAAGGCCAGCTCTTGGGCAACCTGACAAGATCGTCTATGGCTATTTTTAGGTTGATAGACTCCTTTCGCCCAATCAGAAAGAGAAATGTGTTCTTCGGAAAATAATCCTTTCAGATTACGTATAGCCACCCCGCGTACATCCCTATTCAAATTTTGACAGAAATCTAGCGCTTCGGGAATAATCTTTTTTTTAAAATAAAGGATCTCCTCTTCGGTTAATAAGTTTTTCTTTTCAAAATCACCCTCTAAATAGGACACTGCCATCCGATTTGAACCCAGTTTATAATGAAGTTTAAGTAATTCTGCAAATGAATTAAAATTTTCTCTAACCAGTATTGACTGAGTATTTACTTTAAAGTAAGGATATTTTTTTTCCAGCTCAGAAAATATTTTAATCGCTGAGGTCGTTTTCATCCATAATTGATTAGTCCCTCTCATTTGTGCATGCATTTCCGGATGGGTAGCGTACAAGGAAATAGTGATAAAATTTAAACCTGCTTTAATGAGAGTTTCCGCATATTCGGGAGTAATCGTAGAGCCATTGGAATTTAATTTAACTATCCATCCATAGCTTCTACCAATTTCTATTAATTCAGGTAATCTAGGATATAAGGTTGGTTCACCACCGCTAATAATAAATAGTTTTGCTCCTAATTGATGTGCTTCTTTAAGGATTCTTTTCCAATCATCAAAAGTTAAAAGGTCTTCTTTTTTTAACTTACTATATAATCCACGACGATAAATACAATTTTTACAGTTTGCGTTACAGGCAAACGTTGGCTTGATTAATAATGTCCTTAAACGATATTTTGTCATAATTTCTCCTTTTTAACTTACTTTTATAAACAGCGTTTGTTCTGATTTTTAGGAATCATATACTTCTTTAAATAAATTAATCCAATCGTTAACTATATTTTCAATCCCATATTTTTCCACACTTTTTCGTGAATTAGCCTTTAATCTTTCAAATAATTTTTGATTATAAAATAGCTCTTCCATCGCAGATCTTAAGGCATCTTCATCTTCAACCGGAACGAGCAAGCCATTTTTTCTATTTTCTATAATTTCAGAGGTACCGGTTTCACAAGCTGTAGCAATCACAGGTGTTTCACAGGCTAAGGCCTCTAATAAAATATTTCCAAAACCTTCATATCTTGAGGAAAGAATGAAAAATTTAGTATATTTCATATAAATAAAGGGATTACCGACTTTGCCAAATAATAAAACCTGATTTTTTAAATCTAGTTTTGTGATTAATTCCTCTAAATTTTTTCTTTCTTCTCCTTCCCCTAAAATAACTAACTTAACCAATTTTTTGAAAGATGACCTGGCAAAAGATTTTATTAAAATATCGAAACCTTTTTGTTGGTGCAATCTTCCTGCCGCTAAAATATAATCAAATTCAAATGGTCTTGGTGCCAGTAATTGATAACTTATTAATTTAAAATCTATCGGATTATAAATAGTTTTTGTGTTTTTTAAGCTATAATTATTATTTAGTTTTTTTTCTATTTCGGATGAACAAGTTACTATCTTTTTTACATTGGGAAGTTTATAGATAGTTTTTAATAAGAATTTTCTGTATAAAGTGAAAAAATCCGGATTGTTGCGAATGCTTACTATGATCGGCTCAAAAGTCAAAATAGGTTGTAAATTCCCCATAAATGAAACAATAAAATCCGGAGAAATTTTCTTTATCAACCTTTTTAATTTCATAATTCTGTATAAAGTGTTTTTTATCTTCTGCCAAAAAGAGCCAGTTGGAGTCTCTAAATTTATTAACTCCCCTTCGATATCATATTCTATCGGATGGTGATATACAATCACATACACTTTATAGTATTTACTTAATCCCTTACTTAAGATACTAACGACTCTTTCTGCCCCGCCTTTTACCAAAGACGGTACTATTAGCATTACTTTTTTCATAAGCATAAAAGATAGTTTAAGATAGTTTTTCTAATTTTACCAATATATTTCACTATCATCCTTGTTAAATACCTTTTTATCTTCACAAAATATATAAAATGCTTTGGTCCAAGCAAAGAACCTAACATGCAAATATAATATCTAATACAAAAGGGACACAATAAAATTGCTTTTACCAAAAATATTTGCCCCTCTTTCGTTTTCCCCATATGGCATAACCTGTTTCCTATATAGAAATGATGTTTGCTATTGGCATATGCGCGACTTTGCAATTCTTTACTATATTTTTCTAAAATTGTTTGTGCTGTAATAATTTTAGCTTCCAGGTTATTAGATATTTGACCAGGATGTAACCGGCGTTTAACAAGAGGAATTTTAATAAGGACAAACTTATAATATTTAGAAATTCTTATCCACATATCCCAATCTTCCTGTCCATTCAATAAATCATCAAATAATCCTACTTTTTCAAAACATTCTTTCCTGATCAGTACAGTAGGGACACTTAAGTAATTTTTTGAAAGTAAATACTCATAGATAAAGCCTTCTTTTTTAGGTAAACATCCTTTGCAAATATATTCATCATTATCTTTGATATTAAACTGCCAGGAACACACTACCCCTACTTCAGAGGATTCATTGTGTAAAATGACAACTTGCTTTTCAAGTTTCTCCGGTAACCATTCATCGTCTGAATCGAGTAAAGCAATATATTTGCCCCGTGAAGCTTTTATCCCGGTATTACGAGCGGCTGAGACACCCAGATTATTGGCATGAAAAATATAATTAATTCTTGAATCAGTAAAACTTTCAACTACTTCTCTGGTATTATCTGTCGAGGCATCATCAATCACAATAATTTCATAATCCCGATAAGTTTGGCTCAAGACACTATTAATTGCCTTATCTATTAGATATGCTCGGTTATAGGTTGGAATAATGACGCTGACTATCGGGGGCTGTATCATAATGATTTATCCTTGTTTTTATAAACTAAAATTCTGAAACAATCTTTATTATAATCAATTTACTTACTATTTCGAAAGATATAATTTAAATCTGACCATATCCCTGAAATTTCTATCTTAAATTTATCAAAGTGATTACTTACTTGAATCCTTGATAAATGATACATATCTTCCATATTATATTTATTAACCAATTGATGATTAGAACTACATGCGCATTTAAATCCAGCGTTTTTAATCAATTCAATAATTTCATTATTATAATCCGATTTCGTGCCATAAGGGTATGCGAAAAGCGTAATGTCGGTTTTAAGTCTTTCTTCGATCATTTTTTTTGAATCTACAATTTCTTTCTCTACTTCATTCAAATCTATATTTGCCAAATTGGGATGATTTAGCGTATGTGCTCCAAAAGATATCCCATTATCGCTCATCTCCCGAATTTCGTCCCAGGACAAAATGATTTTTTCTGCTAATCCGGAGGGAATGGTAACATCGCATATTTTTTGTAAATTAATAATATATTCATTTTTTAGCTGGTTAGAAATATTTTTGAATCGTCTCAATAGAAAAGAGATGCAGTGAAGTTTCTTTTGACTATCTATTAATGAAAAATCACCAAAATTTGGAATATTTATACTACTTTTTTGAGAATTACTAATGATATATCCTACCTTATCCCACCAGAATAATTCATCTTTGCCTATATAACCACTAATTAAAAAGATGGTAGCAGGGACCTGATATTTTTTTAATATTGGATAGGCATAAATATAATTATCTTTGTAACCGTCATCGAAAGTAATCACTGCAATATTCTCTTTGATCGGGTTATCTATTTTAGGTTTACTTAATAAATTAATTAATTTTTCAAGTGAATAAATTTTAAAATTTTCTTTTAAATATTTAACTTGTTTTTCGAATTCTTCCAGGCATACATTTTTTACAAATAGATTATCCTTTCCGGGATAAACTCTGTGATAAGTAAAAATTATTATATGCTTGTTAACTATTCTTTTGCGAAAATACATATACATCTCGGGAAACTTTAAAAAATTAATTACTTTTCTAATAAGATTTTTATTGCTCATATTGTTTCCTGTAAAGATCATAACCTATTGAAATTATTTTTATTTCTTCATCATAGATCGGTATAAAAATTTTACTTCCTTAAAAATATCATAATCCGGATAATATTTCTGTAAAAGCCATATGGAGGCAACATAAACACCAATACTCATGATAACTATACTAATAAATATTAATATCGCCAAACCTAAAGGTTGCCCAATCGGATTCCAATATAATTTAGCAATATAAACACTTCCTGCCATAAGCAATGAACAAAAACAAGGTGGCCAAAAAGTCTCAAAATATTTACGCCAGAATGTCTTGGTAATCTTTTGGGATAAGGGATACCAGATGACTAACATTCCTGCTACGCTCAAGATTACCCCTATGGCTGCCCCCGAAATGCCTTTAAGCAAAATCAGAGGATAAATAACCAGTAATATAATTAAACCTCTGATTAACTGCATATAAAATTCATAATTGGGGTATCCGCTTCCGCAAAATAATGGACTCCCGGTAGAAACAACAGATTTAATCAATCCTGCCACTGCCAGAAGCTGCATGGCTGAAACCATGGGTATCCACTTCTCCCCCAAAAATATCTGTGTGAATTCAGGAGCTAACAAAATCATCCCTACTGTAATTGGTAAAGAAATTGCAATGGTCAATCTCATTATTCGAAAATAAGCTTTCTGTATTCTACTCTGTTTATCTTGAATTTTTGCAAAAGCAGGAAAGGCCACACTTGATATTACCTGGGTAATTTCAGTTTCTAACATATTGGAGATTCTATAGGCCATTTGATAAAATCCTAAGGCTACAGCACTAAGCACTCTTCCCACAAAGACATCATCGATATGTTCCCCTATAAACACAAATATGCTCGAACCAAGTATCCATTTCCCAAAACCAAAAAGCTCTTTTGCTTTTCCAAAATCTTTACTCAAATGAGGTCTATAAGGGTGGATGAAATAACTGACGATAAGATTCATTACATTTTCCGCAAATAAACCTAATACCAGCGCCCATACACTTCTTAAAATAAAAGCAGCCAAAATTGCAACCATAAAATTTGTAAATATTCCAATAAATCGATAAATGAATATTTTGCCGAATTCTAATTCTTTCTGAAAATAAACGACTCCTATATTAGCAAATGCATGAATAAAAATAGTAAATCCTAAAACCCGAATGATGGGTTGAACTGTTGAGGAATGAAAAAATACTGCTACATAGGGTGCGGTAAGATAAAGCACGATAAATATGATCAATCCTCTTATAATGAGTACTGTCCAAGCTGCATCCAGGTAATTATCAGCATTTTCTTTTTTTTGAATTAAAGCTTGGTTAAAACCAGTTGTGGAAAAAGTTTCCAAAGCAGACATAGTAAGCAAGGCTATTCCCATTAAACCAAAATCAGAAGGAGCGAGGATGCGACCAATGACCACTAATCTTATTAAACTAAGAACTTTTTGAATTATTTTAATGAAAGAAACCCAAAATCCACCATATGCCATTTTTTGAGCGAGCGTTTTTTTTGATTTATTAATAATTTTTGGCATTTTTCCCGCTATGTTTTTTACAAGCAAATGACTATCTCCTCTTTAAATTCAATATTCTCTATAAAACCAAAATATTTTCTATATAAGACATTTTTCTTATAAGCTTCTATAAGGATAAAATATCTATCCATATCTAACATATGCCTTTACTATGAATACTACATTATTGCCTGAAAATCTCATCGTATACTTTTAAGGTTTGTTTTGCGGTCTCTATCCAGGAAAATTGTTTAACTCTTTTGTACCCACTTTCTATTAATTGTCCCCTTAAAATTTTTGAATTGATAATATTATACATTTTTTCCGCAATTTCTTGAATATTATTCGGATCAACCAAAAGGGCAGCTTCACCGGCAACTTCCGGCATTGAAGAAATATTTGAAGTAATAACAGGTATTCCACATTCCATTGCTTCCAAGATTGGTATTCCGAAACCCTCGTAAAAAGACAATAATAAAAGTATTTCAGCTTCAGAATATATCGTTTTTAAATATTTTTCAGGAATAAATCCTGTAAAAATCAGGTTATCTTTTACTCCTAACCTTTCAGCTATGATCATATACTCATGATAAGTAGAATATTTCTTTCCGGTTAAAACCAAAGAACTGTTTCGGCTATCGTACTTTTCTTTATAAATCGCAAATGCTTTGATCAATCCCTCCAGATTCTTGTGAGGTCTTTTTTCTCCCACATAGAGAAAATATGGTTTTTGAATCGCATATTTTTTTAAAATATCGCTGTTTAATATACCTTCATTTTTTGGGGAATATAACCCTATATTGCTTGCTTCGTATATTACTTCAATTTTTTCTCCATTTATTCCCAATAGGTCAATAATGTCTTTTTTTGTACTTCTGGATACTGCTATTATCTTATTAGCTTTCTCTGCTCCCTTTTTCATGGTGTATTTCAAATATTTTGCTTTAATTGTGGAGAATTTATTTAAAAAATATGGATATTTTAGATATTTTAAATCATGAAATGTTACAATTCTTTTTATGTTGCAGTAAAGTGGTAACTCTGAATTTAAGCTATGCAATAAATCAAATTTAAAACGGTTTTTACTGAGAAGCCTATAATAGAAAAATTGTTTTTTAGGACCAATCGCTGAAATATTATCTTCCATAAAAGTAAAATTATTTTTATTTCTTAGATTAAATATTGGATGGTGATTATTTAGCTTTTTCTGCAAACAAATATAATATTCATTCTTAGTATCGATTTCTGATAATGCACTGAGTAATTGTAATGAATATTGTCCTACTCCCGTTGTTTCGTTAACAATTCCGAAAGCATCTATCAGAATTTTCATTTTATACTCCATTGATTAAAATTTTTTTGAATAATTTTAAATAATCGACAACCTTTTTATCTTTTCTAAAAATTGCAAGGACAGCTCTCATTAATACACCTGTTAGATAAAATGCTTTTGCTGATAATACTTGCCACTCATCATCGTGCATCATTTTTATATTTTTTAGATTATTATTAATTAAATGATATAATGTTTCGGTTAAATTTTTCTCTGTGCTTTTGCCAAGTAAGTGAATAATGCTTGCATCAGTCAATACACCTATTTCCCATCCTGCTTTGTGAACCCTATAACAAAATTCGACATCTTCACCATACATAAAATAATCTTCTTTCAACATGCCCACTTTCTCAAAAACTTTCTTTCTTGAGAGCAAACAAGCACCTGATACCCAATCAACTTTTTTTAAAATATTATCTTTCTCTTTATTTTTCCTGAATCTTTTCCATGTTTTATTAAAAAGAATCTGATTTTTAAAAATTTCCCATGCTGAAGTATATTTTGCACCCAAACTCTGTAATGTACCATCCGGATATAATAATTTACATCCCAATACTCCTACCCCTGGGTTTTCTTGCATGAATCTAACCATGTTACTAAAACAATCATTTTCGGTTATTATTGTATCATTGTTCAATAAAAGAATATGCTCTGTTTTAGCAATTTTTATTGCCCGGTTATTGGCTTTTGCAAATCCAAAATTTTTCTCATTTTCAATTAATATTACTTTGTGAAATTTATTCTTAATTAATTCAACACTGCCATCTTCCGAATGATTATCAACCACTATAATTTCGTAGCTATAATTAATTTGGGTATGGTAAATTGATTCCAAACAATCCTGCAATATTTTTTTATTATTCCAATTAACGATAATAATGGTAAGAGCTTTTTTTACAGTCTGAATATTTTCCTTTGAATTGTCTTTTTTTATCATATTTAGAACTTTCTGCTTTTTAATTTAAAGAATGTATAATCATTGATAGTAACTCTTTATTATTTCACCAATTGTATTTTTTAAAACTTATATCTTTTTATATTTTATTTTTCATTCGCTCATTCTTTATCACTTCTATTAACTAACTATTTCAAGGTAAAGTTTATCTGAGTTATTTTTTGCGATAAATCGGAACTATTTTTTTTAAAAAAACAATTCGGGTAAGGGGTGAAGGTGGCTTCCTGAGTCACTAGCTGGTTAAGATAATACCTTTCATGATTAGCTCCTTTTAAAAAATAAATAGCATTATGTATTTCTTTGCCCTGCACAATAAGTTCAGCTAGTTTAAAATCTCTTTAAAATAACTGATAGTCTTTTTTAAGCCTTCATCCAACTCTATTTTTGGTGACCATCTCAATTTCTTCCTAGCCAGGTGAATATCTGGCTGTCTCTGTTTGGGGTCATCATCGGGAAGAGCTCTATAAATAATTTTTGATTTTGAATAAGTGATTTCAATTATTTTTTTGGCAAGATCCAAGACAGTAAGCTCATTTGGATTACCCAGGTTTACCGGACCTATGAATTCTTCCCTGCTATCCATCATTTTAATCATTCCATCTATCAAATCATCAATATAACAAAAACTTCTGGTTTGCTTTCCTTCGCCATAAATAGTAATATCTTTATTTTTCAAAGATTGCACAATAAAATTACTTACAACTCTACCATCATCCGGCTGCATTTTAGGCCCGTAAGTATTGAAGATTCTTATGACCTTAATTTTTATTTTTAATTGTCTATAATAATCAAAAAATAAGGTTTCAGCACATCTTTTGCCTTCATCGTAGCAAGCCCTTAAACCAATAGGGTTTACATTTCCGCAATAACTCTCCGGTTGAGGATGTACTTCCGGATCCCCATATATTTCACTGGTCGAAGCTTGCAATATTTTAATCTTCAATCTTTTGGCAAGCCCTAACATATTAATTGCTCCTATCACGCTGGTTTTGGTAGTTTGTACCGGGTCAATTCGATAATATAGAGGGCTGGCGGGACAAGCTAAATTGTATATTTCATCTACTTCTATATATAAAGGAAAGGTGATATCATGACGGATTACTTCAAAATAAGGATTATCAAGAAGATGAATTACATTTTGCCTGCTTCCGCTAAAATAATTATCTACGCAAATGACTTCATTCCCTTTTTTTAGAAGCTCTTGGCATAGGTGTGAGCCGATAAATCCCGCTCCACCGGTTACAAGAATCCGTTTTTTCATTTAAAACCCCTCCGAATTAATATATTCTTTGACAATTTTTCATACAAAACAACGGTTACTTTCTATAGTTGATTTCCAAGTATGCTTACTTGTACCATAGTACGCCTTTTTCTTTAACCTCTTTACTTCGTTTTTACATTCTAATAATTATACTATCTGTTGTCTATGCAAAAATATTTTTTTATTTCGCCCCGCCATTGTAAACTTCTTCAAAGACCCTTAAAACTTCTTTAGCCGTATTTTCCCAAGAGTATTTTTTAATTCGTTCAAAGCCTCTTTGCACTAACTTCTGACTCAAATCTTTATCAGTTACAGCCCTTTCTATAACACTTGCCATTTCATTTATATTATAGGGGTCAAATAAAAGAGCGGCATTTCCAACCACTTCGGGAATAGATGAGACATTAGATACTAATAGTGGTATTCCGCAAGCCATTGCTTCCAATAGTGGAATACCGAATCCCTCGTAAAGTGAAGGAAAAACAAAAAGAGAAGCTGCGCTAATTATCACAGGCATTTCTTTCTCCGGAATAAATCCGGTAAAAACTACATCATCTTTCAAACAGGTTTTGCTCACTTTCTTTAACAAGTTATGGTAAGTGCCTTTCTTTTCGCCGCTTATAACCAATTGATAATCTTCCCTGATATATTTAGGTAAAATACTATAGGCATCAATTAGCCTATCGTGATTCTTCCGCGTGCCCAAAGGTCCCACGGTAAAAATATATTTTTTTCGAATGCCGTATTTCCTTTTCACTATACCTTGCAGGGATAAATCGGGGATGGGTTTAAATAATTTTTGATTAATTCCACAATATATTACTTTTATTTTATCTTCAGGAATATTGAGAATTCGTATAATATCTTTTTTGGCACAATTAGAAACTGCTAAAATTATGTCGGCTCTTTGAGAAGAGTATTTTATATAATTTCTAATTCTAAAACCACTTATTCCTGGCCAATTTTCCGGATACAGAAAGGCAATCATATCATGCATGGTAACTACCATTTTGGTTTTTCTTCTAAAAAATGGAAGAATATAACGGGGGTTAAAATATAAATCGATCCTATTTGCTTCCAGCAAAAAAGGTAAATAAAATTGAATCCAAAGATCTTTTATAAAATAATGTTTGTGACTAATAGTTGACTCTATGATTGAGAAATTATCTGCAGAAGGGAGAAAACTTCTACCCCCGTGCTTGTTAACTATAATATAATATTGGTTTTTCTTATCTATATCCGCCAAGCGAGATATAATCTCTCTGATATAGACCCCAATTCCTCCTCTTGTGTCTCCCATGCGTGCATCAATCGCTATCCTCATCTATTTTTTCTCCAAACAAGTCTTGTAAATTTGCAATACTCTATTTTGAAACATGTTGTAATTTTATTGATAAATTGCTGTACCTAAAAATTTAATTTGGGGTGGACTAATAAACATAAACCAATATTGCCATCGCGCCGAATACTGCTTCAATTCCCATCAGCACCAGTACCAGATTCCTTTCACTGATGCCGTCACAAATCTTCATAATCAACTGGCACAATCCAACCGGACCACTTTCAGGGCAATATAATTTTCCCTTTTTATAGATACCCCACCAATTTTTACCGGGGAAATGATTCTTTGCCTTAATTAAAAAATCCACCATATAAGGAATGATTAAAATAATTCCTGCTGCCTCAAAATTTCCGATAATTACAGCACTGGCAATAACTGCTCCGATAGTTAAAGTTCCCACATCCCCTACTAAAATCTTAGCCGGATACCAATTATAATATAAAGTAGCAAGCAATGCTCCCAATGCTGCTATTAAAATTATAAGAGAAGTCGTCTGTCCCATTAAATAAGCAATAATAGCCAATGACCCCATAGCCACTATTCCCATCCCTGCTTCCAAACCATTGAAACCGGCCAGCATATTTACCGCATTAGCTGCTCCAGTAATTCCCAAAGGCACTAAAATCAAAGAATAAAAGATACCAAAATTTATTATTTCCAACCCGGGGATTTTCATCAAGCTATCTCCTTCTTTTATAGCCATTAAAGGTAAGGCAGCAAATACCGGCATAATTGCCTTAATCCCTTGTCTGATAGAAATCAAGTCATCAAAAATACCAATCAATACTACTATCAACACTGTTGATAAGACTGCAAGTATAGGGGTTAGGCTGACAGAAAGAAATATATCAAAAAAAGTTCTTAAGAAAATAGTAGCCACTATTCCTGCTCCAAAACCAATGGCTATCACCAATCCTCCCATTTCGGGAATCTCTTCCTGTTTCTCGCTATTCATATTCTTACCCACAATCCCTGCTTCCTTTAAGCGAGGGATTACTATAGGGAAGCAAATAAAACTAACTATCAATGAAACTACGAATATTAAAAATATCATATTTTCTCCTTTTATCATTCTATTGATAAAAATACCTAAAAAATTTTCCAGCCCCATTTATTAAAATATTTTACATTGGATGCAAGACTAATCAATAATAATTTTAAATTTTTATGCGAACCTCGTTCCCATAAATGCACGACACTTGTATAAGGATAAAATAAAGCCCTTGAAATTTCTCCAATTCTGCGAGTGATATCTGCATCTTCGGAATACATAAAAAAATTCTCATCAAAACCATTGATTTTTTCCAGAACACTTTTTCTAAAGAGCATGAAAGAACCGGATAAATAGCAAACATCCATGATTTTATTATAACCGGTATCTCTCATTTCAAAAAAATCAATTCTCTTTTTAAATAATTTTTGTATAAATCCAGGCGTAAATCTTCTTATACATAAATCAAAAACACAAGGTGATCTTTTGCATAAATATTGTATTGTTCCATCAGGAGATACTATTTTTGGAGAAATTAAACCAACATCAGGATTTTTTTCCATAAAGTCTAAAAGTTTTTCAATTGAATTTTCTGTAAAAATAATATCAGGATTTATCACCAGGTGATATTTTCCCCTTCCTGATTTTATCGCTTTATTATGTGCTGCACCAAATCCGATATTATTGCTTTGTATTATTCTTACATTTTTAATATTATTTTTAATATTTTTAACGGTATCATCTTTGGAACCATTATCCGCAATAATGATTTCATATTGTACATTTTTAATATGCTTATGTATACTGTCTAAACAATCTTTTATTACTCTATCACTATTATAAGTTGCAATGGAAATGGATATTTGCATAAATTTTTCTCTACTCTCTTTGTTTACACTCTCATTTTTTGTTTCAACCAAATTTTTATCAATATAGCATATAATTTGGGCAGAGTATCTTCTATTATATTTTTAAAAATATATTTGTATAACCTCGGAAAATATCTTAATAAAACCACTGAATCAAAATAGTATTTTATTATATTCGTTCTATGTTTTATGAAATGAATTCTGCTCTGAAAAAATCTAAATAAAATATCTATATATTTCCTATCCTTTAAAATTATTTCCTGTTCGCTAAATAAAGTCAAGCAATTTAAATGTTTTTGAATATTATCCATTTTACATTTGTCATCTTTTTTTATTGCATGAAACCCTATTGCGTTATCATCATGAATTCTATAACTCATTAGTGCTTCGTCTAATTTTCCTATTTTATATTTAAGAGATGCTTTAAACATTAGCCACCAATCATATATGACATCTTCCGGAAATGGAATAATATCATCAATCATTTTTCTTTTAAAACACATGGAACAACCATTGGTGACATTTCTAAATAACAGATGCCTGGTGAGATTTTTAGATTGAAGATTATTTGTAGAAATTAAACTTTGAAAAGATTTCGCAATTAATTTACCGTTTAAATCAATGACCCTTAAATCACAATAAACAAGATCATCTCCACTTTCGATTTTGTGAACCATCTTTTCTACTTTTGTTTTATCCCACAAATCATCCTGGTCACATAGAAAAATATAATTTCCGCTTGAAAGCGTTATACCTTTTTCAAAACTTTTATTGACTCCTAAATTTAACGGATTAAAATATAGCTTTATTCTTAAATCTTTTTTTGCATACCTTTTCAGAATCTGAACTGTATCATCAGTTGAATTATCATCTATTATGATATATTCAATATCGGTGTAAGTTTGCAATAATATCGAATCCAATAAAGAAGTTAAATACTGGGAACCATTATAAGTTGGAAGAATAATACTGACCTTGGACATTATTTTTATTCTCTCTCCGCGATATCTTGTAAAAAATATTTAAAAAAATAAATTTTTTATAAAATACAACTTTACTTTTCCGCTGAATGCAAAAATTCTTCAAATATACACATCTTTAACTCTTTATATTTTAATAAAAATATTATAAGGTTATTAAATTGCAAGCAGTTTATTTCATCTTATCTTAACTTATAATTCTTATCTAGCCACTTTCGATATTCCCCACTTCTTACTCTATCAATCCAGTCCTGATTATTCATATACCATCTAATAGTTATATTTAAACCCTCTTCAAAATCAAATTGCCTCTGCCAACCTAATTCATTTTTTATTTTATCGCAGTTAATAGCATATCTTCTATCGTGTCCGGGTCTATCTTTAACAAAAGTAATTAATTTCTTATAATAATTCTCATCCTTGTCTTTAATATTGGCTATCTTTTCACAAAGAAAATTCACCAATCTTATATTTTTCCATTCATTTTCTCCTCCAATATTGTATGTCTCTCCAGCCACTCCTTTATTCAATATCTTCCAGATTGCCCCGCAATGGTCTGTAACGTGTAACCAATCCCGTACATTTTTTCCATCTCCATATACCGGTAAATCTTTTTCTTCTAATATATTTAATATCATTAAGGGAATTAATTTCTCCGGGAACTGATAGGGTCCATAATTGTTAGAACAATTAGAAATAGTGGTAGGCAAACCATAGGTTTCATGATAGGCTCTTACCAGATGATCTGAAGAAGCCTTAGAGGCAGAATAAGGACTATTGGGTCTATAGGCAGTGCCCTCATAGAAATAAGCGCCTTCCTCAATCGAACCGTAAACCTCATCAGTACTGATATGTTGAAACAAAATTTCTTTGTTTCCTTTTTCTTTCCAACATTCCCGGGCTACCTCCAATAGATTAAAAGTACCCATAATATTCGTTTGCACAAAACTTTTAGGTCCATAGATAGACCTATCCACATGTGATTCTGCAGCAAAATTAACTACGGTATCAATATCATATCTCTTAAATATTCTTTTAATTTTATCAAAATTACAGATATCTGCCTTTTCAAAAAAATACCTCTCTCCACCATATTTATTTTCTATCTCTGCTAAACTCTCTAAATTACCGGCATAGGTAAGTTTATCTACATTGATAATATTCCCGCCAAAATCGGTATTTTTAAAAATATAAGAGATGAAGTTTGAACCGATAAATCCTGCCCCACCGGTAATTAAAATATTTTCTAATTTTCTTTTCATCATAAATAACACCCACATTATCCCAATTTCTAATCTTTAAAATAGCTCTCGCTAAATCTGCTCATCCTCTTTAATAAAATCTAAATAAAATTCATCCTCTTTATCCTCATGTCTTATCTCGTCCACTTCTTCTTTTTTATCCCAACCTCGATATAATGTATCCGGGTAATTTAACACCATTCCATCTCCCTCTTTAGAGATATTCTTATAGCCATGAACTATTCCAGGAGGAACAATTACTCTAATGGGATTACCTTCTCCTGCAACTATCTCCATACAATATTCAAAAGTCTTACTTCTTTTCCGATTATCCCAAAGTTTTATCCTAAAATCTCCCGGACCCATAAAGCAGAATATATCTGTCTGTCCAAGATGCTCATGAGGCCCCCGGGCTACTCCCGGTCTGGTATAAGAAATATAACTCATCACCGGACGTAAATCATCCGGCAAATTATCCTCTCTAAAAGTCTCAAGCAAAAATCCCCTATCATCAATAAATTTATTTAACTTATCAATGATTACCCCTTCAATGATTCCTTTTTTAAATTTCTTCATTATCTTTCCCTTTATTTTTCTCTTCTCTTAAAATCATTGTCAAATATTTTCTATAATCATTTTCCGGCATCTTATCAATTATCCCTTCAAACTGTCTTTTATCGATATAACTCATTCTAAAAGCTACCTCTTCTATGCATCCAATCTTTAGTCCTTGCCTTCTTTCGATGGTGGCAATATAATTAGAAGCATCAAGCAAACTATCCGGAGTTCCTGTATCCAGCCAAGCGTATCCCCTCCCAAAGAGCTCAACTTTCAACTTTCCTCTATTTAAATAATTTAAATTTATATCTGTAATTTCCAATTCCCCTCGTGCTGAGGGCTTTAGATTTTTAGCTATCGCCACAACTTCATTATCATAAAAATAAAGTCCGGGAACAGCATAATTGGATTTAGGAATCTTCGGTTTTTCCTCTATACTGATTACTTCATTTGATTTATTGAACTTTACGATTCCATACCTTTGCGGGTCAGATACCCAGTAGCCAAAGATAGTTGCACCCTCTTTTATTTTTGACATATTCTGCAATGTTTCAGAAAAATTATGCCCATAAAATAAATTATCTCCCAATATCAGACAGACTGAATCATTACCAATGAATTCTTCCCCGATAATAAATGCCTGGGCGATGCCTTCCGGTTTTGGCTGTTCTTTGTAAAAAAAATTGAGACCAATCTCGCGACCATCTCCAAATAAATCCATATACTTTGGCAGATCTTTTGGAGTAGAGATAATCAGAATATCTTTAATACCTGCAAGCATCAAAGTAGACAGTGGATAATAAATCATCGGTTTATCATAAATTGGTATTAACTGCTTGCTCATTGATTTGGTTAGGGGACTGAGCCTGCTTCCCGACCCCCCGGCTAAAATCACACCTTTCATATTTTACTCTCCTTTTAAAATGAGAATGCTATTACTAAATAGATTATTTAAAAAATATATATACTATTCAGTTAGTCTATATTTATATAAGCTTGGTTTGTAAATATTTTATAAGAACAGATCTTTCATCACGCTTTTCCATCCATTTGATAGTCGATGATAGTGACCGCTTATCAATTCTTTAAGTACTCTACTGGGCCGTTTCCAACGCGAATGACCATGCAACCATTGCCGCACTTGTAAATGCGCTATTTTTTCTTCAAGTAATTTATTAGTTTCTTTTGTTGCTTTATTGGTTAAATTTAATTGGTCTGATATGTATATAAGGTGTTCTGCTTGATTTTTATAAAATTCTGGCTTTGTATTATTGTAAACTCTCTTAAATTGCTTAATTAAATTGACTTTTTTATCGCTACCTATACCTATCCCAATTAACTGTCTATCATGAAGACGATATTTTATAAGAGCTTCATCTACAAAAATGCCCCTTATCCCTACAGCGCTAGCCAATAGAGCTATCCATTCATCGTGCACCCGCTCCTCAGGGATTGGTAAAATTAAATCTTTTATATTTTTCCGAAATGCCATAGTTGCTCCTGTAACCACATTATGGTGTATAAGAATTTCAACCTGATTTTGATGTCCTCGTTCAAACCTTTTTCTCGCAGTTTCTGTAAATAAAAATTTATCCCACAAAGTAAAATCTAAAGGATTTAGTTTTTCATCAACTACTAATGCATTAGAAAATATATAGCCTGCATTGAGATGCTTCTTAAATAAGTCCTTAATTTTTCCCAGTTTTTGCGGTAACCATACATCATCTTGATCACATAAAGCAATTATTTCCCCTTCGCATAAGGTTATTGCCTTTTCGAAATTTTTAGTAACACCCAATCTTATCTTGTTACAATAAATTCTTACGGGAAAGGGGGCTTCTTTTTTAAATCCATCTAAAATTTGTAAAGTTGAATCAGTAGAACCATCATCACACACTACAAGTTCATCCGGTAAATGAGTTTGTTTAGCAATACTAACTAATTGTTCCTGCAAATAATCTCCACCATTAAAAGTACACATAGCTATTGATATAGTTGATTTAATAACATCCTGTTTTTGTAATTGCATTGACACAGCTTACTTGCTCCCTAAGAGTAAGGATAAAGAAGAAGATGTCTTAATATATGATATTTCTTCCTACCCTAATGCTTTAAATTATTTTTACTTTTTATATTTTCATATTTTTTATTCTAATTAATCTTTCTTAATTGTTTAATCGAAATATTTCTCGAAACGTACTTGTAATATTAAATGCTAAATATTTACAAAATTTTTCGGATAAAATTAGAAAAATAAATAGTAATATAATAATTTTATTGAAAATAGATATCTTTGGAACCAATTTCCAAACCCTGGGAAAAGCCTTTTTAAAATCATTCAATATCATTTGCCTTACCAGTTTATATGCATGAAAGAACTTTCTTTCTGCAAACGCATAGGGCAATAACCATTCACCAAGTTGTAATTCATCTTTTGAATATCGCGATATTTTATTCTCTAACTCTATATAACTTAATAATTTTAAATCTGCACGTTTAGTTAAATCATACCAAACCTCTTTTAATAAATACTGATGATGTTTGGACAATAGTATACTGTAAAAAAGATGGTCTAACTTCCTTCCACTTAAAGAACTATCTGA
>Ga0210003_1000516_pt1 | contig 34566 bp, 30 predicted proteins | sample LantaG_FD_182804 | JGI IMG/M metagenome (GOLD analysis project Ga0210003, IMG submission 182804) | Deep subsurface microbial communities from Baltic Sea to uncover new lineages of life (NeLLi) - Landsort_02402 metaG (SPAdes) (version 2) | ecosystem: Environmental > Aquatic > Marine > Oceanic >...
GCCTCGTAATCAATAGTACATAAAGCCCCTTTTTTCTCGTCCACGTCTACCCAATTAACCCCAAGAGTCCTATAAAAATATTTTTTGTCGTCGACTAAAGTAAGTCTATACTCCGCCTTTTTACGTTTATAAACTAAAAAGCCATCTTCTACCCAACCAATAGCGAAATAGTCTCTTAATTGTGTCCTAATCTTAACTAAGACGTATTTTCCAAAAGAGGTTTTAGCTTTAATATATTTAAGAAAAAAGCCCCTTTGTAGTAGTCCTATAATTGTTATAGTTAAAACCATAACAATAGCGTAGTAACTCGTTTGAATTAAAATCTCACCTAATACCATCTTTTTTAAACCTCTCTTTCTCTTATATTTATCATTTTCTATAACCCTCCGCCCAACTAAAAAATAAAGTGGCGTATTGGTTAAAAGTTATATCCAGAGCCTCATAATTTTGTGACTTCCATTTTTTGTATAATTCTGTTAAAAAACTATCAAAATTCTTTAAAGTAACCATTTTTTTTAATATCCTCCGTTATTATTGTCTTGTTTTTTACCGCCGAAGAAACCTTTTTTAGGAGGCTCTAAATTCTGGCTTAAATGTTGTTGTGTTAAGGTATTCATTTGTTTACGAAGAAACCCGTTTTTACTCTGAGAAGTTTCCAAGATCGTAGCAGACCGGCTTAAACAAATTAGAAACGGCTCGATTAAATCTTTCTGGAGCAGATCTCCCGCCAAGTCTAGCATATACCGGCAAGTCTGGAGTTCGTTATCAAAAGTAGATAAACAACCAAGCCGGAGATCTCTAGTATAAAATCCAAGCAAACCCCATAAACTAGACTTAGTTATAATCTGATTTCCTTCGACGTCTTGCTCTGAGAAGTACCGGCTTAATTTGTCTCGTAACTCCGCCGGGACTTCAACCTTTCCCCAAACACTATCAGTTAGCATTAAATTTAAATCTAGTTCGCTTTGTGGTAGTGGTCTTATATTTTCAGTCATTTTTAAGAAACCTCGATATTATAGTCTATTCCCTTAGCCCCATTATCTTTTAACGCTTTAATTATTTCTCCCTTCATTAAGTCGATAAATAGCGGGTTATCGGAGTGGCGATTATTGATAGTTACCAAGATAGTATAAGGATCCTCACTTATAAGTTCGTGTTTATACCCGGAGACCTTAAACATTAATCTCTGTTGGAATGTTAGTTTAGTTTTTGACTCCTCCCAATGCTCTTTTAAAGCCTTGTTACCCTCGACAGTTACGCCGGTAATTAATATTTTTTTCATTGTTTAAATTCCTCTTTTAGTATTTTTATTATGTTCTTGCCTCTATTGTGTATAAAGTGATTTCCTATAAACGCCAAGATCATTATAGACCAAACAACTAGCCAAGCGTATTTAAAATCGTTTCCGAGTTTAGTCCCGTATTCTCCGGGAGGGAGATATTGCTCGTTTTTCCAATCTGGAGCAGAATAAAAAGGGTTTTTACAAAAACCTTCTTTAGTCTCTGGTTTATGATCTTCTAACATTATTTTAGATCCGGTTATTGAGCCGTCACTATTTAAAGGACAAGAGTAATAATCTAAGTCGTAGTTATAAGAGTTAGCGACGTAGAGCAAGAACAAAAAGCAAAAAATCATTCCAATGATAACAATCCAACGATCTACCCTATAAGTAGATATAGTTTTATACCTTCTATCTAAATAAGGTTTAATTAAATCAGTAAGACCTTTTTTCTCCATTTTTACCCCTCTTTAGATTTTCCTCTCTCATTACTTTAATAACAGCAGAGCGTATAAAGTGCGCTACTCCCTCGTAAGTCTCCCCTTCGTCTTCGTCGACAAAAGACTCAATCTCTCTTAATTTTTCTTCTGTAAATCTTACAGAGACTCTTTTTTCAAAATACATATTTTTAAACCTCTTTTATAAATTTGTCTTCGTTTTCTTCAGAAATGCCTTTAATTAGATCGATTCTCTCTTTGACAAACTTTTCAGAAAAGCCAAACACTGTTTGTACTTTAAAAGTAACAACGTTAAGCGAAACATTTTGCGAAATAAGTTCGTCTATTAGACGATAAGCCTTTACTTTATTTTTGTAATAACCCATAATAAACACCTCGTTTTTACACAAGAAAAGCGATAAAATATATAAATCTTTCTTTTTTTATTTTTTTTTCCTTCCTTCCATAGAGAGAGAGAGAGATATCTATTTTGTCAGTCAAACTACTACTACCACAATCGTAACTTATTATAATAAAAAATAATAAAAAAAAAAAAAAACTATTTGTGAGGGAAATGCCCCAAAAAAAGCGATAAACTGTTTAGTAGTGAAAAAATCCTGATTAGAAAATATATATTACAATCTCTACTTTATTTTCAAAAGTATATACATTATATACAGCATATACCCCTCGATTTGTCTTTTCTGTTTTTTGACTGATCAATTAACGAAATTTCTCCATTTCCTTTATATATGGATTAACTATATAAAAGAAATTCTATTAACTGATTGTAGGGAGGTGTTTTAAAATGGCAAATTTTATTTTGGGTTTAATCTCACTAACCATTGGAGTTATTGTCCTTGCGTCAGTATTTATAACTACTGTAAAAGATACAAATACTAGTAGTTTTACAGCTGGCGAAGTCGCAAAAGTAGTAACGAGAGGTACTACTTCGAATTTTATGGGGACTTTTGACTTTGGTTGCGATTGCGGGTATGCTATACGGAGTTTTAATGAAAATAACGGCTTTAACTGGTGTTTTCAGAACGGAACGTATTCGGCTTATCCTAGAAACGCAGAGGTTAACGAATGATTTTAGTCTTTTTCGCTATGTTCGTAACTTTAGCCCTAGTCTTAATAGGTTTAGGTCTATTGAATAGAGAGCATAGCGAATTAGCCTTAATCGGCTTTCTTTTTCTATTTCTTTTATCTCTAATAATTATTAACGGGGATATACAATATAAAAGCGGGGAGACGACAGTAAATTCTTATATTTGTGACTCTACTTGTCGAAATGATACAATTAATTTGCAATCTTATACAACAACTAACGTTTATAGCAATATGGAGGACGTTAGCCTCGCTAATAGTACTTTAACCCATTTAGTAGGTTATTGGTTAGCGGTTAGTTCTATTTTGGGTTTTATTGGTGTGATCTTAGGATTAAGGCATTCGAAGGGGTTTAAATGAAGAAATTTAAACTTAAAATCTCAACGTATAATAACGAAAATATAATTAAATGCTCCGCCGAAAAATTGGAGGACTTCGATCCAATCATTAAAACTATTAAGAAAAAATATGGGGAGGATAAAAAGCGTTAACTATGGTTAATTATAATAAATATCGTCCTTCTTATGGGAAAGACAATAAAATTAGACCTCCTTCCGCTACGGCGGGAGAGGTTAATTATAATAAATATCGTCCTTCTTATGGGAAAGACAATAAAATTAGACCTCCTTCCGCTACGGCGGGAGACGTTGTCCGGGACGCTAGAGAATTAGCTAAGGAGACCGGAGTTTCTGAGATCTCCGCTCAAAAGCAATTAGCCGAAAAATCAGAGTCCGGGAAAGCTATTTCTTCTTATAGACGGAGCGGAGGAAAAGGAGACGCCCCAGAACAAGAAACGACCGGGCAAGAACAAATTATTTTAAAAACTTATGATAATAAGGGCAACGTAATAAAAACCAAGACTTTAGACGATCTTAACAAAGAGGAAAAACAAGCAGTCGCCTCCTCTATTGCTATGGCTAATCAATGGCGACAAGAGGCAGACCAACAACGCCAACAAGAAAGATTAAGGAGATTACAGAACAGTAGCTTAAAAGATAACCCTTTATTTAAAACTCCTTATGAATTAATCCAAGAGGAGAAACGTTTAGACGCTAAACAACAACAAAAGAAACCACAATCAAAAATAAGTTTAGGCAGGGATCCATTAACTAAAGAAGAACAGATAAAAAAGGCAGAGCTGGAAGGGAAACAAACTCCTATATTAACTAAACAAGAATATTTAAATTATTATAAAGTTAAAGAGGGAGGAAACTTTTTAGAGAAAGCTAGATCAAGTTTATTTTATTTAGGTTATAAAGTTAAAGAGACAACTAAGTTTCAATTAGGTTTAAGTTCTGATAAAGTTAAGACTGGCGTTATCTCCGCAGTAGGCTCCGCAGTAGAAACCGCCTCGAAAAAAAACCAAGAGGCTAAAGAGAAATATATTTCCGGTGTAAATTATATAAGCGAAAAGACTCCGGACTCAGTTAAAAAAGGAATAAGTAGCGGAGCCGGGTTTATAGGGGAAAGGTTAAAAGAAACTAAAGACGTTTTAACTATGCCTTTAAGTCGTAAAACTTCCGAGCCAATAGCCGAAGTTTTGGGGGAAACGTGGAAGTCTATCCCAGATACTTCTCTAGAAGGTATGCGGACAACTACAAGAGATTACAGTTTCCAAACTGGAAAGACTACAACACTAACAAAAGAACAATACCAAACTAAAGCCCAAGCAAGAAAAGACTATCAGGGGGAATTTGTTAAAGGGTTTATACCGGAGGCAGTAGCCTATCCCGTAGAACATCCGATTAAGACCGGTTTATTATTGTCCGCTCCTTATGTATTCGCAGAAGTGGGAGCCGGAGCCTCTACGTTATGGGGGAAAGGTATAATTTCCGCAGTAGATAAGGGACTTATCGGCGGGACTGGTGTAAAAGTTCTTTATGGAGCTGGGAAAGTTACAGGGGTAGCAGTTAAGGGGACAGTCTTAGCCGGAGCAGTAGCCTTTAAAACTCAAGAGTACAAAAAAGCAGAGACTCCAAAAGAGAAAGGTGCTTTTTGGGGAGGGACGGCTTTCGAAGTAGCTACTTTATACGCCGGTCAACAGATCGCAGAACAAAGCCCTAAACCTATAAGCCGTTATTATTTTACTAAAGTCCGCCCTCAAATAGACGTTTTAAGATCAGGGGGACAATATGCTACTAGGGAGGCTTTAGAATTATCCAAGAGAGCGGGATCACTTACTCGAGAAGTAGCAAAAGCAAATATAGAAACAAAATCAAATATAGAGTACGAAAATGTTAAACTTCTAAAGGAAAGTAAGACCGGAGCGAGAGATATATCCAGATTTAAACAATTACCTAAAGACTCAATAACTCACGGAGGAACAACTGCTCAAGGGACGTATTTAGATCCAAAAGTCCGGGCAGAGTGGAAAGCAGTCACAGAGAAAGGAGTCCGGACAACTCTAGCCCAAACTCCGAGAGAGTTCGGAGATCTAGATCTTTACGCCTCAGGGGATAATGTCGGCTTTATTATTGAGCCAAGAGCAACTTATAATTTAAAGCTAAGCCCGAACGCTCCGAGAATATCGGGCGGAACATTTAGCGAGGCGTTCGGGGAAGGAGTCCAATTTAGAACGGGAGTCGGGATCCCGCAAGGATTAGTAAAATATACAGATCCCCACAGTTACGAAGAACAGTTTTTAATCAACCCGTACTCTAAACAACCACAATTAACCCCGAAGGGAGAACAAGTCCTCCCGTTTAGAACACAGACGGCGGGAAAGTTAGAAGGAACATTTAAACCATATAAAGCCGAGACGTTTTTAGGGAGACCTATTCCAAACGAAAAGGGACAGATAGACGTTTTTTATCGGACAACTAAAGATTTTAACGATTTACTTATTAACGCTAGACAAGTTATAGCAGAAGGAAAAGCCTCGCCTCAATTATTAAAAGACTATCAATTTTTAACAGAGGGATATAAATCAATACCAAACCCACACCAAAGCGTTTTTAAGGGTTATAAAGGCGAGACTGTTAAATTTCCAATAGCAGAGACTGGAAAGGTTATTCCTCAAGCTATCCCAACAACTAAACCGGGAATAAGCCAAACTTTAAGCCAATCAGTACCGGCTTTTATTCCTCCAAGCGTAAAACCGAAACCAAGCTATTCTTATGTTCCGAGTCCTAAGATTATTATAACGCCAAGACCTAGCCCAAGCCCTAGCCCAAGCAAACCGATTATATTTAGCCCTAGTTCTCCTAGTTCTCCTAGTTCTCCTAGTTCTCCTGGTTCTCCTGGTTCTCCTGGTTCTCCTGGTTCTCCTAGTTCTCCTAGTTCTCCTAGTTCTCCTAGTTCTCCTAGTTCTCCTAGTTCTCCTAGTTCTCCTAGTTCTCCTAGTTCTCCCAGTTCTCCTAGTTCTCCCAGTTCTCCCAGTTCTCCTAGTTCTCCTAGTTCTCCCAGTTCTCCTAGTTCTCCTAGTTCTCCTAGTTCTCCGGGTTCTCCGACAGGATCAGGGAGAGGGGGAGGAGAAGGAGGAGGCTTTAAACCTTTTATATTAACCCCAAACCCAAGAGAGAGCGATAAAAGTCTTTACACTGTTCTTGTACGTTCTAAGGGCGTTTTTAAGCCCATAGGCGAGACTTTAGGCTTAAGGGAGGCTTATCAACTAGGGAGAGGGAAAGTCTTAGCAACCGCCTCCGCCTCGTTTAAAATCGTGTCTAGAGATCAAGAGGCAGACTTAATCAGTTACGGGAGAGGATACTTAAACAAAAATACATTTTACGAAAGTAAGAGAGAGAAAGGAGTTTTTATTCAACGGAGAGAGAAAAGGATTTCCTCCTCTGGCGAAAAGGGAGAGATCACATTTAAAGGAATAATGTCGAGTAGGAAAGGCAAATCTAAAAATAAATTGTTCGGGGTGTTTTAATATGGTAAATGTTTTAAAAATGATTAGGAGAGAAAAAGAAAAGTTTAGAAATTATCAAGATGTTAGACAGAGGTCTAGGATTATGGAACAGACCGCCAAGCTAGAGGCGGAAAAGGTTAGAGCCGGAGAAATAGCTAAACTAAACGCTAGAAAACAAACGGCACAACGGGACGTAGAGAAATTACAAGAATATAACCAAAAAATAGAAGGTCCGTCCAAGTTTCAACAGTTCGGAGCGGGACTAACTAAAACTATCGGTCAAGGGAGCGAAAAGTTAAAAGAATTTAAGAAAACTCGAAAGTCAACTCCTAAGGGAAACTATAAAGGCGAAAATTTACGCTCAGTCAATCGAGGATCAGGGATAAACTTCGGGGGGAGTGGTAGAGATCCTTTTGCTATGGGAAGATCAAGCGGAGGGAGTTCTCCTTTTGGATTTAGTCAAGACAAACCAAAAGAGGAGAAAAAGAAAGAGAGAGGGATAACAATCAAAATAAACTAATGATCAGAAACAAAAAGGCTCAAAACGGAATGATCGGGGCGATAATATTATTTTTTATCTTCCTTATTAATTGGTTCATCTGGTTAGGATCGTGGATATCCACAGTCGGAGAAGTAGCGATAACTAGCGGAAACTTAACCGGGATAGAGGCTTTTTTCTTTTCTAATCTAAACTTTGCCGTTTTAATCGTTATGCTTTTAGCTATGATGTCGTGGGGTTATTTTAGTAGTGCCTAAAGATGAATAAGAGATTAATACTTTTCGGACTTGTACTCGTTCTTTTGTCTAGCTTATGCTTAGCAGAGATCTCTCAATCTGATATAATTCACGCGTGGGAATGTGAAAACGATTTCACTGACGCAACTGGGAATTATACATTAACTAATAGCGGATTTGCTTTTGATGGTGCGGAGAAGAAACTTGGTTCGTATTCTTGTGATGGTAGAGGTTCAGCAACCGATTATTTACTTACAAATTTTAATGATTATGATTTAAATCACGCTATAAGTTTATGGATGTATATTGACGCTTGGAGTGCAACAAATTATGCAAGTTTTGTTTCAACTGATACCTCTGACGCTTTGGGGGCTATGAATACAGATTATGGAATGTATATGCACGCTGCGGGAACACCTTACTGGATGAATGATGTCGCTATGGGAACTTCTCAAGGATTAGGCAGTTGGTCACATATTGTTTTAACTTATGACGGAACTGCAGTAAGATATTATCTTAACGGGAATTTGGAAGGAACAACGATAACAAGTTTACCTACTAAAGACAATTTTATAATTTTCGGTGAGTGGGATAATGCAGGGAAAGGTAGGGGTCTTGACGGATGGTTTGATGAAATAATGATTCTTAGTAAGAATATTACAGAGGCAGAAGTAACAGATTTATATAATTCAGGAACAGGAAAAACTTATGCAGATTATGGGAGCGGTTATTCTGGTTTAATTGTTATAGACTCAACCTCGCCGGAGACGAATACCCAATTTAGTCAAGACACTATAAATATAAATATTACTTTAAACGCTACAACAACGCCGATATTTAATTGTACTTTATTATTAAATGATATTATAAACGAAACGTGGACGGATCAAGTCAACACTACAACTTTTTTAAATGTAAATGTTACTTTTGCCTCCGATACAAATAACACATATTATTTTAATTGTACTGATGGAGTTACTCCGGTAACGTCTACGCCTAAATATTTTTATATAGATTATACTAGCCCGACAATCTCAACCTCTTTTATAAATAATTTATTATATTTTGAGAGTAACGTTACCGGACAGTTTAATCTTAGCGATAGTTTCCTTTTATATTCTTACAACGCAACTTTAAACGGGGCAACTATAAGCAACGCCTCAAATATGGGAGTCTCTGATTACTCTTATAATTTTAGTTATGATCCTACTCTTTTAACAGTCGGGACTCAGAATTTAAGTATAAGACTAGCGGACGGACACACTTCTAAAGAGATCCCGGATTATAAAATCACAGACGGACTTTTTAATAACGTTTTAAAGTACACTTTCCCGGACGGAAACTATATTCAAATCGAAAAGAAAAGTAAATCTATATTTGATAAGTTCGAGACAAAGAAAAATAAAGATCGTTATACTTTCGACTTCAATCCTAGCGATAAACAAAAAGATACATATAACTTTATTATAACTTCAAGCCAACCGATAGATATAATCGAGACCAACTCTAAATATAAAAATTATATTACAAGTGGGATAAACTGGCTAGACTTTGTTAGTCCGGACGATTTAAACAGTAATGTTCAAATAGATTATATTGATCCTTATAGGGTAGATGTTACAGTTTCGGGATTAAAAGCTAAGGACAAATATAAGTTTAATTCTATTGGAGAATTAAATATCGTTACTTATAATTATACTTTCGACGTGGGAAATTACTCTTTTAGTTATTCCGCTCCCTCTTTTGAAGGGGAGGCAGTAGATTATAATTTAACTGTACTGGCTCCAAACGTTACGGGAGTATATGCTAACTTCTACTATAATAATACTTTATATACTTTAAACAGTACAGAAACCGGAACGGGCTATAAGACTTTTGTCTCAACGATCATAACTCCATTTTTTAGTAATAAGTCAGAGGTTACTCCTATGTTTTGGGAGATCAATAACTCAGACGTATTATTTAACACTTCAATATATAACCAAACTTATAACCCGAGCGAATTAGAGGTTTTCGTTTATGACTCCGGGACTTACCTTTTAATTAACAGTACTAACTTAGAATTATCCTCACTGGAGTATTTAAACACTAGTGTAACAACAAACGGGACTTTTTACTTTGATAACTTAAAAGCGGGAGAATATACGGCTAAGTTCACTTCCTCCGGTTATAGTCCTAGGACTTATTTAGTTACAGTAGGAGACGGAACAACACAAACCCTTAACGCTTACTTAACAAACTCTACAAGTTCGACCATTATAACTATAACCGATATAGATAGCGGGGCAGTTCTCCCGGAAGTTTCGGCGATTATGTATAAATATATAAATCTCTCGTGGGTACCCGTTGAGAGTAAATATTCAGATGTTACCGGGAAAGTTAAGTTTTATTATGAGCCTACAACAAAATATAAGTTCTACTTTTCAAAAGTGGGCTATGAAGATAATATATTTTATTTAGATCCTGTACTTTATAGTACTTATAGTATTTCAATGACGGGAGCCTCACTTTTAGATTATTCTCAAGACTTCGACGGGATAAGTTACGTTTATGCTCCTTCAACGTTCAAAAACAATACGGCGACTAACTTTTCTATTTTGATAGCCTCGCCTACTGGCTCTTTAATCAGTTACGGCTTTAATATAAGTTTCCCCGGCGGATCTTATGCGGATAGCGGTGTAAATGCTTTAGGGGAACAATTAACCGGCTTAGTTAATGTTACCGGAGCAAATATCTTTGACGTTGTAACTTTAAATTATTATTATGAGAGTACAAACTCCGGACTTAGAGAATATACTGTCTTACTTCCTATTACTTTCGGAAACTCAACAGATCACACTTTTTTAAGTAACAATGACAATACTTTCGGCTTAACCGCTTTTGAGAGAATATTCATTATAACAATTATAGTTTTAATCGTTGTCGGGATCTCCGCAATTATTGGAGCAATCATTCCCGGCTTATTTTTAGGCTTATTTATCTTTGCCTATTGTGTATTTATCGGTTTTATTCCGATCTGGTCAATACTTCCGACTATGTTCGTCGGATTTTTTTATCTAGTCTGGAAGTCGGGGGGCTAAAAATATGGGAAACTTAACAATAGCGACTATTTTTATCGTACTTCTTAACGTCCTTATGTGGTTTTCCGCTATCGCTATGCTAGATATTAACTCCGCCGGGACAACTTGCTATAATCTAGAGGGGACAGTTATAAGCGAGACAGTAGCGGGGGCAGATATAAACGCCTCAGTTCTAAACAACTCCGCTTTAAATCAATTACCGGACGCTCAAGGGACAGTTTCCGCCGGGACAGAAACAAATATATTCACAGATATATTTAATAGCGTTTTATCGTGGTTTAAGACCGCTCCCGGCATTAAATACGTTTATGGGGTAGTAGGAGCCCCTTATAATATTTTGAAGTGTACGGGCTTACCAAACGCTTTTATAATCGGAATAGGCACATTATGGTATTTAGTAACACTTTTAGTTTTAGTAGGCTTTTTGTGGGGGCGTGACTGATGGTAGTTAATTATATCGTTAATCAAACGGGATCTTTAGGGGTGATCCTCTCCGCCGGGACTTTATCTCTTACCGGCTCAATGGTGGCAACGCTTTTTTTAATTTTAATGTTTTTAATAGCTATTGCTATGATGTTTAGGATACCCTTAGAAATTATCGCCCTTTTAGTCTTGCCTTTCTGTTTAGGAGTGGGGGCTTACTATTCAAATTTTATGATAGTTATAGTAGGAATACTAGCCTTTTTATCTATGATGTTAGCTAAAAACTGGCTTTTTAAGTAAGTCTTTCATAACATTTAAATATTTTTTAAATTATTTCGTGTTAGATTATTCATTTAGAATATAACCCTTTGAGTGGGGGATTAGTCCGCTAGTCCCTCCTTTCTTCTATATATATCAATTTTTCAACTTTTAAAAGATAAAATATAAACATAGCCACAATATATTCAGAGGTTATATTAATTTTATTAGATTTATAGATCGATAGCCTTTCCTCTTTACTAAAATCTCCGCTTTCTATGATCTCCGCCACTTCTCTTATATCCATTTTATTTTATAGCCCCATTTATCAATAAAGGGGGGTTAATCAATCAAAATAAGCCCTCCGTTAATTTCTGTCTGACAATCGGCTTTTAAATCGTGACAATAAAGACTTATTTCAATCGTAAACCTTCCTTTTTAGTTCTCCGGTTTTAATCTTCTTAACTAAAACTAAGTCGAAGTTCGGCGGAAAAAATGTATTTGTGACGTTCTTTAAGTAAGAGTTAACCCATTCCACCGCTAATTTAACCGCCTCCGAGTCCTTATCTATCTTATAAGTCCGCTTTAAGAGATCCAAGTCCGCCGTCTCCCGATCGTTAAATCTTATTGTTATTCGTTTTTCCATTGTTCTTAATTTGACTCGTTTGTGCTTTCCAATTTTCTTCTGTCCATTCCATCATTCGTTTAAAGTCATCCTTTGAATTTTCATCAATAATAATATTCAATGGTGTTCCTTCCCAATTTAATAATCTATATTCCATCTTTCTTCTCCTGACTCAATCACGAAGACATTTTATTAAATTAAATATTATTAATAATAACATCCCCATTATTAAAACTGCAAACATTAAATCACCATAAAAACACCATTTTGATGATATTACTTGGTAACTACATTCTTCTATTAACATACTTATCATTGTTCATCAACCCCACAAAAGCCGAGTTCTACTTCTTCTTTCTTAAATTCTGCTCTACATCTGTCACACCAATAAATATTTCCCTTTGGGAATCTAAAAGTGCTTTGTAATTCCAATATTCCAACTTTACATTCTGAACAAATGGGATATAATCCCTTTTTAATTAATTTAAACATCTTATTCCTCCTTCGTTTTCCTGACCTTTTCAGCGTTCTCAAAATTAATTAAGATTTTTCTTATCTCGTGTTGAAGTTGAAGCAAAAAATATTCTGCTTCTAAAACCATGTCATTTTGAGAATAATCAACATTGTCGGTTCTGGTTTTAATTCTCTCGTGCCAATCATCTAAACATTTGTTAATCTCTTCAAGAGCAACCCATTCTTTCCCTTCTAAAGGATAAGGAGGATTTCCTGTTTGTAAATCCCATTGGTTTTCAATTTCTTCGGTAGTTTTAATTTCCATCATTCTTCCCTCGCTTTTTCGGTCTTAAGTGAATTGATTAAAAAGCCCGTCTGCTTTTCCTCGATTACACCAGTTTATTAATCAATTTTTCACATACTCGCCCGACCAACCCCACCAGCGATAACGGAGCCACCGTAACGAGAGGGGGACTGTTTTAATTGGAAAACGAATCGAACAAACATAAACCAAGTGTCGTTTAGCGATATTATAAGTTTTAAGGGCGGGAGATGAGGGACGGAAAAAGAGGTCTAAAACCGCCCTCTATTCGTTACCGAGATAGATCTCCCGCTTTCCTTAACTTATCTTAAATGTTTTGGCATTGGACCTTTTCTTTTTGGGTTTTCTGTAACGTAGCTTAAATGTTCGCTTAATTGGTTTAATATCCTTCTTTAACTCTTCAAACAAAGCCCTATCTAAATGATCCTTAAAGGCGGATTGTTGTTCGGTGATAAGTTTATACTCTCCCCACCTATTAATAGAAAGGCAATCTTTTAATTGGTTCTCAGGGTTCTGTTCTTGTGTTGAAGTTCTAAGATAAATCTTTGTTCCTACCATTTGATTAACCATATATTTTATTATTCTCTCCTTCAGGAATACTATTAAACAATAAATCTCTTCTATTCAACAAATCAATTACACACCTTATTTTCTTGAGAGAGTTGTTAATTCGACCACCCTCACAATCTTTAATAGCACTAACATTTTGATAATAATTATCATCTTTCAGATTAGTTGGAATAAGATTAATTAGAAAGTTTATGGCTATATCCAATTTAATAGATCCACCTTCAGAATTAAATTCTATTGCGTTCTGAGTTATCAACATACTCAACCGATCTAAATGATTAAAGATAATACTTAGATAAGTTATTCTTTCATTTATTAATTTGTTTTCCATAATTCCACCCCTAACCAAAGTAACACATTTTATCATTTGCATTGATTGTTATTTTCTCTTTCTCTGGTAATTCCCAACCACCGCTTTCATCACCGCCTTCTATATCTACACCATCATCAATGGTTTGTCTTTTCAGGAAACAGGCTTCAAAAGAAATGTTCCCACTATCTATTAGTAGGCTAACAACTACGGGGTGTTTTGCCTGACGTTCAAAATCTAATAACCATTTAAGCGTTTGATCCATCTCTTGAACTCTCTCTCTTGTTTGTTTCTTTCTTCCTGCCATTGTTTAAACCAATCCTCATACTCCTTCTTTGTTTGAACTTGTATTAGTTGTATCCTCATTGTGTTTCATTATTGTTTTGTTGTTGTTTCTTTCCTCTCCCTTCTCCGTCACACCCACCGCCTCAGCCACTCCACAACTTCATTTATAGGCAGGGTTACCTATTTACATATAGAGAAGTAGCTATTCACTAGAAAACACTCCCCCTTCAATGATATATTTCAATACTCTCCCTGTTCTGCCTTTCTCTTTAATAGGTGTTATAACAATCCCTTTCTTCTTTATCAGTTTCATCTGTGAATAGATATAAGTGGGGTGAACTTTTAACTCTTGACAGATCTGAGGGATTGTATTCTCTTTCATCATCAAATCTACTATCTCTCTTTGTTTCTCTGTTAATGGGCGTTTCTTATCTCCATCCTCTAAGTATTGTAACTCTGTTCTGACATTATTTCTCAACTCTGTGTTAAATCGATCTTTCTTATCCTCATATTGTTTTATTAGATCACTAGAAGCCAATTTAACTTTAATACGCCTAACAGGAACTATTCCTTTACTTTTAATCTTAGCCCTAAGATATTTTTCATATATCTCCCCTGACTTTTGGTTTGTTTGAAGTAGTAAAGGTTTTAACTTACACATTTTATCATTCTTATTTATTGAAAGAGTTTCCATTCTTCCGTGAAATAGTTTCCTTACAGAAGCGTTTAGAAAACTAAAGTGTGGTGTAGTAACCCACAAAACAAAGTTTTGATATCTAAATGTTTGAAGAACATAATTGATTAACTTAGCCTGAAGGCTTTGATAATCTAGATTACTCATTGAAACTTGCATTTCATCCCAAATAATATTAGCCCCTGCCTTTAATGGTTTAAGTCTCCCATCTATCAAATCAACAAATTCTTTAGGTGTAAAACAAACGTTTCTAATATCAAAGTTTGGATCTAAACTTTCAGCTAATCTCAAAGCAGAATAACTTTTCCCTGATCCTGTTCCGCCTGAAATACAACAAATAAAGTTTTTATTTCTACTTACTCTTTGAATAATATAAGAAGGGAAATATCCTATATTCCTCTCTGAAGTTACTAAAGCCACCTTAAAACTCATCCTCAAAAGTTTGCCCTTCAAAGTAATCTATTCTTTTTAGAAAGCAACAAATTTCTCTAAATAATTGTTCTAGAAGTTCTCTTTTCCTGCCCCTGAAGGAAGTTCTTTGTTCAACATTACTAAACTGACGTTCATATTCTTCCGCCTGTTTTTCTGATTGATCTGTGCGTTCTGGCTCATTTGTAAACTTATTGTAGGCTTCTTTTATCTGAACTTCAATTTTCTCAAATGCACTAAGTAATTCTTTATCTGCGTGAGGATAAATCATATTTAGTAAGTGCATAACAGAATTTGAATAAACTTCTCGAGTATCAGGGATATATATTCTTTGGGTTAATGTTTGCCCATTTCCTGTGGGAACTTCCTTAGTTTCCCAATATCCCCCCCTAAACTCACAATTAGCGTTTAAACTAATTCTTTGTAATTGCCTTAAAGCAATATCTCTAAATTGAACTTTATCAAACTTACCACCACCTTGATAATTATCAGCGTCTATGAATTGTGTTTGTTCTGCCATTTATTATAAAGCCCCAACGAAACCAACTATAAACAAAATAGCATATAGTCCCGAAATTATCCAAGATCCTACCACCGCAAATTTTAGCGGGAGTGAGAGATCCCTAAAATATACTTTTCGATCAATCATTTTTTTTATACCTCCGTTCATAACTTTCTTGTTTACATTTATCACAAACACCGGAATACTTAGTCGAAGTGACAAAGTACTCTCCACAGTGTCGGCAAGTCCGAAACCTTTTTCTTTCCATTTTACCCTCTATTATTTGTTATATGTTTTTAAAAAGTTACTACACTGTGGGCATTTCACTTGAGTACTTATAGAGGCGTGTTTTCCCTTCGCCTCAAACTTTCCCACATAAGCCTTAAACTCTTTCTTACAATACCCGCATTTATATTCTGTCAATGTTTTTCGGTCTTGATCATCTTTACTTAAATGTTTAAAATGTTTTAAACCAATTATCTCTTTTTCCATTTTGTTTTAATACCCCTTAATTTTATTTTCTTCCTCTACGTCGAGAGAGTCATAAACTTTTTGAGTGTCGATAGTTATCAGTCTCATCTTATCTAGTTCTCTGTTAATAGTAAATACCGCCTCTATAAAATCCGGCTCCTCTAAGCTATCAGAGAAAATTTTTTCCCGTAACTCTTTATAAACCTCCGACGTGAAACGTCTCTCTAATGACGCTTGAAGTTCTACAAAGAGGGAGATCAATCTCGCTCTACTAATAGATAGACTGGCGTTCGCCCCTTGGAACCTCGCCTTCTTATAAGACTCGTAAGCCTCGATCAGATCATAACGGCGTTGGAGTATAGATATTCTCTCAACGTCTCCCGCCGGAGTCCCGATCGTTGCCTCGTTGTTAAAATCGACCATTTTTCTTAAATCCCTCCCATTTTTGAGTGCTAGTATATTATTATGTTATAATGCTTATTAATAACTACTCAATGACTAAACACCATATATGGTGTTTTATTCCAACCTTAACGCTATATATAGCGTATTGTCCCTTATTGATAGTTATTATCAATAAGATTTTAATTACTTCTTATATTGAAATAATTTTTTATGTTTCCAAGAGCCTATTCCTTTAAATTTTATTAGTTTGTACGTCGCTAACTTCATTAAACAATAGTGTAGTCTTTGGGCGGTGTTCTCGTTTGCTCCCATAATTTTAAGCCCTTCTATTATATCAGTACTGGAAAACCATTTCTGAGGATCTAAAAAATATTCACGTTTTAGAAACTCTAAAATCTCCATTTGTCCCATTTTCAAAAAACCCCTCTTTTATTATATCTTTAAGTTTTACTAATTTGATTTTGTCGTCGTAACCTTTCTTTTTTAGTCCCCGCCGAAGAAAGAAATAAAAAAAATATCGGCTCCAAAATACTCTTATAAGAGATAAACACATTAAACTTATAGTCCACCACCGGAAACCCCAAACCAAATAAGTAGCTAGAGCGGAGAGCATTATAAAAGGGGAAAAGTCCATATATACCGGCTCCATATTTATTATATAGAGATCTCCAATTTTCCGGACTCCGCCTTTAAACGGGTTACGTACTAAGTTCTCATCTTGTAGCTTTTCGTCCGCATTACTAAAAAACTCTTTTGTCGTCGGTGAGTCTTTAACCCTTACCCCAAAAACCGCCATTTTTAAATTAAACTGTTTCCGCCCGTTATCGCTACGCTAGGGGCTAATTTCGGGAGTTCGGCTAAAATGCTTTTTGTTACGCTATAATTTGAATAGCTTAAAAACGCAACCGCTAAGACCAAGAGGATAATACCAATCAATAACCCAAACATTATACGCTCTTTGTTATCGGCGACGTTCGGGCGTGTTAATGCTCTTACTAAGAGATCGCTCTCCGTCTGTAAATCGTGTCCGGTTACCGCCTCGTAATCAATAGTACATAAAGCCCCTTTTTTCTCGTCAACGTCTACCCAATTAACCCCAAGAGTCCTATAAAAATATTTTTTGTCGTCGACTAAAGTAAGTCTATACTCCGCCTTTTTACGCTTATAAACTAAAAAGCCATCTTCTACCCAACCAATAGCGAAATAGTCTCTTAATTGTGTCCTAATCTTAACTAAGACGTATTTTCCGAAAGAGGTTTTAGCTTTAATATATTTAAGAAAAAAGCCCCTTTGTAGTAGTCCTATAACTGTTATAGTTAAAACCATAACAATAGCGTAGTAACTCGTTTGAATTAAAATCTCACCTAATACCATCTTTTTTAAACCTCTCTTTCTCTTATATTTATCATTTTCTATAACCCTCCGCCCAACTAAAAAATAAAGTGGCGTATTGGTTAAAAGTTATATCCAGAGCCTCATAATTTTGTGACTTCCATTTTTTGTATAATTCTGTTAAAAAACTATCAAAATTCTTTAAAGTAACCATTTTTTTTAATATCCTCCGTTATTATTGTCTTGTTTTTTACCGCCGAAGAAACCTTTTTTAGGAGGCTCTAAATTCTGGCTTAAATGTTGTTGTGTTAAGGTATTCATTTGTTTACGAAGAAACCCGTTTTTACTCTGAGAAGTTTCCAAGATCGTAGCAGACCGGCTTAAACAAATTAGAAACGGCTCGATTAAATCTTTCTGGAGCAGATCTCCCGCCAAGTCTAGCATATACCGGCAAGTCTGGAGTTCGTTATCAAAAGTAGATAAACAACCAAGCCGGAGATCTCTAGTATAAAATCCAAGCAAACCCCATAAACTAGACTTAGTTATAATCTGATTTCCTTCGACGTCTTGCTCTGAGAAGTACCGGCTTAATTTGTCTCGTAACTCCGCCGGGACTTCAACCTTTCCCCAAACACTATCAGTTAGCATTAAATTTAAATCTAGTTCGCTTTGTGGTAGTGGTCTTATATTTTCAGTCATTTTTAAGAAACCTCGATATTATAGTCTATTCCCTTAGCCCCATTATCTTTTAACGCTTTAATTATTTCTCCCTTCATTAAGTCGATAAATAGCGGGTTATCGGAGTGGCGATTATTGATAGTTACCAAGATAGTATAAGGATCCTCACTTATAAGTTCGTGTTTATACCCGGAGACCTTAAACATTAATCTCTGTTGGAATGTTAGTTTAGTTTTTGACTCCTCCCAATGCTCTTTTAAAGCCTTGTTACCCTCGACAGTTACGCCGGTAATTAATATTTTTTTCATTGTTTAAATTCCTCTTTTAGTATTTTTATTATGTTCTTGCCTCTATTGTGTATAAAGTGATTTCCTATAAACGCCAAGATCATTATAGACCAAACAACTAGCCAAGCGTATTTAAAATCGTTTCCGAGTTTAGTCCCGTATTCTCCGGGAGGGAGATATTGCTCGTTTTTCCAATCTGGAGCAGAATAAAAAGGGTTTTTACAAAAACCTTCTTTAGTCTCTGGTTTATGATCTTCTAACATTATTTTAGATCCGGTTATTGAGCCGTCACTATTTAAAGGACAAGAGTAATAATCTAAGTCGTAGTTATAAGAGTTAGCGACGTAGAGCAAGAACAAAAAGCAAAAAATCATTCCAATGATAACAATCCAACGATCTACCCTATAAGTAGATATAGTTTTATACCTTCTATCTAAATAAGGTTTAATTAAATCAGTAAGACCTTTTTTCTCCATTTTTACCCCTCTTTAGATTTTCCTCTCTCATTACTTTAATAACAGCAGAGCGTATAAAGTGCGCTACTCCCTCGTAAGTCTCCCCTTCGTCTTCGTCGACAAAAGACTCAATCTCTCTTAATTTTTCTTCTGTAAATCTTACAGAGACTCTTTTTTCAAAATACATATTTTTAAACCTCTTTTATAAATTTGTCTTCGTTTTCTTCAGAAATGCCTTTAATTAGATCGATTCTCTCTTTGACAAACTTTTCAGAAAAGCCAAACACTGTTTGTACTTTAAAAGTAACAACGTTAAGCGAAACATTTTGCGAAATAAGTTCGTCTATTAGACGATAAGCCTTTACTTTATTTTTGTAATAACCCATAATAAACACCTCGTTTTTACACAAGAAAAGCGATAAAATATATAAATCTTTCTTTTTTTATTTTTTTTTCCTTCCTTCCATAGAGAGAGAGAGAGATATCTATTTTGTCAGTCAAACTACTACTACCACAATCGTAACTTATTATAATAAAAAATAATAAAAAAAAAAAAAAACTATTTGTGAGGGAAATGCCCCAAAAAAAGCGATAAACTGTTTAGTAGTGAAAAAATCCTGATTAGAAAATATATATTACAATCTCTACTTTATTTTCAAAAGTATATACATTATATACAGCATATACCCCTCGATTTGTCTTTTCTGTTTTTTGACTGATCAATTAACGAAATTTCTCCATTTCCTTTATATATGGATTAACTATATAAAAGAAATTCTATTAACTGATTGTAGGGAGGTGTTTTAAAATGGCAAATTTTATTTTGGGTTTAATCTCACTAACCATTGGAGTTATTGTCCTTGCGTCAGTATTTATAACTACTGTAAAAGATACAAATACTAGTAGTTTTACAGCTGGCGAAGTCGCAAAAGTAGTAACGAGAGGTACTACTTCGAATTTTATGGGGACTTTTGACTTTGGTTGCGATTGCGGGTATGCTATACGGAGTTTTAATGAAAATAACGGCTTTAACTGGTGTTTTCAGAACGGAACGTATTCGGCTTATCCTAGAAACGCAGAGGTTAACGAATGATTTTAGTCTTTTTCGCTATGTTCGTAACTTTAGCCCTAGTCTTAATAGGTTTAGGTCTATTGAATAGAGAGCATAGCGAATTAGCCTTAATCGGCTTTCTTTTTCTATTTCTTTTATCTCTAATAATTATTAACGGGGATATACAATATAAAAGCGGGGAGACGACAGTAAATTCTTATATTTGTGACTCTACTTGTCGAAATGATACAATTAATTTGCAATCTTATACAACAACTAACGTTTATAGCAATATGGAGGACGTTAGCCTCGCTAATAGTACTTTAACCCATTTAGTAGGTTATTGGTTAGCGGTTAGTTCTATTTTGGGTTTTATTGGTGTGATCTTAGGATTAAGGCATTCGAAGGGGTTTAAATGAAGAAATTTAAACTTAAAATCTCAACGTATAATAACGAAAATATAATTAAATGCTCCGCCGAAAAATTGGAGGACTTCGATCCAATCATTAAAACTATTAAGAAAAAATATGGGGAGGATAAAAAGCGTTAACTATGGTTAATTATAATAAATATCGTCCTTCTTATGGGAAAGACAATAAAATTAGACCTCCTTCCGCTACGGCGGGAGAGGTTAATTATAATAAATATCGTCCTTCTTATGGGAAAGACAATAAAATTAGACCTCCTTCCGCTACGGCGGGAGACGTTGTCCGGGACGCTAGAGAATTAGCTAAGGAGACCGGAGTTTCTGAGATCTCCGCTCAAAAGCAATTAGCCGAAAAATCAGAGTCCGGGAAAGCTATTTCTTCTTATAGACGGAGCGGAGGAAAAGGAGACGCCCCAGAACAAGAAACGACCGGGCAAGAACAAATTATTTTAAAAACTTATGATAATAAGGGCAACGTAATAAAAACCAAGACTTTAGACGATCTTAACAAAGAGGAAAAACAAGCAGTCGCCTCCTCTATTGCTATGGCTAATCAATGGCGACAAGAGGCAGACCAACAACGCCAACAAGAAAGATTAAGGAGATTACAGAACAGTAGCTTAAAAGATAACCCTTTATTTAAAACTCCTTATGAATTAATCCAAGAGGAGAAACGTTTAGACGCTAAACAACAACAAAAGAAACCACAATCAAAAATAAGTTTAGGCAGGGATCCATTAACTAAAGAAGAACAGATAAAAAAGGCAGAGCTGGAAGGGAAACAAACTCCTATATTAACTAAACAAGAATATTTAAATTATTATAAAGTTAAAGAGGGAGGAAACTTTTTAGAGAAAGCTAGATCAAGTTTATTTTATTTAGGTTATAAAGTTAAAGAGACAACTAAGTTTCAATTAGGTTTAAGTTCTGATAAAGTTAAGACTGGCGTTATCTCCGCAGTAGGCTCCGCAGTAGAAACCGCCTCGAAAAAAAACCAAGAGGCTAAAGAGAAATATATTTCCGGTGTAAATTATATAAGCGAAAAGACTCCGGACTCAGTTAAAAAAGGAATAAGTAGCGGAGCCGGGTTTATAGGGGAAAGGTTAAAAGAAACTAAAGACGTTTTAACTATGCCTTTAAGTCGTAAAACTTCCGAGCCAATAGCCGAAGTTTTGGGGGAAACGTGGAAGTCTATCCCAGATACTTCTCTAGAAGGTATGCGGACAACTACAAGAGATTACAGTTTCCAAACTGGAAAGACTACAACACTAACAAAAGAACAATACCAAACTAAAGCCCAAGCAAGAAAAGACTATCAGGGGGAATTTGTTAAAGGGTTTATACCGGAGGCAGTAGCCTATCCCGTAGAACATCCGATTAAGACCGGTTTATTATTGTCCGCTCCTTATGTATTCGCAGAAGTGGGAGCCGGAGCCTCTACGTTATGGGGGAAAGGTATAATTTCCGCAGTAGATAAGGGACTTATCGGCGGGACTGGTGTAAAAGTTCTTTATGGAGCTGGGAAAGTTACAGGGGTAGCAGTTAAGGGGACAGTCTTAGCCGGAGCAGTAGCCTTTAAAACTCAAGAGTACAAAAAAGCAGAGACTCCAAAAGAGAAAGGTGCTTTTTGGGGAGGGACGGCTTTCGAAGTAGCTACTTTATACGCCGGTCAACAGATCGCAGAACAAAGCCCTAAACCTATAAGCCGTTATTATTTTACTAAAGTCCGCCCTCAAATAGACGTTTTAAGATCAGGGGGACAATATGCTACTAGGGAGGCTTTAGAATTATCCAAGAGAGCGGGATCACTTACTCGAGAAGTAGCAAAAGCAAATATAGAAACAAAATCAAATATAGAGTACGAAAATGTTAAACTTCTAAAGGAAAGTAAGACCGGAGCGAGAGATATATCCAGATTTAAACAATTACCTAAAGACTCAATAACTCACGGAGGAACAACTGCTCAAGGGACGTATTTAGATCCAAAAGTCCGGGCAGAGTGGAAAGCAGTCACAGAGAAAGGAGTCCGGACAACTCTAGCCCAAACTCCGAGAGAGTTCGGAGATCTAGATCTTTACGCCTCAGGGGATAATGTCGGCTTTATTATTGAGCCAAGAGCAACTTATAATTTAAAGCTAAGCCCGAACGCTCCGAGAATATCGGGCGGAACATTTAGCGAGGCGTTCGGGGAAGGAGTCCAATTTAGAACGGGAGTCGGGATCCCGCAAGGATTAGTAAAATATACAGATCCCCACAGTTACGAAGAACAGTTTTTAATCAACCCGTACTCTAAACAACCACAATTAACCCCGAAGGGAGAACAAGTCCTCCCGTTTAGAACACAGACGGCGGGAAAGTTAGAAGGAACATTTAAACCATATAAAGCCGAGACGTTTTTAGGGAGACCTATTCCAAACGAAAAGGGACAGATAGACGTTTTTTATCGGACAACTAAAGATTTTAACGATTTACTTATTAACGCTAGACAAGTTATAGCAGAAGGAAAAGCCTCGCCTCAATTATTAAAAGACTATCAATTTTTAACAGAGGGATATAAATCAATACCAAACCCACACCAAAGCGTTTTTAAGGGTTATAAAGGCGAGACTGTTAAATTTCCAATAGCAGAGACTGGAAAGGTTATTCCTCAAGCTATCCCAACAACTAAACCGGGAATAAGCCAAACTTTAAGCCAATCAGTACCGGCTTTTATTCCTCCAAGCGTAAAACCGAAACCAAGCTATTCTTATGTTCCGAGTCCTAAGATTATTATAACGCCAAGACCTAGCCCAAGCCCTAGCCCAAGCAAACCGATTATATTTAGCCCTAGTTCTCCTAGTTCTCCTAGTTCTCCTAGTTCTCCTGGTTCTCCTGGTTCTCCTGGTTCTCCTGGTTCTCCTAGTTCTCCTAGTTCTCCTAGTTCTCCTAGTTCTCCTAGTTCTCCTAGTTCTCCTAGTTCTCCTAGTTCTCCTAGTTCTCCCAGTTCTCCTAGTTCTCCCAGTTCTCCCAGTTCTCCTAGTTCTCCTAGTTCTCCCAGTTCTCCTAGTTCTCCTAGTTCTCCTAGTTCTCCGGGTTCTCCGACAGGATCAGGGAGAGGGGGAGGAGAAGGAGGAGGCTTTAAACCTTTTATATTAACCCCAAACCCAAGAGAGAGCGATAAAAGTCTTTACACTGTTCTTGTACGTTCTAAGGGCGTTTTTAAGCCCATAGGCGAGACTTTAGGCTTAAGGGAGGCTTATCAACTAGGGAGAGGGAAAGTCTTAGCAACCGCCTCCGCCTCGTTTAAAATCGTGTCTAGAGATCAAGAGGCAGACTTAATCAGTTACGGGAGAGGATACTTAAACAAAAATACATTTTACGAAAGTAAGAGAGAGAAAGGAGTTTTTATTCAACGGAGAGAGAAAAGGATTTCCTCCTCTGGCGAAAAGGGAGAGATCACATTTAAAGGAATAATGTCGAGTAGGAAAGGCAAATCTAAAAATAAATTGTTCGGGGTGTTTTAATATGGTAAATGTTTTAAAAATGATTAGGAGAGAAAAAGAAAAGTTTAGAAATTATCAAGATGTTAGACAGAGGTCTAGGATTATGGAACAGACCGCCAAGCTAGAGGCGGAAAAGGTTAGAGCCGGAGAAATAGCTAAACTAAACGCTAGAAAACAAACGGCACAACGGGACGTAGAGAAATTACAAGAATATAACCAAAAAATAGAAGGTCCGTCCAAGTTTCAACAGTTCGGAGCGGGACTAACTAAAACTATCGGTCAAGGGAGCGAAAAGTTAAAAGAATTTAAGAAAACTCGAAAGTCAACTCCTAAGGGAAACTATAAAGGCGAAAATTTACGCTCAGTCAATCGAGGATCAGGGATAAACTTCGGGGGGAGTGGTAGAGATCCTTTTGCTATGGGAAGATCAAGCGGAGGGAGTTCTCCTTTTGGATTTAGTCAAGACAAACCAAAAGAGGAGAAAAAGAAAGAGAGAGGGATAACAATCAAAATAAACTAATGATCAGAAACAAAAAGGCTCAAAACGGAATGATCGGGGCGATAATATTATTTTTTATCTTCCTTATTAATTGGTTCATCTGGTTAGGATCGTGGATATCCACAGTCGGAGAAGTAGCGATAACTAGCGGAAACTTAACCGGGATAGAGGCTTTTTTCTTTTCTAATCTAAACTTTGCCGTTTTAATCGTTATGCTTTTAGCTATGATGTCGTGGGGTTATTTTAGTAGTGCCTAAAGATGAATAAGAGATTAATACTTTTCGGACTTGTACTCGTTCTTTTGTCTAGCTTATGCTTAGCAGAGATCTCTCAATCTGATATAATTCACGCGTGGGAATGTGAAAACGATTTCACTGACGCAACTGGGAATTATACATTAACTAATAGCGGATTTGCTTTTGATGGTGCGGAGAAGAAACTTGGTTCGTATTCTTGTGATGGTAGAGGTTCAGCAACCGATTATTTACTTACAAATTTTAATGATTATGATTTAAATCACGCTATAAGTTTATGGATGTATATTGACGCTTGGAGTGCAACAAATTATGCAAGTTTTGTTTCAACTGATACCTCTGACGCTTTGGGGGCTATGAATACAGATTATGGAATGTATATGCACGCTGCGGGAACACCTTACTGGATGAATGATGTCGCTATGGGAACTTCTCAAGGATTAGGCAGTTGGTCACATATTGTTTTAACTTATGACGGAACTGCAGTAAGATATTATCTTAACGGGAATTTGGAAGGAACAACGATAACAAGTTTACCTACTAAAGACAATTTTATAATTTTCGGTGAGTGGGATAATGCAGGGAAAGGTAGGGGTCTTGACGGATGGTTTGATGAAATAATGATTCTTAGTAAGAATATTACAGAGGCAGAAGTAACAGATTTATATAATTCAGGAACAGGAAAAACTTATGCAGATTATGGGAGCGGTTATTCTGGTTTAATTGTTATAGACTCAACCTCGCCGGAGACGAATACCCAATTTAGTCAAGACACTATAAATATAAATATTACTTTAAACGCTACAACAACGCCGATATTTAATTGTACTTTATTATTAAATGATATTATAAACGAAACGTGGACGGATCAAGTCAACACTACAACTTTTTTAAATGTAAATGTTACTTTTGCCTCCGATACAAATAACACATATTATTTTAATTGTACTGATGGAGTTACTCCGGTAACGTCTACGCCTAAATATTTTTATATAGATTATACTAGCCCGACAATCTCAACCTCTTTTATAAATAATTTATTATATTTTGAGAGTAACGTTACCGGACAGTTTAATCTTAGCGATAGTTTCCTTTTATATTCTTACAACGCAACTTTAAACGGGGCAACTATAAGCAACGCCTCAAATATGGGAGTCTCTGATTACTCTTATAATTTTAGTTATGATCCTACTCTTTTAACAGTCGGGACTCAGAATTTAAGTATAAGACTAGCGGACGGACACACTTCTAAAGAGATCCCGGATTATAAAATCACAGACGGACTTTTTAATAACGTTTTAAAGTACACTTTCCCGGACGGAAACTATATTCAAATCGAAAAGAAAAGTAAATCTATATTTGATAAGTTCGAGACAAAGAAAAATAAAGATCGTTATACTTTCGACTTCAATCCTAGCGATAAACAAAAAGATACATATAACTTTATTATAACTTCAAGCCAACCGATAGATATAATCGAGACCAACTCTAAATATAAAAATTATATTACAAGTGGGATAAACTGGCTAGACTTTGTTAGTCCGGACGATTTAAACAGTAATGTTCAAATAGATTATATTGATCCTTATAGGGTAGATGTTACAGTTTCGGGATTAAAAGCTAAGGACAAATATAAGTTTAATTCTATTGGAGAATTAAATATCGTTACTTATAATTATACTTTCGACGTGGGAAATTACTCTTTTAGTTATTCCGCTCCCTCTTTTGAAGGGGAGGCAGTAGATTATAATTTAACTGTACTGGCTCCAAACGTTACGGGAGTATATGCTAACTTCTACTATAATAATACTTTATATACTTTAAACAGTACAGAAACCGGAACGGGCTATAAGACTTTTGTCTCAACGATCATAACTCCATTTTTTAGTAATAAGTCAGAGGTTACTCCTATGTTTTGGGAGATCAATAACTCAGACGTATTATTTAACACTTCAATATATAACCAAACTTATAACCCGAGCGAATTAGAGGTTTTCGTTTATGACTCCGGGACTTACCTTTTAATTAACAGTACTAACTTAGAATTATCCTCACTGGAGTATTTAAACACTAGTGTAACAACAAACGGGACTTTTTACTTTGATAACTTAAAAGCGGGAGAATATACGGCTAAGTTCACTTCCTCCGGTTATAGTCCTAGGACTTATTTAGTTACAGTAGGAGACGGAACAACACAAACCCTTAACGCTTACTTAACAAACTCTACAAGTTCGACCATTATAACTATAACCGATATAGATAGCGGGGCAGTTCTCCCGGAAGTTTCGGCGATTATGTATAAATATATAAATCTCTCGTGGGTACCCGTTGAGAGTAAATATTCAGATGTTACCGGGAAAGTTAAGTTTTATTATGAGCCTACAACAAAATATAAGTTCTACTTTTCAAAAGTGGGCTATGAAGATAATATATTTTATTTAGATCCTGTACTTTATAGTACTTATAGTATTTCAATGACGGGAGCCTCACTTTTAGATTATTCTCAAGACTTCGACGGGATAAGTTACGTTTATGCTCCTTCAACGTTCAAAAACAATACGGCGACTAACTTTTCTATTTTGATAGCCTCGCCTACTGGCTCTTTAATCAGTTACGGCTTTAATATAAGTTTCCCCGGCGGATCTTATGCGGATAGCGGTGTAAATGCTTTAGGGGAACAATTAACCGGCTTAGTTAATGTTACCGGAGCAAATATCTTTGACGTTGTAACTTTAAATTATTATTATGAGAGTACAAACTCCGGACTTAGAGAATATACTGTCTTACTTCCTATTACTTTCGGAAACTCAACAGATCACACTTTTTTAAGTAACAATGACAATACTTTCGGCTTAACCGCTTTTGAGAGAATATTCATTATAACAATTATAGTTTTAATCGTTGTCGGGATCTCCGCAATTATTGGAGCAATCATTCCCGGCTTATTTTTAGGCTTATTTATCTTTGCCTATTGTGTATTTATCGGTTTTATTCCGATCTGGTCAATACTTCCGACTATGTTCGTCGGATTTTTTTATCTAGTCTGGAAGTCGGGGGGCTAAAAATATGGGAAACTTAACAATAGCGACTATTTTTATCGTACTTCTTAACGTCCTTATGTGGTTTTCCGCTATCGCTATGCTAGATATTAACTCCGCCGGGACAACTTGCTATAATCTAGAGGGGACAGTTATAAGCGAGACAGTAGCGGGGGCAGATATAAACGCCTCAGTTCTAAACAACTCCGCTTTAAATCAATTACCGGACGCTCAAGGGACAGTTTCCGCCGGGACAGAAACAAATATATTCACAGATATATTTAATAGCGTTTTATCGTGGTTTAAGACCGCTCCCGGCATTAAATACGTTTATGGGGTAGTAGGAGCCCCTTATAATATTTTGAAGTGTACGGGCTTACCAAACGCTTTTATAATCGGAATAGGCACATTATGGTATTTAGTAACACTTTTAGTTTTAGTAGGCTTTTTGTGGGGGCGTGACTGATGGTAGTTAATTATATCGTTAATCAAACGGGATCTTTAGGGGTGATCCTCTCCGCCGGGACTTTATCTCTTACCGGCTCAATGGTGGCAACGCTTTTTTTAATTTTAATGTTTTTAATAGCTATTGCTATGATGTTTAGGATACCCTTAGAAATTATCGCCCTTTTAGTCTTGCCTTTCTGTTTAGGAGTGGGGGCTTACTATTCAAATTTTATGATAGTTATAGTAGGAATACTAGCCTTTTTATCTATGATGTTAGCTAAAAACTGGCTTTTTAAGTAAGTCTTTCATAACATTTAAATATTTTTTAAATTATTTCGTGTTAGATTATTCATTTAGAATATAACCCTTTGAGTGGGGGATTAGTCCGCTAGTCCCTCCTTTCTTCTATATATATCAATTTTTCAACTTTTAAAAGATAAAATATAAACATAGCCACAATATATTCAGAGGTTATATTAATTTTATTAGATTTATAGATCGATAGCCTTTCCTCTTTACTAAAATCTCCGCTTTCTATGATCTCCGCCACTTCTCTTATATCCATTTTATTTTATAGCCCCATTTATCAATAAAGGGGGGTTAATCAATCAAAATAAGCCCTCCGTTAATTTCTGTCTGACAATCGGCTTTTAAATCGTGACAATAAAGACTTATTTCAATCGTAAACCTTCCTTTTTAGTTCTCCGGTTTTAATCTTCTTAACTAAAACTAAGTCGAAGTTCGGCGGAAAAAATGTATTTGTGACGTTCTTTAAGTAAGAGTTAACCCATTCCACCGCTAATTTAACCGCCTCCGAGTCCTTATCTATCTTATAAGTCCGCTTTAAGAGATCCAAGTCCGCCGTCTCCCGATCGTTAAATCTTATTGTTATTCGTTTTTCCATTGTTCTTAATTTGACTCGTTTGTGCTTTCCAATTTTCTTCTGTCCATTCCATCATTCGTTTAAAGTCATCCTTTGAATTTTCATCAATAATAATATTCAATGGTGTTCCTTCCCAATTTAATAATCTATATTCCATCTTTCTTCTCCTGACTCAATCACGAAGACATTTTATTAAATTAAATATTATTAATAATAACATCCCCATTATTAAAACTGCAAACATTAAATCACCATAAAAACACCATTTTGATGATATTACTTGGTAACTACATTCTTCTATTAACATACTTATCATTGTTCATCAACCCCACAAAAGCCGAGTTCTACTTCTTCTTTCTTAAATTCTGCTCTACATCTGTCACACCAATAAATATTTCCCTTTGGGAATCTAAAAGTGCTTTGTAATTCCAATATTCCAACTTTACATTCTGAACAAATGGGATATAATCCCTTTTTAATTAATTTAAACATCTTATTCCTCCTTCGTTTTCCTGACCTTTTCAGCGTTCTCAAAATTAATTAAGATTTTTCTTATCTCGTGTTGAAGTTGAAGCAAAAAATATTCTGCTTCTAAAACCATGTCATTTTGAGAATAATCAACATTGTCGGTTCTGGTTTTAATTCTCTCGTGCCAATCATCTAAACATTTGTTAATCTCTTCAAGAGCAACCCATTCTTTCCCTTCTAAAGGATAAGGAGGATTTCCTGTTTGTAAATCCCATTGGTTTTCAATTTCTTCGGTAGTTTTAATTTCCATCATTCTTCCCTCGCTTTTTCGGTCTTAAGTGAATTGATTAAAAAGCCCGTCTGCTTTTCCTCGATTACACCAGTTTATTAATCAATTTTTCACATACTCGCCCGACCAACCCCACCAGCGATAACGGAGCCACCGTAACGAGAGGGGGACTGTTTTAATTGGAAAACGAATCGAACAAACATAAACCAAGTGTCGTTTAGCGATATTATAAGTTTTAAGGGCGGGAGATGAGGGACGGAAAAAGAGGTCTAAAACCGCCCTCTATTCGTTACCGAGATAGATCTCCCGCTTTCCTTAACTTATCTTAAATGTTTTGGCATTGGACCTTTTCTTTTTGGGTTTTCTGTAACGTAGCTTAAATGTTCGCTTAATTGGTTTAATATCCTTCTTTAACTCTTCAAACAAAGCCCTATCTAAATGATCCTTAAAGGCGGATTGTTGTTCGGTGATAAGTTTATACTCTCCCCACCTATTAATAGAAAGGCAATCTTTTAATTGGTTCTCAGGGTTCTGTTCTTGTGTTGAAGTTCTAAGATAAATCTTTGTTCCTACCATTTGATTAACCATATATTTTATTATTCTCTCCTTCAGGAATACTATTAAACAATAAATCTCTTCTATTCAACAAATCAATTACACACCTTATTTTCTTGAGAGAGTTGTTAATTCGACCACCCTCACAATCTTTAATAGCACTAACATTTTGATAATAATTATCATCTTTCAGATTAGTTGGAATAAGATTAATTAGAAAGTTTATGGCTATATCCAATTTAATAGATCCACCTTCAGAATTAAATTCTATTGCGTTCTGAGTTATCAACATACTCAACCGATCTAAATGATTAAAGATAATACTTAGATAAGTTATTCTTTCATTTATTAATTTGTTTTCCATAATTCCACCCCTAACCAAAGTAACACATTTTATCATTTGCATTGATTGTTATTTTCTCTTTCTCTGGTAATTCCCAACCACCGCTTTCATCACCGCCTTCTATATCTACACCATCATCAATGGTTTGTCTTTTCAGGAAACAGGCTTCAAAAGAAATGTTCCCACTATCTATTAGTAGGCTAACAACTACGGGGTGTTTTGCCTGACGTTCAAAATCTAATAACCATTTAAGCGTTTGATCCATCTCTTGAACTCTCTCTCTTGTTTGTTTCTTTCTTCCTGCCATTGTTTAAACCAATCCTCATACTCCTTCTTTGTTTGAACTTGTATTAGTTGTATCCTCATTGTGTTTCATTATTGTTTTGTTGTTGTTTCTTTCCTCTCCCTTCTCCGTCACACCCACCGCCTCAGCCACTCCACAACTTCATTTATAGGCAGGGTTACCTATTTACATATAGAGAAGTAGCTATTCACTAGAAAACACTCCCCCTTCAATGATATATTTCAATACTCTCCCTGTTCTGCCTTTCTCTTTAATAGGTGTTATAACAATCCCTTTCTTCTTTATCAGTTTCATCTGTGAATAGATATAAGTGGGGTGAACTTTTAACTCTTGACAGATCTGAGGGATTGTATTCTCTTTCATCATCAAATCTACTATCTCTCTTTGTTTCTCTGTTAATGGGCGTTTCTTATCTCCATCCTCTAAGTATTGTAACTCTGTTCTGACATTATTTCTCAACTCTGTGTTAAATCGATCTTTCTTATCCTCATATTGTTTTATTAGATCACTAGAAGCCAATTTAACTTTAATACGCCTAACAGGAACTATTCCTTTACTTTTAATCTTAGCCCTAAGATATTTTTCATATATCTCCCCTGACTTTTGGTTTGTTTGAAGTAGTAAAGGTTTTAACTTACACATTTTATCATTCTTATTTATTGAAAGAGTTTCCATTCTTCCGTGAAATAGTTTCCTTACAGAAGCGTTTAGAAAACTAAAGTGTGGTGTAGTAACCCACAAAACAAAGTTTTGATATCTAAATGTTTGAAGAACATAATTGATTAACTTAGCCTGAAGGCTTTGATAATCTAGATTACTCATTGAAACTTGCATTTCATCCCAAATAATATTAGCCCCTGCCTTTAATGGTTTAAGTCTCCCATCTATCAAATCAACAAATTCTTTAGGTGTAAAACAAACGTTTCTAATATCAAAGTTTGGATCTAAACTTTCAGCTAATCTCAAAGCAGAATAACTTTTCCCTGATCCTGTTCCGCCTGAAATACAACAAATAAAGTTTTTATTTCTACTTACTCTTTGAATAATATAAGAAGGGAAATATCCTATATTCCTCTCTGAAGTTACTAAAGCCACCTTAAAACTCATCCTCAAAAGTTTGCCCTTCAAAGTAATCTATTCTTTTTAGAAAGCAACAAATTTCTCTAAATAATTGTTCTAGAAGTTCTCTTTTCCTGCCCCTGAAGGAAGTTCTTTGTTCAACATTACTAAACTGACGTTCATATTCTTCCGCCTGTTTTTCTGATTGATCTGTGCGTTCTGGCTCATTTGTAAACTTATTGTAGGCTTCTTTTATCTGAACTTCAATTTTCTCAAATGCACTAAGTAATTCTTTATCTGCGTGAGGATAAATCATATTTAGTAAGTGCATAACAGAATTTGAATAAACTTCTCGAGTATCAGGGATATATATTCTTTGGGTTAATGTTTGCCCATTTCCTGTGGGAACTTCCTTAGTTTCCCAATATCCCCCCCTAAACTCACAATTAGCGTTTAAACTAATTCTTTGTAATTGCCTTAAAGCAATATCTCTAAATTGAACTTTATCAAACTTACCACCACCTTGATAATTATCAGCGTCTATGAATTGTGTTTGTTCTGCCATTTATTATAAAGCCCCAACGAAACCAACTATAAACAAAATAGCATATAGTCCCGAAATTATCCAAGATCCTACCACCGCAAATTTTAGCGGGAGTGAGAGATCCCTAAAATATACTTTTCGATCAATCATTTTTTTTATACCTCCGTTCATAACTTTCTTGTTTACATTTATCACAAACACCGGAATACTTAGTCGAAGTGACAAAGTACTCTCCACAGTGTCGGCAAGTCCGAAACCTTTTTCTTTCCATTTTACCCTCTATTATTTGTTATATGTTTTTAAAAAGTTACTACACTGTGGGCATTTCACTTGAGTACTTATAGAGGCGTGTTTTCCCTTCGCCTCAAACTTTCCCACATAAGCCTTAAACTCTTTCTTACAATACCCGCATTTATATTCTGTCAATGTTTTTCGGTCTTGATCATCTTTACTTAAATGTTTAAAATGTTTTAAACCAATTATCTCTTTTTCCATTTTGTTTTAATACCCCTTAATTTTATTTTCTTCCTCTACGTCGAGAGAGTCATAAACTTTTTGAGTGTCGATAGTTATCAGTCTCATCTTATCTAGTTCTCTGTTAATAGTAAATACCGCCTCTATAAAATCCGGCTCCTCTAAGCTATCAGAGAAAATTTTTTCCCGTAACTCTTTATAAACCTCCGACGTGAAACGTCTCTCTAATGACGCTTGAAGTTCTACAAAGAGGGAGATCAATCTCGCTCTACTAATAGATAGACTGGCGTTCGCCCCTTGGAACCTCGCCTTCTTATAAGACTCGTAAGCCTCGATCAGATCATAACGGCGTTGGAGTATAGATATTCTCTCAACGTCTCCCGCCGGAGTCCCGATCGTTGCCTCGTTGTTAAAATCGACCATTTTTCTTAAATCCCTCCCATTTTTGAGTGCTAGTATATTATTATGTTATAATGCTTATTAATAACTACTCAATGACTAAACACCATATATGGTGTTTTATTCCAACCTTAACGCTATATATAGCGTATTGTCCCTTATTGATAGTTATTATCAATAAGATTTTAATTACTTCTTATATTGAAATAATTTTTTATGTTTCCAAGAGCCTATTCCTTTAAATTTTATTAGTTTGTACGTCGCTAACTTCATTAAACAATAGTGTAGTCTTTGGGCGGTGTTCTCGTTTGCTCCCATAATTTTAAGCCCTTCTATTATATCAGTACTGGAAAACCATTTCTGAGGATCTAAAAAATATTCACGTTTTAGAAACTCTAAAATCTCCATTTGTCCCATTTTCAAAAAACCCCTCTTTTATTATATCTTTAAGTTTTACTAATTTGATTTTGTCGTCGTAACCTTTCTTTTTTAGTCCCCGCCGAAGAAAGAAATAAAAAAAATATCGGCTCCAAAATACTCTTATAAGAGATAAACACATTAAACTTATAGTCCACCACCGGAAACCCCAAACCAAATAAGTAGCTAGAGCGGAGAGCATTATAAAAGGGGAAAAGTCCATATATACCGGCTCCATATTTATTATATAGAGATCTCCAATTTTCCGGACTCCGCCTTTAAACGGGTTACGGACTAGGTTCTCGTCTTGTAGCTTTTCGTCCGCATTACTAAAAAACTCTTTTGTCGTCGGTGAGTCTTTAACCCTTACCCCAAAAACCGCCATTTTTAAATTAAACTGTTTCCGCCCGTTATCGCTACGCTAGGGACTAGTTTCGGGAGTTCGGCTAAAATGCTTTTTGTTACGCTATAATTTGAATAGCTTAAAAACGCAACCGCTAAGACTAAAAGGATAATCCCAATCAATAACCCAAACATTATACGCTCTTTGTTATCGGCGACGTTCGGGCGTGTTAATGCTCTTACTAAGAGATCGCTCTCCGTCTGTAAATCGTGCCCGGTTACCGCCTCGTAATCAATAGTA
>Ga0210003_1000517_pt1 | contig 34532 bp, 27 predicted proteins | sample LantaG_FD_182804 | JGI IMG/M metagenome (GOLD analysis project Ga0210003, IMG submission 182804) | Deep subsurface microbial communities from Baltic Sea to uncover new lineages of life (NeLLi) - Landsort_02402 metaG (SPAdes) (version 2) | ecosystem: Environmental > Aquatic > Marine > Oceanic >...
TAGTGTTCATTAGTGGTTTTGTTTATTTCTTCGTGTTCTTCGTGCCCTTCGTGGTGATAGATTTGAATCCTTGGCCGGAAATGAGCGGAAATGCGTATTTTGTCGATTAAAACTTTTGACAGGATTGACAGGATTTACAGGATTTACACAGATATATCTCTTTTATTGTGTTTATTAGTAATACTATCTTTCAAAACGTTGTTTTTTATGATCGATTTTTGTTTTGACCGATCGTAATCTTTTTATTTGTAGTATCTTACGAAGCTTTTTTACAAGACGAACTTTTTGGTTGCGGCTGAGCGAAGCGAAGCCGCGCTGTGTAATTCCGTGGACATACTTATTTCCAGCCGATATATGTATCCCGAATTCACCAATAATTAAGTATGTCCGCCTTATTCTATCAAAGCCATTACTATATCGTATTGTGTATGTCGCAGCTGACTGGCCATTATTTACCCATCGTACCAGAGGTCTGCGAGTCATGTCAATTGTGGTAACTACGCATTTTCCTTGATACGTCGCATCATAGCGCAGCGGTGTGCCGTGCACACCCTGCCGAAGCTTTCTACTCACCAATTAACTAATCAACGAATTAACCCATTCGCTATATACAGCGTATCTCACGGGCTAAATGTTACCTATCATTTTGGAAAAAAATTCAATAAACGTTACAATATTTCGTAAGTGCATAAGACAAAAGGACATAAGAGTAGAAAATACAAGGCAGAAAATAAGTGAAAAGTCAAAAGGTAAAAGGAAAAAACGCCTGAAATTCCTAATTGCTATCCGCTTGACGAGGAATGAATCAGAATGCTTCGGGGAGGATTTTTCTTGCTGCGTTTCTTAGGTAGGCGGAGATTTGTCTTTCGGAGTCCATGCCGAGGACTTTTCTGGCTACGTTGTTGCAGTATTCCATTGTGACCGAGCGAATGATCTGCTTTATCTCCGGTATCATCGGCGATGCAATTGAAATCGTTCTGACGCCGAGCCCCATCAGCAGCATGATATACTCCGGCTCGGAAGCCATTTCGCCGCACACGCTCAGGTCGATTTGTGCCTTGTGCGCATCCTGAATAACGTTCCTGATGAGTCGCAGCACGGCCGGATCCACCGTCGAATACAGCATAGAGACTAATTCGTTGCCCCTGTCGACAGCCAAGGTATACTGAGTAAGGTCGTTGGTTCCGATACTAAAAAAGTCCACGTCCATAGCCAGCGAATAAGCTGTCAAAGCCGCCGAAGGCGTTTCAATCATAATGCCTACCGGAATGTCCCTGTTATACGGGATGGATTCGTCGTCGAGGTCTTCCATAACATCGCGCAGGATCATCTTTGCCTGCATCAGCTCCTGGCGAGTCGTGATCAGCGGGAACATAATCTTGACCTGGCCGAGAACCGAGGCTCGCAAAATAGCACGCAACTGCTTCTTGAACAACGTAAGGTTCTGCAGGCAGAATCTGATGGATCTCAGTCCCAAAAACGGGTTGGGCTCAGGAGCAAACCGCTTGCTTTGGGTATATTTGTCGGCGCCAAGGTCCAGAGTTCTTATCACGACAGGCTTGTCGGCGAAGACGCGAACCGTCTTGGCATAAGCCTCATAATGGTCCTGTTCGGTAGGCTCGATTTCGGCATTAAGATACAGAAATTCGGTTCGGTACAGACCTATGCCGGCACCTCCCTTTTCCAGAACAACCTCAGCCTCGTTCGGAAACTCAATATTACCGAGCAGCGTGATTTCAATACCATCGCGTGTTACGGCGGGCATTTGTCTTATCGCATCAAGCTTGTGCTCAAGCTCGGTAAATTCCTTCGAATACTCCTCGTACTGCTGAATCGTCTGCTGGTCCGGATTGACGATAACGATGCCGCGATTGCCGTCAACAATGACGGTATCGCCGACACTGATGTATTCCGTAAGGTCTTCCAGGGCCACCACCGCCGGTATTCCCAACGAGCGGGCCACAATAGCGGCATGACTGGTTCGGCCGCCCGCATCGCTGGCGATGCCCTTGACGTATTTCCTGTCGAAGCCGGCGGTCCGGGTAGGGCTTAATTCCCGGGCGACTACCACAACCTCTTCGGTCAGATGCTCCATATCCTCGCGTTTTTTGCCGAGTAATTGTCTAAGCAAACGCCTTTCAATATCGTAAATATCCGCCGCTCGTTCGCTGATATAAGCGTCCTTGACCTTGGTAAAATGTGAAGCGATTTCACGCAGGATGGTAGATACGGCGTACTCTGCTGTCACCAGTTCCGAATGAATAAAATCCGTCACCTTTTTTCGAAGGCTCCTGTCGTGCAGGAAACGCAAATGTACGGCAAAAATATCTTTTATCTTGCCGCCCTTGGCTTTGTCCTGTGCCGACTCAAGCTTAGTTAATTCGGCAATCGCATCCTTGAACGCATTTCTCACTCGCTGAATCTCAGCCATGCGCTGAGATGGATTTATCGGCCGGCGGGGAATGCGATAATCTTCGGAGTCGATTATCAGCGACTTGGCAATAGAAATGCCCGGCGAAACCGCTATGCCCTTTTTGATTTCCATAGTGCGATTCTCTTATTCACGCATATATCCGTTGTCCGCTATCATTTTGGTGTCGGCTCATCAAAATGTTTTTCTTCCACGAGTTCTCGCAAAGCATTAATTGCTTCCTGGGCGTCCGGACCTTTAGCTCTGATTTTCAGTTTCGTCCCACAAGTGGCGGCGAGCATACTGATATTCATTATACTCTTGCCGTCAACATCAGTATCTCCGTTACTAACGTTAATTTCACTATCAAACCTGTTTGCGATTTCTACAAATTTCATCGCAGGGCGCATGTGAAGACCCTCTGCGTTTTTAATCTCAAGTTCCGCCTCGTAAACCACGTTTTCCAATGTATCTTCGTCTGCCTGCATCTCTACGATCGCGTTTCTCCATCCTATAGTCATTGAACTATATTACTACCAAGATGGATTTTCATCGGCTTCATTGAGAAGGTCTTCAATCTGTTCGGGAGTACGGCACTGCCTGAGAAATTTGCGGAATCGATCCTGCTGCAAATGTTTGAAAACGCTCTCCATAGCCTGTAAATGTTTGTCAGGCTCGTCCGCAGGGCTTATTATAAGGATTACCGAATAAACCGGCTGTTTGTCGAGAGCAAGAAAATCAATTCCGGCACCGTTCTGCCCGATTACAGCAATTACGTCCTTAACTGCTTTGTGCTTTACGTGAGGCACGGCGACGCCCCTGCCCAATCCGGTGCTGGCTTCCTTTTCTCTCTTTATGACTTCCCTGGTAATCTCTTCACATTTGCCCTTCCCGAGCCTGCCGGTTTTATCAACCGCCGAAACAAGCTCCGCTATCGCACCGTCACGGTCGGAGGCCTGCAATTCTGTTATTGTTGCCTCAAAACAGACAAAATCTCTTAATTTCATCTTATCTACCTAAAGTCATCCTTAACCGTCTTACCGGCCAAATCAACAAGGATAAAGCCGCGTACCATGAAATGTTACCTACGTTCACTCCGGAAACTCTGGAAACTCTGGACTGCTTATGTGCTTTTTGTCTCGTTCTTTGCTCTTTGCCCTCCTGAGCTGCCGTTCAAGCTTATGGACAGCCATATCAATGCACCGGTATACATCTTCACCGGTTTCGGTGCCGACAAAAACCTTGCTGTGCTCGGCTCTGGCAATTATTTCCACGCTCATCCCACTGCCCTGGCTGCCATCTACAATAACTTCAATCTGATTGATACTGTTGTAGTACTTAGGGAGCTTTGAAGCCTTATCCTCCGCATGCTTTTTGATAGATTCTGTTATTTCGATATGTTTACCGCTGATTGTAATTAGCAATATTATTCTCCTTAATTATTGTTCTTAGGTTTCTATAAAACCTGCTCTTATCGTTCCTCTTCCGAACCTTTCTTCGGTAACATCACCGCCGCATGCTCGCTACCAGGCGTTATAACACCGCCGCTGACGATAAATCTCAACGCTTCTTCTATTGTCATATCCAAATCTATAGTCTGCTTTTTCTGAATCGTTATCACAAAACCGGTAAATGGGGTTGGCGAAGTAGGGATAAGAACGGTCAGAAATTCCTTTTTAATACTGTTGACTACTTCCTCAAGCCCTGAGCCGGTAACAAAACCGACCGACCATATACCTTTGCGCGGATACTCGACGGCAACAACCCTTGAAAATAGCTTTTTTTGCTCCTCATTCGTAAGCAAAAAATCGGTCACCTGCTTCACATAGGGAAATACATTCCTAAGGAAGGGCGTGTTCATTATAAACTTTTCAATCGTTCGCCAAAAGCTCTTCCCGACATAGCTTGCCAGCAGCGCACCGAGTACGCAGACCCCGACGACTGCGACAATAAAGCCCGTGATTGAACCCGGACCGTCGATCCATGTCTTCGCAAGAGTCTTTTTGAGCTGTGCGATGCGGGCACTTCGCCATATTTCCGGTCTTAGCAAATGAATCTGCAATTCACCCTCGTTATCGCTCAATGCAGGCTTCATCACTAAAAGATATGCCCTGACATCCTTTTCGGTGATCTCGACTCGTTCGTTGGCAACCAGGGCGATGATGTGAACCAGGCCTCGATTTATGTGGACACTGATCTTTCCCTGGATAAACGTATAGCCCCAGACGAATAACCAAATCGTCAGAATGCTCGGCAACAAAACTGCCAATCCATGTAGAAAATAGCCTTTGAAGCGCCTTGTAACGCTCATATTTTTAACACCAACGCCTTTTCAGGCACTAAATTACGAATCTTCCTTCAACTTTTCGCCGCTCATAAAACCACACCCAGAGCGCCATAGATTAATCTACCGGCTCGCCGTAGTCAATAAAAAAGTCTTTCGGCAAATGCGCGCCCATCAAATGTATAATCGCTCCCGGCAAAGATGCTATAAGAAAAATGAGCCTCTGGCATAATGCCAAAGCCAGCGCATTTTTGCCGGACATTGTGCCAACCCGCATAAACATCATTTTCAGCCATCCTTCCATGATTCCCAACCCCCCCACGCTTATCGGCACAGCTCCCAGGAGCCACGAAACAGGAAAGAAAATAAAATAATATTTTACGGGTACATCTATACCGATTTCTGAAGCCACCAGCCACATCGCCATTACGGTCATGCCCTGACAGCAAAAAGTCAGCAGTAAAGCCCCGACAATCGCCGGCCATTTATGACAATATATACGAATTGATTGCCGCACCTTGCTCAGAATCGAGACTCCATGCCGGCGAATTATATTAAAACCACGATTCAGCAACATTCGTCCCCTGGAGTTCGATACCAGAAGAACGATAACGGCCGCAAAAGCTGCTCCGAGCCAGATGAAAACTGTTTTATATTCGGCCAGATGCCGGAAAAAGTTAAGCTCAAATGAAAAGTTAAATCCACCCTCCCGGCTTTCTTCGGGAATAAACCAATAGCAGCCGAAAGCCATGATTAGCATACCAGTCAGCCCAATAGCTCTATCGACGAACACAGATAGTGCCGCTTCCAGCTTTTTGTCCGTATGCTTGGTGACGTACCACGCCCGGGGAAGATCGCCTCCAATCGCGCCGGGCAGACAGTTATTATAAAACAGGCCCAGAAAATGCAGCCTCACGGCGGGCCAGAAACCGATATCGATAGACTGGACCCTCAATAAGAGTGACCACCTCGCAACAAAAATCAACTGCGCGATAACATAGAAGCCAATCGCTACGGCGAAAATCCACAAATTCAATCCCAGCAGGATATCAATTACCTCTGTGAAATTTTCCCCCCTGAACGCCAGATATAACGCCGCCCCGGCTACGATAAATCGTAGAAGATATGAAATGTATTTACTTTTCCTGACTCTTACTTTCGGCATTAAAGTCGTTCGCCCTGAAAAAACCTTTCCAAAGATAATAACCGCAAAAGCCCCCAATGGCAAGATACAAAGAACGATAGTTTAATACCAATTGGAATTAGTTCTTGCGCCACACTATCATTCCCGCGAAGGCGAAAATCCAGCTTTTTCGCTATGGACACCTGCTTATGCAGGGGTGACATCCTCGGTTTATGTTTTCCGCAACAGATACTAAATAGGCTTCGCCTTACAGTATAAATTCCTGAAAACTTCCAAAGACTGAGACCTGCAAACATCACACACCTTCGAGTGCGTGAGTTCGTGGCTCAGGCTACATAGCACGGGGAACGTCAAACGCTATTTTTTCCACTAAGAAAGATTAAATTAGTGAACATAGCTAATTATTGACCTACTATGAAGCAGACTTTTCCGAGTCTTTATCAGTCGTCGTAATATCAGCCGACGCGCGAGATTTCTTGATGCCCCAGACTGATAAGGCGATGTCTTCCAATTTCTTTGCAAAATTGTCAACATTATAACCAGCAATGAATGCAAAAGCCAAGTAGCCAAAGCTAACTGCTTCCGGTTTGACATCAGCTTGTAGAATAAGCAAACCCGCTTTCAAGAAAATGCAGCATGCAAAACCACTTATTCCGCTCGTTATTGGTCTGAGATAGTACCAGACCTCCCAATCCTTATCCCACCGCTTTTGGACACACTTATTTAGGTAAACCGCCCGAAGACAATAAAGGATTCCTCCTATTACACCAATCAAAGTGCACCTTAAGAAAAGGAGATTGGCTGTGTACCATGCTGGCATATCAACAATTTCTTGAATGATAAACAAGACAACGATGCTCATTAACAATATCAGTAAATACAATATTACTTTAGTCATGTTATGTACCCCTACATACCAACCTTATACATTTTCCACTACGTGGCTAACCCAGCTTTGCGTATTCGTTATCAAACAGACTGCCGGGATGCGATCTTCTTCCAACTCCTGCGCCATGCGTTTTGCTGTTTGAGAGTCTACGGAACTTAGTGTAGTGACGGTACTAGGTGGATGACTGTGCCATTCTCCAACATAGGATAGATATTCATTCGTATCTTTCTCAAGCATAGCAATTCTGTTCTTGAGACCCGCCAAACCTCTCGAGAATCCTGTCCGTGTGGAGCAACTATCCTCGGGGGCCTTCCAGACATCGGTAACGTACACAACTTGTCGCTGTCGGTCTAAACGGCCAATTAGAATCCCGCCAGTCTCATTAGGCAGAGCTGACTCGGAAAACTTGTTGATGTTTGTTATGACATATCCTGGAGTAACGATGTGCCAGCCAGTCGCAGTATTCACTGAAATATCATCAGCAACAATCTTATGTATCTTGGGTATGCCTGTATTAGGATCATATTCAAGCAACTCTACATAAGGTTTTTCTGGCCATTTGTTGCGTTCGAGTATTCTCAGAATCTTGTCGGCTAACCATCCTGCGCCCAGCTTCACAATGCTGTTTGGTATCTTCGATGTAACTGCGGCGCAACCAGCTCCGAGGTTCAGAACATCAGCAGATTCCTCAAGCCACTCTGAAATAATGGATTGGTCGAGAAGCTTAGTAATAAGGATCGCTTCTAATATACTTGGCTCTGCAACTCTCGTGTCGGGACTGTAGATAAAAATGGTCCCCTTGCCTGCGGCAATCTGAAATACACTGAAAGTTGGCTTTTCTTTGTCGAACAAGTCTCCTAACCTACCTTGTACTGCTACAGAAGCGGAACAGTCAATCAAACAATGCGCGTTCGTGAGAACTTCTTCTATTTCTTTCCGTGGAATGTCGAAGATTTTGTTATTAATCGCCACACAGTCAGCTTCAGGATAAAACTTGTTTATTTTTTCTGCGAGTGCTCCGGCCTTGTACTTACCGATATCCTCAGAACCGAGCGTATGTCGCGCCAAATTATGTGGTCGAACAGTGTCGTGGTCAATAATGGTAAGTCGTGCGATCCCCGAGCGAGCAAGAGACTCAATGATTTCTGAACCCAAAGAACCCGCCCCTACTAATACTACCTTCTTCTCAATTGTCTCAAAACCAGACGTCGATTTCGCCATCGCAGATGAGAAGCTCTCCAATACAGAGCGCGTCTCAATATTCCATCTGCACCGTTCTTTTGTTTTGTGACGCTTCAACTCAAAAGCAATCCACTCTTCGTCTCTTACTCTGCCAAGCACATTGCATGGTCTCTTGATCCCAACAACAATAAGGAGGTGGAGGTTGTTTTTGCTCCTGTCAATCCAATATTCAACGCGAGACTTATCGAATCCCACACGGCTCATCATATTGATTAGTGTTTCTTCTGAGGTCGGCGGATCAATCCAAAGCTCCGACTGCTCTTTAGCTTGATACCAGACTTGTGTGGGTATATCTCCTTCTCTGGCAAATGCGGCTTTGTCTCGCACTATAAGACGCGACCCACATCCATCTGGTATGAGTATCTCAGCGGATTTTGTCTTCCATGTACCTTTACCCTTCAGGCAATGACTTCGGACTGAATCTACACGTAATTCCACCGGCGTTTTGCCTGAAGTTATTAGTGGTTCAAACGGCTCGTCGACCTTGACCAATTTACCTGCTGCTGCGTCACACAACCAGTTATACACATGTTTCGTCAATTCGACGAGCGTTTTACCGCACCACCAATCATCTGTATCCCGTCTAGTCAAACAAATGTATCGGTATTCCTTCATACGATCCGCAAGATGCGGGACGGCAGGAAAGTCATGGCGAACAAGAACCATAGGATGACGTGCAGGAAATTCGGGAAAGAGCATGATGCGCACCGATTCGATTGGTTTGATCTTGCAGAGAGGACCCTTTGATGGAAAGTCTACACGAATATCCGTACTGATCGCTGCATACCACGGATTTATAGGAATCTCCAATTCGATTAGCTCGGGCTCTGTGGCTACAAATGGCAGTTTACCTATAAGTTTCTTCTGAAGTGGCCAAGTTTGAGAAAGCCATATTTCTATCGGTAGTTGCACAGCTTACCCCCAATGCTTAGGTGTGGCAGTAGCTTTTCCACCTACACTTATTGTAGCGGCGGCTAACTCCAGTTTCTGCAACCCATTTTCTGTTATTCTTAGCACGAGAGGGTCTGGCTTTTCTTTATTAGGGTATTCCATAAGACAAACGAATCGTTCCTTACCGACCTTCTCACGATAATGACAAATGGCCTCGATGTGCGGTGGATCTTTGTCATCGTAGTTACCTTCCTTAACCGGACGGCTTGAACACACAATCCACCCCTTGGTTTCTCCTCGGCCTAGGATTTCCATGGCATCTTCGTCCGGATTCTCTTTAGCTTCTTTGCGTCCTTCGTCGTGCTCCTTTTCGGTGAAGAATTTGTAGCTGCCATGATGAGGAACAAAGAAAACATCCCATTTCAAACGTTCAGAGTTCATGTTCTCCTTCGTTTTCTTGTTGACTATTTTCCAGATGGAGCAGCCTGCATCCCCACCAATAAGCAATCGGGCCAATGCACTACCCTCTTTTACGACTGATTGGAGGATCAGTGAGCTGTTATTCGCATCCACTTTCTCCTCGTTACCTTCACGGATTACGTAATGGAACGGGCAATGCACAAATATTTCCCAATCTGATTGGTCCTCTCCACAGATTTTCTTGAAAACTTCTCCTGCAGTCGGATTTCTGTCTTTAGGTAGTTTCTTCATATCCTCAACATCATCGTTCTTGCCAAAGACTACAAGCATATTTCCATTCTCTTCCGTTTTTTCGGCTGATTCTGGATCTGCGTAAAGCTTTAGCCGCCTCTTTGCTTCTTTCTTTATATGTTCAACTGGACCTTCCGCCTTGTCTGTGAAGATAGCAGCTGTTACCCACAACTCGTCGATCTCGATTAGATCGTCGTTGTCTTCTTGTTTGATTGATGGAAGCTTGAAAACGCGTTCGATCCCCTGACAGTGGTCAGAGTGCGAATGCGAAAGACAGTATACAGAAAGATGCCGGCGCTTTGATCCTTCAATTTTAGGTAGTGTTTTAAGTAGGCTTGCATGCACATCCGCTGTTTTGTCGCTTTCTTCAGCATCATCCGATTTCTGTTTAATACCAAACATCAGATGTCTTTCATCATCCAAGGAAACGAGAACCGCTTCTCCGTTATCAACACCATAGAACGTAAAATTCTTCTCAGACATTTTTTTGTCCTTTAATTAATTGCACAAATTATATTTGCGCGTATAACACGATTATAGGTTTGCGTCGAGGTTAAATGCGGTGTGTCAAAGCTATCTCAAATAGAATGCTACTTTAGGCACGCCGACATTTTCCCGTCAGCAGCCTACTCATTTTTTACAGTTAAATATAAAGCAAATAGCGTGCCAAGAATGAGAAGGGATTTTCGGAAATCATGATGATATCCCTAAGACGTTTATGTACAGTATGTTGTGAATTAGAATAATTTATAACTATATGTGGTAGGTTTTGATGAGATTTGCTTTTGTTGCCAATTAAGCTTTGCAATCATGTAGAATCTGTCATATTGGCAGAGTCTTTCGACATTTCAAACACTTGAAGAACACTAAAGAATAGAGGAAAATTAAAGGTCTCCGCTGCATTTTCCTTCGAAAACCCATTTGTCGCCCGAAAAACTCGAATCTTTACTTCCACCTCTTATCGCTTGCTAATGAATAATCTAAACTCTTTCATCGGTTTTTCAAGGCAAAAAAGCAGTTCTTGGGACTCCGCCGTAGGGCTTGCCTTTCGGTACTTATGGAGAAAAAAGGAATACAGAATTCAAAATTCGCACATCCTTCGTCTCCGCTCAGGATGAAGAACGTCCCTGATTTTTATCGATCCCGGACCAGCCGGGCAGGGCCGGAAATGGCCGGGGCCTGTACCGAACGCCGGTACAGGCCCCGAACTTATTCAAATCTGCTATTTCAATGACTAAATGCTAAAGACCAGCTTACGGCTCCGGCTTAAGCAGCCTGATATCATCAATATAAATCTTACCTGCGCCGCCGGGCGTCGTCATATTACCTTTGGTACCAAGACCGATAGCGATTGTGTTGACATTCGTCAAATCCACACCCTGATCCGCGAACGCCTGCAGATCGATTGTCCACTGTGTCCACTTAGATACCTGTGCCGCCTTGGCATTATCATTATAGACCACTGCGGTGCCGTTGAGCGCGACATACAGCGGCTCAGCGGCATTACTCAGATCGCCGATGAACCAGAGCATCAGTGTGCTGAGACCATTCTCGGTCCAGTCACGCATAGTACTCAATGCCAACTCTACTTCTGAATACATTGAGTATCCCTGCTTGTTGTTGTCGTAGGACAAGGGCATCGATTGAAGGCCGCCATGGACAATGAAATCCTCTGTATATGAAGCGGTGGTTTCGTCGCCGATAGCCGAGCCAGTCCCATTGCCGGGGTAGGCCGGTGCATTATCATGCGCGGCATAGCCAAGGCCATCTTTCCAGGCCCACCATATCTGGTTGTCGCCGAAATTGTAGCCCTCAAAATCGTCCACGATGGGGAAATTAGCGGTTGTAAAGCTCCAGACGCTGCCTATCCACGGACTGTCGGGATTAGCATCATCGACCCCATCGACACGCCAGTAGTAAGTCGTGTCCCAAAGCAGTTCTCCCGGATTATAGCCCTCGGCGCCAAGCTCATCGAGGCCGATGAATTCAGGCGAAGCCATACTGGCGTTCTTTACCGCCTCTTCGTCGGTTCCGAAATATATCCGATATGAAGCGGCCGCATCTCCCGGCTCCCAGCTAAGAAAAACTGACTGCCTGACATCCACGGCACCATCATTCGGTTTGGGATTCCTGGCCTTTACAGGCGGCCATAGCAGGTCTGCGGGGATAAGCTGTTTCTCTGTGTGCGGACTTACCCAACCCAACTGTGCGATTGATCCACTGCCGGCCTGGAAATACTCAATTTCAATGCTGTAATCATGGCCGGCGACAAGGTCGATAGTCCCTGTATCCTCGGTGTCTCCATGATTGGTCCAGTTCTCAATAATCAGTTTACTATTTACCCATACACGTATACCGTCATCAGTGATAGTATAGAAGGAATATGTCTCAGTAAACTGCGCCGAAACTTCACCGGTCCATCTGACCGAGAAGTTGCTCGCGCCAACCTTATCATCCGCCGAGCTGCCGGCCCAGGGAAAGTCAACTTGAGGATCTATTCGGGTCAGCACGAGTTTGTCGAAGTTCTCGCCTGTGTAATAGTCTCCTCGCAAACCTGTGCCCCTGGCGGCTATAGTCGTAAAGCTCAGGACATCGCCCTTATGCGTCTCGGCACCGTCAAACTCATCGACCCGCCAGTAGTAAGTTTTATCTAATTCGAGCGTGCCGGGGTCATAAGTTGCGGCTGCCTGGGAGAGGCCTTCAACGGCGTTGTTGACATCCTCAAAATTGTCGCCGAAAAATACGGAGTGAACTTTCGCCCCGGATCCTGGCGTCCAGCTCAGGTCTGTATGCGGATCTATAAAGCGGGCGCCGTCAGGCAGGTTGTGGTTGTAGGCCTTCAAAGATGGAACAGTAAAGCTCCAGACATCGCCTTTGTTTATAGTGCCGTCGGCCTCAACCTCGTTAATCCGCCAGTAGTAAGTCGTACCCGGCACGAGACCGTCCGGGACAGGAGTTCCTGGAAAACCGACAGTAAAAAACACTTCAACCTGGTTGCCCTGGAATGTATCGCCGGTGCCATCGTCAACATCGGCAAAACTATAGCCGAAGTACACATCGTGTGAGACCGCGTTAAGTCCCGGCAACCAATTAAGGACTGCCAGCGTATCCTCATACAGGCCGCCGTCAGCCGGGATGGGATCGACGGCAAATTTGCCCCTGAATTCTATATGCAGCATCGGCGCGCTGGCCGGCTCACTGGCACACTTGGCACATCGAACGCCTGTGGACGGTTTATCCGGGTTGTCTCTGAGGATTAGCACCAGGGCATTACCCATCGCCCAATCTGCCTGGTCGATTATCTCCTGGATAATCGAAGTGATGTCCGAACTCCGATCCGTTTGACCTATTTCAGTCCAATTTTGTGGATTCCATATCACGCTCGCTGTAGTTGCCGGCCTATTGGTGATATTATTAGTAGTATTGGCAAATGTTGGAGGATTGGGATTCAGTTGACCCTCGATGAGAATGCTAACGGGTTGTGTGCCGCCTTTTGTTTCATCGCATGTAAGTTCAATAAATGCGTTATCCACGATGGCGCCCTTCGGAATGGGGATTTCCACGAAGCGCAAACCTATTGCCTGCAAACCGCCATCGTCAAAAACCTCCAGGTCGCTGCTGCTTAAATCCATACCGCCGCCGTCAACATCCTGTTCGGCATCATCATTACCGCTGCTGACTCTGGCCTCCCACACCTTGCCGCCTAACGCCACATTTGTACTGACGAGGCTAAGCACCAAAAGGAGAGAAACGAAACAAATTAATTTTCCATACATAATGATCCTCCTTTGAAAAAAGTTAAGATTAAAAGGTTGATAATGATAGCTGTCTTTATCATACGAAATGTCTGCCCATGACATTTTGTTGCGATTTGCCGTTAACTCCTTCCTTTCAGGAACTAACCGGGTAAATCGACAAGTTCAGAATCTTATCTCCGTAGTGTATGACTTCAGTAGTTTAGTATCCCTGTTTCCTGAACGGTCTTTGATCCGGTTATTTCCCATTACACTTCACCGAAACACTCCTGCAAGCCTTAAGTCTTATAATAACGTAATTCCATCTCAACTCAAACTGTTTTCTACTCAAATTCAGGGATTTCACGATAAACTTTTCCGCAGCAAATCATTGTGAAGCCAAAAGCCTGGCGCAGCCTCGGGCTTCGCCCTTGGCCGCAACCAAAAAGTTCGTCTAACAGAAAAGCTTCGTAAGATACTACATATAAGAAGGTTACGAACGATCAAAACAAAAATAGAGCATAAAAAACAACGTTTTGAAAGATTGTATTACGTATTTATCGCTTCGGTCAGGCCGCCCAACTAACGATACGAAAGGAAATAGTGTATGTTGTTGTGATTGAATGACTTACTATGTCGTTCGACTCAAAAACGGTCAGTTTGAGCTAATTACCCTTATCGATGTCAATTCTGCAGGGATTTGAGCTGTATTAGACATGAGACTTTATTTAACTGCTTTTGTTTACCCAAACTGACAAACTGCTAATTTTATCCTATTTGTTTCATGATTTAATGCAACGTTTCTGGCACTTCGGAGTTTATAATCGTGATGACAGCCGAGGTTAAAAAGAAATTGTTAATGAGACGCGTTGATTTGGCAAATAGCGAAACAGATCAGGATATCCTGATAAAAGATGCGTGCACTGACCGTGCGTCCTTTGCTCGGCTGTACCGGATGCACTATGAAAGAGTGTTTCGCTATTGCTGCCGAAGGTTATTCAACCGGCACGACGCAGAAGACGTAACTTCTACGGTTTTCTTTAGAGTTATGAGAACAATTAGTTCTTTTGAAGGTAATTCTGATGGTTTTCGCAACTGGCTGTATCGTATCGCGACCAACGCTGTTAACGATCATTTGAAGACGGCAAAAAAACGTACGGAGATTATTAGAAATGCCGCCCAGGAACACGATCATGGTTATGCGTTTGCTACTGAATCGGATAACGAATTTCGGAAGAAGAATCTTGCTGTAAAGCAGGCTCTTCTGGGCCTCAAGCCCAAGTACCAGACTGTCATCACGTTACGTTTCTTTGAAAAAATGAAATTAATCGAAATTGCCGAAATTCTGGGTCAAAACCCAGCTACGATCCGCAGTCAGCTTGCACGTGGATTGAGCACGCTGCGAAAAGAATTAAGAGCTGCTGGTCGTTTGGAACCATGAGGTTTGAAGATGAACGATAATAAAGAAAATATAGAGCAAGTGTTAGAACATGTCACTTTTGACGATGAGCCTGACCGCGGACATCAAGACCTGCTCGAACAGAAACTTCTTCTTAACTTCAATGGGGTTCGGTTTCGGCACAATTCCAAATGGAGAATTATCATGAACATGAACAATAAGATGGCTAAACTTGCCGCCGCGGCGGTGATTGTGATCGGTTTATTTGTGGGTTATGAGATTTTCAGTGGGACCAGCAGCGTAAGTTGGGCACAGGTCCGCCAGCAAGTCGCCGCTGTTAAAGCTGTTATGTACAAGGCCAAAGTAAACGCTACAGAGAATGGTCAACCATTCCAGTTGCAGATAGAGGCCATACTGGCCGACGAACACGGCACGCGCATGGATACCTATATGGGCGAACAGTTGCTACAGCGATCATTTACGCTGGCAGAGAAGAAGACTCATATCATAATCATGGTCTCACAAAATAAGTACATCGAAGTGGAGCTTACCGATAAAAATCGCATAGAGAATGGTGATCCAAAGCTTATCGTCGAAGCCTTCCTTAAGGGTGACTATAAAGAGCTGGGCCGTCGCGAAATCAATGGTGTTACACTCGAAGGAATCCAGTCCCATGACGTATCCCCCACAGCCGGCTTCCCTGGTGGCGGAGGACTGATAGAAGGATTAGAAGGGCTCTCTGCTAAAGTCATCGCCAGCTTGTGGGTTGATGTTGCAACCGGCTGGCCCTTCGAAATAACCCTTGACATCACCGACGAAAATAGTGGCGAGCAGGTGACTATCGTCGTCAGTGATTTCCAGTGGGATGCCCAGATCGACCCGGCAGCATTCGCCTCGGTCATCCCCGAAGATTACGAGCTTATGTACAAGGTAAATGCTGAAAATCTCGAAGAAGGTAACCAACTTGTTGAGGGTTTAAAGTATTTTGCACAAATCAACGATGGCAAGTATCCCGCTAAACTGTCAATAAGAGATGTAGTCGGTGAGATTGGGAATATCTATAGAGCCAAGTCAGGCGACCCATCCTTCCAGATAGATGACGCCCAGGTCTCAACTCTCAAATACGGTGCACAGTATTTTGGCACACTTCAGACAGAAGGCAAAAACCCCGTATATAACGGCCAAACAGTCACCGCCGCCGATTCAGACAAGGTGCTGGTCCGGTGGAAACTGGCTGACGATCGCTACCGGGTGATCTTTGGCGATTTACGAATCGAAGATGTAAGCACTGGGCGACTAGCGGAACTGGAAGCAGAGTAGCTCATATTAGAGATGATCAGGACTTGACTATAGGACCGATCCCGAGGACAGGATCGGTCCTTTTTAGTGCGCCGAGCATGATGGGGTGCGAAATAAGGTGTTGTAAAAAGAAAAAGAAGCCTGTAATATCTTGACAGAATATACTTTTCATTTGTATAGGTATTATAAAGCACTGTCTAAGAGCGGTTAATGAAGTCGTTATTTATTGAGGTGCAGGAATGGCAAATAACAAGTGCATTGCTATTGGAATTGGCATCTTTGGAGTGTTCGCGATATTGATTGCCTGGGTGGCGTTCACATCGCACAATGCGGAGGTTACGCAGGATGGGGGAGATGTAAAGCTTGCAGCCGTGGCGGATATGTCTTACGGCACCATTCTCCTGCCGGAAGCGATCAGTCGGTTCGACGCCGATGGTGCAAACGGCACTGTTACGATAGAGCCAGTCAAGCAGGCGGGACGATTGCCGGCTGGGCAGTATCGTATCCGTTTCTGGAAGACCGAGCGCAAAGATGATGGCGGCAATACATGGGCATTGACCGGTCAATATTACGGCCAGGATAATCCATTCGAAGTAAAAGACGGTAGCCAGACAAAGCTGGATGTAGGCGAGCCGATCGTCGCCACGGTGGAGGCACGCAATGTCGGTTCGAGCTATGCCTTTAATCAAGTAATCGCTGGCCGGCATAATGAGATCATCGAGCTGACGCGCAACGGTTCTCGGCCGCAGCCGCCGAAGCTTCATATCAAAAATAAAGACGGCTCTTACGAACAAACCTTTAATTTCGCATATGGGTGAGGCGGTACCTGTTCGCTCTCGTGGCGAGAGCCCGAAAACACAGCCGGACCGTTCACGGCGACAATCGAAGTGGCAGGACCGTTCAAAGTCGAAAGCAAGCCGTACACAATCGGACAGTAAGCTAGAATTCGTAAATTGTGATATAAAGCTTCGTGCCGCTGTCGAATAGCCGGGAAGGGTAGAGTCATACAGATAAGCCCATTTCGCGGCTATCTGGATTTAATGTTCCAGCAAATGCTGCTCGAACCAGGCCACCATTGCATCGGAGGCACGCTTGCCGTCTTCGCCTTTGAATCCGTGCCCGGCGTCTTTAATCACCAGCAGTTCAGTTGTAACTTTCTGTTTCTTGAATTCGGCAAGGATTTTTTCGCTGTGATCGATCGGTACAAGTTCGTCTTTGTCACCATGAATAAGCAGCGTAAGCGGATCGTCTTCGGAGACATGCAGCAGCGGTGAGCAGTCCGCCGCCTTTTCCTCCTCGAAATTCAGTGCCGGGTAGTCTGGCGTCTTGTTGACCCACGCACGCAGATCGGTAGGCGGGAAATAAGCCACCACCGCGGCGACCCGGTCGGTACCCCGAAGAACTTCGTCCTTCGCATTGGGATCGCCCTTGTCGGAAGCCGTGCCCAGCATCAAAGACAGGTGTCCGCCGGCACTTGCACCGGCAACGCCCAACCGGTCGGGAGCAACGCCGAAATCGTTCGCCCGCAAGCGGATAAAACGCACGCTGCGGCGAACATCTTCGATGATCTCCGGGATGACGTACTTGGGACTACTGCCGTGACGCACGGCAAACAAGGTAAAGCCTTTGTCGAGCATCGGCTTGAACCAATCGATACTCTGGGCCGGCGGACGCCAGCGGGAGTACCAGCCGCCGCTGACAATGAACAGAATGCCCGCCCCATTAGCTTGTTTGGGCTTGTACACATCGAATGTCAGGGCCATGCCGTGCTTGTGCCCGTACACGACGTCCGGGACAATTTCGACACCTTCGACACCAAAGGCCGGAACGGCACAAAGGGCGACGGTAATAATCAGCAAACTTCGGATCATCCACTTCATAGCTAACCTCCTGATTTTTGTTCAGCATCCCGGCCGCACCGTGCAGCCGGTTGAATAAGCATTTTAACCTGTCGCCATCTTTGCTGACAAGCTCAAACTCACCAATTTTCGTCATCCCTTCATATACTTAAGGCAGGCTCTGAGTCCTGCGCTGCGCTCGATGATAAACTATGCGAAGGCAATACTCCCGCCCTCTGTCATCCTGAGCCCTTCACTGCGCTCAAGGACAGGCTTCGCGAAGGATCTCGACGCTTGCGGTGTTATAGCAACGCATTGTTGCTCCTGCAGCGTTTAGATTCTTCACTCCACTGCGTTCCGCTCAGAATGACAAATGTGGCGTTTCGCTTGGTACCATTTCGTTTTCATAAAACAGAGTGCGTCCTAATCAATATACACGTTATGTATACTTACCGTCACTCCACAATCTCTCCAATCAGCAGAATCGCCCCGGCATACCACACCGTATCGTCATATCTCTTGGGATCGTAGATTTTCTCATTCCGTTTGGCCAGAATCTTCGCCTTGTCCGGCTGGTCCGGATGCACCTGCAGGTTTACCGTATGCACTTCATCCGGCAAATCCTCGGCCACCACCAATGTCGCCAGCCGATGATACGTGCAATACGCATCGAATCGCGGCACGATCTTCCCTTCCCCGCCATCTACTTTAACAATCACCTGCCCGCAGTCCGGTCCCAGCAGATCATAAATCCGCAGCCCCGTACCCTTGAACCGAATCGTAACAGACTCCCCCGATTGATTCGTAAAATACAGCTCAGGCATCCGGTTTCCAAACCGCTTAGCCAGGCTGTGCCCGCTTGCATCCAGCTTCCGCCAACCTTGCGACAGATTCGCCTTGCCTAACGGCACCATCTTTGCAGCCTGCCAATGGTCCGCCACCAGCGGCTCTCCCAACACATGCGCCCCCGGTTTGCCCACCTTGCGTATCGCTTCCATCCCTCGCACCACCGCCTGCAAGTACAGCTCATGGCCTGTGTCGATATAAGGATGTACGCTGTCAGGCGAAAAGATGATCTTATCCCCGACGGCCGCTTTCTCCGCATCGGTTTCAGGTTTGGCCGCAGTAAAAATCAGCTTTCCCTCACCTTCCATCTTTGCCGCTTCGAGCCCCATGTGAATCGACGGTATCCCGTAATGATCCGCCACCGCCTCCATCGCCGAGGCCGCCCGCGGAAATTTCCCGTCCCGCAGCGTCTTCGCCCAGCCCGCCACCAGCGTATAGACAAAACAGATATCCGTTTCGGCGTCGGCCGCGTACGTCTGCCGCACAATCCCTTCCATGGCCTGTTGAATCCGGTGCGGCGGCGCACCACCGTCGTTCACAGCAAACTCCACAAACAGCAAATCCGGTTTATTCCTCAGCACATCATGCTCCAGACGGAACACTCCCAAATCCGATCCTGTCCCCCCGATCGCCGCATTAATCTCGGAAATCTTGGCATTGGGATATTGTTCCTGGAACCACTTCAGCGTTTTCGGCCGCCACCCCGCCTGTGCCGTAATGCTCCCCCCAAGATACCCGATACGCACTTCCTTACCCGCCTGAAGCTTTCCAAAAAAATTCGCCAGCCCATCTCGCACCCGGAATTCCTGAGCATCCCGCAGCGGATAGTCCTGCCCGCAAATTACACATGCCAAACTAAGGACGAATACCAACAAAAGTACATTGTTTGAAATCTTTTTCATGTTAATTCCCGTAAATAGTGTTTCTATAATTTCCCCCGGCTTCTGCGTCTTCTCCTGTCCTTCTGCTTACGGATCTTACTCAACCTTCTCTCTTCGGGGCTTTCTTTTCCGAGCAGCTTGTTCTCCAGCAACTCACATAATCGTTTCCTGGCATAATAACGGTTTAGTTTCTGAGTCCGGCTCTTTTGCATCTTGACCGCCAGTTCACTGGGACGGTGTGTAAGATGAACACAAGTGGAACTCTTATTTACTTTCTGCCCCCCCGGCCCACTGCTTCGGACGAATTTCTCCTCGATATCCTTCTCAGACAACTTGCAGTTCTTCATCCGCTGTTCAAGCTCTGCTGCTTTTCGTTCTGTAACACCAAAGTCAATCATTATCTACACCTTCGCGGCAACAATCACTATGAATCTATCAGGTAACCGCAGAATATTATAAACGCGGGATGTAAACTCAGACAGAATAAACTCACGTTACCCAATCAACGAGAGAAAAAAGCCCCTGTGTTTGCCCGGACATTTCAAATAGCCAAAACAACTATGTACATTACGGCGTATCTTTGTTTATAATCAAGTTCAGTCAAAGCACGGGAATTCGTTGATCCATATATTTGGAGAATTGAACTATGAAAACAGATCATTTTCTAACCATCATTCTGTCGCTAATCCTTGGATTGGCATTGTGCACCAATGTCGGGTGCAAGAAGAAGGAGGCCACGAAAGATGTCCCACCTGCAGCTGCTACTGAAGCAAAACCAACTATGCCGGCGGCTCAAGTGGATCAAACAGTCCAGGTGCCCGTCAGCGTCAAGCCCGCTGCCGATGAAAATACTATTGTTGAAGGACATGCTTTTCCCAGCCTGGAATTTGCCAGCCTTAGCGGCGACCAGGTCAACCTGGCGAATCTCAAGGGCAAGGTAGTGTTAATCGACTTCTGGGCAACCTGGTGCGGTCCCTGCCGCAGGGTCATGCCGGACCTGGTCGAGACCTACAGGGAGTATCATGATAAGGGATTCGAAATCATCGGCATCAGCCTTGATAAAGATCAATCCCAGTTGGAAAAGTATATGCAGGATACGGGGATAACCTGGCAGCAGTACTATGACGGTCTGTGGTGGAACAATAAAATAGCCAAGCGTTTCGGTATCGGGGGCATCCCCCACATTGTGCTCATCGACAAGAATGGCGCCGTACACTTTAACACAAATTATGACCAGCAGAAGCCGCCTTTGCACGGCGTCGAGTTGAGAAATGTAGTGGCCAAATTATGTAGTGCTCCAGCGTCTTGAGGCAATCACCCGGTATAGGGTGACTGATAAGTATTTTACTCAAACTGACCGATTTTTGTCATCCTGAGTGAAGCGAAGGATCTCGACGCCAGCAGCGTTATAGCAACGCACCGGTTTAATTATGCACCTGCGGCGTTTAGATTCTTCGCTCCACTGCGTTACGCTCAGAATGACAATTCGAGCCAAATACCTGCAAAAAAGAGCTTGTAAACACCTTTGCCTTCAAATCGGCCAGTTTGAGTATTTTAGTATTCGTGAATGAAGAAAGCAGAGATTGAAAAAGGGCTGCAAGCGGCAGTGCTCACAGCCACTGTCACATTCGGATTCTGTCAACAAGACTCCCCGGCCGGTCTTGTTACTCTTCGAGCTTGTCCTTGAGATCGACAATTGCCGTTTGAGCCTTTTTTAGCTGGTTCTGAAGCAGAACGACCCTTTCCGTCTCAGACTGCAACTGAGTTCCGAGCTTATCCATCCGCTCCTGGGCAATCCTTGCCTCGGCAAGAGCCTCCTGGCGTAACTTGGCAAGTTCATCCTCCCGCTTTTGCAGCTCTTCGCGGAAACTGACGAATGTGTCGATCTGTTTCTGAAACTCGCTGAGCGAGCCTTCAAGACCCAGGACCTGTACATCCGACTTCTTAGGAGCTCGCATGGCAGTTTCCAATTGAGCCTCCAGATCGTTTCTTTCCGCGATGGTCATGTCCAATCGAACCTTCAGACCGTTTCTTTCCGCACGGGATCTGCCTAATTCCTCCTGGAGATTTGCTACCTCGACTTTGCAGCAACCTGTCAGGGCCAAAGGCAAAAGCAATGCCAGCGCACATGTTAACAGCACAATTTGTTTACTCATATTACTACTCCTTCTTTTCGACGGCAGAAATATTTGCAGCCATATTGAGAACTATCGACTATGTGAATGGGGAAAGCAATGAACGGGCGTCCTGCGGGCTTTCCACCACCGCTCCTATTAATTCAAACTTATCACATCGAAATGTAAAAGTCAACAAGAAAAGAGAAATTCTGGTGTTTCTTCAGGGGGATTAAAGATTCCGGGGCTTGCTGAAAAATCCGATTACGGCTACCGTTGCGTTGTGTAAAGCCTGATTTTCGTATCTCGGCACGGGAAAGCTTGAACTTTTCAGGAGATTTGGTATTCTACCTGTGGTAAAGCTGTTTGAAAAGAGGCTCAGCTACGTAGCAGAGCAAGAATATACGATTGTTTAGGAAATCCCAGTTAAGGAACCAAAACAGGTGACAACAAAACAAAACATCGAAGAAAATATAGAATTTATCCCAAAATTCGATGATAACGGCCTGATTACAGCAATTGCTCAGGACGCCCGGACGGGCCAGGTCCTCATGGTCGCTTATATGAATCGTCAGGCACTTGATGTTACAATACAATCAGGATACGCAACATACTTCAGCAGATCACGTCAAAAATTGTGGAAAAAAGGCGAAGAAAGCGGCCACCGGCAAAAAGTTCAACAGATACTTGTCGATTGCGACCAGGATTGCCTGATTCTTAAGGTATCCGTTGACGCCGGCCAATGCCACGTGGGCTATCAGTCGTGTTTTTATCGGGCATTGAAGGAAAATTCCGATAAAGAGCTGCTGTTTATTGAAGAGAAAGTCTACGATCCGAAAGAAGCCTACAAAAAATAGCACCAAACCACGCGCCGTGCGCAGCATATTCGTCTGATAAATAGAAAAAATGCGGATTGCCGTATTTTACCTTCAAACAGGGCAAAATGTGCCATCCTGCAATTTTTTCTTCTTTTTGCTGTAATAATACGTTACAATTCTGCCGATACTGGCACTGTATATGTTAGTAGTGAGGAGTGGCAAGGACGCATTTTTTTCTCATTTATTTAGTAGTTGTTCATTCACAACTTGTGATAAATCCGGAAGGAAAAATACAAAATTGATAACCATTTATTGTTTTTGGAGGATTAAATTATGAAGTTGCTTCAATCGAAATTAGCGTTGGCTTGCGGTTTGATATTACTACTCGCCGTCGCAAACATTGCTTTGGGTGTCAGTGTTAAGCCGTCGTTGCTCAAGCCATCCAATGACGACTGCAACCACGCAAAAGCAGTCGGTAACGTAACAAACGTATCATTCGATACTACATATGCAACACAGGATGGTCCCGGGCACTATATGAACAGCCCAAACGTATGGTACTGTTATACCGCCACGTGCAACGGATGTGTCACAGTCAGTCTGTCCGGCAGCAACTTCGATACCAAGCTCGCCGCCTATGACGGATGTGGTTGCTATCCAAGCCTGAGCGACCTGATTAAAAGCAACGACGACTTCTATGGTCAACAATCACAAGTCACTTTCGCCGTAAAGGCCGGCAGCCAGTACCTTATCGAGGTTGGGGGATTCAATCCCTCAGTAAAGGGTCAGGGCGTAATCAGTATCAGTTGTGATGCGCAGGCCAGTCAGCCAGACAACGACGACTGCAGTGATTCCGACCAGGTCGGCAATGTAACAGAGCTGCCGTTCGACACCACATGCGCGACATTCGATGGACCGGGCCATTTCTTTACCAGTCCGAATCTCTGGTATCGCTATACGGCCGGGAGTACAGGTAACGTCACTGTCAGCCTCCTTTTAAGCGAGTTTGACACCGCGCTCGTCGTCTACGACGGCGACGATTGTTACCCGAAGCTTGAAGATATAATCGAGCGTAATGACGATTTCGGTGGTTTTCTTCAGTCTCAAATCACCTTCCGGGCAACCGCCGGTCACGACTACATGTTCGAGGTTATGGGCTATAATTCCGACGAAGTCGGTGAGGGAGTGTTAACTATCGATTCCGCCGGTTCGCCGCCTCCTTCGGGGTCCAACGACGATTTGGCTTTCCCAAAAGCGGTCGGCGATGTAACGAATATGCCGTTCGACACATCGAGTGCGGAACAGGACGGCCCGCACCTCTGCATGTACAGTCCGAACGTCTGGTACTGCTATACCGCTTCGTGTACGGGTGAGGTAACCGTCAGCCTGGCCGGCAGCAGCTTTGATACAATGCTCGCCGTTTATGAAGGATGCGGACCTGACCTGGATGATGCGGATATGATCGAGTGCAACGATGACGCCGGCGGTACTCGTCAGTCAGAGATCGTTTTTGATGCAATCGTAGGCAATCAGTACTTGATCGAGGTCGGAGGTTATGACCTCGAAACAGGCCAGGGCCTGCTGAGCATCAGTTGTGACGGAGTTACACCGCCTCCGTCATCCAAGGATAACTGCGGTAACGCAAAGGCGGTCGGCGATGTTAAGAACATGGCGTTCGACACTAGTGATGCAACGTTCGACGGTTCGGGCCTTTGCATGACCAGTCCGAATGTCTGGTACTGCTATACCGCCACGTGCTCAGGCGATGTCGCGGTTAGCCTGGCCGGCAGCAGCTACGATACGATGCTCGCCGTCTATGACGGATGCGAGTGCTACCCAACATCGAATGACTTGATCGAATGCAATGATGACGCCGGCTCAAGCTATCAGTCAGCGGTTACTTTTGCTGCGATCGCAGGAAACCAGTACCTGATCGAGGTTGGAGGTTACGGCTCTGGTACCGGTGAAGGTTTGATCAGTATTAGTTGCGAGGGAGTAGTTATTCAAGGCAAAACAGACCTTGGCGACGCCCCCGACAGCACCAATAATGAAGGTAGGAATATGAGCGCATATCCCTCATCCCATACTGGTTTACCCCAATCAATCAAAGCCAATTTCCCTACCGTATACGATGACGGCAGCGGGACAGGGCCTTACGGGCCGCTCCATTTGAATGATAATATGGTGGCGTATTTGGGTAAATCAATCACCCGGGAAACCGAAGCCGACTCCGGTGAAGACGAAGACGGCCGTTACAATCTCAGGCCCATAACCAGCTCTTCGAATTTAGATAACGGCGATGATAGTATTAAGCTCCCGCTCAGTCTGCCCAGTTGTTGCTGGACCACGATTGACTATGAGATTACTGTTGTCGACCCGACCGTCGACCTCTGGGTAAATATCTGGTGCGACTGGAACCGTGATGGTGACTGGGATGACGTTGTCGATTGTCCCGAAGGCCCCGCACAGGAGTGGGCAGTGCAGAACCAGTTCCTCTTCAATCTGCCGACAGGGCTAAATACAATCACCTCAACGGCGTTCCTGCCCTGGCATATCGAGGGCGAACCGAAAAATATGTATCTGAGAATCACTCTTTCAGAGCAGCCATGGAAGACCGGCAGTAATCCTGGTGTGTTAGGCAATGCCGGCTCCGGACCCCAGGCAAAATACGAGATTGGTGAAACGGAAGATTATTACTTCGCTCCGGTTACAACATGCTCGACATGCAAAGATTATAACGGTGACGGAAAAATCAATATGGATGATCTGGTAGTTTTCACGGCCGATTGGCTGGAGAATTGTCCGTAATATACAGTAAACTCTGTGGATTATACAGCTCGGGCTGTGGGCACTTTTTTGCTCACAGCCCTTTTTTATTTAAGATGCGTGAGGATACTCCGAACCGCCCTGCCCGGACGCTTGCCGACAGATTGTTTTTAAGTTCGGTCAGAGGCTGAAACACTGCTGGAATTTATGACAACAACTTACTCAGTTCCTTGGCGAAGTACGTGATGACAATATCCGCCCCCGCGCGCTTGATAGCGGTCAGCACTTCCATCATTGTCGCTTCTCTATCCACAAGGCCCTGGTCGCCGGCAGCATTCACCATCATATATTCGCCGCTGACGTTGTAGGCGGCAATCGGGCAATCGAAACGCTGCCTGGCCCTGCAGATAATATCGAGATAAGCAAGAGCCGGCTTGACCATAACAATATCGGCGCCTTCCTCGATATCGAGAGCAATCTCGGCCATCGCCTCGTCGGCGTTGGAAGGATCCATCTGGTACGTCCTGCGGTCACCAAATGCAGGCGCCGACTCGGCGGCGTCCCTGAACGGGCCGTAGAAAGCAGAAGCGTATTTCGCCGCGTACGACATAATAGCAACATTCTCAAAACCGTTCTCTTCCAGCGCCTCGCGAATGTACCTTACCCTGCCATCCATCATATCAGAAGGGGCGACAATATCGGCGCCGGCCTGGGCGTGCGACAGGGCCGTCTTTGCCAGAAGCTCGCAGGTCGGATCGTTATCGACCTTGCCATCTTTGATCACGCCGCAGTGGCCGTGGCTGGTGAATTCGCAAAGGCACACATCAGTAACGACCAGAAGCTCCGGCGCCGCCTTCTTGATTTGGCGAATCGCCCGCTGGACTACGCCGTTCTCGGCCCATGCTTCCGAGCCGATTTCATCTTTCATGCCCGGCAGGCCGAAAAGCAGCACGGCCGGTATCCCCAACGACGCAACCTCGGCTGCCTCGGCGGCAATCGTGTCCGGCGAAAAGTGATAGCAGCCCGTCATCGACTTGATCGGCTCCTTAATCCCCTCGCCCTCGCGGACAAATAACGGATAAACCAGGTCATCTACGCTCACACTCGTCTGTCGCACCAGCCTTCGCATCGAAGGACTGCTCCGCAATCTTCGCATCCTTTTTTTCGGAAAACCCATTATAGAACTCCTGTCTCGTATTCGATAATTCGGGATTTGCAGTTATTGCCATCCAAAATTCATTTTTCCGCTTCTTCTATGGCATCAAGTAATCCGTCGAGAGTATGTTCTTTCGCCGTGACGTCCACCGTGACACCAAGCTCTTTCAACCGTTCGGACGTCACCGGTCCGATCGAAGCGATTTTGACTTTACCTGAATTTACCGCCTCGATGCCGATATGTTCGAAAAATCCATCAACCGAAGAAGGGCTTGCAAACGTCAGCCAGTCGATTGTCCCCTCGCCGATTCCCTCAGCCAGCCAGGCGGATTCGCTCTTTGCCGTTATAGCGGTATAAACCGCGACGTTATCAACTTGAGCCCCGGCTCCGGCTAATATATCGAGAAGCTCGTTCGAAGCAAGCTGCGAACGCAGCAGCAATATCTTTTTGTTTCGCAAATTCGTAAAGCCTATTAACTGTTTGCCAAGCTCCCGGCTCGTAAAGATGCCGGGTACAAAATCCGCTTTTATGCCAAACTCGTTCAACCTGTCTGCTGTTCTGCCGCCTATGGCGGCGATTTTCGCAGAACCGAAAACGCGGGCGTCTTTGCCAATTTTTTCCAGTGCTTCAAAAAAAGTAGTCACCCCATTGCCGCTGGTGAAGACTGCCCAGTCGTATTGTGATATCTTCGTCAGAGTTCGCAGAAAATCATTCGAGTCTGTTAAAGGTTTGATTCGTATCGTCTCGAACTGAAGCGGGTTGCCGCCCCGCCGAACGATCTTCGCCGCAAAGTCGGCGTTGCCGGGAATATCCCTCGTTAAGACTATGCTCCTGCCGAACAACGGCCTTTTCGTGAACCAGTCGAATCTCATGTCACTGGCCGCCGCGGCGCCGATGACCACAATCGCCGGCGGCCTTATCCCCTGCTGCCGGCATGTCTCGTTGATTCGCTCAAGCGGCGCCCTGACCACCCGCTGCGTCGGAAAAGTGGCGTTGGCGACAACCGCCGCGGGCGTGTCCGCCGGCTTGCCGCTGTCGATAAGCGACCGGGCGGTCGAATCGAGCGTGCCCATCCCCATATAAAAAACGATAGTCCCGGGAAATTTGGCCAGCACCTCCCAGTCGATATTAGAGCCTTCCTTGCCCGGTGCTTCCCGGCCGGTCACGAAAGTAACCTGTGAGCTATACTCCCTGTCGGTCAGCATAATACCGGTATAGGAAGAAACCGCGACGGCGGACGTTACACCCGGCACGATTTCAAAATCGACACCCGCATCGATCAGCACGGCGAGTTCCTCCGCAACCCTTCCGAAAATGCACGGATCGCCGCCCTTCAGCCGCACCACTGTCTTGCCGGCCAGGGCCTTCTCTGCCAGCACCTTATTAATCTCGTCCTGCGTGCACGAGCCTTCGCCTATCCGCTTGGGCACGTGGATAATCTCTGCGTCCTTGCGAACAAATTGCAGCAGCGCCGGATTCGCCAGCTTATCGTAAATCACGCAATCGGCCGCCTTGAGCACCTCGGCCCCGCGAACGGTAATCAAATCCGCCCTTCCAGGCCCGGCTCCTACCAGATATACAAAACCTTTATGCATAGTATTTAGTCTTCAGTGAATAGTATGTAGGGTGGGGCTTGCCCCACTGTTTTTCTTATTAACATGGCTACCATACCAGAAAAACCGACAGAATGCCACTGATTTTCTTGAGTCCCGGCCGCGACATGAGCTGGGAGCCTGTAATTGCGAGCGGTGCAGTTAGGAAGCGATCTCTATGTTAGAGTTGACTTATGATTTGTATTGTCTTATTCTCTGAATCGTTCCGGGGCCGGCAAAAACAGTCTTGCCGGGCGGGTCATTTAAGACAAAGGATAATCCATGAAAAGATCAAATGCCATTCAACGAAATATTGCAAAGGGTATTACTTTACTGCTTTTACTGGCAGTAACATTCACTCTACTATCCTGCTGCCGGGCGGGCCGATTGCAGGCGGATGAATCTAAAATAGTCGCCCTGCGTCAGGGCTTTTCGCAGCCGCCTCGTCATGCCGGAGTGCGATGCTGGTGGTGGTGGCTTAACAGCAATGTAACGAAAGAAGCAATCACCCGCGATTTGGAAGAAATGAAGGCCAAGGGTTTCAGCGGAGCGATGATTTTCGACGCGGGCGGCGCCGATCAGCGTGGAAATGAACAGGTACCGGACGGCCCGAGATTCGCAAGTCCCCGGTGGCGGCAATTGTATAAACACGCTCTTAACGAGGGCAAACGGCTGGGCCTGGAATTGGGGCTTTCGATCCAGAGCGGCTGGAACCTTGGCGGGCCGAATGTCACGCCGGACTTCGCAGCCAAACAGTTGACCTGGTCTGAAATCCGGATCGAAGGGCCGGCACAATACGAGCAGCAATTACCTTTGCCGAAAAACCGCTCCGATTACTATAGAGATATCCGCGTATTAGCATATCCGGCCGGTCCCGAAATCAAGCGCAATCCCATCGAAAATTTAGAATTAAAAGCGGGTTACAAGGAACTCGGCGGCTCGGCTCCGGATTGCCGATTTCTGCTGAACGACCATCCTTCTTCGCCGTCAGAGCAGGATATGCTGCTCGGTGACATCCACGATATTTCCGAAAAGATGGCTCCGGATGGAACGCTCAAATGGACGGCACCCGAAGGCGACTGGACGGTGCTGCGTTTCGGGTATACGATAACCAATGCCGACGTTTCGACTTACAGCGTCGACTGGCACGGGCACGTACTCGATTATCTCAGCCGGGACGCATTCGACCGTTATTGGAACGAAGTTGTCGAGCCGCTGCTCGAAGAAGCCGGACCGCTGGCCGGTACGACGCTGAAGCAGCTTGAAACCGACAGTTGGGAATGCGGCGGAATGAACTGGAGCCCGGCCTTCGCCGCCGATTTTATAAAATACAGGGGTTATGATCCGATTCCTTATTTGCCGGTCTTCGCGGGCAGGATTGTCGAAAACCGCGATGTCAGTAACGCCTTCCTGGCAGATTTCCGCAAAACGCTCGGAGATTGTGTCGCCGACAATCACTATAAAGTCTTCGCCGAATATGGCCACAAGCATAATATGCAAATTCAGCCGGAGTCCGGCGGCCCTCACGCCGGCCCTCTCGACGCCATCAAGAATCTCGGCAACAGCGATATTGTCATGGGCGAATTCTGGGCTCCTTCCCCCCATCGCCCCAAGCCGGTCAACCGATTTTTTATAAAGCAATCTTCTTCCGTCGCCCACATATACGGCAAGAAGTACGTCGGGGCCGAAGCTTTTACGACGATCGGGCCACACTGGAACGATGTGCTTTGGAAATCACAGAAGCCCAGTATGGACCATGAATTCTGCTCCGGGCTGAACATGATTTTCTTTCATACGTTCACTTGCTCTCCGAAGGAAATGGGAATTCCGGGCCAGGAGTATTTTGCAGGTACGCACGTCAATCCACAGGTCACCTGGTGGGAATATTCCGATGCTTTCATAGACTACATAAACCGCTGCCATTTTCTCGTCCAGCAGGGCAAATTCGTTGCCGATGTTCTGTATTATTACGGCGACCATGTACCCAACCTGGCCCAGCTCAAAGAAGCCGATCCGGCGAAAGTTCTGCCCGGCTATGATTATGACGTCACCAATGAAGATATCCTGCTGCAACTCAAAGTAGAGGCAGGCAGGATTCTTGTGCCGGGCGGTGTTCGATATCGTTTGCTTGTTCTGCCCGACCATAAAGTGCTTTCACTGGCCGCACTTCAAAAAGTCGATCAACTGCTTGGCCAGGGAGCAAGCGTGCTGGGCCCAAAGCCGGAGCGGCTTGTCAGTCTCGTCGGTGGAACCGAGAGCCAAAAACGATTTAAGGAACTGGCCAATCAGCTCTGGGGCGATGCTTCAGCAGCCTCTGGCGAAAAACAAATCGGCAAAGGCCGTCTAATCTGGGGCAAAACCGCCCGCCAGGTACTTGTCGAGGACAGCATAAGCCCCGACTTCGAAATTGAAGCTTCAAAAGAGAGTGTGTTAGACTATATCCATTATCGGATTGATGAGATGGATGTCTATTTCGTCTGTAATCAGACGGAACAGACCGAAGATGTCCTGTGTCGATTTCGTGTTGCGGGCAAAACGCCCGAACTCTGGGATCCGGTTACAGGGCAGACCCGGCGACAAGTTGCTTTTACCGATTCAAATGGGCAAACCGGGATACCGCTGCGGTTCGGTCCTTACGGATCCGTTTTCATAGTTTTCACGAGCGAAGAGCCAAAACCATCTCCTACTAAAAACATTGCCAATTACACCGATTACGTACCGGCCATGACAATCCCCGGCCCCTGGCAGGTTCGATTCGATCCTAAGTGGGGGGCGCCGGAAAAGGTGATATTTGACAAACTGACAAGCTGGACGCAGCATCCCGAGCCGGGCATAAAATTCTACTCGGGCAAAGCGACTTATCGCGCGACTTTTAATTTCGAGGAAAAATTTGACCGCCGGAAGGAATATTGGCTCGACCTGGGGAAGGTGGAGGATGTCGGCATTGCCCGGGTGAGACTGAACGGGCAGGATTTAGGAATACTTTGGACCATGCCGTTCAGGGCGGATATTTCAGATGTATTGAAGCCGGGCCGGAATCTTTTGGAAGTGGATGTGATAAATTCATGGCGAAACCGACTCGTCGGGGATCGTGACCTGCCGCAAAGCAGGCGATACACGAAAACAAATATCACAATCCGTCCCGAATGGAAACTACTGGAGTCCGGCCTGCTCGGACCCGTTACGATAGAAAAAAGTCGAACGGCCCCGTAATAAATAGTGTCAATCCGGCCTTGAGCCGGAATCCAGAAGCGAAACATTGGATTCCCGCTTTCGCGGGGTACGTGTTTAGCCGGCTTCCGTCATTCGCGACCATCCCCGAGCTTGAACCCCGCCGTGCAGTGGTCCAAGCTTGAGGCTGCCACCTGTCCCCTGGTATCCTGAGTGAAACGAAGGATCTCAACGCCTGCGATGTTATAGCAACGCATCGGTTTGTTATACTCCTTCAGCGTTTAGATTCTTCGCTTCACTGCGTTACGCTCAGAATGACAAATGTGGCGTTACACGCAGACATGTCCCTGAGCCGAGCGAAGGAATGACAAAAAGTGACAATTACTTTTTAGAAACGGCACTTTAAGGATCACTTTTCAAGCGATTCGAGGATTTCTTTGCCGCCGGCTTTTAAGAGTTCGTTAGCGATTTTTTCGGCGATTTTTTCGGCATCTTCCGCCGGGCCGGCAAGTTCTCGACCGATGAAGTTTGTGCCATCCACCTCGGAGATAAAAGCGCGGATATGGACGTCGCCGCCGTTGATTTCTGCATAAGCTCCGACGGGGGCGTGACAGCCGCACTGCATTGTGGTCAGTATTTTTCGCTCGGCGGCGGTTGTTGTTCTGGCGTTTTCGTCGTCGATGGCGGCGATGATTTCGTTCGTCTCGGCGTCGTCGGTCCTGGTCTGAATACCCAGTGCGCCCTGTGCGGGAGCGGGAATAAATATCGCCGGGTCGAAAATGAAGGAGATTTCGTCGGCCAGGCCGAGCCGCTGAAGGCCGGCCCGCGCCAGCAGAATCGCATCGAATTGGTCCGTATCGAGCTTTTGCAATCTCGTGTGAACATTGCCCCGAATCGGCGTCGGAACAAGATCGGGCCGGAGGTGTTTGAGCTGGGCGGCACGCCTCAGGCTCGAAGTACCCATTTTAGCATTTTTTGGCAATTGATCGATAGAATCGACGTGCTCTTTTGCCACCAGGCAATCCTCGACAAAATTCCTATCGAACACCGCCCCGATGCCCAACCCTTCCCGCTGAGCGGTGGGCAAATCCTTGAAGCTGTGAACGGCGAAGTCAGCCTCGTGAGCAGTAAGGGCATCTTCCACCTGCGAGGTGAAAAAGCCGGTCTCTTTAAGAGTCCACAGTGCGGTTCGCCTGTCCTTGTCGCCCGTGGTAGTGATTTCTTTGATCCTGATTTCCAGGCCCGGATGGAATTTTTTCAGTGTCGCGATGACGTACTCGGTCTGAGCTATGGCCAGCGCCCCGCCGCGAGTTGCTACTGTAAGTGATTTCATGCGAATCTTTCTAAAGGCACCCCCACAAATAAACGTGAGGACTAAATATCATTTCTTAGTCACCGGTGTATCCACAGACTCCGATGCGAGGTGAGTTGACGATGGGCAGGAGCATTTCCTCTTCGCACTCGTGCTCGGTAACACATTCATCGCACAGACAGCCCTCGCCCTCATACATACATTCTGTGCAGATGTGGGCGGCAGTTTTACCGCAAGACATGCAGGGATACGAAGGAGGCTCATTTCTTGCTAAAACTGCGATATCCTTGCCCTTGATTTGTTTTTGCTCCTGTGAGACCACCTTCAGCGTCAGATAAGTTGTAGAGCCAAAATCATACTCATGGTAGAACTTCATCCCGGGACTAAGAACGGCATCCAATCCGGCCTCCATGCTTTCTTCATCAAAATCTGCCATTGGTGCTACGGAATACCTTTTGTCTTGAATGCTAAACATGCTCATGTGGCCACAGCATTCCAGCCAGATGTCTCTCAAGAACCTGTCCAGCACTTCCAGGCTGGCATTCGCCGGCAGTTCTATGTGCATCCAGTATTCGGGTGAATAGCGTCCTTCAACGAGAAGATGAAAGACCTGCTCTTTCCGTGAAACCTGATCGGGAGTTGATGTCTTGGAATCAGCCTGTTTCTGTTTACACGATTTGAGATGTTTAGTCATAGGCGACTTGCTGAAAATACCACCGCAAAGATTACATTGGCCTTTTGACGTTTGCCTTGCCATTATTAGAATTTCCGATTCAAATGTGCTTGTTCTTTGCAAGGAACATTTCGTTTACTATTCGATTTTGATGTATTTTAAGTGCCTCTATGGTAAATATCAACCGTAAACTGGGTTGAAATCGAACCATCGGGCACCGAAGGCCGTATTAGGAATTATCTTGAAAAGAATGTTTTTTTGGGCATAATTGACCTCATAAAGTCAATCGGTTGATATTAAGGAAACCAGATGCATAAGTATAGACGCACTATAATGTGGGTGGGTCTGCTGCTGATTATTGTATTGATTGCCCTGTCCATTTATGGTGCGTTTATCGGCGCCGAGCGGGCACAGCAGTTATTCAATCAGCCGCCAGTGGTGGTTTACTGGACGGTGCTGGCAGTTCTGCTGATCATCGGGATCGCAGCTTTTCGACGGCTTCTTCGCATGCCAGGATTACTGCTGATTCACGCCGGCTGCGTCCTGATTATTATCGGCGGAATGTGGGGCTCGCACGGCGGACACAACCTTCAGAAAAAGCTCTTCGGAATCGACAAAATCCGCTCGGGCCGAATGGCGATCTACGAGGGCTCAAGTGACAATCACGTCACGCTGGACGGCAGCAAGGAGCAGAAAGAGCTGCCCTTCTCCCTGAAACTGAAAGACTTCCGAATCGAATATTACCAGCCCGTTTATCTACTTATCCAAAGCCGCGAGGGCCTGCAGTGGAAAGTACCCGTCGAACCCGGCGCAGAATTTCCGTTGGGCGATGACGCCGGTACGATAAAAATCGTAAAATCATACGAAAACTTCAAGATAGGAATGGAAGAGGGCAAGAGTGCCCCCTTTGACGATCCGTCACCCGGCTCGAATCCTGCAATCGAGGTTCAGATTACCGAACCGGGCGGCCAAACGTCCAGCCAATTCGTCTTCGAGCGTTTCCCCGGACACAGCCACGGCCAGGATAAATTCTCGCTTAGTTATCACAGAGTCATAAGCGATTATATAAGCGAGCTGCAGATCATCGAAGGTGACAAAGTCGTCGCCGAAAAAGATATCGAAGTCAATCACCCACTGCAATTCGGCGGCTACCATTTTTACCAGAGTTCGTACGATGACAAGGCCGGGCAGTATACCGTTCTCCAGGTCGTTTCCGATACGGGCCTGTACGTCGTTTATGCCGGCTACTGGATGCTCTGCCTCGGCGTCATCTGGCATCTCTGGCTAAGACACATATTTACGAGGATAAAACCGAAAAGCACGTAACAAAATTGTCATTCTGAGCGAAGCGAAGAATCTCAT
>Ga0210003_1000518_pt1 | contig 34513 bp, 29 predicted proteins | sample LantaG_FD_182804 | JGI IMG/M metagenome (GOLD analysis project Ga0210003, IMG submission 182804) | Deep subsurface microbial communities from Baltic Sea to uncover new lineages of life (NeLLi) - Landsort_02402 metaG (SPAdes) (version 2) | ecosystem: Environmental > Aquatic > Marine > Oceanic >...
TAGACTCGATGTGGTGAGCAGCATTCCGACTGCCGATGACATTTTGGATCCCGACGAGGCCGTTTATGACCTGCCTACGGTGTCAGGTCTGCTGGGTGTTCCGGTGACCAAGGTGCATCAGCAATTACGAGATCGACACCTGCTGGCGGTTCGCCGCGCGGGATCTGTCGTGGTGCCCGAAGCGTTTTTCGATGAGACCGGACGGGTGGTCAAGAGTCTGTCCGGCCTGCTGGCCGTACTGCACGACGGGGGGTACAACGACACCGAGATCATCCGGTGGCTCTTCACGCCGGACCCGTCGCTGACGATCGCCCGTGACGGCTCCAACGAACGGCAGGTCAACGCCCGTCCGGTCGATGCGCTGCATTCGCATCAGGCCCGTGAGGTGGTTCGTCGCGCCCAGGCAATGGGTTATTGATCTCCGCACCGCTGGGTTCGGGCGCCGGGGCTGCTTTGGCGAGCCAAAACCACGCCCCGGCAGCGCAGGCGACGGCCATCAGCACCCGTACCCAGGAATACATTCCGTGCGCACCGTCGGGATTCCAGATCACCATGATCCACGTCGACAGACCGGCTATGAGTGCGACGGCTCGCCGCGATTGCGCCAGTGCGGAGACGACGGCCAGCGGCCAGGTGTAGTACCACGGCAACGCCGCGGGCACGAAGAGGACCACCACGCCCATCAGCAGCGCGATACCCATCAGCGCATCCCGGTCGGTACGACGGAACCGCCACCACAGCAACGGTGCTGAGATCGCGATGGTCGCGATTCCGATAATGCGGGTGGTTTCCAGCACCGCGTAGAAGTTCACCGGCGCGAAAAGGCCCACCACGGCATTGATCAGATTCGCCGTCGCGGTGGGAACCGTCAGCCAGTTGATGATCTTGACCGACCCGGCGAGCGCGGTGAGCCAGCCCAGGCCGACGCCCGCCGCCAACGAAAGAATTGCGAACACCGCGACGAAGATCAGTGTCGACGCCGCTGTGGCCATCGCGAAAGCCTTCGCCGGCGGGTAACTGCGTCGATCGCGAAGACCGCGCGCCCACACCCATACCATGAAGGGAAGTGCCAGTCCCGCCGTCGCTTTCACCGCCACACCCACGGCGATCAGGGCGACGCCCGAGACGTGGTGGCCGCGGAACGACAGTGCGATGCCTGCCATCATCAAGCCGACCATGAGCATCTCGTTGTGTACGCCGCCCATCAGGTGAATGATCACCAGCGGGTTCAACACGCAGATCCATAGCGCAGTCGCTCCGTTGGCGCCGACGTGCCGGGCCACTCTCGGTGCCGCCCAGATCAGCAGCGCCAAGCCGGGCAGCATGGACAACCGAAGCAGCATCGTCCCGGCGACTATGTCGTTGCCGACCAACATCGTGACGAACTTCGCCACCAGAATGAACGCCGGGCCGTACGGTGCAGTGGTGGTCGTCCAAATTGGACTCACGTTGTCCAGCAACGAATTCGGATTGTCGATCGGTCCGACGAGATACGGATCAAATCCGTCGCGTAGCAGCGCGCCCTGGGCCAGATACGAATAGGTGTCGCGGCTGAAAGTCGGAACACTCAACAGCAGCGGGGCGAGCCAGAATCCGGTGGTGGCGACCATCGTGTACTCGCTGGCGGTGCGGTCGATCACCCGCCGGCCCAGCCACAGCCAGGCCATCAGCATCAGTGCCACGCCACTCCATAGCAGCACCGACGACAGAACCAGTCCGTGCCCGAACCGGAGCCAGGACAGGTGCGTGGATTCAAGCAACGGGTCGTGCACTCGGGTGCTGCCCGCGCCCAGTCCGCCTAGGGCGATCAGGACCGCACCGGTAGCTCCAACCAGCGCGGGTCGGGCCTCCGGTGAGAGCGTGAACTCTTTCAGCCGGCTCAATTGCGCCAGAATTCGCCGCGAAAAGTTCTCTGGCAGACCGGTTCTCGGGGCCTGGGCCGGCGCGGGCGTCGTCATGCTCCTAGGCGGACCGGTTCGCGGCCAATCTGGCGAGGTCGGCGAGTCCAGCTTTAGCCCGGGCGTCGATTGGTGCGGCATTGAGGATGTCAATCGCGCGGCGGGACAACGTGTCGATCCTGCTTTCGACGGCCGCGAGTGCGCCCACGGACTCGATCACCAGACATACCTCCTCGACCTGAGCGTCGGTCAGCTCTGTGCCGATCGACGCGTGAAGCAGCTTGGCCGCCACCGGGTCGTGCTTCTCGGCGAGCTCGACGGCTTCGGCCAGCAGGACGGTGCGTTTGCCGGACCGCAGATCGTCGCCGGAAGGCTTGCCGGTCACGGCTGGGTCGCCGAACAACCCGAGGACGTCATCGCGCAACTGGAACGCGACACCCAGGCTGGTGCCCAATTCGTGGAAGGCCTCGAGGACCTCGGGGCAGTCAGCGGCAGCGGCGGCGCCGAGCTGCAACGGACGCGAGATGGTGTAGGAGGCCGTCTTGTAGATGTTGACCGTCAGGGCCGAGCCGACGGTCTGCGCGCCGCTGGACTCGGCGACGATGTCGAGGTACTGACCGCCGAGCACCTCGGTGCGGATCGCCGACCACACCCGCTGCACCCGCCGATGGGCGTCCTGTTCGATCGGGGCCGTCGCGACGATATCGTCGGCCCAGACCAGGGCCAGATCGCCCAGCAATATCGCCGCGGACAGGCCGAACTGCTCCGATGATCCGCGCCAGTTATTGCTGCGGTGGCGTTCAGTGAATGTCCGGTGCACTGTGGGCAGTCCCCGCCGGGTTGCAGAGGCGTCGATGACGTCGTCGTGCACGAGGGCACAGGCGTGTAGCAATTCGAGTGCGGAGAAGAGTCTGAGCATTTCAGGCTCTGGCTCGGTGCCGGCCACCGCGCGCCAGCCCCAGTAAGCAAACGCCGGGCGGAGTCGCTTGCCGCCGCGCAGGACGAACTCTTCGAGAGCCGCGGTCAGCGCAGCGTAATCCGCACCGATGTACGCCGCGTCGCGGCGACGATCACGGAGATAATCCCGCAGCTGTTCGTTGACGGCCGCGGCCAGTTCGACGGCCGACGGTACCGCTGCATCCACGCTCAGCGGGCGCCCCTTTCTGTGTTTTTCGCAGTCCGTCCCGAGCCTACTGCGGCTGATCCTGCGGTTCGCCGACTCGCGGGGAACGGTCCCGATTGGCATAGGCGAGTGCGCCGATGATGCCGGCTACCAGGAACGAACCCACGCCCAGCCAGATGGCCGCGCCAGTGAACGATCGTGCGCTCGGATCGGTATAGCGCGCTTGGGCGTTCATCGTGCTGACCACGCCCGGTCGCAGATTCCACTCGACGACTTCGGTGGAGATCTGATCACCGTTGGTCGAAGTCACTTCGCCGGGAAATGAGACAGTCAGCGACACGTCGGCCTCGGAATCGCTGAGCGAGGTGAGATCTACGCGGCCTTCGAGAATCACCAGGTCACCTGCCCGCCGCAGCGAGATGTCGACGCCGGCCGCGTCCCGGTTCATGTTGGCCAACTGGGGTAGTTCGGCGAACGTGAGGTTGGAGAACACTGCCTGGGTCCCCACGTAGTCGTCGCGGCTGTATTCCGAAACGGCGACCTTCTGGGCGAACGGCAGGCTGTTGAGTAGCTGCGGACCCTTGTCGTCGGCGTCGCGGGCGATCGCCGCGGCAACGATCTGGCCCGATACACGGTCATCGGGCGACACGGTGATCGATGCCCTGACCCGGACACAGCCGATCAGCGAAGGCGCCACCATCAATAGCAGCAGGACCAGGGTGAGGAGACGCTTGTGGGTGCGATGACGGGTCGGCACCAGGTCATCGTGCCAGACGCGCCGCCGCATGGCCTATTAGCCGCCGTATGGCCTATTAGACGAGGGGACCTATTAGATAGGTAGGGCGCGGCCCAGGATCGCAAACGCTCGTGGATCGCCTGCGAAGTGGTAGCCGCGGATGATGTCGGCGAAGCCGAGGCGGCGGTATAGCCGCCATGCCCGGTTCGGTTCTCCGTTGGTCTCCGGCGTGGACAGCAGGACGTGGCGCTCTCTGCGGTCGTCGAGTAGGCGCCGAACCAGCGCCTCACCCAGCCCGCGGCCTTGGGCACTCGGGTGGATGTGGAGTTCGGTCAGCTCGAAATAGTCGTCCATCAGCTCAGAGATATGTGCCTGATCAGCGCCGGTGAGGCGGAGGCCGGAGGTTACCTGCCGTTGCCACCACTGGTCGGGGGCGCCGCGGTAGCCGTAGGCAACGCCGAGCATGGGGGCCGTGGACAGGGCGATTCCGTCGGTTCCGGCATTAAGGCCCGCGGCGGTGACCTCGATGGGGGCGCTGACATCGATAGCCGCGACGGCTTTCCAGCCGCGCCTGCGAGTGTGTTCAAGCCACATCGATGCCCGCTGGTCCTCGGTGCCCGGCGGGTACCGCATGGCATCGACGTAGACCGCCAGCGCGTCGTCGAGTCGGTGCGCCATATCGCTTGGTGACAGATCGATGAGAGTCATCGCCAAGGACCTGTTCCTCCCGGTGGGTGATTCGTCTTGCCGACACCTATTATCCTGTGGAGTACCGGGTAGGCACCGGATAGGTGAGGTGCTGGTTACCTGTGACGGCGTTCGTCATAGAATGATGGGTCGAACTAGGTGGTAAGGCTCAGATTGAGCTCGTATCATTACGGTTGATAAACACGTTGACACATAACTGACACGCCACACGCCGACTCAGAACGACTGCGACGCCCCCACGGCAAGAGGGAGGGACGAATGCCACTCTCCGATCATGAGCAGCGCATGCTCGACCAGATCGAGAGCGCGCTCTACGCCGAGGACCCTAAATTCGCGTCCAGCGTTCGCGGTGGAACTCTGCGCGCACCCTCGACTCGGCGCAGGCTGCAGGGCGTCGCGCTTTTCTTGACCGGACTGGCGATGCTGGTGTCGGGCGTGGCGGTCAAGGGCACGTGGATCGGGAGCTTTCCGATTCTGTCAGTGGTCGGCTTCTTCGTCATGTTCGGCGGGGTTGTCTTCGCGATCACCGCCCCCAGGGTCGCCGGGAAGCGTGAGACCCCCGCGGACTCCGGCGCTGCCCGACAGAAGCGGGCAAAGGGCGGGGCCGGCTCGTTCACCAGTCGCATGGAAGATCGCTTCCGCCGTCGCTTCGACGAGTAATCGGTTCTCCATAGCAGGGGCAGTCCTACAGGACTGCCCCTTTTTTGGCCCCACAGGGTGTTTCTTGCCCGCGGTGCTCTGCCTTGCCCCACTGCGCCCCACCCCGTGAATCAGACTGGGCGTGATGCTGCTGAACAGGTATTTTGTGATCCTTCGCTGTCCGTAGCGGAGCGGCGGTGCGGCTGAGTTGAGCGTGTCGGATGCGCTGAGTGGGGGTGCTGAGAGAAACGCCGCCCGGCATTTGGGGCAATGTGGGGGATTGTGGGGTAAAGTGGCGGACAACGGAGCGATCGGGCCTCCGTTCGAGGGCAGGCATAGCGAGGTGGCGAGATGTTCTTCGGCACCTACACGCCAAAACTCGACGACAAAGGGCGACTGACGTTGCCCGCCAAGTTCCGCGACGCACTGACGGGAGGGTTGATGGTCACCAAGAGTCAAGATCACAGCCTGGCTGTCCACCCGCGGGCAGAGTTCGAGGCGATGATCGCCGACATCTCGGGCAAAGCCAAACGCGGAAACCCGGAAGCCCGCGCCTATCTGCGCAACTTGGCGGCAAGCACCGACGAGCAGTACCCCGATACCCAGGGGCGCATCACACTCTCTGCAGAGCACCGTCGCTACGCCAACCTGACCAAGGAGTGCGTCGTGACGGGTTCGATCGGGTTCCTGGAAATCTGGGACGCGCAAACTTGGCAGGACTACCAGGAGCTTCACGAAGAGAACTTCTCCGCGGCCAGCGATGAAGCACTCGGCGACATTCTTTGATCTGGCCACTGGCCCGCAGGCCCGTGCAACGTGGCCTCTGCCCGAATCGACCCTGACGTACTTCCCCGATGTCAGGTTCGCGTACTCGGGCAGGGACCTCGCTGCAGGGGCCGCCACAATCACTCGGGGTGCTGAGATGGTGGACAACGAGCCCCACATCCCGGTCCTGATCGACCGGTGCGTCGAGTTGCTCGCCCCGGCACTGACCCGGCGCGCCTCCGACGGCACGGGTGCGACGCTGGTGGACGCGACCCTCGGCGCAGGTGGCCATGCCCGACGATTCCTCGCCCAGTTCGCAGGCCTCCGGCTGATCGGCCTGGACCGCGACTCCGATGCGCTACGAATCGCCGGTGAGCGGCTTGCACCGTTCGCCGACCGCATCACGCTGGTTCACACTCGCTTCGACCAGGTGGACAGCATGAATGTGGACAACATCGCCGGTATCGACCAAACGGTGGCCGCTAATGGCGGCATCGACGGGATTCTCTTCGATCTGGGTGTGTCGTCGATGCAGCTTGACCGTCCGGAGCGCGGCTTCTCCTACTCGACGGACGCGCCGTTGGACATGCGGATGGACACGGGGGAAGACACCGGGGAACACCCAGAGTCGGACCTGACCGCCGCGAAGATCTTGAACACCTTCGATGAGAAGGCACTGACGCGACTGCTGCGCGAGTTCGGCGAGGAGCGCTTCGCCAACCGCATCGCTGCTCGCATTGTCCGTCGCCGTGCGAACACTCCGTTCTCGACCACCGGCGAGCTCGTCGAACTGCTCTACCAGGCGATTCCGGCGGCGACGCGCCGCACTGGCGGGCACCCGGCCAAACGCACCTTCCAGGCGCTACGTATCGCGGTCAACGCCGAGCTGGAGTCGCTGCGCCACGCGTTACCGGCGGCGCTGGGGAGCTTGCGGCCTGGTGGGCGAATCGTCGTGATGGCTTACCAGTCCTTGGAGGACCGGATCGTCAAGAGTGAGTTCGCCGCTGCGACCGCGTCCCGAACGCCGCCGGGCCTGCCGGTCGAATTGCCCGGGTACGGGCCCGAATTCTTCGCGCTGACCCGCGGTGCCGAACGCGCAGGCTCCGACGAAATCGAAGGTAATCCACGAAGCGCTCCGGTTCGGCTCCGCGCGCTGGAACGAGTTGGAGGGGAAAAGCGATGACGGCAAAACGGCCCGCACGCGGCACCGCATCTGGGAAGCGGTCGCAGACACGCGGCGGTCACGGTGCGGCGCGCGAAGCCAGGCGGACGGTCGACGCGCCGCCGCGCAGGCGCAGGCCGACACGTGACGCCCGTCCGCAACGGGCGGTGCCGCAGGCCAGCCCGATACGTCGGCCGGCGGACGGCCCTGCGCGGCCGAAGAGCGCCAGCCAGGCCAAGGCCCGGTCAAAAGCGCGAAAAGCCAAGGCGCCTAAAGTGGTTCGTACTCCGATTCGGCAGCGGATATTGGTCAGGTTGGCGGCCATCGAGGTCAATCCCCGAACGCTTGTCGCGCGGGTCCCATTCGTCGTCCTGATCATCGCGGCCCTGGGTGCCGGACTGGGTGTGACGCTGTGGTTATCCACCGATGCCGCTGAGCGCTCGTATCAACTGGGCAGCGCCCGCCAGGTCAATCAGGCGCTGATACAACAGAAGGAGGCGCTCGAGCGCGATGTGCTTGAGGCCCAGGCCGCTCCGGCGCTGGCAGAGGCCGCCCGAAATCTAGGCATGATCCCCTCGCGTGACACCGCGCACCTGGTGCAGGATGCGGCGGGCAATTGGGTCGTGGTCGGCACCCCTAAACCGGCCGAAGGGGTTCCGCCCCCACCGCTGAATACGCGGCTGGCCGACCCCGTGCCGTCGGCGCCGCAGGTGGTCGAACCGCTCGAGGTGCCAGTCCGCATCCCTTCTGTGACAGGGCCGCTCGCAACGCCGGGGCTCGCAACGCCGGGGCTTGCGCCGGGGCTCGCAACGCCGGGGCTCGCAACGCCGGGGCTTGCGCCGGGCCCGGCACAGACCGCACCCGTGCCTCTAGTGCCCGCGGCACCTCGGGTCGCCGCCCCAGGAGTCGAGGTGCCGCACACCGTTGCGGGCCAGGTGCCGACACCGGGACCCGTCCCGCTAGTGCCGCCTGGTGCGCCCGGCTTCCCGGTTACGCCGATGGCTGAGGTGCCGCCCGCTGACCAGTTCGGCGCGCCGCCGGGAGTCACGAGCCAGCCGGGAGTCGCGAGCCAGCCGGGTGCTCTGCTGGACGACGGGCAGTTCACGCCGGTGCCGGACGGGCCCGCGTGAGCCGCGAGACGGGCCGCCCGGAGCGCGCCGCGAAGCCAGCGAAATCGGCGAAATCCGTAAAGTCGGCTAAGGCACACGCATCTGCGCCGAGCCAGGAGCGCTCAGCGCGGACCCGGCGCACCCGACAGGCGGCGTCCCAAAGCGGTCTGCGCAGTGCGTCGTTCGTCTTCCGGCACCGCTCCGGCAATGCGGTGATCTTCCTGCTGTTAGTTGTGGCCGCTGCCCAGTTGTTCACCCTGCAGGTGCCGCGCGCCGAAGGGCTGCGCGCCGAGGCTGCCAGCCAACTGAAGGTGACTGATATCGACGCGGCGGTGCGCGGCTCGATTGTCGACCGCAACAGCGACAAACTGGCGTTCACCATTGAGGCCCGCGCATTGACGTTCCAACCGGTCAAGGTGCGCCAGCAGTTGGATGACTCCTTCGAGGAAGCCGCCCAAAAAGACGCCGCGGAGTTCTTCGACGCTCCGGGCACGGACGCGCGGCTGCGCGAGATCGCCACCGAGGTGGCCAACCGACTGGGAAACAAACCAGACAGTGCCACCTTGCTCAAGAAGCTGCGCAGCGACGAGACATTCGTCTATCTCGCGCGTGCGGTCGATCCGGCGCTCGCGGAGGCCATCACCACCAAATTCCCCGAAGTCGGCTCGGAGCGTCAGGATGTGCGCCAGTACCCGGGCGGAGTGCTGGCGGCCAACGTCGTCGGCGGCATCGATTGGGACGGTCATGGCCTGCTCGGCCTGGAGGATTCGATGGATGCGGTTTTGGCCGGCACCGATGGTTCGGTCACCTACGACCGCGGTTCCGACGGTGTGGTCATCCCGGGCAGCTATCGCAATCGCCATGGTGCGGTGAACGGGTCAACGGTGATGCTGACCATCGATGACGACATCCAGTTTTACGTGCAGCAACAGGTGCAGTTGGCCAAGGATCTGTCCGGTGCCAAAAACGCCTCAGCCGTGGTGCTCGATGCCAAGACCGGCGAGGTGCTGGCGATGTCGAACGACAACACGTTCGACCCCGGCCAGGACCTGAGTCGACAAGCCGATCGCGAACTGGGCAACCTGTCGGTGTCTTCGCCGTTCGAACCGGGTTCGGTGAACAAGATCATCACCGCCGCATCAGTCATCGAGTACGGGTTGTCCAACCCCGATGAGGTGCTGCAGGTTCCGGGCTCGATCGGGATGGGCGGAGTGAACATCCGTGACGCCTGGGAGCACGGAGTGATGCCGTACACCACCACTGGAGTGTTCGGGAAGTCGTCAAACGTCGGCACCCTGATGCTTGCGCAACGCGTCGGTCCGCAGCGCTACGCCGAGATGCTGCGCAAGTTCGGTTTGGGCCAGCGCACCGGCGTCGGACTGCCCGGCGAGAGCGCCGGGCTGGTTCCCCCCAGAGATCAATGGTCGGGCAGCACATTTTCCAACCTGCCTATCGGACAGGGCCTTTCGATGACCCTGTTGCAAATGTCCGGCATTTACCAGGCCATCGCCAACGACGGCGTGCGCATCGCACCGCGCATCATCAAGGCGACGGTTGCCGCCGATGGCACCCGCTCCGAGGAACCCCGGCCCGACGGTATCCGCGTGGTGTCGCCGGCGACTGCCCGCACGGTGCGCAACATGTTCCGCTCGGTGGTGCAACGCGATCCGCGCGGTATCCAGCAGGGGACCGGACCGCAGGCGGCGGTCGAGGGTTACCAGATTGCGGGCAAGACCGGCACTGCGCAGCAGATCAATCCGGCCTGCGGTTGTTATTACGACGACGTTTACTGGATCACCTTTGCGGGGTTGGCTCCCGCCGACGACCCGCGCTACGTGGTCGGAGTGATGATGGACGCACCCCATCGTGCCGCCGACGGCTCGGCCGGTTCCTCGGCCGCACCTCTGTTCCACAACATCGCGTCGTGGTTGTTGCAGCGGGAGAACGTGCCGTTGTCGGCGGATCCGGGTGCGCCTCTAACGCTTCAGGCCGGCTGAGCCGCTTCAGGCCGGCTGAGCCGATCGTCGAGGCCGGTCGGGGCCGGTACTGTGTCAGGGCCATGAATCTGCGCCCTTCCCGTACCGATGGTCTGCCGTTGGCGGCTGTCGCTGATCTGCTGGCCGATGTGGCGGTGGTTCCCGGCTCGGGACCTGCGGTGTCTGAGGTCCGGGTCACCGGTGTCACGCTGCGGGGCCAGAATGCCGAGGCTGGGGACCTGTTCGCCGCGCTACCCGGGGCGAGGGCGCACGGTGGCCGCTATGCCGCCGACGCCGTGGCCGGTGGTGCGGTCGCCGTGCTGACCGACCAGGAAGGCGTGGTCGAGATCGCCAAATCGTCGGGCGCCAGCACGCTGGAGGTGCCCGTGCTGGTCCACCCCGCGCCGCGGGCGGTACTGGGGGCGGTGGCGTCCGCGGTGTACGGCAATCCGTCGGAGCACCTTCGGGTCATCGGTGTGACCGGCACGTCCGGCAAGACGACGACGAGCTATCTGGTGGAGGCCGGCCTGCGTTCGGCCGGCCGGGTAGCCGGGCTGATCGGCACGGTCGGCGTCCGCATCGACGGGCGCGAGCAGCCCAGCGGGCTGACCACACCGGAAGCTCCGCAATTGCAGGCGCTGCTGGCGGTGATGGTCGAGCAGGGCGTCGACACCGTCGTGATGGAGGTGTCCAGCCATGCGCTCGCCCTCGGCCGCGTCGATGGCGTGTCGTTCGCGGTGGGTGGGTTTACCAATCTGTCGCGCGATCACCTGGATTTTCACGAGTCGATGGAAGAGTACTTCGAGGCCAAGGCGCGACTGTTCGACGCGGAGTCGGCGACGCACGCCGCGCTGTCGGTGGTGTGCATCGACGACGAGTGGGGTCGCGCGCTGGCCGTGCGTACGTACCGGGCGGTCACGGTGAGTACGACGGGAACTGCGGACTGGATGGTTGAGGACATCGCTACCGGTGAGGGCGGCGTCCAGGATTTTCTGGCGGTGGATCCGGCCGGCGTCCATCACGGTATGCAGATCGGGCTGCCGGGCCGATACAACGTGGCCAACAGTCTGCTCGCGCTGGCACTGCTGGACGCTGTGGGGGTGTCGCCCGAGCAGGCCGCGCCGGGGCTGCGGGAGGCTACCGTGCCCGGGCGACTGGAGGCCGTCGATCGGGGGCAGCCGTTCCTTGCCCTCGTCGATTACGCGCACAAACCCGGAGCTCTGTGCGCAGTACTCCAGACCCTGGGTCAGCAGGCCACCGGCCGGCTCGCCGTCGTTTTCGGCGCCGGCGGCAACCGTGATCAGGGTAAACGGGAGCCGATGGGTCAGGTGGCCGCCGAACTGGCCGACCTGGTCGTGGTGACCGACGACAATCCGCGCGACGAGGATCCGGCGGCCATTCGTGCCGCGATCGCGTCAGGTGCGAAAAAAGGCGGTGCCGAGGTCGTGGAGATCGGAGACCGGCGGGCCGCGATCGAGCACGCGGTGGACTGGGCCCGGGTGGGGGACATCGTGTTGATCGCGGGCAAGGGGCATGAGGCGGGACAGACCAGTGGGGGCCTCACCCGGGCGTTCGACGACCGCGACGAACTGGCCGGCGCGCTGGAGGCTCTGAAGTCGCGGGGTTCGCGGAGATGATCGAACTGTCGCTGGCCCAGATCGCCGAGATCGTCGGAGGCCATCTTGCCGACATAGGCGCGGAACAGGCCGCAGCCACCCGCGTCACCGGAACCGTCGAGTTCGACTCTCGGGCGATAACGTCCGGCGGGCTGTTCCTGGCGCTGCCCGGGGCGCGTTCCGACGGGCACGACTTCGCGGCGGCTGCTGTCGCGGCCGGTGCGGTGGCGGTGCTGGCGGCCCGCCCGGTCGGCGTACCCGCGATCGTCGTTTGCCCCGACCCCGGCTCCGACGCGGATGCCGGTGGCACCGCGAGCGTCCTCGAGTACGACACCGACGGCTCGGGCGTCGCAGTGCTCGCGGCGCTCGGGAAGCTGGCTGCCGCCGTGGCCGCCGAACTGGTCGCGGGCGGGCTGAGGATCGTCGGCATCACCGGCTCGTCGGGCAAGACGTCGACCAAGGATCTGATCGCTGCGGTGCTGGCCCCGTTGGGCGAGATGATCGCCCCACCCGGCTCGTTCAACAATGAGCTCGGTCATCCCTGGACCGTGCTGCGGGCTACCCGATCCACCGATTACCTGGTGTTGGAGATGTCGGCGCGGCATCAGGGAAATATCGCGGCATTGGCCGCAATCGCGCCGCCGTCGATCGCTGCCGTCCTCAACGTCGGCACCGCGCATCTCGGCGAGTTCGGAACACGTGAGGCCATCGCCGCGACAAAATCTGAGTTGCCTCAGGCGGTGCCGGCAACCGGGGTGGTGATCCTCAACGTCGATGATCCCGTGGTGGCGCAGATGGCCGACAAGACCGCGGCACGGGTGGTGCGGGTGAGCCGGTCCGCGGATGTTTTGGCGACGGAGGAGTGCGCGGACATCTGGGCTGAGAACATTATCCTCGACCCCTTCGCGCGGCCCGCCTTCACGCTCCATGCCGGAGGGGCCCAGGTCAACGTTTCCCTTGCGGTCCACGGTGACCATCAGGTATCCAACGCGCTGTGCGCCGCGGCTGTCGGACTCGAGTGCGGCGCCAGCCTGGACCAGGTGGCCACCGCACTGGGCGCTGCCGGCCCGGTGTCGCGGCAGCGAATGCAGGTCAGCACCCGCGAAGACGGCGTGACGATCATCAACGACGCGTACAACGCCAATCCGGACTCGATGCGCGCCGGCCTCAAGGCGCTGGCCTGGATGGGCCGCGAGGGCTCTCCGGAAAGTCGAAGCTGGGCGGTGCTGGGCGAGATGGCTGAGCTCGGCGACGACGCGATATCCGAGCACGACGGCATCGGCAGGCTGGCCGTGCGATTAGATGTCTCTCGACTCGTCGTCGTCGGAACCGGGAGGCCTATGAACGCGATGCTGCACGGTGCGGTCATGGAGGGGTCGTGGGGGGCTGAGGCAACCGCGGTCGCCGACGCGGACGCTGCACTGGACCTGCTGCGGGCCGAGCTTCGCGCAGGTGATGTGGTGTTGGTGAAAGCGTCGAACTCTGCCGGACTCGGCGCCCTGGCCGATGCGCTGGCCGTCGATGCCCCTGGCATCGGGGAGAGCCGCCGATGATGCAGATATTGATCGCCGTCGGGATCGCGCTGACGGTGTCGATACTCCTGACCCCGGTGCTGATCAAGCTGTTCACCCGGCAGGGGTTCGGTCAGGAGATCCGCGAGGACGGACCCCCGAGCCACCACAAGAAGCGCGGCACCCCGTCCATGGGTGGCGTGGCGATTGTCGCCGGCATCGTGGTCAGCTATTTCGGCACCCATCTGGTCGGATTGCTGATCGGCGGCGGGGGACCCACCGCGTCGGGTCTGCTGATGCTGGGGTTGGCGACGGCCCTCGGTGGCGTCGGTTTCGTCGACGACCTGATCAAGATCCGCCGGGCACGAAATCTCGGACTGAACAAGACCACCAAGACTGTCGGGATGCTCGTAGCCGCCGTGCTTTTCGGCTTGCTGGCCCTGCAGTTCCGCAACGCCGACGGGTTGACGCCGGGCAGCGCGGAGTTGTCCTACGTGCGGGAGGTCGCGACGGTGACGTTGGCACCCGCGGTCTTCGTACTGTTCTGCGTGGTGATCGTCAGCGCCTGGTCGAACGCGGTGAACTTCACCGACGGGCTCGACGGGCTGGCAGCGGGCGCGATGGCGATGGTGTCCGCGGCTTACGTGCTCATCACCTTCTGGCAGTTCCGCAATGCCTGCGCGACGAGCCCGGGCATGGGCTGCTACAACGTGCGTGACCCCCTGGACCTCGCGATCATCGCGGCGGCCTCCGCCGGGGCGTGCATCGGTTTCCTGTGGTGGAACGCCGCACCGGCCAAGATCTTCATGGGCGATACCGGCTCGCTGGCCCTGGGCGGCATCATCGCGGGTCTGTCGATCACCAGCCGGACAGAAATGTTGGCGGTAGTGCTCGGTGCTCTGTTCGTCGCCGAGGTCACCTCGGTGGTTGTACAGATCATGGCCTTCCGAACCACGGGCCGCCGGGTGTTCCGGATGGCGCCATTCCACCACCATTTCGAACTGGTGGGCTGGGCGGAGACCACCGTCATCATCCGGTTCTGGCTGCTGACGGCGATCGCATGCGGGCTGGGTGTGGCGATCTTCTACGGCGAGTGGCTGACCACCGTCGGTGCCTGAGGTGTTGGAGTCGATCACGCCTGGCACCTTGCGCGGTGAAGCTGTCTTGGTGGCAGGTGCGGGGATCACCGGCCGCGCCGTGCTCGCCGCATTGGCGCCGCTCGGCGCGCGCACAACGCTCACCGACGACAGCGCGTCTGCTCTGACGTCCTACGCCCGGCAGGGCGTGGCCGTCATCGACCCCGGCGACGCCGTCGAACGGATGTCGGATTTCGGGCTCGTCGTGACCAGCCCCGGGTTCCCGCCCACGGCACCGGTGCTGGCGGCGGCGGCCGCAGCAGGTGTCCCGATCTGGGGTGATGTCGAATTGGCCTGGCGGCTGGACCAGTCGGGCCGGTTCGGTCCGCCGCGGCAGTGGCTGGTCGTCACGGGCACCAACGGCAAGACGACGACGACATCGATGCTCTACGCCATGCTCCAGGCAGCCGGGCGCCGCGCGGTGCTGTGCGGCAACATCGGTGAACCGGTTCTCGACCTGCTCGATCAGCCTGCCGATGTGCTCGCCGTGGAGCTGTCGAGCTTCCAGTTGCACTGGGCGCCCTCGCTGCGCCCAGACGCGGGTGTGGTGCTCAACGTAGCCGAGGACCACCTGGACTGGCACGGCTCGATGCAGGCCTACGTGCAGGCCAAGGCACGCGCCCTGACCGGACGGATAGCGGTCGGCGGACTCGATGACCCCCGCGCGGCCGGCCTGCTGAAAGCGGCCCCCGCGCCGATGCGGGTGGGCTTCCGGCTGGGAGAGCCTGGGCCCGGCGAGGTCGGTGTGCGTGACGGAGCGATCGTCGACAGGGCGTTCGGCGACGCGCTGGTCCTTGCCGCGACTGACACTATCCCGGTGGCTGGTCCGGTCGGTGTGCTCGATGCGCTGGCTGCGGCCTGCCTGGCGCGCGCGGTCGACGTGCCCGCGTCGGCGATCGCCGACGCACTGGCGACATTCCGGGTGGGCAGACACCGTGCCGAGGTCGTCGCGGTCGACGACGGCATCACCTACGTCGACGACTCTAAGGCCACCAACCCGCATGCTGCGCAAGCCTCGATCAGCGCGTATCCCAGGGTGGTCTGGGTGGCGGGGGGTCTCTTCAAGGGTGCCTCGGCCGATGAGTTGGTCGCGGCGATCGCGAGCCGACTGGTCGGTGTGGTGCTAATCGGCCAGGACCGGATCGTCGTGGGCAATGCGTTATCGCGACACGCACCGGATGTCCCCGTTGTAGAGCTTGTGACAGGGGAGGATTCTGGGGTGCGTGAGAAAGCTGATTCATTTGGGTCAGGTGTTACTTATGTGACTCGAGTCGTCGAGGTCGGGGACCGGCCGACGGCTCAGGCCGTGATGACGGCCGTCGTCGACGCTGCCCGCGACCTGGCCCGGTCCGGCGACACCGTGCTTCTTGCGCCGGCAGGGGCCTCGTTCGATCAGTTCAGCGGCTACGGACACCGCGGAGACTCGTTCGCCGCAGCGGTGCGCGCCATCGTCGGGTAGTTGGCAGAGGCGGGCGAAAGATGGCGAAGATGGCACAGCCGCGATGATGGCAAAATCCGCGATGATGGCAATGACACTGTGAGCAGCATTCTCACCCGGTTACGCAACCGTCGCGCCAACCCCGCCGCCGACAATCAGGCCACCGACAATCAGGCCAGATCGGCGAACGCGGCCGCGCACGGCCCGCGCACCCGGTTCGGGGCATGGCTTGGGCACCCCATGACGTCGTTTCACCTGATCATCGCTGTCGCTGCGCTTCTGACCACGATGGGCCTGACGATGGTGCTGTCGGCCTCCGGTGTTTACTCCTATGACCAGGACGGCTCGCCGTGGTCGGTCTTCGGCAAGCAGTTGCTGTGGACGCTCATCGGCCTGGTCGCGTTCTACATCGCGCTGCGGATGAAGGTCCATCTGATGCGCAAGCTCGCCTTCGCCGGGTTCGCCCTCAGCATCGTCCTGCTCGTCCTGGTACTGATCCCGGGAATTGGGAAGGTGGCCAACGGATCTCGCGGCTGGTTCGTTGTCGCCGGTTTCTCGATGCAGCCGTCGGAGCTGGCGAAGATCGCTCTGGCGGTCTGGGGTGCGCATCTACTGGCCGCCCGTCGCCTGGAGCAGGCATCGCTGCGCGAGATGCTTGTCCCGCTGGTGCCCGCGGCGGTGATCGCATTAGCGCTCGTCGTTGCCCAGCCCGACCTGGGACAGACGATGTCGATGGGCGTGATCCTGCTCGGTCTGCTCTGGTACGCGGGGCTGCCGCTGCGGGTGTTCCTCAGCTCACTGGGAGCGGTGATCATCTCGGGGGCGGTTCTCGCGGTGTCTGAAGGCTACCGATCCGATCGCGTGCAGTCCTGGCTCAACCCGGCTGCCGACGCCCAAGGTTCGGGGTACCAGGCACGTCAGGCCAGGTTCGCGTTGGCCAACGGCGGTATTTTCGGCGACGGACTGGGGCAGGGGTCAGCGAAGTGGAACTACCTGCCCAACGCCCACAACGACTTCATCTTCGCGATCATCGGCGAGGAGTTGGGCTTCATCGGTGCCGCCGGGCTGTTGTGCCTGTTCGGGCTGTTCGCCTACACCGGCATGCGGATCGCGCGTCGGTCGGCCGACCCCTTCCTGCGGTTGCTTACCGCTACCGCCACACTGTGGATCCTGAGTCAGGTGTTCATCAACGTCGGCTACGTGGTCGGATTGCTGCCGGTCACGGGGTTGCAGCTGCCGCTGATCTCGGCCGGTGGTACATCGACGGCGACGACGTTGTTCATGATCGGCATCATGGCCAACGCGGCGCGTCACGAACCCGAGGCGGTGGCGGCGCTGCGGGCCGGTCGCGATGACCGGGTCAACCGACTGCTGCGACTACCTCCGCCAGCACCGTACGTCCCGACCCGCACCGAGGCCCTGCGCGACCGACTGCGGTCGCGTTCGGGTCGCCCGCCAACCCAGGTCCAGCAGAAGCAGACAAAGAAGCGGACTCGCGCACCTCGCGCGGATGACCGGCCGGTGCGGCGGTCGGCGCGCGCCGGCGGTAAGCAGCCGGCTTCGGTCGGCAGGCCGTCGGTCGGATATGGTGCTGGCCAGCGCAAGCAGGGCCGACGGGCCCACACACTGGAAGGTCAGCGTCACGGGTGAGGGCGATCTCGGTGGTTCTCGCCGGCGGTGGCACGGCCGGCCACGTCGAACCGGCGATGGCGGTTGCCGACGCGCTGACCGAGCTCGACCCCGGGGTGCGGATCACCGCGCTGGGCACTGAGCGCGGTTTGGAGAACCGACTCGTCCCGGAACGGGGTTACCACCTCGAGCTGATCACCCCGGTTCCGTTGCCCCGGAAGCCGTCCGCGGATCTCGCCCGGTTGCCGGGCCGGGTGCGTCGCGCGGTCAGACAGACGCGGACCGTCCTCTACGACGTCCACGCCGACGTCGTCATCGGGTTCGGTGGATATGTCGCCCTGCCCGCGTATCTGGCGGCGCGCACCGCTCGACCCGGCAGGCGGGTGCCCGTGGTCATCCACGAGGCGAACGCCCGCGCAGGCTGGGCCAACAGGTTGGGTGCCAGGTCGGCGCAAAGGGTACTCTCGGCGGTCCCCGACCCCGGCCTGCGCCACGTCGAGGTGGTAGGGGTCCCGGTGCGGGAGTCGATCACCTCGTTGGACCGGATGGCCCTGCGGGCCGAAGCGCGCGCGCATTTCGGCTTCGCCGAGGACGCCCGGGTGTTGTTGGTTTTCGGCGGCTCACAGGGGGCCCAATCCCTGAACAGAGCAGTGTCGGCATCTGCGGAAAGTCTTGCCAAAAGCGGTATTTCGGTACTTCACGCACACGGTCCGAAGAACAATCTCGAGTTGCGTGTCCCGATCGCCGGTGATCCGCCCTATGTTGCCGTGCCGTACCTGGACCGGATGGCGCTGGCGTATGCGGCGGCTGACCTGGCGATCTGCCGATCCGGGGCGATGACGGTCGCCGAGGTCACCGCGGTCGGGCTGCCTGCAATCTACGTGCCGCTGCCAATCGGTAACGGTGAGCAGCGCCTCAACGCACTGCCCGTCGTCAATGCCGGTGGCGGGATAGTCGTCGATGACCGGGAACTCAACGCCGATTCCGTCGCCGACACGGTGACCGCACTGCTCAATGACCCGGCCAGGTTGACGGCGATGACGGCGGCCGCCGCGTTGGCCGGGCACCGTGATGCTGCGCGGCGGGTGGCTGAGGTGGCACTTGCCGTCGCGCAGGCCGCACGTGACCGGCGGCAGCGATGAATGCCGGTGACCACGTGACAGACCTGCCCGACGAACTGCAGCGGGTGCACATGGTGGGCATCGGCGGGGCCGGCATGTCGGGCATCGCCCGCATCCTGCTGGACCGCGGCGGCATGGTGTCCGGATCGGATGCCAAGGAATCGCGCGGGGTGATTGCCCTTCGGGCCCGGGGTGCCGCGATCCGCATAGGACACGACGCCTCCTCGCTGGACATGCTGCCGGGCGGTCCGACGGCGGTGGTCACCACCCATGCGGCGATCCCGAAAACTAATCCGGAACTCGTCGAGGCGCGCCGGCGGGGCATTCCGGTGATCCTGCGGCCGGCGGTGCTGGCGAAGCTGATGGCCGGGCACACCACGCTGATGGTGACCGGCACGCACGGCAAGACCACCACAACGTCCATGCTGATCGTGGCACTGCAGCACAGCGGACTGGACCCGTCCTTTGCCGTCGGTGGCGATCTCGGCGAAGCGGGTACCAATGCCCATCACGGCAGTGGATCACGTTTTGTCGCCGAGGCCGACGAGAGTGATGGTTCCCTGCTCGAATACCGACCCGATATCGTCGTCGTCACCAACATAGAAGCCGATCACTTGGATTACTTCGGCAGCGTCGAGGCCTACATTGCGGTATTCGACCAATTCGTCGAGCGCATCAAACCCGCTGGCACACTGGTGGTCTGCGCCGATGACCCAGGTGCGGAGGCATTGGCCCAACGTACCGAGGAGCTTGGGATCCGGGTACTGCGCTACGGAAGTAGTCCCGACCTGGATGCCACGCTGGTGGATTGGACACAGCATGGGACCGGCGCCGTGGCACGCATCGCACTGCGCGGCGAGGTTCAGTCGCCGATGATGCGGCTTTCGGTACCGGGACGGCACATGGCGCTCAATGCGCTCGGTGCACTGCTGGCGGCCATCGAGGCCGGCGCTTCCCTCGATGTCGTGCTCGACGGCCTGGCCGGGTTCGAGGGCGTGCGTCGCCGATTCGAGTTGGTCGGGGAAGCCAGTGGTGTCCGTGTCTTTGATGACTATGCGCACCATCCGACCGAGGTCCGTGCCACGCTGACGGCGTTGCGCGCCGTGGTCCAACGGCCTGGACCGGGCCGCGCCATAGTGGTGTTTCAGCCACATCTGTATTCCCGCACAGAGGTTTTCGCGTCTGAGTTCGGTCAGGCGCTGGACACCGCCGATGAGGTGTTCGTGCTCGACGTGTACGCGGCCCGAGAGCAGCCGCTCGCCGGTGTCAGCGGAGCCACAGTCGCCGAGGCGGTAACGGCTCCGGTGACCTACGTTCCCGACTTCTCTGCGGTGTCCGCGCGCGTCGCTGCCGCCGCCGAACCCGGTGACGTGGTCGTTACGATGGGTGCCGGCGACGTGACAATGCTCGGCAGGGAGATCCTGGCCGCACTTGAGGCCCAGGGCGACCGCGGTGCCCTCGGCGAACTGGGAACGGCACCCCGATGACCGAGCCCAGTCAGGACGATCCGCAAGCCGTCGAGTCCGAAGTCAACGCCCCCGCGGCTGAGGACCCGAGCGCGCCTGCGGCTGAGGACCCGAGCGCGCCTGCGGCTGAGGACCCGAGCGCGCCTGCGGCTGAGGACCCGAGCGCGCCTGCGGCTGAGGACCCGAGCGCGCCTGCGGCGCCGAAGCAGGCTGCGGGCAACGAGGATGTCGAGGGTCCGCGCCGCCGCGCCCGGCGTGAACGTGAGGAACGCCGCGCGGTGCAGGCGAGAGCCACCTCCATCGAGGATTCCCGACGCGAGGCCAAGCGTCGTGTCCTGGGAAAGCCCGTGCAGGAGACGAAGACGCTCGGTCGAGGTGCTGTCCGCGGGCTGAAGTTCTTGATGTGGACCGCGGTGATCGCGGTCCTGGTCGTGGGGCTGGGGCTGCTGCTCTACTTCACGCCGGTCATGTCGGCCCGCAGCGTCGTCGTCACCGGTTTGGCAGAGGTCACCCGGGACGAGGTGGTTGCCGCGGTCGGCATCGTGCCGGGGACTCCGCTGCTGCAGGTGGATACCGATGAGGTAGCCGAGCGGGTGGCGGAGATCCGCCGCGTCGCGTCGGCCCGTGTGCAGCGCCAGTATCCCTCGACATTGCGGGTGAGCGTGGTCGAGCGAGTTCCCGTAGTAGTCAGGGACTATCCGGACGGGGTGCACCTGTTCGACCGTGACGGGGTCGACTTCGCCACGGCGCTGCCGCCACCGGGCGTGCCGTACCTGGATACCGAGAATCCTGGTCCGACGGATCCGGCGACCAAGGCGGGGCTGCAGGTCATGACGTCGTTGCGGCCCGATATCGCCGGCCTGGTCGGCCGGGTGTCGGCACCATCGGTCGCCGCGATCACGCTGACCTTGATCGACGGTCGGGTCGTCGTCTGGGGGACCACCGACCGTACCGAGGAGAAAGCGCTCAAACTGGACGCGCTTCTCACCCAGCCGGGGCAGACCTATGACGTGTCCAGCCCCGACCTGCCGACTGTCAGGTAGGCACCAGCGTGGCCATCGCCACGATTTTTGTCGTGTTGTTTCGGCGCGCCTGCCCGCTATGGGTGCTACCCGGCCCTACCGTTCTGTTTGCGCGGAACAACTTGACATAACTCTAAGCCTGTGGTTGAGGTTGAGGGTTATCGTGACGGGGCCTTCCGGCGCGACGTTAGGCCAAACAGGCAAGGCAACCAGGCAAGGCAACCAGGCAAGAAGGGCGACTGCTGATGAGCGCTTGCGCGAAGAAGGTGTGGCGATGACCCCCCCGCATAACTACCTCGCTGTGATCAAGGTGGTCGGCATCGGCGGAGGCGGCGTCAACGCCGTCAATCGGATGATCGAACAGGGTCTCAAGGGTGTCGAGTTCATTGCGATCAACACCGACGCTCAGGCGCTGTTGATGAGCGATGCCGACGTGAAACTCGACGTCGGGCGTGAGTCGACGCGCGGCTTGGGCGCCGGCGCGGATCCCGAGGTCGGCCGCAAGGCCGCGGAGGATGCCAAGGACGAAATCGAGGAGCTGCTGCGCGGCGCCGACATGGTGTTCGTCACCGCCGGAGAGGGCGGTGGCACCGGCACTGGCGGTGCGCCGGTGGTGGCGACCATCGCCCGCAAGCTCGGCGCGCTGACAGTCGGCGTGGTGACTCGGCCGTTCTCCTTCGAGGGCAAACGCCGGAGCAACCAGGCCGCGGACGGCATCTCCTCGCTGCGGGAGAGTTGCGACACGCTGATCGTGATCCCTAACGACCGTCTGCTGCAGATGGGTGACGCTGCGGTATCGCTGATGGACGCGTTCCGCAGCGCCGACGAGGTGCTGCTCAACGGTGTTCAGGGCATCACCGACCTGATCACCACTCCTGGCCTCATCAACGTGGACTTCGCCGACGTCAAGGGTGTCATGAGTGGTGCGGGCACCGCGCTGATGGGCATCGGTTCGGCGCGCGGCGATGGGCGTGCACTCAAGGCCGCTGAGATCGCCATCAACTCTCCGTTACTGGAAGCGTCCATGGAGGGTGCCCAGGGCGTGCTGCTGTCAGTGGCCGGCGGCAGCGATCTGGGCCTGTTCGAGATCAACGAGGCGGCGTCGTTGGTGCAGGAGGCAGCGCATCCCGAGGCCAACATCATCTTCGGCACCGTCATCGATGACTCGCTCGGTGACGAGGTCAGGGTGACGGTGATCGCGGCGGGCTTCGACGCGTCCGGCGCTGGCCGCAAGCCGGTGACAGGGGAGTCGGTGGCGGCCGCGGCGTCGTCCCAGTCGATTGCATCAGGTAAGGCTGGCCGGGTGAGCTCCTCGCTGTTCGAGCCGGCCGATGCTGCCAGCGTGCCGGTACACACCAACGGCGCGACTGTCCGGATCGGCGGTGACGATGGCGGCATCTCCGACGATGACGTCGACGTACCGCCGTTCATGCGCCACTAACGCGCCCTACGGTTGCTCCGTGCCAGATCGCGCGCCCTCGGGCCCCGCCGTGCCAGATCGCGCGTCCTCCGGCCGCGTAGCGGCGTTCCGGGTGCGGCGCGTGACCACCACCCGCGCCGGCGGTGTGTCCAGGCGGCCCTTTGCGACCTTCAACCTCGGCGACCAGGTAGGCGATGACCCCGTCGCCGTCGCCGCAAACCGACGTCGTCTCGCTACTGCGATCGGGCTGCCCCCGAAAGATCGGGGCCATGGCGAGAAGATCGATAAGGGCGCTAAGGGCATCAGGTGGATGAACCAGGTGCACGGCGTCCACGTCGAGGTCGTCGAAGGCCCAGGCGGAGCCGTCGACAATGCCGACGGACTAGTCACTAGGGCACCGCTGCTGGCGCTGGCCGTCGTGACGGCCGACTGTGTGCCGGTGTTGATGGCCGACGCCCGCGCCGGGGTGATCGCAGCCGTTCACGCGGGCCGCGTCGGCGCGCAACGGGGCATCGTCGCGCGTGCGCTGGAGACCATGGTGGGCGTGGGCGCAGACGTGGAGAACGTTTCGGTCCTGCTCGGGCCCGCGGTCAGTGGTGCCAATTACGAGGTGCCCGCCGAGATGGCTGCCGAGGTTGAACAGTCACTACCGGGCAGTCGGACCACGACCCGCGGCGGCACCCCGGGTCTGGACTTGCGCGCTGGAATCGCTGCACAACTGCGCACCCTGGGTGTCACCGCGATCGACATTGATCCTCGCTGCACGGTGGTGGACCGAGATCTGTTCAGCCATCGGCGCGACGCGCCGACCGGTCGGCTGGCATCACTGGTCTGGCTGGAGCCCCGCTTGTGACGCCGGACCGCGAACGGGAGCTGATCGGCGCGCTGGCTGCGGTGCGGACGCGGCTCGCCGGCGCTGCGGAGGCCGCCGGACGCGATGTCACAGATATCGAATTGCTGCCTGTCACAAAGTTTTTCCCGGTAAGCGACGTGTTGGTGCTGCGCCGTCTGGGATGTCTGGCGTTCGGCGAATCTCGTGACCAGGAAGCGACGCAGAAAGTGGCAGAAATCAGCGCAATCCGGGGCTGCGAGGCGCTTCGCTGGCACATGGTGGGCCGTATCCAGCGCAACAAGGCGCGCTCGGTCGCGCGGTGGGCCTACGCAGCGCACTCGGTCGACAGCGCCACCGTGATCACCGCCTTGGACCGCGCGGCGGCCGAGGCGCTCAGCAGCGGACGCCGTGCCGAAGCTCTGCGGGTCTACCTGCAGATCAGCCTCGACGGTGACGAGAACAGGGGTGGGGTCGACGTCGCGGCCACCGGCCGCATCGACGATCTGTGCGCGGCCGTCGACGAGGCGCGCGGATTGCGTTTCGTCGGGCTGATGGCTGTCCCGCCGCGGGGAGCCGAACCCCGTGGTGCGTTCGCGCGTTTACAGGAGGAGTGCGGACGGGTACAGGCCCGCTTTCAGCAGCGGCTGGAACTGTCGGCGGGGATGTCAGACGACCTCGAGTCGGCTGTCGAACATGGTTCGACGTGTGTGCGTGTCGGTACCGCGCTAATGGGATCGCGCCCGCTAACGTCACCGGAAGTAGTCACTCCAGTCACACCTTCATCACAGACACCAAATACCGCTGATATTTCGGAAACCTCGACCACCTCGGCACCGCAAGAAGGGTCCTCACGATGAGCACACTGCACAAGGTCAAGGCCTACTTCGGTATGGCGCCGATGGATGACTACGAGGACGACTACTACGAGGACGACGAGCGCGGTTCGGTGCGCGGCTACCGCCGTCCCCGCGAGGAGCGTTTCGAGGATGACGGATATGCGCGCGGTTACGACGGCCCCGGAAGCGACCGCGGCGACCGCGACGACCGCCGCCGCGAGTATGACGAGCCCGCCGCCTACCGGGGCGGTATGGCGGGTGGCTTCGACGACTCGCGTTTCGAGGCCAGGTTGCGCACACCGCGTGAGTTCGACCGCACCCCTCCGCGGTTCGGTTCCCTCCGAGGCTCGACCCGCGGCGCGCTGGCGATGGATCCACGCGGAATGGCCGAATTGTTCGAGGGCAGCCCGCTGGCCAAGATCACTACGCTGCGTCCCAAGGATTACAGCGAGGCACGCACTATCGGCGAGCGGTTCCGTGACGGCACGCCGGTGATCATGGATCTGGTCACGATGGACAACGCCGATGCCAAGCGTCTGGTCGACTTTGCAGCGGGGCTGGCATTCGCGCTTCGGGGCTCCTTTGACAAGGTCGCGACCAAGGTGTTCCTGCTGTCGCCGGCCGATGTCGACGTAACCGCTGAGCAGCGTCGCCGCATCGCGGAGGCCGGTTTCTACGCTTACCAGTAACTTGGGCTTCGCCGCGCCAACGCTGCTCAGGTCCGAGTGTCCCGATCTTGACGGGTAGGGTGGCGTTGTCACGCCAGCGCCGTAGGCTCCGAGCGGCTCTTGCCCCTATCGAATAAGTTACACATCTGCCTGTAGTGAGGACGGCTGTCGTTGTCGCTCTTCTTCGAGATCCTCGGTTTTGCGCTGTTCCTGTTCTGGCTGCTGCTGATCGCCCGGGTAGTTGTCGAGTTCATCCGCTCGTTCAGCCGTGATTGGCATCCCAGGGGAGCGACTGTGGTGGTGCTGGAAATCATCATGACGCTCACCGATCCGCCGGTGAACCTGCTACGCCGCATCATTCCGCAGCTCACAATAGGTGCCGTTCGGCTGGATCTGTCGATCATGGTGTTGCTTCTGCTCGCGTTCATCGGTATGCAGTTGGCCTTCGGGGCGGCGGTCTGAGTGTCGGCTCCCACGTGGGCGGAATCGGTGCTTGAAAGGCCGGTTCGACCGGTTTGAGGTGCGTAAGAGGTGCGTAAGTAGTGCGTCGGCAACGTCTCGGTTTTGTTGAGTTTCACCCTTAATTGGTGCCTTGCCTGCAACCGCAGGGTCTGGTGTGTCAGGATGGGCGCCAGTTACTCTCCACCAAGGCTCTACACTTTGAGATCGTTTTACGGTCCAGACTTCAAGGGGGCAGACGATGCCGCTCACACCTGCCGACGTGCACAACGTCGCGTTCAGCAAGCCGCCGATTGGCAAGCGCGGCTACAACGAGGACGAGGTAGACGCATTCCTCGACCTCGTCGAGAATGAGCTGACACGCCTCATCGAGGAGAACAGCGATCTCCGCCAGCGGGTTGCCGAACTGGGTCAGGAGGCCGCTTCCGGGCGCTCCAGCGGCGTTCAGCCGATTCAGGCGACCCAAGCGATGCCGGTCTACGATGCGGAGCCCGAACCCGAACCGCCGCCCGCGGTGTACGAGGCACCGCCCGCGCCGCCCGCAGCGGCCGGCGAAGAGGTTCACCTGCGCGCGGCCAAGGTTCTCGCTCTGGCCCAGGACACCGCGGACCGACTCACGGGATCGGCTCGCGCCGAGTCCGACAAGCTTCTCGCCGATGCGCGTGCTGAGGCCGACGCGATGGTCACCGAGGCCCGCGAGACTGCCGAAAGCACTGTGGCGGAGGCTCGGCAGCGCTCAGACGCCATGCTCGGCGACGCGGCAACCCGTTCCGAAACGCAACTGCGGCAGGCGCAGGAGAAGGCCGACGCATTGCAGGCCGACGCCGAGCGCAAACACTCCGAGATCATGGGCACGATCAACCAGCAGCGCACTGTGCTGGAAGGCCGCCTCGAACAGCTGCGCACCTTCGAGCGCGAATACCGCACCCGTTTGAAGACCTACCTCGAGTCTCAGCTCGAGGAACTGGGTCAGCGCGGCTCAGCCGCGCCCGTCGACTCCGGCGCCAACAACGATGCCGGGTTCAACCAGGTCAACCGAGGCAGCAACTAGTCAAGTGCACCTCCCACTCACACCTTGCGGGGCAGACCCATGTTGATCGTTGCGCTCGTTCTTGCCGTCATCGGACTCGCGTCACTGGTGACCGCCGTGATCACCAGCAATGAACTAATCGCCTGGGTGTGCATCGCGGCGAGTGTCATCGGAGTGCTTCTTCTGATTGTCGATGCACTGCGTAGCCGTTCCAAGCCCGACGAAGGTGACGAGTACACCGGCGAGACGCCCGAGACCGCAGTCCTCTACGAGGAGGACTATCCCGAGGAAGCCCCGGCCGCCGTGGACTATTCAGACACCCCCGCGGAGGAAGACCCGCACGGAGAGCCAGCTGCGAACGACAGCGCGAAAAGCTGAGCCCCCGGGTTTAGCGGCTCCGCGTTGCAACGGCTCCGCGTTTTAACGGCTCCGCGTTGTCACGGCGGTGCGGTTCGACGGTTTTCGATAGCTGATCCGCCCTCGGAGGTAGCACCGGCAAGCAGGGCCCGTACCTCGTCGTCGCTGACCTGATGGAAATCCTCAAAGACCTGCCCGACGGCCCTGAAATCGGCTGGCATGGTCGAACACACCACTCCGTCGGCGTCCTTGAGTAGCTGTCGGCAGACCGACTCAGGCGCCACCGGCACCCCCACGACGATCTGCGTCGCGCCGGCTTGGCGAACCCAGCGCGCCGCGGCGATCATGGTGGCCCCGGTGGCGATCCCGTCGTCGACCAGCACCACGGTCCGCCCGGCGACTACCAGCGGACCTCGATCGGCACGATAGGCCTGCTCGCGCCGGTTGAGCTCCCCGGTCTCGCGGGCGACTGCGTCGCGGATTTGCTCGTCGCTGATGCCCAGACTTCGAATCAGGTCATCGTTGAGGACGACACCGCCCCCGGTGGTGATAGCGCCCATCGCCAACTCGGGCCACTGCGGCACGCCAAGTTTGCGCACCAGGCACACATCCAGTGGAGCCTGCAGAAACGCTGCGACCTCCGAAGCGATCGGCACGCCACCGCGCGCAAGTCCGAGCACCTGGAGGTTGTCGCATCCATGTTTTTTCAGGTAGCGCGCAAGATCGGGTGCCAGGACCCGGCCTGCCTGGCGGCGGTCCCGAAATGTTCGCGGGGTGTTGCTCATTGCTCACTCATCGTTTGATGATCACAGTCTGACTCCTACGCTGGATACCCGCGGCGCATCCGGGGCAATCCCCGGCCAGGTCGGTGACGAATGAATGCAAACGGCTGATGCGAATAAAACGACGGAGAGCAGGTCTGCATGGGCATCGACTTCGAAAGCGTGATCGATCATCGGCGAGACGAAGTGTGGGGATGGCACGCACGCCCCGGTGCGATGCGGCGGCTGGTGCCGCCGTGGCAGCCGATGACCGTCATACAGGAGGCTGATTCGTTGGTCGACGGGGTCGCGGTGCTCGGCCTACCTGCCGGGTTGCGATGGGTGGCCCGCCACGACCCGTCGGCCTACCTTCCGGGCAGCCGGTTCGCCGACGACCTGGCGTCGGATGGTCTGGCATCGTGGCCCGCCCGGGTCATCGGCGGCTGGCGGCACACGCACACGTTCAGCGACGACGGCGACCACACCCGGATTCGCGACCAGATCGAAACCGCGGTTCCCGGCGCCGGACTGCGGCCGACCTTCGTTTATCGGCGGCGGCAGATCGTGGATGACCTCGCCGCGCACCGTGACGCCACCGAGGCTGGCGCCACACCGATGGTCATCGCCCTCACCGGAGCGTCGGGCCTCGTCGGCTCTGCTCTCAGCGCGTTTCTGACTACGGGCGGGCACCGGGTGATCAGGCTGGTGCGTACGTCGGCCGGCGGGGACGACGAGCGGCTGTGGAATCCGCAAGCTCCCGCTGCTGGACTGCTCGACGGCGTCGATGCCGTTGTGCACCTGGCGGGTGCATCGATCGCGGGTCGCTTCACCGACGGGCACCGAGCCGCGATCCGGGACAGCCGTATCGCGCCGACCCGCCTGCTGGCGGCTGCGGCCGCGGCCGCAGAAGATGGGCCGCGTACGTTCATCAGTGCCTCGGCCGTTGGTTTCTACGGCTTCGACCGCGGTGACACGAAGTTGACCGAGGACAGCAGCCGAGGCGACGGATTCCTCGCCGATGTGGTCGGGGACTGGGAGGCAGCGACGGCGCCCGCCACCGATGCCGGGCTGAGGGTGGCGACCGTGCGAACCGGGATCGTGCAGGCGGCCGCGGGTGGGACGTTGCGCCTGCTGCGTCCGCTATTCTCAGCCGGGCTCGGTGGCCGGGTGGCCAGCGGCAAGCAGTGGCTGTCGTGGATCGGTCTGGACGACCTGCTGGACATCTACTACCGGGCGCTATACGACGATCGGCTCAGCGGACCGGTCAACGCGGTCGGGCCTGAGCCGGTACGCAATTCGGAGTACACCAGTGAGCTTGCCCGGGTGCTGCACCGGCCCGCCGTGCTTCCGGTCCCGTCGCTGGGGCCGCGGCTGGTCTTGGGGAATCAGGGTGCCCGCGAACTTGCCGAGGCAAGCCAACGGGTCGTGCCGTCGAAGCTGTTGGCGGTTGGCCACCGATTCCGCCAGCCGGACCTCGGCGACGCATTGGCGCATCAGTTGGGGCGGGGCTGAGCGGCCCACGTAGGTCAGTCCGCTACTGAGGCCAGCCCGCCACTGAGGTCAGCCCGCCACATAGGTGAGAAAGCCACCTACCAACCGCCCGATCCGGGATGCGGTATCGACCGCTAGGTCATTTGTGCGGGTGAGCAATTCATCGTGTGTGAAGCCGGCGGCGGCAACGTCGCCGTCATGGTCGGCGGCCAGCCAGTTCTTCAATAGGTTCGCGTCGACCTCTGGGTGAAACTGCAGCGCCAGCGCCCGGCCGAGTACGAAAGCCTGTGATGCGCCGACGGTCCGGGCAACTTCGGTTGCTCCGGGCGGCAGGGTCCACCTGTCGAAGTGCCATTGAAACCATGGGCCGCCCGGGACGATATCGGGCCGATCGGTGGCCACGTCATACCAGCCGACCTCCGGGTGCGGCGAGCGCGACACCGTGCCGCCGAAAGTCTGAGCGAGCAGCTGGCCACCGAAGCACACTCCCAGCAGCGCCGTCCCGACCCTGGCTGCGTCACGCATCAGTTGCATCTCGTCGCCGACCCAGGTGCTGAGGAGTGCCTCGTCGTAGACCGGCGACGTTGCGCCCAGCGGAACGATCACGTCATATCCCGCCGGATCGGGAAACCTCACGTGGCCCGCTGGGTTGTCGGCGCTCGCGGCGGGCACCACGTCGAACGTTTCGACGTTGAATCCGTGATCGCTGAATGCCTCACCGAGCAACGCTTCGGTGGCGATGTGCTCGTTGCGCAGAAACAGAACCTTGGGAGCCACAGCCGCCATTATTTCAGCCGTCGCCAGTCGGCGGCATCGGCGGCGCATCGTCGGGGGCCATCTCGGCGCCGATCTTGCGGAACAGCATCTCGGCCTCGTTGGCATTGTCGCCCTGCTCGTCGAATGCCTCCGGGGCGAAGGTGGTGACGACGGCGATGGCGATCTTCTGGGCAGGCAAGTAGGCCTCGACGGCCGCATACCCGGCGAACATCGGGTTCTGCAACAGCCAATTGCCGGAGATGACCACCCCGAGGCCATAGGTGTAGCCCTCGGTCATCTCCATGCAGGTGCTGCAGCCGGGCTGGGCGTGTGTTTTACCCCGCAGCTCGGTCGACACCATCTGTTCGTAGGACTCGCGGCGTAGTAGCTTCCCGGAACCGATTCCCACTGCGGTCGCCTCGAGGTCGTAGATATTGGTGGTCTGGATGGCGCCGCGGGTGATCGTCCAAGACGGATTCCAGAACGTCGATTCCTCGTAGAACGGCGTTTTTGTAGGGATGTCTAGCGACCGGCGGCGTTCTGAGGTGAAAGCGTGCAGCGCCGGCGAGGGGATTTCGGCAGTCTGTGACGCCACGGTGTTCGTCAAACCCAACGGGACAAGAACCCTTTCGGACAACAGATCCGACATCTTCTGACCGGTGGCCTTTTCGAGGGCCAAGCCCAGCAAGATGTAGTTGGTGTGTGAGTAGTTCCAGTTCGTTCCGGGTTCGTAGAGCAACGGCTCGGAGGTTGCGTACTGGAGGAGGTCGCCGGTGGTCCACGACCGGAACGGGTCGGCCAAGAGCGCGTTGTTCATCGCAGTGTTGCCGATGACGTAGTCGACGTATCCGGATGTCATCTGAGCGAGCTGCCGCAGCGTGACCCGGTCGGAGTGTGGGATCCCGGGTAGCCACGCCGAAAGATTGTCGTCGAGACGCACCTTGCCGTCCTCGGCCAGCCTGAGCAACAGTGTCGACACATAGGAGATGGCGACCGCACCATTGCGGAAGTGCATCGCCGGGGTGCGGGTACATCGGTCATCGCGTCCGCCTTCGCTGAGTCCGACGCCGCTGAATCCGCGCCTGGCGGGGGCGGAGAGGTGCTGACCGAGACCGGCGAACAGGCGGTCAACAGCATTAGCGTGCATGCCGTCGTAGCCAGGCGGCCAAAGGTGGACATGTCCGGATCTTGACAGACTGCGCGGACTCCGGCAGTGAGATTGTCGCTACGATGACAGTACGCATGAACCCGGTTGGCGCGTTTCCGTACACGATCGTCGTAGTCCTCACGGTCGCGGTGCATTTCGTCTTCATCTGCTATCTCGTCTTCGGCGGCTTCCTGGCCTGGTGGCGTCCCGCCAGCATCGGATTGCATATCGCAGTTGTGGTGTGGGGTGCGGCGAGCCTGTCCCTTGGTCTGCCGTGTCCGTTGACGGACCTCGAACGCTTCGGCCGTGCGGGCGCCGGGATGGGGGAGTTGGCGCCGGAGGGCTTCATCGAGCATTACCTCACCGGGGTGTGGTACCCGGCAGATTCCGCGACCGCGTTGCAGGCGCTGATCTTTGTCGCTGTTCTGGGTTCCTGGGTGGGCCTCAGTATCCGGAGGCGAACGCGATGGTTTGTGTCGCCGCTTCGCTGACGCGGTGATCGGCTTCCCGATTGCCCCTTCCAGCTCACGATATTGCATTGTCTGTCTACCTAATTCCAGATTGGCTCCATTAATTCGCTGTAATCGAAGTTGACGTCAGCAATTAATTTGTTCAGAGCTTCGACATTTGAAAACTCGCGGGTAGCCGTAAGACTGTCGGCCACGATCGCCGCCGCTGTGCCTCGTGGGGGCTTAGCTGAACAGCCGACATAAAAATCGCCGAGAGGTCCATCTACTGGACAAAACGGTGTGAAACCCCGAGGCCGAATAGTTTGCTTGTGATGTCTGCCTGGAGCTGTTGCGAAGCCTCGGCGACCCGAAATGCGGTCCACCCTTGACGCTTCGTGATGGCTGGTGTTCTATAAGTATTTCGTGCTCGTAAATATCGTTTCGTGATCGGAACGAGATGGGACGAGTCGATGCAAAGAAGATGTCAAAGAAGTAGACAGGAGTGCATTGCTAATGGGCTATGGACGATTTGTGGGTCGTGTTGGTGCGTTAGCTTTGGCGCTGGGGATCGGGTTGGTCGCCCCCGCAGTTGCAGCCGCCGATCCGGCTGATGACACCACTGCGGGTGGGGCGAACGCAGATACCGCAAGTGATCGCAGCGAGACCAAGGACGCGGATCCCACTGCCACGTTGTCCTCCGATGGTCCGTCGCACGACACAGACGACCCGGCGGAGGACGCCGCCTCAGTTGATGAGGCCGAGTTGGATGAGGCCGAGTTGGATGAGGCCGCCCCAGTTGATGAGGCCGAGTTGGATGAGGCCGAGTTGGACGAGGCCGAGTTGGACGAGGCCGAGTTGGATGAGGCCGAGTTGGACGAGGCCGAGTTGGACGAGGCTGGACTGTCAGAAGAATCCGGGTCTTGGGATCCAGCGCTGTCGGCGGCGGACGCGTCTTCGGATCTAGGAGACCCGGAGCAAAGCGATGACCTGGCGGCAGCGGCTGAGCTGCACGCGGACGTCGATGAAGAATCGCCGAATGCCGAGGGTGGCGGAGTGGCATCGCGCTACGGCGATGGCCGGATAGTTGCGACCGTTGACCCGCTGGCTGCTGGAGAAACGGCCGGCGCCGATAAGGCGCCCATCGCTGACGAGGTGGATATTGCGGCAGCCAGTCAGCGGAGCCCGTTGCCAGTCGAGCTACCAGACGCCGAAACCGCCTCGGCGCAGTCCCACACTGCTGCGGCATCCTCTGCAGCCCTATCGTTTTCCGCGCCAGACCTCGAACCTGCGGCGGCGATCCCGAAGGCTGCCGTCGTCTCAACAGGGCTGGCAGGAATGGTGTCGAAGTTCCTGGCAGTGCTAGGGATCGGGCCGTCGGCGACCGGAGGCGGTGCGCCGTTGCCGACGTTCGACTTCGTGACTGTTGTTCTTGGTGCGATTAGTCGGGAGATCGACCGACTGTTCTCCAACAACGGTCCGACAGCCGCGCCATCACAGAGCGGTCAAACCGGCCCGGGAGTGGTCGCCGGTGCACTAAACGCGACCGACCCGGAGGGTGATCGGTTGGCCTACAAGGTGGTCCAAGCGCCCTCTCGCGGCAGCGTCGTAGTCGATGCCGCGGGCAACTTCACCTATACCGCCGGTCCGGACCTGACGGCGACCGGCGGCGCAGACGCCTTCACTGTTCAGGTGCGCGACGTCGGCTTCCACCTGATCTCGACGAGTCCCACCAAAACCGATGTTCCGGTGACGGTCACCATCGCCGCTGCGCCAGCGCCTTTGCGGGCGGTGTCGTCGGCGCCGACCACGGTGGTGAGTGAGAATCCGCAAACCTTGGCGAGCGCAAGCGCAGCTTTAGTTGCCCAGCAGGCTATTTCACCGGTGGCATCGCAAGCTATGTCAACAGAAGCCTCCGCGACAGACCAGGCCTCCGCGCCCATATCCCCCTCCATGGCCGTGGCAACGGCCATGACTGAAGATCACCAGCATCCGGTTTCCGAAGGTGACTTCATTGCCTTGGCGACGTTCGGCGATTTGCATGGCAGCGACCACACCGGCGAGGAAGGTCTTGCTGGAGGCCGGACGGCCATCACCACCGAGGCACTGCTCGCCTACAACAATCTGCGTCAGTTCGCCGGACTCGGGCCGTCGACCCTCGATGAGGTCGGCTCGTGGGCCTTCGCAAATGCGCTGACCAACAACGCGACGGCATGGGGCAATGATCAGCAGGGCGTCGGCCTGTACTACTCGATGCAGGGCGCCAAGGTCGGCTGGATCGCCGATGACAAGTACGACCCCCAGATCATCGCTGATATCCAACGAACAGCGAGGCTCGGATCCGACCAGGACGTCATGGCGATGGTGGCTCAGTATGGCCACAGCGGTTTTGCTGATTACCTGACTGACAACGGTTTTGACCAGACCTTCATCAACACCTTGAAGATGGAACCTCACAACGCCGGATGGATGCACAGCCGTGCGCACGGTCGGCTCTCAATCGAGAACGTGGCCACCTCCCACGACGTGAATCACCTCACGGTTCTTAGCCATGATCAGATGCAGCCGTTTATGAATGACACTTTCGATTGGCCACAGTGGCCGGCTCTGGAGGTGTCGAATGCTGGCGTGCTGGAGTATTTCCAGAGCATGGTGGTACTAGGCGATCCGCTGGGCAAGAACTTGAGTGATCTCAATGGGCCTCCTGTACAAACTGATCCAGATCTGGGTGAACAAATCGATCCAGATTTGGGTGGCGGTATCAATTCCGGCAACGTCGGGGATGAGTTGTGGGGTGAGGCGTTTTTCGCTGCCTATGTTGATATGGCGGGCTGGCCGGTTCCGGATTTGGTGAAGATTGCTCAGGATCGTGGGGTGTCGTTGTTGACCCTGGGGTTTGTGCAGGCGGCCCCGGACGGTAGCGGAGCGTGGGGTGGGTATCCGAGTCTGACTCCGGGGTCTTCGGATTCGCAGGCGCAGAGTATTGATGCCTCGATCGCGGCGTTCAAGGCTGCTGGCGGGGATGTGATGATCTCCCTCGGTGGTGCGAGCGGCACGACGTTGGCGCAATCCCATGTTGAGCGCGGCTTGGGTGCGCAGGACTTGGCCGATGCCTATGGCGCTGTCGCGGATAGGTATTCGTTGAATCGGATCGATTTTGATATCGAGGGTGCGGCGGTTGCTGAGCCGGCATCGATCGCTTTGCGCAGCGAGGCGATCGCGTTGTTGCAGCAGGTCCGCCCCGATTTGGAAGTC
>Ga0210003_1000519_pt1 | contig 34495 bp, 22 predicted proteins | sample LantaG_FD_182804 | JGI IMG/M metagenome (GOLD analysis project Ga0210003, IMG submission 182804) | Deep subsurface microbial communities from Baltic Sea to uncover new lineages of life (NeLLi) - Landsort_02402 metaG (SPAdes) (version 2) | ecosystem: Environmental > Aquatic > Marine > Oceanic >...
TATCTGGCGAGATTTTAAAAGAAAGTCTTCGGACATGGTAGCCAATCCTGATTTTGAATTTTAATGCTGTTCCGTTTTTTTAAGTCACATTGAGCGGAGTTGAAATGTGACTTTTCTATGTCATCCTTCGACTCCGCTCAGGATGACTTATAATTGTTCGTCGAAACTTTGTCCGTCACTTCATCAAGGATCTTCGACTCGTTAAGGATCTACGACGAGGTTTCGACCTACAACAATTCAAAACTAAAAAACCGTCAGGGTTGGAGCCCTGACGGCACAGCACTAAAACCCTACTCCTTCTTCGGGGTGTTGGCCTCGAGATAATTAGTGACGGTGGTAAGTATATCCACCGGCACCGGGAATATCAGCGTCGAGTTCTTCTCGGCGGAAACCTCTACCAGCGTCTGCAGAAACCTAAGTTGCATGGCGTTGGGGGCCATGGCGAGAACCTTAGCGGCGTCGGCCAGCTTCTGCGAGGCCTGGAATTCACCGTCGGCATGGATGACTTTCGAACGCCGCTCCCGCTCGGCCTCGGCCTGCCGGGCGATCGCGCGCTGCATTTGCTCGGGAAGGTCAACGTTCTTGACCTCGACAACCGTAACTTTGACACCCCAGGGTTCGGTTTGTTCGTCGATTATATGCTGAAGTTGGGCGTTGATTTTTTCCCGGTTGGCCAGCAGGTCATCTAGTTCCACCTGTCCCAGCACCGACCGAAGGGTGGTCTGGGCAATCTGCGAGGTAGCCTCGAAGAAATTCGCCACCGAAACAATCGCCTTGTTGGCGTCGAGAATCTGGAAATAAAGAACGGCGTTTACCTTAACCGACACGTTATCCTTGGTGATGACATCCTGCGGCGGGATATCATAGGTGATAATACGCAAATCCACCCGCACCATCTTATCGACCATGGGAATAAGGATAATCAGACCCGGCCCCTTGGCGCCAATCAGCCGCCCCAGCCGGAAAATAACACCGCGCTCGTACTCCTTCAAAATTTTTATCATATTGAAAAGGAGTATCAGCACGAAGAAAACAACAAAAGCGAAAACGTATGAAGTAATCATAATCCCATCCTGTCTTTTTATGGGTTAATTCTTTTAACTTTCAGTTTCAACTTATCCACGCCGACTATTTCGACATTGATGCCCACCTCCAGTTCTTCCTCGGTTTCGATTTTCCACAAAGCGCCATCGACATAGACAAACCCGCCGGCGCGGACCTCGGCGATTTTACCCACCATGCCTTCCTCGCCGGTGAACGGTTGCCGTTTGGCGGCCTTGACCACCAGGTAGATAACGACAATCGCCGTCAGGCTGACCAGGACAGCCATGGTGATAATAAGCGACAGGGAGATACGCATCCCCGGATCTACAGCATCGACTAACATAAGACCTCCCAGGACAAAGGAGATGACCCCGCCGACCGTCAGCAGACCGTGGCTGACTATTTTTATCTCGGCGATGAATAATATTAACGATAATATGATAAGCGCCATACCGGCGTAATTAATGGGTAGAGTTTGGAAGGCGTAAAAGGCCAGGATGAGCGAAATCGCCCCAATCACGCCCGGGAAAATGGCGCCGGGATTATAAAGCTCTACCATGATACCCAGCCCGCCGATTGAGAACAAAATAAAAGCGATATCGGGCGAGGTAACAACTTCCAGGAAACGGTGCTTGAACGAGGTCTTGACCTGCTCGGTTTGAGCGTTGGTCAGATTCATGATTTTCTTGCCGGAGGGGATATCGGTTTCCATGCCGTTGATCTGGGCCAGGAGGTCATCCATGTTGTCGGCGATAATTTCGATAACGCTTATTTCCAGGGCTTCGTTGTTGGTAATCGAGACCGACTGGCGGACGGCTTTCTCGGCCCATTCGGCGTTGCGGCCGCGTTTTTCGGCGGCGGCGCGGATTTGCGCCACGGCGTCGTTGGTAACCTTTTCATTCATGACCGAATCGACCTTTTCCCCGGCCCCGCCCACCGGGTGGGCCGCGCCGATATTGGTCGAGGGCGCCATGGCCGCGAAATGCGACGCGTAGGTTATGTAAACCCCCGCCGAACCGGCCCTCGCCCCCGCCGGGGCGATATACACGCACACCGGCACATCGCTGTTTAAAATCTTTTTGCAGATCGACCAGGTTGGCCGGGTAAAGCCGCCGGGGGTGTCGAGCATAATGACGATCAGCTCCGCCCCGTTTTCCTTGGCCAGCTCGATTATCTCGCCGATGCGGTCGTCGGTCACCGTCCCGATCGCGCCGTCGATAACCGTATAGTAAACCAGCGGTCGGATAAGCTCCGCTTTCTTCAAGATAGTGTCGCGGCTGATAATCGAATCATCGACTTTCAAACTGTCGTTGTTGATCGCGATGGCGGTTTGAAGCGCCAGCGAGATAATCGCCATCAACAGCAAAAAACCGAAAAATATTACTAATATCTTTTTTCGCATAAATTACACCCCTGTGAAATATTGTATATATCTAAATATTGCCAATAATCGTCGGGTCGTCAATTAAAAACAGTTGGCTTTTATCACTTCAATATTTTCATCGAAGGATGGCAATATTTTATTTGGCCGTCGAGAATGGTAGCCAGAACGCGGGTGTCATAGATTTTTGAAGCGGCTATCCCGGTAATATCCCGGTCCAGCACGACCAGGTCGGCCGGGTAACCGGGCAGCAGATATCCCCGGCAATGCGCCTGGCCGGCGGCAATGGCCGGCCCGACCGTGAAGCGGTACAAGACCTCGGCCGCGGTCAACCGCTGCTCCGGGTAGAAAACGTCGCGGCTTTTCGGCCCGGCGCGCCTGACGGCGGCGGCGATACCGGCAATCGGGTCGAGCGGCTCTATCGGAACGTCGGAGCCGAAAGAAACATCAATTTTCCGGTCAATCAGGGTTTTGAAAATATAGACGTTGGCGGCGCGCTTGCCCCAGTAACTTCGCGCCAGTTTTATGTCCGAGGGGCAGTGCGAGGGCTGCATCGAGGCGACCACGTTCAATTTCTTTACCCTCGCGACATCTTTGCGGCGAATCATCTGCAAATGCTCGATACGGTGACGGGCGCCGAAATCGAGCCGTGGGGCTTTTTCGTAAACATCGAGCACGTTGGCGATCGCTTTATCGCCGATGGCGTGGACGGCGCACGGCATGCCGATGCGGGCGGCCTCTTTGACCAGGCGGCTAATTTCTTTTTTGGTTGTGGTTTCGATGCCGTAGTTGTTTTTGGAGCCGATATACTTGTTAAAACAAAGAGCCGACTGGCTCCCCAGGGAACCGTCGGAAAAAATCTTGATTCCGGCCATGCGGAAAAAGTCGGTGCCGGTACCGTAATACACTTTGTTTTTAATCAACTGCGGCAGATGTTTGGCCGGGGCGTAATAATTTACCCGCAATCCGAGCTTGTTCTTCTCAGCCAGTTCCGAATAAAAGGTGAACCCCTCGGGGCCGTCGAACGAATGAATCCCGGTCACGCCCTTTTTGTAAGCCAGTTCGAGCGCCGCCTGAAAACGGCGGTACATTTCTTTTTTAGAGGGGGGTGTTATGCGCGAGTAAACCGGATTGTAACCGGGATTTTCCCTGAGCACCCCGGTCGGTACGCCGTTTTCGAAACGGTCGATTTTCCCGCCCTCCGGGTCGGGCGTGTGCTCGTCAATTCCGGCCAGCTGTAAAGCGCGGCTGTTGACCCAGGCGGTGTGCTGATCCTTGGAGAAAATAAAAGCCGGCCGGCCGCCGGTGACTTTGTCGAGCATATAACGGTCGAACTCGGCGCGCTTTTTCAACCGGTCAGGGGAAAAACCATCGCCCACCACCCATTCCTTTTTACCCAGGCCCGAGGCGTGCTTTTTTATTCTGGCCAGGGCCTTATCGAGAGTATCCAGGCCGTCGAGGTCAACGTGCCCGAGCGCTTTGGCCCAGTAATAAAAATGCGTGTGGCCGTCCACCAGGCCGGGGATAACCGTCCGCCCTCGCAGGTTGATCTTTCGGTAGCTTTTGAAATCCGGGTCGTGTTCCAGGTGATTACCGACCGCCACGATACGGTTCTTGTAGAGGGCGATCGAATCGACGGTGATATTATCAGCCTGAGTGTAAACTCTCGCGTTATAAATTAAACTTTTCGCTCTCAAAGCGGTCTCCTTTGACTCTGACATCCTCTTCACGACGGGTCAGGCCAACGCGGTCGGTTTCCTCGAGAATGGGAATGGCGAACTTGCGCGTGAAACCGAACCTGCCCCTTAATTCCGATACCGATAATTGGCTGTCGGTATTCAATTTATTTTTAATAAAGACGTTAATTTCCCTCCAGATATCCATTAAAAAAAGAAAATCACCGCCACACTTGTAAACCTCACCGGTGTCGAGCATATACTTGATCGCCTGCTGGTAAATCTTTCCTTTTCCGGCCAGGTCGGCCAGGGACGGCGGGGCGTACGGCTCGGCTTTCAAAGCTTCGATGATTTTATCGTGAACTTCCTTGATCACGCCTTTCAGGCTCATTCCCCGCCCGGGCAAGTTGTACAGGTCGGCGGTTTTGACCAGTTGGTCGGTTTGCGCCAGGTAGTCAACGACCGCCCTGGCGGTGTCTTCCGGTAGCGCCCCCAGGCGGGCGGTCTGCTCGAACGTGAGGCCTTTCAGATGCGGGTGTTCGGTAAGATAGCTCTCGATATTTTTCTTGAGATGGGCAATCGTGCGGTTAAAATATTCCGGGTGATAGATAAAATTACCGAACCGGCCCAGCTTTTGTTCATCGACCAGGCGCTCGACCTCGGCAATAATTTCCTCGTGCGACAAATCCGCCTCCTCGAGCAGGTTGTCGGTTTCGGCCAGCAGGTGTTTTTTCATCTCCGACAGGATGAGCTTTTCCGGGTTGCCCTCGAGCCTGTCCTCAAGATAGGCGTAATCGGCCAGGCGTTTGCGCCGGGGGAAATATTTCAACTGGTCGAGCACTTTTCCCCCGCCCAAAGTGACCATGGGCGTAATCAAACGCATGATATAATTATCCCCGACCAGGGCATAAAGCGGCTCGCCCGGTTTGAAAAAAAGGAGACCTTTTTGCGATGGGGCTATCTCGTTTTTATCGTACAGGCGTATCTCCCCCTCGACCTCGCTGGTCCCCACCATCACCAGCACCCGGCGCCGGTCCTTGAGACTAATCTGTGATTCCTTGAGCAGCTCCACCGAGAGCGCGAACACCTGGTGCTCTTGCATGTACTTCATCTCCCGACGGTCGGTAACGACCCCGCCTCGCCGCAGTTGTTCCTTTTCGATACCGGTGAAAGAAACGGCGGTGCGCTGGGAGGGCGTGGCTTTTTCGACCTGCCGGTTCATCGAATGCAGGGTGCGGATTTTGCCGGACATCGCCCCCGGCCAGACCGTGACAGGCTGACCAACCGCGAGCACCCCGCCCCGCAGCGTGCCGGTGACCACCCCGCCGATACCCGGCTGGACGAAAGTACGGTCGATATAAAGGCGGGCTTTTTTGAGGTCGGCGCGGGAACGGATTTTGGTCGGCAACTGGTGTAAGTATTCCCGCAAGCCGTCAAAACCCTCTCCGGTCTGGGCCGAGACCTCGAAAATCGGGGCGTCTTCCAGAAACGAGCCGCTGACTTTTTCCCTGATTTCCTCCCGGAGAAGGACCAGCCAGTCTTTTTCCACCAGGTCGATTTTGTTGATGACAATGACGCCGCTCTTCAAATTGAGCAGGCGGACAATCTGGAAATGTTCCTGGCTCTGGGGCATCCAGCCATCGTCGGCCGCCACCACCAGCATGACGCTGTCGATACCGCCGGCGCCGGCAATCATGTTCTTGACGAAGCGTTCATGCCCCGGGACATCGACAAAAGCCAGGTCCTCCCCCGACGGCGTATTATAGAAGGCGAAGCCCAGGTCAATCGTCATGCCGCGAGCCTTTTCCTCGGGCAGACGGTCCGGGTCGGTCCCGGTCAACCGGCGCACGATGGCCGATTTACCGTGGTCAATATGTCCGGCGGTGCCAATGATGATCATCGCTAATTACGGTCGTTCACTTGATATTTTTTTTAACGGCGTCAACCAGGATTTCTATATCTTCGGTGTCGATAGCTTTCAAATCGACAATAAAACAATCGTTCTCGATACGCCCGATAATCGGCGGCTGGTGGTTGCGTAAATTTTTCATGAGCCGGTCGGCGTTGTATGTTTTGGCAAACACCAGCCCGACCGAGGGAATGGCCGATTCGGGCAGGGCGCCGCCCCCGACGAAAGCCCGGGTGGCTTCGATACCGACCCCCTCGGGCTTCCCCAGGCGGGTCAGGATGTTCTTGCCCCTTTTATAAAGTTCCGCCTCCGGCACGGATAACAGTGACCAGAGCTTGATTTCGTCCCGGTGCTCGGCGTTGAGGTAGACGGTCAGCATCTTCTCGATGATGGAGAAGACGATTTTATCGACCCGGACGGTGCGGAAGATGGGGTTCTTTTTAATTTTGCCGATTAGCTTTTCCTTGCCGACTATCAGACCGGCCTGAACCCCGCCGAGCATCTTGTCGCCGGAGAAACAGGTAATATCGACCCCGGCGCGGACCGACTGCTGCACGGTCGGTTCCTCGTAGCCGAGTATATCTTTGGTCGAGATAAACACGCCGCTGCCCAGGTCGTTGACGACCGGCAGGTTGTGTTTTTTACCGAGGGCGACCAGTTTTTTCAGGGGCACTTCCTCTGAAAAACCGGCCTGGATAAAATTACTCTTGTGTACTTTTAAAATCAGGGCGGTCCGGTCGTCAAGATTATTCTCGTAATCGGCCGGGGTGGTGATATTGGTGGTGCCAACCTCGCACAGTTTGGCGCCGGAACGCTTGAGGATGTCGGGGATACGAAAACCGCCGCCGATTTGCACCAGTTCGCCGCGTGAGATAACGACCTTCCGGCGGTTGGCGAGCGTGTTCAGGATGATAAACAGGGCCGCCGCGCAGTTGTTGACAACCGTGGCGCTTTCGGCGCCGGCCAGGCGGGCCAGGTATTTCTCGCAGGCCTCGCCTCTTTTCCCCCGCACGCCCCGCTCGAGATTGAATTCGATGTTGCCGTAACCGACCACCGTCTTTTTCACCGCCTCGAAAATCGACTCCGACAGGGGCGCCCGCCCCAGGTTGGTGTGCACGAGTATACCGGTGCCGTTTATGACCCGCGATATTTCTTGCCTTTTCATTTTCAAAAGAGCGCCGCGGATTTCTTCTGTGAGAACCCCGCTCTTGAGAGCCGTCCCGGATTTTTGCAGTTTCTTTTTGCCGGCGGCCACGATTTCCTTGACGATATCGGCCGCTACCGGACGCGGCACCAGGGCAATGAACTCGGCCAGGGTTTTATCCTGAAGAAGCTCTTCCACCGAAGGGAAATCGCGAAGCCGGGTTATTTCCTCTTTCATGGTATATTTATAATATTCCCCGTTAAATAAAATTACACGACCGCCGGCCGCGGTCACGCTGTTAATAATAACGAAAAATCAGCAATGTCAACGTAAAAGATATTAGAACCGGATTTCCGTCCAGATTTGCAGTTCTCGGACATGGCTCTTGCGGCCGTAGTAATTATCCTTGGAATCTTGCCAGCGGGCACTGATACCACCTTTAATCTGCTGGCTGAAGTTATACTGGATAACCGGCGAGATGGTCAGGTCCGATTTGTCAGTCGAGGTCGCCGTCCCGGTGCCCGGCTTGAAGGTCTCGCTCACATTGGAATTGAATTTGACATCGATGTCGATGGATACGTTTGATTTGAACTTCACTTTCCCCAGCAGCGGGATGGAGAAGCCGCTGGGCGCGCTGAAGGAATATCTCGAAGTGAAACCGATAGTTTTCTTGGTGGAACTGGTCTTGGATTCGAGCGACCCGGTGGTGGCGGTGTATTTTTCGGCGATGGATTTTGAGACGGCGTAGGAACTGGACAGGGACAACGCCCGGAAAAGCTTGAAATTGAGAGAGAACAGCGGATTATGGTTTATGGTCTCGGTGCGGTTGAGCAGGAAATCCTTGTCCAGGTTGCGGTCTTCCTTGATCTGGCGGCTGTAGCTGGTGCGGGGGGCGAAAATATCGATAAATTTGTTCAGTAGGGATTTAATCAGGGGAAAAGATTTGAACTTTTGTATCCTGATACTCAGGTCCGGCCAACTGGTGGAAATCTTTTCGTAACGGGTGCCCTGCTTGATGAGGTCGCGGCTAATATCCCGTTTGAACTTGACATCGGTGGTAATTCCGCCGAGCATCGTGAAACCGGAGGAAAAGTCAAAACCTTCCGATTCATTGGCGGTCTGCGGCCGCACTTCCTCGCCCAGCGGGACATCGGTCTGGTCATGGAAACCTAAACGATATGACAGGGAGGGTCTTACTTTTATGCCGGGCAGGGAATTTTTATACCCCCGGTTATATTTGTAATTTATCGGCTCGATCCAGCCGGTTAAAAACCGCAACAGCGCCAGCGGCGGGTCATAAAAAGGTTTCCCGTCATCTGCTTTGGCTGTAGCGCCGCCGCCCCGGACGTTTTGCCGGCCAACAGCGCGGCCGGGGACAGACCGCCCTTTATCGCCGCCCAGGAAAGATATATGGTTGAAATTACCCCGAACGTTCCAGGTACGGTTCAAATCGGAAGACCGGGTTTTGGTGGCCCGCTCGAGGTTGTCCAGGTACCGGGCCGAAAACGAAAACGAGGAGGTAAAGAATGAAAACAGGCGGGGATCATAATTGGCCGTAAACGACTGGTTGAAGTTGGTTTCCAGACCGAGCTTGAAATCCTTTATATTGAAAACGAGATTCACCAGATCCGGGTCGCTCAAATCGCGGCGGGTGGAATAGTTATAGGACAGTGCCAAATTGTCGAACATGTCGTATTTTAAATCCATACTCCCGGAAAAATCCCGGTTGAAAGAACTGATACGCTCGCCGCTGATATCATCGTTAACGGTCAGTTTGCGGTTGTAGGTCCCCGACCATCGCCAGGAACTGGGGTACAATGAAAGGCGTGACTCGCTGGTCTTCTTGAGCAATGGAATCGGTTTGGTCCAGAAGAAAATCGGCAGCGTGGGTATCTTCGACTTCAGACTCATGTCGTAATCGGCCTTGATATTGTAATTTTCCGCCATGAAAAAGGGTCGATTCACCGACGTACTCTTGGAACGGTTGTAAGAAAACGAAACCTTCTGCCGATTGAGCAGGATACTGAACAGGGGGTTCTTACTCTTCTTGTTGAAGCTCTCGCTGATTCTGAAAGTTCTGTTGTCGCCCGTTGATTTCTCCGATTCGCGCACTTCCTGGGCCAGGACAATATCGGAGTTGGTACGCAAAAGGGGTATCTGGGTCGACTTTAACTGACTGAACGATATCGGCAGGTGGCTTCCCCACGATTTGGGCAGGAATTTATCGAAGTTCAAAGTCAAACCGTATTGCATGTTGTTTTTGGTCGTACCGCTGCCGAGGTTGTTGTTGGAGCCGCCCCGGGTGGCCGCCGCGATTCCTCGGAAATACGGGTCCCTGGAATCATAGCTGAAATTATAATTTAACAGGTCGGCCATATTACCCGTTATCGTCAGCCTTCCGGCGGTGCCGACATCCTTGCGAACATCGGCCAGGCGTAACTCATCCATCCAGATAACCCCGGAATAAACGTTGTCCCGGTTCTCCTCGTCGATATTGAGCACCCCGGCGGCAAAATAAAGGATCTCGTCGATACGCGGATTGCCGCGAAAACGATATTCACCCACGGTGGTGTCGACATCGACGAATTGCGCCCCCTCCGGAAGGTTCCGCTGGATTTCATCCTTGAGGGCGGTCATCTTGTTAAAATCTATCGTGACGTAGTTGCGTTCGTCCCAGCCCTTGTACAGTTGGCGAACCTGGTATTCATAGTAATTATTCTCATCGCGACCCAGGCGGAAAAAGAACATGACGTTCTCAGGGTCTTCCTTCCCCCCGTTGATGTACATTTCCATTTTCCCGTAGCCGGAGTACTGTTCCACCGAGACCAGGTTTTTCACGGCCAGGCAGGTGTCGCCGTAATGCAGGTCCTCGAAAGAGAGCGACAATCCCCGTTGCGACTCGGTCACCTTGGTCTGCTTATCCTCGTACGCCTCGACCCCGGGGGGCGGGTCGAAAGTGCCGTCCTCGGTGCTGACCGAGGCTACCACGAATTTGGTTTCGGATTCGTTCAGGTAATAAGGGTCGGAATGAACCGTGTCTTTCCAGTTGGACTGCACAAAATACCAGTCGGCTATCTCGATGGTGTCAGCGGTGACGGTGGTATCGTCGGACTCCATCCAGACCCGGACGTGGGTGACGTTGGCCCATTTGGCGGTGTCGGCGGTCGGGTCCGACTCGACAATCCGGTCAATCGACAGCGGGTCTTTTATGGGAATACGGAAAGTCCGCCAGGGTTTGCCGGTTTTGTTACGGTCTATTTGTGACCCCGGTACCAGGAACTGGTCGTTGAGGTCGGACAGGTCAATCACGTAGGAAAAAAAGGCGTCATTGATTTCGAAAGAACTGTTGGTCAATACCTCTTCATCAGGCCGGTTGTTCAAGGCGATATCGGCCGAGTTGCCCTCGGTACCGTTGAGCCATTCGTAGTAAATCGAATCATTGGTGTAATCATCAGGATTCATCCCTTCCATTGCAGTACATTCTTCTTCTGTCACCGGACATTGCCCCTGGCCGAAGAAATAATAATTGTCGCCGGCCGGGTCGGGGTCGTCGGAATTGAATAATTCCCGTTCCTGGGCGTCGGACAAACCATCAAGCCCGACGTCTTCAAAATCATCGACCACACCGTTGCCATCGGTATCTTCGGTATTGAAGGTCTCGTCACCGTTGACATCCTCACTAATCTTGCCGAAATCAAAATGCAGCCGGCCGCGTCCGCCGCGGGCCCTGATTTCAAAAAGCCGGGCTCTTTCGGGGTCGATGCGGCCCACGAAGGAGCGCATGATGCCGCCCCAGGAAGCCACGGTGTCGCCCGACAGCTGGTGCACGTTCTGGGGCCGGAAAACCAGCCTGAGGGTGGTGATGGTTCCCTCACCCTGGGTCGCTTCCTTATCATAGACTTCTTCGACAAAAGGCTGCTGGCGGGGATTGTGCCAGAGTATCTTGCCCCGTTCATAAAGCAAATCGTCCACTGGCGACGAGGCCAGCGTCCAGACAAGGCGGTTGATACCCAGCGAAAGCTGTTCGTGGGCCGCTTCGAAATCATCGACATAAGCCACCCCATCGACATTGGGATTGGGATACGATTTGGCAATCTCCCCCTCTAAAGTCATCACGGACTGGGACTCGGTGGAAAACATCGGGAGGGCATCGGCCAGCTTGGTCAAGAAGTTGGGATAAATTTTGAACTTGGCGTCGAAATCCAGCACCATCATTTTGGCCGTTTCCTGGCCGACCCGGGGTTTGCGGTCCTGAGCCTTATCCGACTTGTACAGGACGGTCGAGCCGATCTGGATATCCTTGCTCCATTCGTATTCCGCCCGGGCGCCCAGGAGGGTTTTCTTCTGCACCGCGAAGAAAGGGGCGTACTCGAAATCAACCTTGACCTCGGCGTTGGGGTCCAGAGCTTCATCCTTTAAAAGCGTAATCTGCCCGAAATCATAAGAGACCGTGTAATCCCGGTCACGCTCCAGCAGGTTGCCGTTCAACGTAACCCGCTCGGAACCCTCGATTATGTTGGTTCGGTTGAGACGAATCTGGGAACTGCGGGTTTTGGTTGAAATCTGGATATAATATTGGCTGCTTTCCGTTTTTTCTTTGGATGAATAATAATTGTAAATGTTAGGGTTGGTTACCGCTAAAACAGGCGTGGATTTACCGTTCTTGTCGGTGAAGGTGGTATCGGTATTGAAGGGCGTGCGAGACGGGAGAATGAGCAAGCCCCAGTCCGAACGGTAGAAATCGATATTCTTGTCAAGATTGTTGTCGGGTACCGAATCTTCGTTACTGTTGACCTGGTCAAGGCCGGTTATAGCCAGGTAATAACCGGTGTTGACGCCGTTCTCTTCCTGGTAATCGAGGTTGGAGGTTTTACCTTCGGTACTGGCCAACCCCTTGACTATTTTAAGATCGAAATCCTCGAAGTCCATGCCTTTATCCATGCGGTAACAGTTGCGCCACATGAGAGCCCAGGTTTTATGGTCGGGATTGTTTTTGTTCGGGGAAGGACGGAGGGATTTCAATACTTTGATTTCTCCGGACAGGTTGCCGATGGTATCCACCCGGTCCGGCGTGCTTTCCGAGGCGCTGTTGAAGCGTTTGATCACCATGTACATGCCGAGGGCGTTACCCTCGTAGCGGGAGCCTTTGAAAACGACATAATGCTGGTCGCGCTTGCGGTCGTTATAAAAAGAATAGTCGATATCTTCCTGCAACTGTTCCATCCGCAGGGAATCGCCCTGGCTGACCAGGAGGGTATCATTGGCAGGGTCGATCAGGAGCTTGCAGTCAACCGCCTCGAGATTCTGCTTGTCGCTTTCGTATTCATAAATGTAAAGGGTGACAACCGAATCATAGCGGCCCAGTTCCGTGCGGTTGGGGTCAGCGTCGTTTTCAACCGGGTAACCCAGGTCAAAAATTCGGCCGGTCACGTATTGATGATCCCTGATATATTCGGCGTTTTCCTCGCCGGAGGCGGTTAGGGTCGATGATTCGGTGGAACCCTTCTCCTGCGAGGCGATACCGGTGAAAGTCAGACTGCCCAGCTGAGCCTCGGTCTTCAAACCGAACAGGCCCTGAATACGCGAGGTGTATCCGACAAATTTGGTGTTGGGCAGACTCAAAGTGGTGTTGCCGGCCTCGATGGATTTGAGGATGTCGTCCTCATCCCCCTTGTAACGAATCTGGATGCGGTTGGCCAGAGGGATGTCCGTCTGGCTGTCCTGGTAAACCTTGACGCTGATTTTGGTGCCGATCGTACCGGTGATCTCGAACTTGGACTGCTGCTCCATATTCAGCGCGGGAAACTTGCTCTGGCTGATCAGGTCGGACTTGCCGTCGGTCCACTGCGACCGGCCGGAAAAAGTTATCCGGCGGTAACCGGTAACCTTCAGATTACCCCCGCCCTCGCCGAAAATCTTGTCCAGTCGTTTGGGCAGGGCCACCCCGATCGAGAAACCCTCACGTTTTTTAGAGGACTTGGCTTCCTGGTAGGATCTGAAAACCACCTCGTCGAACTTCCGGCGGTAGTTTTTTATCATGCGATAATTCAAAAACTGGTCAGCATCAACCGATACCGGGATAAGATAATAGCCCTTTCTGTATTCGGTCTCGAAAGTAAAGGAATTATTCTCGAAATTCGAGCGGATGACTTTGGTGGTGTACTGGAGATCGGGACTGATAGGTGGGTGTGTTTTGGGATACATGGCCGCCGAAAAAGTATAATCAATATCGTCGTATGCGGAAACGACGAACGGTTGATCCGACAGTTCGGCCTGAAACCCCACCTCGCCCATTACCGGGAACGGGCAAGCGGTGCTCACCAGGAGCGCTATAAAACATGAAAAAAATAATCTTTTAAAAATCAAATTCACAACTTTACATCGTTGTTATAATAATCAAATCTTTAAAAACGTTTCGATAAGCGACCCTCCTTTCAAAAATCACCGATTTGAACAATTTCTTCGGTTAATTCAACGCCAAACTTATCGCGCACTTTCTCTTTCATAATATCGGCCAAACGGCGGATATCTTTCGAACTCGCATTGCCCTTATTGACGATAATATTGGCGTGTTTTTCGAATACCCTGGCGCCGCCGACTTCAAGCTCTTTCGCACCCGCCTTGTCGAGCAGGTGGCCGGCGGAAAGTTTGCCGTATTTTTCCTTCGGGTCGGGGATGTTTTTAAAAAAACAGCCCGCCGAATTACCCAGGTTACAGTATTTTTCTTCGCGTTGTGTCAAAATATCGCTAATCTTTTGTTCTATAGCCTTTTTTTGTCCTTTTGCCAACTTAAAAACAGTGCTGACAATAACTTCACGGGTCTTTTTAAAGTACGAGTCGCGATAGGCGAACCGGCCGTACTCGGCGGATACAGTCTTGAGCCGCCCCTTGGCGTCGACCAGCGTAATCTCCGAAACCACCGTGCCTATTTCCCCGCCGTAGGCCCCGGCGTTACCGTAAACGGCGCCGCCCACCGTGCCCCAGATGCCGGCGGCGAACTCCAGGCCGGTCAGGCTGTTTTCGGTGGCGAAATCAATCAGCGCCTTCAATTCCTCGCCGGCGCCACACTCGATTTCCGTCTCCGCACGTAAACTCAGACCGGCAACTTCCACCCTGATTATCAAGCCGTCAAAACCGCTGTCCGAAATCAACAGGTTGGTGCCACCCCCAATCACAAAAAACGGGATTTTCAACCGCCGGGCGGCGGTAACGGCCTTTGAAATCTCCTCGGCCGAACCGGTGGCGATAAAATAATTGGCTTTACCGCCCGTTTTTAAACTTGATAACGGCGCCAGGTCACGGGCAAATTCCAGATTCGGTCCGAAAGCCGACAGGAGGGTTGCCATCGATAATTCCGGGTTGGTAAAAAGCTGTCCAGTCATCATTAATAAACCTACGTAAATATAGGATTATTGCATTTAAAATCAAGACAAATAAGCAATAAGGCACCCGCGGAACCGGGCACCCTCATTTCATTATACACCAGGTTTTCCAGAAATAAGCGAAAAAAAGAGACTTTCCGCCGTTATTTTTCACCCGCTTGACCGTTGCCATCATCTTTGTTTTCAGGCGGCTTTTCAGGCGGTTTTCCCTCGGTATCAGCCTTTTTTTCGGCCTCTTCGGTTTTCTCCGGCTCGGCGTCCCCTTTTTTAACCTCTTCGACATAATTCAGCCGAAGTTCATACAGAGTATGCTCAATGAGCATCTTTTCCTCGGGGGTAAGGTTCCCCTCGGTCTTTCTCTGAAGCATATCCAGCATATCAATCGAAGCTTTGGCGAGGTTCAAATCCCGCTCGACCTTGCCGGTCAAGAGCGAGGCTATCTTGCCCATCTGCTGCATGGCTCCCGCTTGAAGCGAGAAAACCAGTTGAAAGAAATGCATATCGTAGTTTTCATTTTGTTCGTTCATGGTTTCACCTGCCTCTTTCTTTCAGTATCCGTAACTTGTTACCCGCCACCGAGATTAATGTCCATCCGGGCGGCCCGGGTATTGAGATATTTATATAAATTCAGGTAATTTTTGTCAAGCGTATTGTAATCGGCAAAAAGCCGTTCCAGAAGCACCCGCACTCCCTCGAGCAGGTCGCGGTCGCGCCAGAGGTCGGCGGTCCGAAGTTCCGGCAGGCCGGACTGGCGCACCCCGAAAATCTCCCCCGGCCCGCGCAACATCAGGTCGGCCTCGGCGATTTTGAAACCGTCGCTTTCGGCCGCGAAATATTCCAGCCGTTTCTGCCCTATCTCGGATATGGGCTTGTGGGCGATGGCCACTACGGTGGCCTGTTCGGACCCCCGCCCGACCCGGCCGCGCAACTGGTGAAGCTGCGCCAGGCCGAACCGCTCGGCGTTCTCCACTACCATGACGGTGGCGTTGGGATTATCGATCCCGACCTCGATAACCGTGGTCGAAAGCAGAATATCGATTTCCTTATCACGGAACCGTTTCAATATCTCGTCGCGGTCTTTGGCTTTGACCCGGCCGTGCACCATCGCTACCCGGTAATCCTTGAAGACGGTACGAGACAATTCCGCATAAGCGTCCTCGACATTGCTCAAATCCATCAGATCCGATTTCTCTATCAACGGATAAATAATATACACCTGCCCCCCTTTTTTGATTTCGTCGGTCACAAAACCGTAAACGTTGGGCAGGGCGTCCGACGGGCGCCAGACGGTGCGCACCGGTTTTCTTCCCGGGGGCAGGGTGTCAATCGTGGAAATATCCAAATCGCCGTACAAAGTCAAAGTCAGCGTGCGCGGGATGGGCGTGGCGGTCATCACCAGCAAATCGGGATTGTCCCCCTTGGCGTAAAGTTTCCCCCGCTGCTCTACCCCGAAGCGGTGCTGTTCGTCGATAATAACCAGCCCCAGCCGGTTGAACGTGACGTAATCATATATCAAGGCGTGGGTGCCGAAAAGAATATCCAACTCCCCCTCGGCGCACAGCGCGGCGGTCTTTTTTTTCTGCGGGGCTTTCAAACTCGAGGTTAACAAATCCGCCCTGACGCCGACCCTCTCCAGCGGTTCCCGCCAGTTGCGGAAATGTTGTTCGGCCAGGATTTCGGTCGGCGCCATGAAACTGCATTGCAGGCCGTTCTCGGCGGCGTACAAGGCCGCCAGTACCGCCACCACCGTCTTGCCGCAGCCGACATCGCCGTGAAGAAGCCGCGCCATCGGGCGTTTTTTCTGCAAATCGCTAAAAATCTCTCGCACAACTTTTTTCTGGGCGGCGGTCAGCTCGAACGGGAGTTGATTTTTCAATTTCGTCAATTTTTCGCCCGGTTTCACGTAACTGTGATTTTTGACGATGGCCGCTTTCTGGCCCTTGTTGCGATAGACGAAAAACTGAAGGTTCAAAAGCTCGTTAAACGACAGCCGCCGCCGACAGGTCTCTATCTGGTCGCGGCTTTCGGGGTAATGAATCCCGGCGACGGCTTCGTGAAGCGACGGCAGCGCGAACTTTTTGTATTCGGCCGTCGGAACCGGGTCGGGGATTTTTTCGGTCAGGTGCTCGAAAATGAAAGTCGTCAGTTTGCGCAGGCCCTTGCTGCCCAACCCGGCCTTGGACAGTTCCGCTGTCTGGGGATAGACCGGGATAATCCGCCCGGCGTGCACCATCCGGTCGCTGTCCTCGTCGAGCCGTTCCAGGTCGGGGTGAATCATCTGCGTCCCCATGAAATATCCGACAATGCCGGTGGCGGCGAATTTCTGACCCTTTTTGAACAGCCGTTCCCAGTAGCGAACCCCCTGGAACCATAAAAGTGAAATCGCCCCGGTGTCGTCCTGCAGAATCACCTCGTAGCGACGGTGTTTGCCGTGAAGGATACCGTGAGCCTTAACCTCGCCGATAATGGTGGCGTATTCATCGACTTTTAATTGCGCAATAGGCACGACATTGGTGCGGTCGAGATAGATGCGGGGGTAATAAGCGAGCAAATCCCGGACGGTGTGCATACCGTGACGGTCCAGGACCTCGGCCTTGCGGGGGCCGACGCCTTTGAGATATTGCAGGGGCGAATTGAGCTTGATATCCGGCATGGCTTAAGAAAGTAAAAGCAGGACTGCCAAGTCAATAACTTTTCCGGGGAAAATTGAGATCAGTGTTCCGTCGGGTCTTGGTCTTCGCCGAAGGCGGAGAGTATGACCTGACGGTTTTAAATTGTCGAAAGTCTGCGACATTTCGACCTACTTCATTTTGAGAGGAGTGTCGAAACTGCAAGGGTTTCGACCTACCTTAATCTCGTTCCAAAGCTCCGCGTTGGAACGCTTCTGTGACGCTCCGCGTCGCTATAACGGGCGCGGAGCGCCCTTAGTGCGTTCCAACGGAGACCGTGGGAACGAGGGAAAGATAGCCACGTCGCCCGCCTCGGCGGGCTCCTCACTATGACATTTCACCTCCTTTGCGTTCCGTCGGGTCTTGGTTCCCCGCCAGGGCGGGGAAGTGTGACCCGACGGTTTGAATCGCGACTAAAAAAGGGGGTTTACAAATAAAGGCCGATGTTTTATAATCCTAACGGAAGCGGATGTCGTCTGGTGGCGGTCCCGGCCTTCAAAGCCGTGCGGGGGGCAGTCAACCTGTCCCCGGTGGGTTCGATTCCCACCCCTTCCGCTTTTTAATTAATATTATGATAAATATTGAAGTCTTCTTAAATCTATTTAAGAATGAAGCTAGACCTAACAACAGTACAACGTCATTGCGAGGAGCGAAGCGACGCGGCAATCTCCTAGTCGGGTTTTTCATTCACTTGAAGCGGATTCAGAACCCGACCTACTAAAACTAGCGACAGCGTCACCGATTCATGATGTTATAATACCGCAGGTTCCCGATCGGTGATTTTATCTCTGAAGTCAGGTTTTCTTCTTTCAAGAAGTTATTGCAGAAAATATCTTCGATTTCCCGGTTGCAATCATGGACAAATACATCGCCCGCGTTCTTGACCAGTTTTGAGGCCGTGTAGATACTCTTCATCCGGCCCGGAGTGTTGTCATCATAGCCCGCCGGGGCATCGACCAAGACGATGTCCCAATCCTGTTCCTTGATAGCCTCCGGCAGGGACACCTCCAGAAGGGACGGCGATTCAAGCAGTCTCTTCCAGTCTTTTCTTAAGGTATCGTAAACCACCAGGTAGGCCGTAATCTCCGGGGTCCTTTTGGTGATTTTATGGAACCAGACCGGGTTGTCCTCGAGAAAAACGGTCTCGCCGCCCTGGTTGAGCAGCGACCAGAAAACGGAATCGTTCCCCAAACCGAAAACCAGGAACTTGCAGGGCGCTTTTTTCTGTATGGCTTTCATGATAAGCTGCAGTTGTCGGGCGGTCATTTGTATGCCGTTCAACAACCGCACACCGGCAATAAGGGGAAGCGACGGCCGTTTTCTGGCCAGTTTGATACCGGGCACGACCAGAAGTTTTTCCAGGCTTGTTTTTAGCAGGTTCCTCATGTCTTTCCTTCTCCAAAACAGTCAGCCGGTACTATACTCAATTTGCGGCGAACAGTCAATCGTCAAAAAAAACTTAAAAAATCTCTCCCTTAGTCCTTGAGATAAATAACCAACGACCTAAGTTAGAAGAAATACGGGTATCGGCCTGAATTAACATAGACAAAAAAACCCCGGCTTGTAAAAACCGGGGTCTTCTCAAAAGGAACAAAGAAGTTAATCTAAAAACTTCCTCTGCCTGTATCCACTCATTAATATTATCGGATTAAATTGGTAATAATTTACAAGGATTTTTTTTACTTGGGAAAAGCCCGAGTTAACAGCTAAATCGAGCGGACGGGCATTTTCTGGGGGTCGTCAATCAGGATATTTTCTTTTACGGAATAACCTTCGGCGTATTTTACCCCCGCCAACAGGCCCAGGTAATGGTTGCGGGTGTGCATGGAATCATAGATGGTGGTCCCGGGATGGAAGATATTTTTCTGGCCGTTTTCCAGCATTTCCTGAAAAGTTTTGTCATCGTTGTCGCCGAACTGCGACTTATAAGCCGACACCGCCCTGACTTTCTCCTCGAACTCCTCGGAAATATCCACCAGGAAAGAATATTCATTGTTGCGGTAATACGAGGCGTAGATGATTTTGCGCGGTCGGTACGGCTCGCCGTCGAGCTCGATTTTCTTCAGCCCCGCCAGAAAACAAGCGTCGAACCCAAGCCGGTGACAGGCCAAATGGTCGGGGTGGCGCTGTTGCCAGTGGGGCAACACGACCATCTCCGGCTGCGTCTCGCGAATCACCCGGGCGATTTTGAACTTGTTCTCACGGTTATACTCCACCGCCGAATCCTGAAGGCCAAGGTTACGTCGGAACGCCAGGCTCATAATTTTCGCGGCCACGGCGGCTTCCTTTTCCCGCTCGGCGTCGCTGCCGTAGGTCCCCATCTCCCCCCGGGTCAAATCGAGGGCGCCGGTTTGACGACCCCGTCCGGCCATTTTTATAAGCAGACCGCCCGAGGTGATTTCGATATCGTCGGGGTGGGCGGCAATTGCCAGGATATCAAGTTTCGTCTCAGCCATTTAAAACTTCCCCGTAAAACTGTTCGTACTCCGAAACAATCTTGTCGGCCTTGAATTTTTTCAAAGCGTTGGCCGCCGCGGCTTTTTTGAATTCCTGCAAACGCTGCGGGTTTTTCAAAAGGGCGATACCGGCGTGCGCCATTGAAGTCGTGTCCCCCACCGGGAACAGGTAGCCGTCCTGGTAATCCTCGACCACTTCCATCAATCCGGTGCCCGAGGACCCGATCACCGGCACGCCGCAGGCCAGGGCCTCCAGCGCGGCCAGGCCGAACGATTCCTCGGCGCTGGGCATCAAGAACAAATCCGAGCAGGGCAGTACTGCCTCCACCCGGCTCTGGCTGCCGAGGAAAATAACTCTGTCGTTGAGATTTTTCTTGGTTATCTGGCGGCGGGCCATGACCGTCTCGGGTCCCTCACCGATGAGCAACAGCTTCGACGGAACTTCCTGCGCTATTTTATCGAAAATATCGATTACGTCGGGAATGCGCTTGACCGGCCGGAAATTGGAAACGTGGGTGATTAGAAATTCATTGTCGTTGACGAATTCTTTTTTGGTGCACTGGCTGCCGCCCGGGTTGAAACGTTTTTCGTTGAAAAAATTGTGCACCACCCGGATTTCCTTCTCGATTTTGAACACCTCACGGGTTTCATCGGCCAGGTAATTCGACACGGCGGTGATGCCGTCGGAGGCGTTGATGGAAAAGCGGGTGATATCGTAATAGGAGGGGTCGGAGCCGACCAGGGTGATATCCGTACCGTGCAGGGTGGTGATGATTTTGGGTAGCTTTTCTTCATTGCCGGCGGCCAGCATCTGTTTGGCCAGGTAGGCGCAGGCGGCGTGCGGAATGGCGTAATGCATATGCAGAATATCCAGGTCGAAATTGCGCGTCACCTCGGCCATTTTCGAGGCCAGCGTCAAAGTGTACGGCGGAAACTTGAACAGCGGATACGAGGTCGTGTCCACCTCATGATACATAAGGTTGGTCTGGAACCGGTCCAGACGATAGGGCGTGGCGTACGAGACAAAATGCACCTTATGCCCGCGGACCGCCAGTTCATGGCCGAGCTCGGTGGCCACGATACCCGAGCCGCCCGCCACCGGATAACAGGTAATGCCGATATTCATATCTTTTAGACAAACTCCGAAAGTTTTATAATTTGATGAGCTTTTTGCTCACTGTCAATCTTTTCATAAAGGAAAGGAATAATCCCGAAACCGTACCGGGCGATAAAATAGGTGATATTAATCGACCTCTCCTGCAAACCCCGGTTGGGACAGACGGCGTTCTGCAGCCTGTATATTTTATCGCGCGTTTCCTGGGATTTTTTCTTGTGCGACGCGAACACCTTGCCCTCGAAGGCTTTCAAGTTATAATCAATCTTGCCGTAAACCTGTTCGGCGAACTTTTTCAGCGAGGGGTCAAACTCGAGCGAGGTGCTCCTGAAATTATCAAAAGCGTCCTTAACGCTTTCGTGCAGGGTAGCGTAATTTTTCTCCAGTTCTTCGGGGAAAGACCGCGCCAGAACCCGGTTGACCGCTTGTTCGATATCACCGGTCAGGTCGTCGAAGGATATCTCGTATTCTTCCATCTGCTTCTCGAACCGTTTTTCCAGCACCGTCAGGGTGGGACGGGCCTGGTGGCAGGGCGCGGGCAGGTCGAACAGTTCAAAAATCGGGTTTATTTGTGCCAGGTAGGCAATCTCCGAGGGGCCGCCCTTCTGTGCCAGGGTCGGAAAGAGATAAGACTGTAAAACCGGGCGGGTCATAACATCGGGAGATAACAACTCCGGCGTCTCATGCAGACATTTCAACAGTTCGTCGCGGGTCACGGTCTTTTCACCGCAGGTGAACCGGTCGCCGTCGCGCATGATCGGCTGACGGCCGTCGTGATTATAAAATATGTGCGTGGCGTTCTCTTTTTTCTCCACCTGGATATGGTACCCGGCTTTGAGAATGGCGTCGTTGGCGTTCTGAATTTTATCGTGGAGGTCATCCTGACGGTTCAGGATGGTCTCGAAAAACGGGACGGCATGGCGTTTTACTTCCGGGTCGCCGGGGCTGAACAGCACCAGCCCGAAATCCCTGAAGAGCCCGGCCATAAACTTGCCGAACGCGGTGACGAACGTATCTTGTGTAGTGTAAGAGCGCTCAATAAGGTCGAACAGTTCCGGGGTGAAATCGCTTTCCCCCAGGCATTCCCGGGTCATATCCAAAGCCCGGTTCAATTCATCGCGGTCGGAAAAATAAATTTCCGCGATGGGCAGTTCTTTTTCAGGCGGGGTGAGATAAGATATTTCGCACGGTTCGGAAGCCCGGTTTAAAAGGAACAGGTGGTTGACCTCGTTGAAATCATGGTCGTCACCGGCTACCCAGAAAATGGGGATTACCGGCCGTTTTAACCTTTGTTCGTAGAGCCGTGCGGATTTGACAATGCCCAGCATTTTGACAATCGAGAAAAGCGGCCCGCCCAGCAAACCGGCCTGCTGCCCGGCCAGGACGCACACCGCCCGGGGGTCCTTGAGGCGCTCAATGTTGGCCATCGTTTCTTGCGAGGCGCCGTAGAGCTCGTTCTGTTTACGAAGAATATCGGCAATTTTTTCACGGTCGAACGCCACCCGGTCGAGTTTTTCGGCCACCCGGTCGAGACAGTCGGCCAGGTAAAAATGTTTTGGCGGGTTTTTGCCCGCCAAAAAATCCAGAAAAATATCTTTGTAGCCCAGGTTCTTACTGGGGGTTATCAAATTTGGTATCAACAACCAGTTCCTTATCTGCCGAAAATCCCGGCTCTTTTTTCTTTCTTCTAAATAGACCAACGAAGTCGTCAATCAAGGTATAAACTACGGGAACGACCACCAAAGTCAAGAGCGTGGATGAAATCATTCCGCCGATAACGGCCCGAGCCATGGGGGCTCTAAGTTCGGCCCCGGGGCCAAGACCCAAAGCCAGCGGCAACATCCCGAAAATAGTCGCGAAAGTCGTCATCAGAATCGGGCGCAGTCGAATCGGACCGGCAATCAATATGGCTTCCTTCCTTGGAACACCTTTTTGGCGCTGTTGTTTCACGAAATCTATTAAAAGAATGGCGTTCTTGGTCACCAGCCCCATCAACAGCACAATTCCGATCATGGACATAAGCGACATCGAATCGTTGAAAATCAGCAGACCCAGAACAGCCCCGATAAGCGATAGCGGCAGGGAAAACATGATCGAGAAGGGGTCGAAGAACGATTCATACTGCGAGGCCAGCAGGAAATAGATGAAAATAACGGCCAGTATCAAAGCTTTGAAGATATTGGCGAAAGACTCTTCCATAATTTCCGAGGTTCCGACCGGTTCCACTTTATATCCGGGCGGCAGATTTATTTCCTCGGCCACCCCGGCCATAATCTGCCGGGTCGCCGTACCGGCAAAATAGCCGTTCAGCACGTTCATATTGACCCGCGCCTCACGCTGGCGGTCAAAACGCATATATTCGCCGATGGAGGTCTTCTTCTCAAGTTTCGCTACCCGTTTTAACGGCACCAGGAAGGGGTCAATCCCGGGGATCTCCTTGTCGCTCTCGATTAATACCCGTCCCAGGTCATCCATCGAAGAACGATATTTTTCATCGAGCTGGATACGGACATCGTAATCCTCGTCCTCGTCTTTAAACCGGGTGACGACGTCCCCCTCGACCAGGTAGCGGACGGTTTGGTGCACCACGGCCAGGTTCAAACCCAGGTCATCGGCCAGTTTGCGGTCGATCTCGACCTGGATTTCGGGCTTGCCTTCCTGCAGGGTGTTGTCCAGGTCCACCGCCCCGGGCACGTTCATGGCGATATTCTCAATCCGGTGCGTCAGGCGCGCCAGTTCCTCGGGGTCTTCCCCGCGAATGGAAACCTCGACCGGTTTACTTCCACCGGCGTGAGACTCGTTGATACCAACCGAGTATTTCACGCCCGGTATGCCGCTTATCAAAGTACGGATTGAATCCGCCAGCATCTTAGCGGACAAGACCCTTTCCTCGGCAGCCACCATTTGCACCAGGACCTTGCCGTTGGTTACCGGGTTATTCCCCGCCCCGATGGTGACATAGCGGTTGCTGACCTCCGGCAGTCCGACAACGATATCTTCAATTTTGGAAATGGCAGCAGAGGTTCCTTCCAGGTCGGTGCCGGGGGGCGTTTCGATACTGATGAACACTTTCCCCTGGTCAGTCTCCGAGAAAAATTCCGAACCCAGCAGCGAGGCCATATATAAGGCCAGGCCAAAAGTAACCACGGCAACCAGTACGACAACCCATCGGTGGTCGAGCGCCGCAGAAAGCAGCGCTTTATAACGAGGCTTGAAGGCATCAAAAAAGACGTTCCAAAGGTTAAGCGTTTTATAAATCGGGTGCCAGATTTTTCCCAGCAGGGTGGTCCCGCCTTTTTTCAGAAATTCGCCGTTCTTTTCCGCTTTTCCCGATTTCAACATTCGCGACGACAACATCGGGGTCAACGTGAATGCGACAAACAACGAGATTAACACGGCAAAAGCTATCGTCATCCCGAACTGGTAGAAGAAGCGACCGACGATACCTTCCATGAAAGCCACCGGCAGGAAAACGACCATGATCGAAAAAGTGGTGGCCATGACCGCCAGGCCGATTTCCCTGGTGCCCTCGAAGGCCGCCTTGAAGGGGGATTTACCTTCGCTCAAATGACGGTAAATATTTTCCACCACCACAATGGCATCGTCGATCAATATCCCCACTGCCAGTGACAGGCTCATCAGGGTCATGGTGTTGATCGTGAAATTTAGAAATTTCATGATCGTGAAAGTCGCCACCAGGGAAATGGGAATCGACAGGCCGGTGATAATCGTGGGCCGGTAATCGAGCAGGAAGAGGAATATGACCAGCACCGCCAGGAAAGTACCGAGGCGGATATTGAAGAGGATTTCATGCACCGAATCCTCAATCCAGACGGCGTTGTCGTTGACGGTCATAATGTTCATATCCGGCGGCAATTCTTCGTTTAACCGGGCGATAGCGACCCGAACCTCCCGGGCCAGGTCCACCACGTTGGCCCCGGACTGTTTGGTTATCTCCAGCCCGATAGCCGGCACGCTGTTATACCGGGAAAGCGAGCGCTGCTCGACGATGGTGTCGATGACCCGCCCGATATCGCTCAGGTATATCGGGGTACCGTTCTTGTTCTTGACGATAACCTCGTTAAAATCGGATACCCGGTCAACCCGGCCCTGCATCCGCACCAGGAATTCCTGTGAGCCTTCCTCAACCCGTCCCCCCGGAATTTCAAGGTTGGCCGCCATGACGCTGTTCTGCACGTTCTGGACGGTGATGCCGTAAGCTTCCATTTTCTCCGGGTCGAGGGCGATACGGATTTCTCTTTCCGAACCGCCGACCAGCGTTACCTGGCCGATACCGCTTACGGTTTCCAGCCGGGGTTTGATGCGGTCCTTGGTAATCTGGGTCAATTCCCGCGAGGGGCGTTTGCCGGCGATAACCAGTGACATAATCGCTTGCGCGGAAAGGTCGAACTGGCTGACAATCGGTTCCTCGATATCGTCGGGTAAATCACCCCTGACCGCGGCCACCTTTTCCCGGACTTCCTGCGCGGCGACATTCTCGTCTTTTTCCAGGTCGAACTCGCAGAAAGTAAACATATAGCCTTCCCGCGACTGGGAGGTTATATGCCGCACCCCCGAAAGCTGGTTGATGACCTCCTCAATCTTTTTGGTAACTTCCGTCTCCACCGTCTCGGCCGAGGCTCCGGGGTAAACCGTCTGAACCACGACAAACGGGAAATCCACTTCCGGCATCAAATCGATAGGCAAATCATAATACGAAAACAATCCCAGCACCAGCAGGGCGCCGATCATCATGGTGGCGAAAACCGGTCGTTTTATGGATATTTCAGATAATTTCATCGGTTATTCTTCCCATGTTGTTATTTTCACTTTATTGCCGTCTTCCAGGTAATCCTGGCCCATCGTCACCAGGGTATCGCTCTCCGCCAGCCCTTCGGTCACCACCACCCGACCGTCAATTTCCGGTCCCAGGCTGAGCACCCGCTGACTGACCCGGTTGTCGCTTATCACGAAAACCGTCGGCTTGTCATCGAGAATTAAAATTGCCCGGCGCGGAACGAGCAAAACTTCCTCCAGTTTATCAAGAACCAGGCTGACCCGGACGAACATACCCGGTTTGAACCGGCCCTCCGCGTTGTCGAACATGACTTCGACCTGGAAGGTTCGGGTCTGGGGGTCGGCCGAACTGGCGACCGAGACAACTTCCCCGGACGCTCGGTATTTGAACACCGTCGAGGTGACGGTAACTTCCATCCCCTTCTCGAATTCCTTGACCTCGTCGGAATTGACCCCGAACTTGACCCGCAGGCGACCGGTCGTGGCCACGGTAGCCAGCTTCTGGCCGATATTGACGAAGTTTCCCTCGGAGACATCGATAGCGGTGACTACTCCGGCAATCGGCGCCTGGATATCGACCAGCTTGCTGACGGCTTCGAAATTAGCCTTGTTAACTTCGTAATCGGTCCGGGCGGCGTCGAACTGGGTTTCCGAGATGGCGCCCTCTTTATATAGATAATCCATCTTGTTGAAATTTTTCTCGGAATTCAAAAACAAAGAGCGGGTTTCGTTGAACCGGGTGCTGGAACCGAACCGGTCCAGAGACACCAGCACCTGGTTGGCCGAGACCTGCTGATTTTCTTTGACATGAATTTTTTCCACCGATTCGGCCAGCTTGGCGTAAATATCAGCCTGCTTCTCCCCTTCCAGCGAACCGGTGAAGGTTTTAACGATATCCTGGGATGTTTTCTGAATCAACAAGGCTTTGACAGCCAGGATATTTTCCTGCGGTCCCTGTTGAGCTTCATCGTTTCCACCGCACGAGATTAATAAACCGGCCAAAGTTAAAATAACCAGGGCGGGACGTATAAAAGGCTTGTTCTTTTTCATGTTCTTATTCCATATAGTTTATGTCAAGGGTTGTAGCTTTTTTCAAACCTGCTTTGGCCTGGCGAAACATGAACAGGGCTTCCGCCAGGGCTTTCCGGGCGTCGGTCAGGGCGGTCTGGGCTGAAAGGACTTCCAGCAGGGTACCCACGCCCGAGTCGTATCTTAAATTGGCAATTCTTAGACCCTCTTCAGCTTGAGCGATTGTCACGCCCTGGATATCGAGGGATTTTTTCGCCTGGAGTATCGCGTCGTAAGCGGCCTCGACCTCGAGACGGATATCGTCGCGAACCTGCCGCTCGGCCAGTCTGGCCTGATTGAACTGAGCCTTGCTGGCACTGACCTCACCGAAGGTCAAACCGCCGTTGAATATGGGTACACTCATCGTAATCCCGGTCGTCCAGGAACGGCTGTTATTTTCTCGGAGAGTAAAATCATCGGAGACCCCCTGCCAGCCGTACTGCATGAAAGCATCGAAATTCGGGTAGAAACCACCCCTGGCCACTCGTATCGCCCTTTGGGACATACTGGTCAGATACTCCGCCTGGATCATCTCCGGCCGTTCTTTGATGGCCGTAGCGACCAGTTCCGTAAGCGGCGGCAGGCCGGTCAGCGAAGTATCGTCCTTTTCCTCGACAATAACTATCTTGTTGTTCAGGTCGTAACCCAGAAATGATTTCAGGCGTTTACGAGCCAGGTTGACATCGGACTCGGCCTTAATTAAAAGCGGTTTCAGGTTATCCCGCTCGACCTGGGCGCGCAGGTACTCATATCTCGAGTTCATGCCCTGGTTGTATTTTTTCTCGACCACTTCAAAATTATGAGCGTTGGCTTCGTAAGCTTTTTTATAGACATCCCAGCGGGCGTTTTCCAGGATGGTGGCGTAGAAAAGCATTTCAGCGTTGTAAACTACCGAGGCTTTTACCCCCTCCGCTCCATTGGCGGCGTATTGCTTGTATTCCCGGGCTATTTTATAAGCGGTGAACACTTTGCCGCCGTGCCAGAGGGGCTGCTGCACCGACAAACCATAGCTGAAATTGTTTTTAAAGCCGAATTTTAATTCCTCCATCTCATCGCCGATTTGAACGAACTGGGACGGGATCTTCAGATTGCGCGAATAATCCACACTCAAATTTATATGCGGCAACGCCCCCGCCCGAGCCTTGGTAACCTCTGACTGGGCCAGGGAAATATCCTCCCGGGACGAAAGATAACCGCGGTTGAATTCCAGGGCTCGTTGGCGGACTTCATTTACCGTCAACTTTATCTCGGCTCCGTTTGATTTCAAAGGACTCATCAGCAAAAGAGAGAAAAACAGGAGCCACAACAGTCTGTTAGCGCCCGATACTGTTTTAACAGTCTGGATTCTGCTCATTTTGTACCCTTTGCTTTCTTTGCTGTCAGAATATCGAAATTGAAACAAGTTTCTATAAATTTAATCTGCTGTTCCTCATCGACAAGTGAAGGGGCGAACATTCTCATCACCGACAAACCGTCGTGAAGGGCAAATATAAAAACGCCCAGTTGCTGCAGCATCTTTTTATTAATCGTGTAGGCCGGATCCACATTTTCGGAAAAAAGTTTCAACCCCTTCTCCATCTGCCGGCTGATATACTTTCTTATTCGGGCTATCCTGAAACTCTGGGAATAAATGTCCAGCATATCCTTAATGGCGGGTTCGTCCACTCCATGGTGATGATGCAGTATCAGCCTCAGGAAATCGATCGGGGTCATATTCTTTTTTACCCGGCCCACGAAGGTTTCACTCATTTTCTCGGACAGGTTTTTGACCAGCTCGTAGAGGATGTCTTCCTTGTTTTTAAAATGATGATACAGCGCCCCCTTGGTCAGACTGGCTTTGCGGGCGATCTCCTCGGTGGTGGTCACCCGGTACCCTTTTTTCAGAAAGAGCCTGAGGGCGGCGTTCAGAAGCTGCCGGCGTCTCTTTTCAGGCGGCATCTTGGGGCTTTGCTTGATTTTGGGCATTTTTTAAACCTTAATTAAATTTTAACACAACCTTAACAAACCTACCGGTCGGTATATATTAGATACCAAAGAGTAGGTAAATAAAATATATTATCGTTTTTTTGTCAAGACAATTAACGAGGTTTTTTAAAAAATGTTGCAGAAAAAATGGTCAAAACCACTTCTTTCGGCGGAAAAAGAAAAGCATCCCGAGCACCACCATAAATATGATCCCCAACGAGACAAAATAACCGTGCTCCAGATTGAGTTCGGGCATATTGGCGAAATTCATCCCCCAGAGACCGACCAGAAAAGTCGGCGGGATGAAAATGGCCGACAGAATGGTCAAAAACTTGATAATCTCGTTGGTTTTGGTGGATATCGACGAATAGTAAACTTCCAGGGAGGAGTTGAGAATTTCCCGGTGGGTGTCGGCCATGTCATTGATGCGCACCAGGTGGTCGTGAATGTCCGAGAAATAGACGCTCAGGTTTTCCGAGATGAGCGAGTGGCTCTTACGGGACAGGTGGCTGACCGCCTCTTTCTGCGGCATGACGATGCGCTTGAGTTGGACGATATCCCGACGCAGCGTAAAGATCGACATCAGCGTCTCCTCGCCGTGCTCCCCCAGCACATCCTCCTCCACCTGGTCCACCTCGTACTCCAGGATATCCAGGATGGTGTTGTAGTTATCCACGACGGTATCGACGATGGCGTGAAAGAGATAGTCCGCCCCGCGGGAAATCAGCCGTTCGTCGCGCTCCGCCCGGTTATAAAGGTAATCGAAAATGCGGTGCTCGTCGTAATGGACGGTCACCAGGGTGTTGCGGCTCAGAAAGAAATCCAGCTCGCTGATTTTAAGGTCCTCTTCCCGGCCGATGAAATCCACCAGTTGAAACACCATGAACAGGTATTTTTCATAGTCGTCGATTTTGGTGCGGGATTTTTCCGAGATAACATCCTCGACCGCCAGGGGGTGAAATTTGAAATCATGAGTCAAAATAAACGATTCCTGGTCGGTGGGTTTGCACATATCGACCCAGAGAATGGAATTCTCGACTTTCGCGAGCTTGTCGAAATCGGCGATGCCCTCGAGCACCTTGACGGCCTCGTCCGGAAGATAATAGAATGACTTGATCATACTTTTTCCTCCGCTTCCTCGATCAGGGAGCCGTCTTCGGAAATCTGGTCGAAAATGTCTTCCTCGCCGTGTTTGGCCTTAATCTCTTTCAGGAAGATTTTATCGTAATGGATAAAGGTCGCGCCCAGGGCGAAAATGGGCAGCAGATCCAGAAGGTGCAGGGCCAGCGAAAAGAGCACGGCGTCGGACCGCCCGATGGAAAAAGCCGACAGGGAAGCGCTCACAGCTACCTCGAACGTCCCGGCGTTGCCGGGCGTGATGGGCACCATCAGGACGACCGTATTGATAATCATCACCACCGCCGCCGCCGCCAGGGGCAGTTGGAAACCGAAGGACCGGATAAGAAAATAAATCACCAGCATATGGCACGCCCAGATTACCAGAGAAACAAACAACGAGCCGAAAATATGATGGCTGGAACGCAGGAGCTCTATCCCCTTGGTGAACGACCGGATAAACTTCTTGACGGTGATATAAATCCCCGGCCAGCGCTCCCGAAGATGGCGCCGCCCAAAATTCTCCAGCCGGTACTGGTTGTGCAAGGTCAAATAAAGGCCGGCAATGATGATGACGGTCGCCCCGGAGATTATATAACTTAGCGAACGGTATTCGGCGGGAAAAACGAAAGCCAGCGAGGTCAAAAGGATAAAAATAATCAGAGTGGAAGCGTCAAAAAGGATCTCCAGTAAAATGGTCGAAAAGATGACGGTTTTGCGCAGACCCTCTTTGCGGGAAAAGAGTATCATCCGGCCCACCTGGCCGGTTAACACGGGCATAATGATATTCAGTATCTGGCCGGCTGAATAGATGGATATCGCCCAGGGGTAGGTCACCTTTTTCTGCCGCGACATCAGCACCCGCCAGCGTATGCCTTTCAAAACCACGAAGACGAACGATGACACGATGGCCGGTATCAGGAAATACAAATTAACCCGGGTCAGCAGGACTCGTATCTCACTGATCTTGATATCCTTGACACAATAGGCCAAAAGAGCGATCGCTATCAAACCGCCCCAGAATTGTTTCTTTTTCCAAAATATTTTCATATAACCAAGTTGCCCAAATTTTTTCTAATTAAATAAGATAGATTATTATAATTTTAGTGTCAAATTAAATAAAAAGAGAGGGAAAAGGGCTAAGTCGTTATATCGCAGCGATTAGGTCTTTCTTTATCCAGCCGCGCCGTTTGTTTTCAAAAAGAACATTGTAATATTCACCCGATTCGGTCAGGATCTCAACCTCCAATCCCGGGGCGGCCTCGAGTTCGATATCGGACTGCTCGTACGGGCCGGAATAAACCGGACATTCCTCCGCTACGATAACCGCCCGCTGCGTCAGGTAATCATGGCGATATTTAAAGGACGTCATCCAGGATGACACGACCAGCAATGTCAGGATAATAATTGTCCCGACCCGCAATATCCCGGTTCTGAAACCGAAACCGTAACGAAGACTGAGCAGGATAAAAAACAGTATGAAAAGTAACGACGACAGCCAGGCCAGGGCATTTAAACGATAGGGGCCGACGACGGATTCAAAAAAAGTGCTGATAGGGTTCAACTTGACGCCTTCCATCTGGATACTGGTAAACTGGCGGGCGAATTCCAGGTTGGCGGCGATATCATTATCCGACGGATCCAGCCGCCGGGCTTTCAAATAATAAAGAATCGCCCGGCCAAGGTCACCGTCTTTGAAATAAGCGTTACCGAGATTAAAATAAAGCGGCGCCGACTCCACCCCTTCGTCAAGAATATTCTGGTACAAGCCGATAGCATCGGCGTACTCTTTATCCTGAAAGAGCTGGTTGGCCTTTTGAAAATCAGCTTCGGCGTCAGCCGCAAAAACGCCGCTTGAAAACATTAACATTAGCAGTGTCACCAGCGATATCAGCAGACGTTTAGACAAACCGTACCCCCTCCATTTTAACCATGATCTGGCGAGCCTCTTCCAGGGCTCGGTCGATATCGGCCTGCGTCAGGGAGGCGGGGGCGAAACGGGCGAAGTCGCATTGACGAAGCAGGTTGACCGTGTCCCGGATAAGGGCTTCGTCGGCCGCCTTATCTTTCAGCAGTTCGGTCACGCGGTCGCTGGTCAGCCCGTGCGGGGAGATATTCAATTTGTCCGCTATATACGCCTGCAGGGCCAGGCTGATTTCAGCATAGAAATCGCTTACTTTTTCAAGGCGGGCCAGCGAGCGGGCGCGGGCCAACCGTTTGTACGCCATCTTCGAGGCCTGCCGCGAACGAGCGTAACCGATATCGCCCGATAATTTTTCCCGGCGCAAACGCCAGACCACCAGTCCGGCAAAGACCACCACAAACAGACCGTTGACCGCCAGGTACAGCGGCGTCAAAATGACCAGCCGGCCTTTCGGCGTCAATGCACCGATATCCTTTTTAATAAAGCGAATATCCGCGGCGTCCTTCCCGATAATAACGCCCGACTGGCTGTACGGCACATCCGGCGACACGGCATAACCCTCGGCCTGCTTGACATTGACAGTGATCGGCTTGGTTTTCAACGTGCGATACCGACTGGATTTGGGGTCGAAGAAGTTGAACCCGAGCGACGGTATCTCGAGATGGCCCGGTTTGCGGGGGATAAAGACCTCCTCGTATATTTTGGTGCCGCCCATCTCTTCGCCGAGAATCGCTGTTTTTTCGTTACTTGACGCCTTATAAATCCTGAAATCCGGAAGCTCGGGAATAATCGGCTCGGCCACCGACTTGATATTGCCGGTGCCGTTTATTTTGATTGTGACGGTAACCGGCTGGTTGACCTCGACGCTGGTCTTGTCCGGGGTGGCGACAATTCCGAACTTGCCGATGGTGCCGGTGAAATCGGCCGGACGGCCCGCGGTCGGCAGCTGCTTGACATCAAGCGTCAACTGATTGGAACGGATAGTCACCTCTTCCCCACGGCCGAAGAAATCGTTCAGGTCCGTCCCGAAGGGATCGCGCCGGCTGCGGGATTTGGATGCCACGGCGGTGGTGATTATCGCCTGGCCGATTGTCAATTCGCCGGTCTGGGTCGGAAACAGGGCGTACTTGCGCTCAATTACTTTATATTGACGATTGTTGAGCTTTTGGAAATACGGGGTGCTGTTGCCCAGCACCTCGGTCCAGAAGCCGGTGGTGCTCGGTTCTTTCAATTCCGGCTGACCGTAATAGCGCACCGCGATATAAAATTTCAGAGTCAGCGTGACCTGCTCGCCGACATAGGGATTTTTCTTGTCCACCACCGCCTGCAGAAAATAATCACGGCTTTTGCCCTCGGTATCCACGGCGCTGTCCTCGAGCAGAGGCGAGGCCGCCACCCCCCGGTCCAGCACCGTCAACTCCACCGGATTACCCTTGTAGCGTTTATTCTTGTAAACGACGGCGATATTCTCAATCGGGTAAACTCCCGATTTCGACGGCAGGAGCATATATCTATAGCTTATCGAAGAACTGATCTGGCCGTTGACGATACTGATATTGCTGGACCGCCCCTGCGAGTAAATCTCGAACATGGGCAGGGTCGGCATCTGCGGCGCGGGCAGGTTCTGGTCGGTGCCGGAAAGCACGACTTCCAGAACAGCCTGTTCGTCGAGACCGATCGTATCCCGGTCCAGCGCGACCGATATGTCGATCTCGTCCTGCGCCCAAACGGGCGACATCAACAAGCTCAAAGTTATAAAGATGAAAAATACTTTTACTTTCATGTCCTACCAGTCCTTGCCGACATAATCCCCGCGCGCTTTCTGGCGTTTGATCTTTTCCTGGACATCCTGTTCATCGTCTTTCAGAGCGTTTAAAATTCGCTCGGCATCTTCTTTGGACATCTCCTTCTCATCCTGGGGCTGCGGCTGCTGTTCCTGCTGGTCCTGCTCCTGTTGCTCTTCATTTTGCTGCTGCTGCTGTTGCTCCTGGTCGTCCTTTTCCTGCTGGTCCTGTTCCTGTTCCTGTTGCTGCTGTTCCTGCTGTTGTTGCTGTTGCTGTTGCTGCTGGTCCTGCTGTTGAGGTTTGGTCTGTTCTTTTAACATCTTTCGGGCCAGTTCCAGGTTGAACTTGGCTTCCGTGTCGTCCGGGTTCAGATTAAGAGCGTTCTCATAGCTTTTAATAGCGTTCGGGTAATCGCCCGTCCGGTAATATGTGTTCCCCAGATTATAATGCGCTTTGGCCTCGAGGTCAATATCGGTAGTATTCAAAGCCCGGGTAAATTTTTCTACCGTTTCCTCGTACGAACCCTGCTGGTACAGCGCCCCGGCCATATTGTAATCCAGTTCGGCCGACTCGGGAATATCCGCCTCGGCGATATGGTACTGCTCCAGGGCGGTTTTGTAGTCCTTGTTGTTATAGGCCTCATTGCCCTTTTTGACGGCGTCGATATAATCGCCGGCGCTTACCGCCGCCGGCAGTGACAGCATAACGAAGATGATATTGACAAGCAACTTTTTATTCATGGTTTTGACTCCCGCGTGTCCTTTTTCTTTCGGGAATAAAAAACTCACCGACCACCAGGAGCAGCGCCAGGAGCAGCGGCCATTGGTAGCGGTCGTCGTACTTGGTAACCAGGGTGCCTTCGAGTTCCTTTTTCTCGATTTTGGCGATTTCGTCGAAAATCCGGTCCAGCTCCATTTCACCGGCGGTGGCGTGATAATATTTACCGCCGGTGGCAAGGGAGATTTTCTGGAGCGTGAACTCATCCAGCTTGGTTACGATAACCTCTCCCTTCTCGTCCTTTTTGAAGCCGAGTTGTTTGCCGTTGCGGTCGAGAATCGGAATCGGC
>Ga0210003_1000520_pt1 | contig 34492 bp, 26 predicted proteins | sample LantaG_FD_182804 | JGI IMG/M metagenome (GOLD analysis project Ga0210003, IMG submission 182804) | Deep subsurface microbial communities from Baltic Sea to uncover new lineages of life (NeLLi) - Landsort_02402 metaG (SPAdes) (version 2) | ecosystem: Environmental > Aquatic > Marine > Oceanic >...
CGAGGCCGGCTCGACTGACACGGGCAACCCCGACCCTTGACCCTCTCCCACATAAAAGCCCCGGGCGCGAGCCCGGGGACCCATACAAGCCCCGGGCGCGAGCCCGGGGACATATACAAGCCCCGGGCGCGAGCCCGGGGACCCATACAAGCCCCGGGCGCGAGCCCGGGGACTGCGGGAATGAAGGCCACCCCGCCTGCCACCCCGCCCATTTGATGTAACCCCCTGCGTGGGTCGGGGTTGCCCGTGCCATCTCGCCGGACGTTCGCTACGGGCATCCTGCCCTTCGCTCACTCCACGCAAGCTCGCTTCGGCATCCTGCCTCTCGCTCGCTTGCGAGGCCGGCTCGACTGACACGGGCAACCCCGACCCTTGACCCTCTCCCACATAAAAGCCCCGGGCGCGAGCCCGGGGACCCATACAAGCCCCGGGCGCGAGCCCGGGGACCCATACAAGCCCCGGGCGCGAGCCCGGGGACCCATACAAGCCCCGGGCGCGAGCCCGGGGACTGCGGGAATGAAGGCCACCCCGCCTGCCACTCCGCCCATTTGACGCAACCCCTTCCCCGGCCCAGATCCGAGCCGCTCCAGTGCAAAGGGCGGCCAGGCCAATACCGCGAATATGCCGCCACGGAGTGAGAGTCAGGGTTCGTTCGGCCGTTCAAAGCCGGGAGAGGATCGCTTCGCCCATCGAACCCGTGCCCACGGCAGGGCCGCCTCCGGCAATGTCGGCGGTGCGGATTCCGTCGGCCACTGTCCGCTGCACAGCCGACTCGATCGTCGTCGCCTCGGCCTCCAGCCCGAACGAGTGGCGGAGCATGAGTGCAGCCGACAGCACCTGCGCGCAGGGGTTGGCCTTGTCCTGGCCGGCGATGTCGGGCGCCGTGCCGCCGGAGGGCTCATAGAGTCCGTACGGCCGGCCGTGCTCGTTTTTGTCGAGCCCGAGCGACGCCGAGGCCATCATGCCGAGCGAGCCGCAGATGACGGCCATCTCGTCTGAGAGGATGTCGCCGAACATGTTCTCGGTGAGTACGACGTCGAATTGCGCGGGCCGCAGCACGAGTTGCATCGCCGCGTTGTCGATGTACATCGTCGCCAGCGTGATGTCGGGGGCGACGGCCTTGAGCCGCTCGCCAACAACCTTCCGCCATAAGACAGACGTCTCGAGCACGTTGGCCTTGTCGACCAGCGTGATGTGCCGTCGGCGTGCCCGGGCGGTCGCGATGGCGACGTCGGTGATCCGCTCGATCTCGGAGCTGCGATAGACCATCGTGTCGATCGCCTCGATGTCACCCCCCTCGATCTCCCGGGTCGACTTTGCGCCAAAGTAAAGGCCGCCGGTGAGCTCGCGAATGCAGACCATGTCGATGCCGTCGGGAATCCGGTCGGGCCGCAGCGGCGATGTGTCGATGAGGTTCTTGAAGAGTCGACCAGGCCGCACATTTGCGAACAGGCGGAAGTGCTTCCGTAGGGGCAGCAGCGACGCCCGCTCCGGTTGCTCCTGCGGCGGCAGCTTTTCCCACTTCGGCCCGCCAACCGAGCCAAACAGAATCGCGTCGGCCGCCCGGCAGGCTGCCAGGGTGGAGTCTGGCAAAGCCTTGCCGTGCCGATCGATACCGGCGCCGCCGACGTCGTGGGTCGAATGCCGGAGTGTATGACCCGATTTTCCCAGCACGGCCTCGAGGATCGGCAGGGTAACAGCCATGACCTCGGGGCCGATGTAGTCGCCGGGGAGCACTGCGAGAGTGATATTCATCGCCGGATGACATGCCATGGCTAATCCGTCGCAAGAGGTCAAAAAGAGGCCGAAAAAGAGGTCAGCACCCAATTAAGCTTTTGAGCCGAGCGGATGCATTCTGACGACGAGCGAATCGTAGCCGAGTTGACGATCGTAGGCGGGGGTATGTTCGACACGATCAGACTTGGAAATCAGCTCGATGCGGCTCACTCGTCGGCAGAGTAGGCCGAGGAGCACCCGCATCACCGTGCGGGCATGCGCTGCGCCCAGGCAGAGGTGGGCGCCAAACCCGAAGGAGACGTGGGGATTCGGCTTGCGGTCGAGCCGCACCTCTTCCGCCGCCGGAAAGACATCCTCGTCAAGGTTGGCCGATGCCCAGCAGAGCGCGGCCCGGTCGCCGGCCTTGACCTGCATGCCATTGACGTCAGTGTCAACCGGACAGACTCGACCAATGTGCGTGAGCGGCATGTAGGCCCGGAAAAACTCCTCGCTCGCGTGCACGATGCGATCGGGGTCGGCCCGCAGAAACTCAAACGCCTCCGGGTGCTCCGCCAGGTAGCCGATCGCACAGGCCACGCTGTGGATGACCGTGTCGCGGCCGCCCGCGAACATCAGGTTGGCGAAGCCAAGCATTTCCTCGCGGCTGAGCGGCCGGCCCCGAAAGCTCGCCTTCGTGAGCAGTCCGTAGAAATCGTCGCCGGGGTCTGCGGCTACGCGGTCAAACTGCTCGTTCAGGTAGCGTTCCAATGCCGCACCCTGATGGGCGCCGTGCCTGCCATGAAAGACATGCACGCCCCAGCTGATGAACAGGTCTGCCTCCGACTCGGGCACGTCGAGCAGGATCGCGAGCGCCTTCGACTGCAGAGGCAGCGCAAAACCTTCCACGACCTCGATAGAGTCGGACGTGAGGCACTCCGTCAGCAGCCGGTCGGTGACATCCTCCACCCGCGCCACGAACGCCGGCTGCTTCGCCCGGAGAAAAAACGGCTCGACGAGCTTGCGATAGTCGGTCTGATCGGGAGGATCGACCTCAATGGGCAACTGCCGGACGCTGCGGAGGCTTTCCTCAGACGGGATCGGCACCCGGAATGGCGCGTCAGAACTGAAGGTCTGCCAGTCCTTCGCCGCCCGGCGGACGTCCGCGTGCCGCAGGATCATCGGAATCACTTCGTTGCCCGACGGCAGACCGAGCACGCCCGCGGCACGGCGTTGCTCGCGAAATGGGTCGGGGATCTGACTCTCGGGGATCTGACTCATGGCTGGAAAGATATCACGCAGGCACGCCGCCCTCTGCGTGGAGGGAAGAGTGCCGAAAACAACAGCACTTGACACCCCCGGCCAGGAGCCTACAATCCGCCAATGAGAATGATTCTCAGTTTCGCGACCTACCACTATCCGTCACTTTTAAAGTTGTGAAAATGGTTCTAGGCCCTGCTACTGCCGAAAAATCGCCTGCCGGAACGCGGCTCACTGGCTTTACGCTGGTTGAGTTGTTGGTGGTGATCGCGATCATCGGCACGCTTGTCGGCATGCTGCTGCCGGCCGTGCAGTCCGCTCGAGAGGCCGCCCGTCGCACACAGAGCCTGAGCAATCTCAGGCAGATCGGTCTGGCTCTTCACCTCTATCACGACGCCACCCGCAGTCTGCCCCCCGGATTCCGGTCAACAACCACAGGTCCTTGGTCGGGTGGGTCAAACGATGCCGTCCCGGAATCCGGTCCCGGCTGGAGTTTCTTCGCTTTTATCCTGCCCTATGTCGAAGAAACGGCTCTCCACAGCACGATTCGCTTCGATCTCCCGATCACCGACCCGCTCAACAAGGCGGCCCGGGAAACACTCGTGGCTCTGTTCGTTGATCCGGGCGACTCAGCACCCCGTCTGATCGACGTCACCGACTCCGGATCACCGCCCGCCGCCAGCAATACGCCGACCGTGCTTACACAAGCCGCGGTCTGCAGTTATGCCGGATCATTGGGCACACTGGCGTACGAGCAACAGCCCTTCAATGGTGTTTTCCACCGCAACAGCAAGATTCGGTTTTCAAATATCTCCGACGGGCTGAGCAAGACGATCGGCATCGGCGAGCGGATGAGTCGGCACACGCGGAGCAGTTGGGTTGGCGTTGTGCCCGGCCAGGAGCTGGTCTTCGCCGCGGAATCAATTCGGTACCGCCCGGCTGAGCCGAGCTTCAGCTGGCGGCCGGCGATCACGGCGATCCTCGTACACGTGCGGACGAGTGCACCGAGCCCGCAGGCAAGCAGCCCGGGTGGCTTTCTCGGCCCTTACACCGCTGGCACCAACTTCGTCAACATGGACGGTTCATGCCGGCTCATCTCGAGTGACACAGCTCCCGAGGTGTTTCGGGCGCTCTGCACGCGGGCCGGCGGCGAGACGATTTCGTCAGACTTCTAATCCGGGTTGCGACGTGGCCGCTCGGGGACTGTCCCCGCCGCGGGGACTGTCCCCTTTCAGGCGGCGACGGTAGGTGTTTCGAGGACGCCTTTCAAAAAGTCGTCCACGCATCGGCGGCAGGCAGTCCTAGGGGCGGACCGCGTCGATGGTCTGTTCATCGAGGCTCGCCTTATAACGGACGCTCGACTGCGGGCCGCCGAAGCCGACAACGCGGCGGTCAATGGCCGTGCGCCGGCTTGTGATCCGGCCCGCCTCGATGTCAAAGCGGATCGTGCCGTCCCAAATTCGTTCGAGGAGCCGGGCCTCGAGCCGCGGGTCGTCGAGCGGGGTGAGCACCGTCGTGTCGACCGCGATCGTCGCCAGCCCGTCGTGGACCGCCTCGAGCCGATACCGCAGCCGGGTGCGGACTGCCTTCCGCGGACCGTTGGGCACCTCCACGATAACCTCGTCGGGAACCGTCCAGATGTGGCCGACCGGTACCGGTTCCTCAGGCAGAGGCACGATCACGAGGTCGCCGGATGCCGCGGCGGGGCAGGGTCGCAGTTCCCGTCGCTCGAGGACGAGCCCCGCGGGCGAGACCGTCAGACGCACCAGCGGCACGCCCAGGCTCGCCGGCACCGCCTCGTAACCGGGAGGCGGCTCGGCGTCGCCGCTGCTCGCCCAGCGGATCTCGCCCCGGTCGCTCGACCGTGATGTCATCGTCACGTCGTTGACCGACTGCTCGAGCGTGGCGGCGCCGGTGGCGTCCACGTGCACGACCCGCCAGGTGCGGGTCGAGTCGGTCATCGTCTCGACCGACTCGGTGACCCCGTTCATCGTGGTCTCGGTGAGGGCCCGATGCTCGACCCGCGAGGCAACCATGTCACCTCGGCGAAACACGTAACGCAGGTGCACGGTCTCAGGAACAGTGACCTCCCCAGTCATCACCACGGCGAGCACGGTTGCGAGGACACAGGCCAGTTGGCTCAAGGTGCCGCCGGGGATCATACCTCGCCTCCCCGGGCCGCTCGCTCGGCGGCCCGCAGCCCGCCACCCCAGGCAAGCTTGTCCCGCAGCGTGTCGTAGTAACCGTGGCCGCCAATCTCGACGAGCGTGAATCGCGGCTCAGCCCGGCGGATGCGGATCGCGTCACCCGGGACCAACGGGGCGATCACCCGGCCGTCGACGAGGCAGGCCGAGCCGGCGTTGGGCAAGGGCACCCGAACCTCGTAGCCCCGGGCGGCCGAGTCGATCACGGTGCGGTTGGTGAGCGTGTGGGGATTGAGCGGCGTGAACACGAAGGCGTCCATGTCCTTACGAACGATCGGGCCACCCGCGGAGAGGTTGTAGGCGGTCGAGCCGACCGGCGTGGAGATGATCAGGCCGTCGGCCCGGTAGGTCGTGGCCGGCTCGCCGTCGACCACAAGGTCGATTTCGATCATCGTGAACGGCGGGCCGGCGAGCACCGTCGTTTCGTTGAGGCCGAGTTCCCGGCGAACGACCACGCCGCCACGAACGAGCTCAAACTCGAACATCATGTGGTCGACCAGCCGGAACCGTCCGGCCGCCAGTTCAGCGAGTGCCGCGGCCACATCCTGGCGGGGGGTGTCGGCCAGGAAGCCAAGCCGGCCGAGATTGACGCCGAGGGCCGGCACCTGCGTCGAGCCGAGCCAGCGGGCCGCCCGGAGGATCGAGCCGTCCCCGCCAAGGACCACGACGAGATCAATGCCCGGTGACGGTGGGGGGGCACTGCCCTGGCCGGTCTCAACGACCCGTGTCGCCCGATGCCCGTGCGCTGCAAGGATCGCGGCGACCCGGCCCGCCTCATCGGCACCGGCCGCCGAGCCAACGATCACCACGTCGAGCGGCTCGCCGGGTGGCTGCCCGGATCGCAGGCGGGAGGTAGGCGGCATGGATGGACCGCCCCGGTGTCAGGCGTCGGCGGCCGCGGTGGCCGCTCGGGGATGCGGTGCCCGGCCGGCCAGTTGTCGGCAGGCCCGGGCGATGCCGGCTGCGTCGAGGCCGAGTTCGGCGAGCAACTCCCCCCGCTCGCCATGCTCGACAAACCGGTCGGGCAGGCCGAGCCGCCGGATAGGTCCGGCCGCCAAGCCCGCGTCGGCGATCATCTCGAGCACGCCGCTACCGAATCCGGTGGGCAGCGAGTTCTCCTCGATGGTGATGGTCCACGGGGCAGCCTCGATCCGCTCGAGCAGGCTGCTGTCGAGCGGCTTGACGAATCGGGCGTTGACAACCGTGACGTCGAGTCCCTCGCTTCGCAGGGCCGCGGCCGCCCGGAGGGCCTCGCCGAGGAGCGTGCCGCAGGCGATGACGAGCCCGTCGGCTCCGTCTGCAAGCACCTCGCATCGGCCGAGGGCCAGCGGAGCCCTGGGTCCGGCGTGGGTCTCCACGGCCGCCTTGGGGTAGCGGATCGCGACCGGGCCGTCGTGCCCGAGAGCCCAGTCGAGCATCGAGGCTATGTCGTGCTCGTCGCCCGGGGCCAGGACGGTCATGTTGGGGAACAGCCGCAGGTAGCCAAGGTCGAATGCGCCGTGATGGGTCGGCCCGTCGGGACCGGTCAGCCCGGCCCGGTCGAGCATGAACGTGACCGGCAGGTTCTGAAGGCAGACCTCCTGGAAGATCTGGTCGTAGGACCGCTGGAGGAACGTGCTGTAGATGTCGACAATGGGCCGACAGCCGGCCTTGGCCTGACCGGCGGCGAATGCGACCGCGTGTGATTCGCAGATCCCGACGTCGAAGAATCGGTCGGGAAACTGCGTCCGCACCTTCTCGAGCTTGTTGCCCTGACACATCGCCGCGGTGAGCACCGTCACCCGCTCGTCCCGCCGCATCGTCGCGGCGATCGCCGCGGAGGCGGCATCGGTGTAGGCCCGCGTGCTCGACTTCTTGATCGTGACGATCCCCTCCTCGTCGTCGCACTCGAAGGGCGCGGGGGTGTGGAACAGGACGGGATCGTCCTCGGCCGGCTTGAAGCCGTGTCCCTTCTCGGTGAGCACGTGCAGCACGATCGGCCCCTCTTCGTCTTTGACGAGCTCGAGGTAGCGGATGAGGTTGGGTAGGGAGTGACCCTCGACGGGGCCGAAGTACCGGACTCCCAGCGCCTCAAACAGGGCCCCGCCGTGGAGCGATGTTTTGATCGAGTCCTTGACGCCGGTGAGCATCTTCTCCATCTGCTCGCCCACCACCGGCACGCCCTTGATGATCTCGCCGGCCTGCTGCTTGATGCCCCGATACCAGGGATTCGTGCGGATGATGTCGAGATACTCAGCGAGGCCGCCGACCCGCGGGCAGATCGACATCTTGTTGTCGTTGAGGATCACAAGCAGCCGCTTCTTGAGAAAGCCCGCGTTGTTGAGCGCCTCAAAGACGATGCCGGAGGGGAGAGCACCGTCGCCGATCACCGCCACGCTCCGCCGGTCGTTCTCCCCCCGGAGGCCGTCGCCGCTAGCCAGGCCCAGGGCCGTCGACACGCTGCAGCCAGCGTGCCCAGTCATGAACAGGTCGTAGGGGCTCTCTTCCGGGTTGGGGTAGCCCATAAGGCCGCCCCGGGTGCGGATCGAGCCGAACTGGGCGAACCGTCCGGTGATGAGCTTGTGGGGATAGATCTGGTGGCCGGTGTCCCAGATGAGGCGATCGCGGCGGAAGTCAAAGACCCGGTGGAGGGCCAAGCAGAGCTCGACCACTCCGAGGTTCGAGGCAAAGTGGGCCGTGCGAGTGGTCGCCACCTCGCAGAGCGCCTGCCGCATCTCGCCGGCAAGTTGCTCGAGTTGCTCGACCGAAAGGCCGCGGAGGTCGAGCGGCGACGTGATCGAGGGGAGGATCTGCGGCATGGTCGGGCGAATCCGGGAGGATGGCAATCAGGTTAATGGTCGCGGGTGACGATCCAGTGTGCCAGGGCGGCCAGTTCCCCGGCCCGCCCGCCGAGTTCGCGGGCTGCGGCCGCGGCGTCGGTGGCCAGTTCGGTGGCCCGCTCACGGGCTCCTTCGAGGCCGAGCACGGTCGGGAACGTGATTTTCCCGCGGTCGGCATCCTTGCCCACCCGCTTGCCGACGGCAGCCTCATCTCCTTCGGCGTCGAGCAGGTCGTCGGCGATCTGGAAGGCCATTCCAAAGGCTCGCCCGAAGCGTTCGAGCACCGCCAGGTGCGCTGGGCTCGCGTCGACCGCGATCCCACCGAGTTCGAGCGCGGCCCGGAACAGGGCGCCGGTCTTCCGCCGATGCACCCGCTCCATCCAGGCCACCTGCTCGGCAGCCGATTCCCGCGACACGTCGGCGATCCAGCCGCGTTCCAGGGCGAGGTCGTCTACCTGGCCACCCACGAGCGATTCAGCCCCGGCGGCCCTGGCCAGCACGAGGCAGGCTCTGCCAGCCGCTGCGGGAGCAAGGCCTCGGGCGAGCACCTCGAAGGCCAGCGGCTGCAGGGCGTCGCCGCAGAGGATCGCTGTCGCCTCGTCAAAAGCGCGGTGGCAGGTGGGCCGTCCCCGTCGCAGATCGTCGTCATCCATAGCTGGCAGGTCGTCATGGACGAGCGAATAGGCATGGATCATCTCAACTGCCACGGCAGCCGGGGCCGCGGCGCGCCAGGCCTCGGCTTCGGTCATCTCGGCAGCACAGGCCCGTGCCGCCCAGAGCACAAGCGCCGGCCTGAGCCGCTTGCCCGGGGCCAGGAGGGCATGACGCAAGGCGGCAACCAGTCGCGGCGGGGCGTCGTCGGAGAGCGCGAGCGACTCGGCCAGGAGCGGGTCGATGAACTGCGTCACCCGTCGCAGGCCTTCGGCCACACCATCCGGGATCTCGGCGACCGAGGCCGCTGGTCCGCCGGGCTCCGGGCAGCGTGCCATGCGGGGACCTTGCGGGAATAAAGGAACGGTCGGGAAGCCGACGCCTGCCTCCCTGACACCGCGAAACCAACTTCTAGTCTAGGCGTCGGCCGATTCTTCGTCCATCCCGGGCAGGGAGCGGGTACGGGTGGTCTTGGTTCGACCCGGCCTGCGGCCCACACTCTGCTCGGTCGCCGTGGTTAACGCCGCATCGGCATCGTGCGGGGCGAGGACCGGCCGGCCGTCCTCGTCGATCCGCACGAGCACGCTCACTCGCTCCTCGGCTCGGGCAAGCTGGTCGTGGAGCTGTCGGAGGATCGCCACGCCCCGCTCGTAGGCGTCGATCGACTCCGAGAGCCCGAGACTCCCCGACTCGAGGCGGGCCACGAGGTCACCAAGCGACGCGAGGCCTTGCTCGAACGAGGTGTTTTGGGGCGAGCCTGCCGGCTGGGCGGTCTCGGCGGCAAACCGCGGGCCGTCGTGGTCGTTTTCCTGCTCATCATTCATCCCGGGCCGTCCTTTCCGGATCCTGACGTGTCGACGGTGCCGGGAGCGGCGGCCGTCCGATCGGTGTCTAGAACAGTGCTGCGGACCCGGCCGTCCGCGAGTTGGGTGATGAGCAGTGTGCCCGGTGCAAGACCGGCCACACTCCGCACCGCCTCCCGCTGGCCATCGGCCAGGCTGGTCACCGACCAGCCGCGGGCCAGGAGATGCAACGGGCTACCGGCCTCCAGCCGGCCGGCGGCGGCGGCGAGCCGCTCTCCCCCGCGGGCCGCCGCGGCGCCGGCGAGTCGTCTCAGCCGCAGCGTGTCGGCAACCAACCGGTCACGGCGATCCCGCACGAGCCGGGACGGATCGGCGAAGATGCGCGAGCGGGCCAGTTGCCCGAGCCGCTCGCGGGCTCCTACCACCCGCCGCGAGAGCCCGGCCTCGAGCCGCACTCCGAGGCTCGCCACGGCGGCGGCGACCTGCTCGCCATCCGGGGAGACCTTCACAGCTGCGTCGGTCGGCGTGAGCGCCCGCAGGTCGGCCGCGAGGTCGGTGAGCGTGACGTCGATCTCGTGGCCCACACCGGCCACCACCGGGATGCGTGCGGCCGCGACCGCCCGCACGAGCACCTCCTCGTTGAAGCTCCAGAGATCCTCGAGGCTGCCGCCGCCTCGAACCAGCGCGATCACGTCGGGCCGGGGCACGAGTCGCTCGGCCATGGCAAGCGCCGCGGCCAGTTCTTCGGCGGCTCCAGCCCCCTGCACGCGAGATGGAACAACGATCACCTCGCTGGCCTGCCAGCGGCCGCGGAGCGTCTGCAAGAAGTCGGCGATCGCCGCCCCGGTGGGGCTTGTGACGAGGGCGATCCGCCGCGGGAAGGGAGGAATGGGCCGCTTCCGTTCGGCTGAGAAAAGCCCCTCGGCATCGAGCCGGGCGTGGAGCCGGCGGAGTTGGGCCTCGAGCGTGCCGGTGCCCAGCGCGTGCAACCGGTCGATGGTGAGCTGGTAGGTGCCGCGGGGCGGGTAGACCTCGATCCGGCCGTGGCAGACCACGGCCATGCCGTCGGCCGGCTCGATCGCGAGACTCGCCGCGGCAGTCCTCCAGATCACGCCTCGCAGCAGGGCTCCCTCGTCCTTGAGCGATAGATAGATATGGCCGCTTGTGGCCCGCACGAGATTGCTCACCTCGCCGGTCACCCAGATGTCGGCAAACCTGCCCTCGATCGTCTCCTTGACGCGGGCGGTGACTTCGGAGACCGTCGGCGGGGCATCGGGCGGAGCTGAACGGTCAGTCGCCACAGCGGCGGCCGATCGGCGTTGAGACGCAGGGGGAGTCGCGGGTTGAGACGATCGCCGGGCAGTCATGGCCCGGGAGTGTAGCATTTGGGTCTGCCGGCTCGATTCGCTCCCCTCGGGGCGGCGTTTCGCGGCAGCCTCAATCCACCCGAGCCACCGAGCCACCGAGCCACCGATGACCACGACCCCGACCCAGACCACGACCACGCCACCAACCCCGACCACCCCACCGCCGCCCCGCGGGGCCCTCCTCGTCGTATTCCTCACGGTGTTCATCGACCTGTTGGGCTTTGGCATCGTGCTGCCCGTTCTGCCGCGGCAGGCGACGCCCTATCTCGACGCGATCGGCATGCCGCCGCTCGAAGGGGGCGCCGGCGGCGCCGTGATCGGGGTTTTGTTCGCCGTCTTCTCGCTCATGCAGTTCATCTTCAGCCCGATCTGGGGCCGGCTCTCCGACCGGATTGGCCGCCGGCCGATCCTGCTCTTGAGCCTGTCGGGGTCGGTCGTTTTCTACGCCCTCTACGGCTACGCCGTGAGCCTGCCCGTGGAGCCGGCTCCGACGCGGACGGCGGCCCTGACGGCGCTGGGGCTCATTCTCCTTGCCCGGGTGGGAGCCGGCATCGCCGGGGCGAGCGTGGGAACCGCGGCGGCGGTGATCGCCGACTGCACAACGCCCGAGAACCGGGCCCGCGGCATGGCATTGATTGGGATCGCCTTCGGCGGCGGCTTCACGCTCGGACCCCTGATCGCCTACTTCGGCCTGGCTGTGTTTGACCAGGCCCGCTGGGGCGTGGGAGCCATCGCCTCGCTGCTCTCGGGGGTGGCGCTGCTGATCGCGATCTTTGTGTTCCGCGAGACCCGCCGGCCTGGCGCAGGAGCAGCCAAGGAGTTCCCCAGCGTGTCCCGCAGCCTGGCAGTTCTCCAGACGCCCACCGTGGGCGGTCTCGTGCTCGTCTACTTCCTGACGATCTTCGCGATGGCGAGCTTCGAGTCGACGCTCGCGCTGTTCACGAAGGCGGCCTTCGCGATGGGGGACGACGCCAACTTCCTGGTGTTTGCTGCGATCGGGTTTGTGCTCATGCTCACCGGTGGTCTGTACCGTCCGTTGGCGAAGAAGCTGCCTGAGCGGCAGCTGCTGGCGACCGGCACCACGCTCATGCTCGTAGGGCTCGCGGCCGTCGGCGTCGTGGCCTGGGCCGTGATGGGCCGGGGTGTTGTGGCCGACCCGGGCAGTCCGTGGCGGGGGGCGTTCTACGTCGCGGCATCGCTGGCGGTCGCCGGGTTCGCCTTTGTGAATCCGTCGGTCTCGGCCCTCATCTCGCGGCGGGCCGACGCCGACCGACAGGGGGAGGTGCTCGGCGTCAACCAGTCGTTTGCGTCGCTCGCCCGGATCCTTGGCCCCCTGGCCGGTCTGAGCCTGTTCTCACTCCACCCGTCGCACGTGCTGCCCTACGCGGCCGCGGTGCTCGTGCTCCTGGCGGTCGCTGCGATCCAGCCGCGGCTCACCCGCCAGGCGGCGAGCCATCCCGCGTGAGCCCCCAGGCATCGAGCTTGCGGTAGAGCGTGGCCCGGCTTGTGCCGAGCAGGGCGGCTGCTTCCGGCACGCTGCCACCAGAGCGGCGGAGGGCCTCGACCACAAGCGCCCGCTGCCAGTCCTGGAGCCGTAGTGAGCTAGCGCCCGCGGGCACCAACGGTGTCGCCGCGGCCGAACCGATGCCCAGCGCCTCGAAATCACCGCTCGTGAGGGCGATCGTGCCTTCCGGGAAATCACGCGCAGGCTCGTCGGTGGGCCCCACGACGTCGTCGAGGTCGTCGGTCGCGGCGGCGTCGCGGCGGTCGCGACCTGCGGCCGAGCCGGCGGCCAGGCTCGCGAGCGTCACGAGCAGATCGAAGTCGGACTCCCGCAGGCCGCCAGACGGGGCCGCTGCGGCGAGCACGGCCCGCACCCGCTGACCGTCGACCAGCGGCACGCACGCGACGTCGGCGGTGGCCGAGGAAATCCAGCACGCCCGGCCGGAGGTCGCTTCTCGGGTGGCGGTGCCGGCGAGCAGGCTTTCAAGCGTGGTGCCAGGAGGAATGACGCACACGGGCACAAGCCCGTTTTGGGGCGAGGTCTCGAACCAGCCAAAGCTGGTGGCGGCGGTGAATTCGGTGGCCAGTTCGAGCGTTGTGCAGACGACCTGCCAGGGAGATTCGGCTGCGAGGAGCCGGATGCCCGACTGGTAGAGGAGCATTGGCCAACGGGCGTCCTCACCCGAGGACGCCATCCGCCTGAGCACGCCCCCCTCGAGTTCGGCCGGCGGGCCGAACCGCACAACTTTCCCCTCGTCCGCCGCGGTGGTCGGGGTTCCGGCGGAACTCGTCGTTCGAAACACGAGTTCGGTCGTGCCCACGCGGATCGTGCTTTCGGGGATGAGCGTGGCCTCGCTCACCCGCACGCCGTCCACCCAGGTGCCGTTGCGGCTGCCGAGATCCCGCAGTATCCACGTCGCAGTTGCGGGCTCGAAGGTGATCGCCGCGTGGCTGCGACTGGCGAGCCGATCGGCCAGGATCACAAGCGCACCTGCCCCGCGGCCCAAAACGTTGTTTGCGGTGGCAGCGAGCGGAAAGGCAGGTCCGGGCCGGCCCGCAATTCGCAGGACGACAATCGCCGTGGCAGGCGGGGTGTGAGGTGTGTCGGTCACGGCAGGGCCGGGGACGGATGCGGGCGGAAGGTGGATCCTTTATAAAGGAACGGAACTTTTCTGCCGCCACTACCCCAAGCTTCTGCCCCAAGCCTCCGCCCCCGGGCCGGCGACCCTTCCAGCCGGCGCGAACCTGCCCCTCTCCCCCGGTGCCCCGTGTCTGACGCGATTCTGTTCCGTTCCGGCCGCGATTCCATCAGCTCGTCGGCGTTTCCGCCGGGTCGTGGCATCCTCGTCGTGGGCCACGGCACGGCCGACCCCGTCGGGGCTGCCGAGACCCGTGGCGTGGCGGATGCCGTGAGCGAGCTGCTGCCCGGCGTCCCGGTGGCACTCGGCTTTCTCGAGGTCATCGGGCCGAGCATCGGGGAGGCGATGGCGGTGCTCGCTGCAGCGGGCTGTCGGGAGGTGGTGGCAGCGCCGCTCCTCCTGTTCACGGCGGGGCACGCAAAGCGGGACGTGCCCGAGGCGATCCTCGCCGCTGCCCAGGCATGCGGACTCCTCGTCCGGCTGGCCGAGCCACTGGGCTGTCATCCCGACATCGTGGCCCTGTCCCGCCGCCGTCGGCTCGAGGCCGTCGCGGCTGCCGGGCCGGTGCCGGCGGAGGCCACCACCCTTGTGATGGTAGGTCGCGGGTCGAGCGATCCAACCGCTGCAGCCCAGTTGGAGGTGTTCACCACCGCCACGCTCGCTGCGGATCCGCCGCCGCGGCGGGTCGTGGCGGGTTTTGTCGCCGCCGCCCGTCCCAATCTCGCCGAGGCACTTGCCATGGCAGCCGATCCATCCGACGCCGGCGTGCGTAGAATCCTCGTACAACCGCATCTCCTGTTTCGCGGTCATGTTGAGGAGCAGGTGGCGGCGGCCATGGAGACGGCATGCGGAAAGCGACCCGACTTGGACTGGGTGCAGGTGGGCAGGCTCGGCCCGGACCCGCTCGTGGCCCGGGCCTTGATCGAGCGTGCTGCCGCTGCAGCGGCCGCGGAGAATGTGGCGGCAAAATCGCCTCGCCAAACCGTCCCCAACCCGTCACAATGATTTCTTCAAGCCGACAGCCGCTTTGAAATCGAGCGACTCAGGCGAGTCTGACATCCCCGAGAGACCGAGGAGCCCACGCGTGACCGGCACGACAGCAACCATGACGGGAGCAGACCTGGCAGGTCTGCAGCACGGCTTTTCGAGGTCGATCGGCCCGAGGCTCCAACTGCTGGCGGTCGCCTTGCTGGCGACGGTTATCGGGGCCGACGCGTGCCCTGCCGAGGAACCGCCTCCGTCGGCGACCGCGGCCATTGCCCGGGCCGCGGTGCCTCAGCCCGGGCCCAACGACCGTCACATCGCCGTGGCGGTGCGTCGGCATCTCGAGCGGGAGCACTTCCTCAAGCAGCCGATCGACGACGCGATGAGCCGCCGCTGGTTCGATGCATTCCTCGAGTCGCTCGACCCGATGAAGCTCTATTTTACGCAGGCCGATATCGATCGCTTCGCCCCGAAGCGGGAGCAGCTCGACGACCTCGTCAAGCGGGGCGACGTGAGCTTCGCCTACGAGGTCATGGAGCGATTTCTCCAGCGGGTGGATGAGCGGCTGCCCGTCATCGACCGGCTCATCGACATGCCCCACGAATTCACGAAAGACGAGTCGCTCGTGACCGACCGCAAGGCGGTGGCCTGGGCGGCGAGCGAGGCCGAGGTCGAGGACACCTGGCGGAAGCGGATCAAGTATGACCTGCTTGTGCAGAAAATGGAGGAGACGCCCGTCGCGGAGGCGAAGGAGAAACTCCACCGCCGTTACAAGAGTTATGCCAAGCGGATGCACCAGATGACCGCCGACGAGCTGCTGGAAATCTATCTCTCGTCTCTCACATCCAGCTTCGACCCGCACACGACCTTCATGTCGCCCGGAACGCTTGAAAACTTCGAGATCGGGATGCGGCTCCAGCTCGACGGGATCGGCGCCCAGCTCAAGGGGGAGGATGGCTACACGACGATCGTCGAGCTCACGCCTGGTGGAGCCGCCGATCGGGACGGCCGGCTCAAGAGCAAAGACCGGGTGATCGGGGTGGGGCAGGGGGCCGAAGGGGAGATGGTGGACACCGTCGACATGAACCTCAACGAGGTGGTCAAGCTCATCCGCGGCAAGCGGGGGACGGTTGTCCGCCTCAAGGTGATCCCGGTGGGCGACACGGCCCCCAAGGTCTATGACATCACCCGCGACAAGATTGAACTCAAGGACGCGGAGGCCCGCGGCGAGATCATCGAGCAGGGAAAGAAACCGGACGGCTCACCCTACCGCATCGGTGTGATCAACCTGCCGAGCTTCTACATGGATATGGCCGGAGCCCAGCAGGGGCAGGCCGACTTCAAGAGCAGCACCCGCGACACGAAGCGGCTCCTCGACGACTTCCGGGCCAAGGAGGTCGATTGCGTCGTGCTCGACCTGCGGACCAATGGCGGGGGTTCGCTGCCGGAGTCGATCAAGCTCACGGGGCTGTTCATCGACCGCGGCGCGGTGGTGCAGATCAAGGACGCCGACCAGCAGGTGCGGTCGTATGACGACGTCGATGCAGGAGTCTCCTGGGACGGACCGCTCGTCGTGCTGACCAATAAGTTCAGTGCCAGCGCGAGCGAGATTCTCGCTGGCGCCATCCAGGACTATCGCCGCGGATTGATCGTCGGGGACGACGCCACCCACGGCAAGGGCACGGTCCAGAGCCTCCTCGACCTCGGCCGCCAGCTGTTTCAGCGGTTCGACAACGCCCCGTCGCTGGGCGCGATCAAGATCACGATGCAGCAGTTCTACCGCCCCAGCGGTGCAAGCACGCAGCTCGAGGGGGTCAAGAGCGATGTGGTGCTGCCGAGCATCACCACCCATCTGCCGGTCGGCGAGGGGGATCTCGATCATGCGATCGCGTTCGATCGCGTGCCCGCTGCCCGCTACAAGGCGGAGGGACGGGTCACCGACGCCGTCGTGGAGCAGCTCCGCCGACGGTCGGCCGAACGGGTGGCGGCGAGCGAGAAGTTTGGCGAACTCTCCGAGCAGATCACCCGCTACAACCGCCGCAAAGACGAGAAGACGATCTCACTCGTGGAGGAGGAGTTTGCCCGGCAGTGGAATGAGGGCAAGGCGGGCGAGCAGGAAGGGGACAAGCTGCTCGAAGAGTCGGAATTGTCCAAGCGTCCGGTCGTGAAGCGTGACTACTACTTCGACGAGGCGATGGAGGTCACGACCGACTACCTCCGAGCCCTCTCCGGTGCGGGTGACCTCGCCGAGGCGGCCCAAACCACGCCGTCGAAGAAGGAACCGGTACCGGTCCTCCAGTAACTGCGGGGCTCTCAGGAGCTGCGGGGCTGTGATCCACACGTGACGAGTCGGCCCCCGTAGTCCGGTCACTCCGTGCACGGATCAGACGCGACGAGCCCAGGCAGAGCGGCCAGGGCGTCGGGATGGGCCAGCGTGATCCCCAGGTCGGTGAACAGGAGCGTCGGATCGACCTGCTTGTCACCGCCGCGGCCCCGCGGCACCGAGGCATCCCACCGGGCGGGCGGGCCGCCGCAGAGTTTCGCGAGCAGGGTGTACCAGTCTCGTCGTTGCACCGGCCGGCCGTCGGAAACCACGTACAGCGACCGGGGAGCGGCCGCGTCGGCAACGGCCACGACGATCGCCGCCGCGTCGTCCACATGCACGAGGTTGAGCCAGCTGTCGGGATCGGCGGCAACAGGCAGGCCGGCCCGGAGGTCGGCCAGCCGTGGCAGCCGGCCGGGGCCGTAGAGCCCCGCAAACCGCAGGGCCGTTCCCGGGCCGATCGGGTGAGCGGCCAGCATCGCCTCGGCCGCAACGAGCGTGCGGCCCGCTTCGCGGGCGGGTGCGACGGGCGTGGCCTCCATCACGGTGCCGCCCCGCTCGTCTCCCCACACGCCGGTCGAACTGGAGAAGATGACTCGTGGGGGCGAATCAACGCCAGGGGCGGCGAGCGTGTCGAGGAGTTTCCGTAGGCCGCCGACGTGGACGTCGTGGTAGCTCGCCCCACCGGCCCGGTCGAAGCCCACGCTCCAGAACACGGTCGCCGGGGTGCCGGCCTTCGCGATGACCGCCTGCCAGCCCGGCTCGGCAGCCGCGACGTCGAGGCTGACCGGCTCGATGCCGACCGCCGCGAGGGCCTTCGCCCGCGTGGCGGATCGCGTGATCCCGATGACACGTTCACCGCGGTCGACCCAGCGGCGAGCCACCCGCTCGCCCAGGTAGCCGCAGCCCACGACCACGCGGAGCTGCGGGGCGTTGCCTGCTCGATCTTTTTCGGGGAGGGGACGTGGGTCAGGCCCTCCAGTTGCTCCCTCCATCCAGGCCCGCAGCACGAGCTGGGCGGCAACCGCATCGCTACGATCCTTCTTCTGGCCGCGGGAGAGCCCCACTCCGGCGAGTAGGCCGGCCGCCTCGTGCGAGGTGTACCGCTCGTCCTGGTAGGCGACCGGCAGGCCCGTCGCGCGGGCGAGCCAGCCGCCGAACCGCTCGGCCTCTCGCGACATGCCGCTCGGCGTCCCGTCGGCATGCAAGGGCAGGCCGACCACAAAGCCGACGAGGTCTTCGGCGTGGACGAGCGTCTGGAAGAAGGCGGCGTCGGCGGCGTGGTTGCCCGTCGTCTCCCGGACGCACAGGGGGCTGGCGATGATTCGCTCCGCGTCGCAGATGGCCACGCCGATCCGCCGCCGGCCATAATCGACGCCAGCGACCCGGCCGCGGGGCATCGCACCGGGCACGTGGCCAGTGGTCGGCGGCTTCATCGGGGGGCATCCTCGCCGCCGCTCGGCAGTTCGGTGTCGAACCGGCCCGTCTCGAGGAACGACACCGTGGCCCGCTGCACGGCGGGGTGCTTCATCATGGCGGCATGGTGCACCGGCACGAGCAGGAAGTCGCGGGCGCCCTCGAGCCTGGTCTCGTCCACACACACGACCGCATCGTCGTCGCCGGCAAGCAGCCGGCTGTAGCCGATTTCGTCACCCCGGCCGCCGGCGACGATGCCAAAGTCGCAGGGGGGCACGGCCAGCCCGGGCGACACTCTCTTCCAGTCGAGAACGAGGTCTCGGGTGGCCCCCTCGACATGATCGGCCACGCCCCAGATACCGGAGGCCATTCGGGCGAGGCGGGAGCCCTGGTTTGGGGGGCCGAGCATCACCACGCGGTGCACCCGCACGAGCTCCTGTTCGGCGGCGAGCGCCATCCAGCGGCGGACCACGAGATTGCCGAGGCTATGCCCGACGAAGCTCACGGTCGCGGCGGGGGGCAGCCCCTTCACGACCTGGGCCAGGGCCAGACCATGGGCGTCGAGGTCGGCCTTCACACTCGCGTAGCCAAACGAGATCACGGCAGCGTCGACGGCGGCCCGGAGGTGTTCGGCGAGCGGCCGCATCGAGTCGCGGCCCTCGCCCAGGCCGTGCAGCAGGATCACGGTCGGCCCGTCGTGGGGCGGGATCGTGCCGTCGGCCTCGAGGGCGGCGAAGGCCCGTCGGCACTCCGGCTCGCTGCCGGAGCGGACGGTGTGGTCGGCAGGGTCGAGGATCCGACAGTCGTTGTCGCCGGCCCGCCGCTGGAGCCGCCAGTCGTGACGCACGGCGAGGTCCGTCCATTCGAGCGCCTCCCGCGAGCGGCGGAAGGCCGCCAGCCAACGGGCGTCACGGGCGGTCACGACGGCTGCCTCTTCGGCGGCGGCCACCGACCCAAGCGTGATCAGCAGGGCGAGCGCGAGCGACCGGATCAGAGAAACTCCTTCCATCCGCGCAGCTCCAATTCGGTGACCACCTTCCGCACCTCCTCCTCGCGGGCCCGGTCCGCCACGAGCGTCGCGTCGGGAGTGTGCACTACCAGCATATCCTCGAGGCCGAGCGTGACGACGAGGTGACCGTCGGCCGCGTGCACGATCGTGCCCCGCGAGCCGATGTCGAGCTGGCGGCCCACGAACGTGTTGCCCTGGTCGTCGGCACCCCGCTGGCGGGCCACGGCCGACCAGCCCCCGAGGTCGTCCCAGCCGAACGGCGCCTCGATCACGGCCACGTCGCGGGCATGCTCGAGCACCGCGTAGTCGATCGAGATTCCCTTGATGGCGGCGAATTCGCGGGCGAACACAGCCTCCCGTTCGGGCGTGTCCCAGGCGGCGGCGATCCGCCCGAGGTGGGCCAGGCACTCAGGCTGCCGCTCGGCGAGGGCCGCCAGGATCGTGGCCGCCTTCCAGACAAAGATCCCGGCGTTCCAGAGATACGTGCCGGCGGCAAGGTATTCGGCCGCCACGGCGGCCGGTGGCTTCTCCTTGAAGCTGGCGACGGCGTGGACGGGAGCGTCGCCTGGGCCGACGGCGAGCGGTGGGCCCGCCTGGATGTAGCCGAAGCTTTCCGCGGGGTAGGTCGGGCGGACGCCGAACGTGACGAGCCGGTCGGGGGCGGAGGCCACAAGGGCCTCGGCCTGCCGGATCGCGGTGCGAAACGTCGCCGCCGGGTTGATCACATGATCGGAGGGCATCACCGCCATCGTGGCATCGGGATCGCCGCGGGAAACGAGCAGGGCTGCCAGGCCGATGCAGGGGGCCGTGTCCCGCTTGCAGGGTTCTCCCACGAGGCCCGCTTCAGGGAGCGCCGGGGCCTGCCGCCGGACCACGTCGAGCAGCCGCGCGGCGGTGACCACCATGGTTCGCTCCGGCGGCACGAGGCCGTCAAGCCGGGCCACGGTGTCCTCGAGAAGCGTCCGTTCGCCAGCCAGTGGCAGGAGCTGTTTCGGTAAGGCGGCCCGACTGGCAGGCCAAAACCGCGTTCCCGATCCTCCCGCCATCACGATCGCATGCAGCATCTTTTCACCTGCTCCTCTTGTGATTCGAACCGGAATGCTTCGTGGCGTGCCGTTGACCCGTCGGCCTCAGCCGCGGACCCATCTCCAAAGGAGCAGGCACAAAAGTGGAAACCCGCCGAAGATCACCCCGTAGGTGAACAGCGTCGTCCACATATGGCGGGGCCAGCGGGCCATGGATTGGGGTCTGCCTCAGGTGAGAAGGTGGGCGTGGATGGCTACGGGGATCGTCACTGCTTCCTCAGCCGGCTCCGAGAGCCGGCACTCCACCCGCACGCCCCAGGGGAGCACCTCGGCGGCCGACACCACCGCCTCGACCCCGTCATAGTCGGTGGTCACCTCGACCGCGGGGGTCGAGAGGAACGGCGGGCAGAAGCCGACGTGGGCATGACCGGTGCGGCTTCCAACGGCCAGTTCGACCATCACCTGCCCGACCACCCGATCATGCCCGGCCGCGGTGGTGAACCGCTCGAACCGTTGCCGACAGTCGGCAGCCAGGGGATTGCCAGGTGGCAGAAGAGCGGCAGGCAGTCCGCCAGGGTGCGGCGGTGGGGGATCCCAGGGCGGCGCCGGCGGTCGATCGATCACGGGAACCGCGGGCATGCCCCGGCTCCGCGCCGCCGGCCGGTGCCGCCGCCGGCCAGCCGCTCCGGGAGGAGGCAGGAAGGCGGTGCCAGCCGCTACGCAGATCGCAGCCAACCCGGGCAGGCCCTCGGGGCCGGTGCCGACGCCCGGGAACACGGCCACCGCCGCCAGCACGAGTCCGGAGCGTCCCAGAAACGCGACCCAGCGGCGAACCAGGCCGGAGCGGACCGCCGCGTCCGCCGCCGCGACAAAGGCGATGCCTGCGGCGGCGACGAGCCAGGCGATGCCCGCCGGAGGCGACACTGCGAAGCCACCGACGAGCCTGCGGACAAGGAGCACGGCCGCGACGGCCACCGCCGCGATCACCGCCGTGGCGAGAGCCGCCGAGGCGATCGCGATCAGCGGGTCGCCGACGGGTAGCAGCCGCGGCCAGGCCGCCACGCCGCCGCCTGGCCGCCGGGGGAATGCCGTCATGCCAGGCCTCAGGCCACCGCACCGGCGCCGGCTGCCTCAGCCAGGGCCGCTGCCTTGTCGGTCTTTTCCCAGCTGAACTCCTCACGGCCGAAGTGGCCGCCGGCCGCCGTGCGGCGGAAGATCGGCCGCCGCAGGTCGAGGTATTCGATGATGCCCCGGGGCGTGAGCGGGAAGGTGTCGCGGACGAGCTCGCAGAGCCGCTCGTCGTCGATGGTGCCGGTCCCCTCGGTGTCGACATGGATGCTGACCGGCTCACTGACACCGATCGCGTAGGCGAGTTGCACTTCGCAGCGGTCGGCCAGCCCGGCGGCCACGATGTTCTTGGCGACGTGCCGGGCCATGTAGGCGGCGGAGCGGTCGACCTTGGTGGGATCCTTGCCGGAGAAGGCGCCGCCGCCGTGGCGGCCCCAGCCACCGTAGGTGTCCACGATGATCTTCCGGCCGGTGAGGCCGCAGTCGCCGTGAGGGCCCCCAACCACGAACCGCCCGGTGGGGTTGATGTGGTAGGTGACGTCGCTCGTGTCGAGATGCTTGGGCAGCAGCGGCTTGACGATCTTCTCGATGATGAAGGCCCTGATCGTGTCGTTCTCGACATGGGGCGAGTGCTGGGTCGAAACGACGACCGTGTCGATCCGCACCGGGCGGTTGCCCTCGTACTCGACCGTCACCTGACTCTTGGAGTCGGGCCGCAGCCAGTCCACTTCCTTCTTCTGGCGGGCCTCGGCGAGCCGGTTGATGATCCGGTGCGAAAGCGAGATCGGCAGCGGCATGAGTTCGGGGGTGTCGTTGCAGGCGTAGCCGAACATCAGCCCCTGGTCGCCCGCCCCCACATCCTTGCCGGCCGCCGCATCCTCGTTGACGCCGCGGGCGATGTCGACGCTCTGCTTGCCTACGGCCACGAGCACCGAGCAGGTATCGGCGGCGATGCCCATCTCGTCGTCGGTGTAGCCCGCCTCGCGGATCACGTCACGAACCACCTGCTGGTAGTCGATCGTGCCCCCGGAGGTGATCTCGCCAGCGATCACGGCCAGCCCGGTCGTGACCATCGTCTCGCAGGCGACGCGGCTGTGGGGATCCTGGGCGAGGTAGGCGTCGAGCACGCCGTCGGAGATCTGGTCGGCCAGCTTATCGGGGTGGCCCATGGAGACGGATTCGCTGGTGAACAGATACTTGCCTTGTGCCACGACTGAAGCCTCGTGCTGATGGGGGTGAGTGGATGGGCCGCGGGGTTGCGACCCTCTGGGCTTAAGATTATGCGGGATTCACACGTCGATCGGCAACCTACCGGAGCGGGACCCCGGGGGGCGGGCAGTCTGCATAAGCCGCTCGATGACCAGCCGGGCGGTGGCGGCGGTGGCACCCCGCTGGGCGGCGACGAGGGTTGCGGCCCGGTCGCCGAGCCCCGCGGCCCAGGCGGGGTCGGCCAGGCAGCGGCCTACGAAGGCGGTGAGGGCGGTGCCATCCTCGACCACCACCGCGGCGTCGGCGGCCAGGAGCCGGGCCACCTCGTCGCGGAAGTTACTGGTGTGGGGACCGAAGGAAATGGCTGCCCCGTAGGCTGCCGGTTCGAGCATGTTCTGGCCGCCGCGGGTGCCGTCGAGGCTGCCCCCCACAAAGGCGATCGCCGCCGTGCCCCACCAGGAGGAGAGCTCGCCGGTGGTGTCGACTAGCAGCACGCGCGAGCCACGATCGGCCCCGCCCGTCTCGAGCCGGTTGCGGGCCTGCCACCCAAGACCGAGCCTGTCGAGCATGGCGGCTACCTCGGCCGTCCGCTCGACGTGCCGCGGCACGATCACAAGCCGGAGGGCGGGGTGGGTGTCACGAAGGGAGATATATGCCTCGGCGGCCAGCCGCTCCTCGGGTGCCTGCGTGCTGCCGGCCAGGAAGACGACGTCACCTGGGGTGATGCCGGCCAGCCCCCGCAGCCGTCGCACCTCGGGGGCATCGCGGTCGCCCCGCACACCGTCAAACTTCATCGAGCCGGCCACGCGAACGTCGCGGGCTCCGAGTGACCGGAAGCGATCGGCGTCTTCCTCCGACCGCGCGCTCACGATTCCGAGGCGGCCGAGCATCCGGCTGACGAGCGGACGAACCCGGGCGTAGCCGCGAAAGCTCCGCTTGCTCATCCGGGCGTTGGCGACCACAACGGGGATGCCTCGCCGGGCGGCCGCCGCCAGCATGTTGGGCCACAACTCAAGCTCGCCGAGCACGAGCACAGCCGGCCTGACCCGAGCAAACACACGCCCCACCGCCCAGGTGAAGTCGAGCGGGCAGGGAAACGACCGCTCGGGCCCAAACCGCCTCGCCGCCACCTCGAGGCCCGTGGTCGTGGAACTCGAGATCAGGCACTCGATCTGTCGCCCCTCGGCCTCCGCCTGGCGGAGGAGTTCATCCGCCAGCCCCCCGAGCAGCTGCACCTCGCCGACGCTCACCCCATGCAGCCAGACTCGATCCACGCCCGGCTCGGGCGGCGGCAGAGCCACGCTCCCCGTGCACCTCGTCCACGGGGCCGCGACGGGCCGGCCGCCAAACAACTTCCGCCAGACCACCCAGGGCAGGGCGAGGAGTGCGACGACCAGATAAAGGAGGTTCAGCTGCATCGAAGCGGAAACCGGGAGACGCAGCGAAAGGCACGTGGCAGGGGCTACCTGGCGGCCACCTCGCGGAAGCCCAGACGACCTCTGGAAATCTCGGATCGACCTCTTCGTTCAGCCGCTAGCCCGCGGCGACGCCGCTCGACTTGCCGCAGCAGTTCTTGAACTTCCGGCCGCTGCCGCAAGGGCAGGGATCATTGCGGCCCACCTTCTGACTGAGATTGCGGATCGGTTCGGCACGGGCCGGCTCGGAGCGATGGTCGTCGCCGGGGGAGGCCGCGTGGCCAACGAGCTCCGCGGCGGTCGGCGGCTCGGCGTGCACCGCAGCGGTCTCGTGCCAGGTGCTCCGCAGGGCGTTCTCCTCGACCTGCTCGATCCGGTAGACCACATCCACCACCCGCTCGGCGATGCCCTTCCACATCAGGTCGAAGGTTCGCATTCCCTCCCGCTTGTATTCCACCTTGGGATCGACCTGGGCATAGCCGCGGAGGCCGACGCTCGAGCGGAGATGATCCATCGCCAGGAGGTGATCTTTCCAGGCGTTGTCGAGAATCTGGAGGAGCACCGCCCGCTCCATCCGCTTCATCTCGTCCCGTTGATCCTCCCCCCGCTCCTGCCGCCGCCGGCTGGCGGCCACAAGCACCCGCCGCAGCTCCTCGAGGTCGTTCGTGGCGAGGTCGGCCTCGGTGAGATTCGGGTCGAACCGCTCGCGGGCCCAGGCCAGCAACGACTCGCGATCGAGCCGCCGCGAGCCGTCGGGCTGGCGGCCGGTGAAGTGGCCGAGCCCCACGAGCACCGGATATTCGACGTCTCGCTGGGCGTAGGCGATGCGGGCCTTGTTGCGGACAAGCGCTTGAAAGGCCGCCAGGTCGAGGCCGCCCTGCTGGAGCGATTCCAGTTCCGCCGCCTCAACAGGCACACCAAACCGCCACTCGGTCCAGCCGCAGGCGGTCCGGAGTCCGAAATCGGGGGCCAGAAACCGGCGGCCGTCAGTAAGGTCGATCTTATGGAGCGCCACGCCGGCCCGCTCACGGAGATAGTCCACCACATCGGTGCGACCGGCCCGCTTCAGGTCGCGATCGTTGATCGAGAGCTTCCAGCGGGCGTTGGCGAAGGAGGCCAAAGCGCTCCAGTTCCACTCGCTCTCGTCCTCGCCCTGGGGGAGGTTCTCCTCGACCGCCTCGAAGATCTGCGTCTCCGACTGCTTCACCGCCTCGTCCACGGCCAGCCGCTCGGCCTCCTCGGCGGTCAGGCCGCGGAAGTCGCGGGCGTCGAGCTCGCAGGAGAGCTGCCCGGCCGCCCAGGCGGCGTAGGTCTGCGGTCCGTACTCCTTGTCGAGGAAGGACGTGATGTTGTCGGCAATCTGGCCGTCCACCATCTCCAGGATCATTTCGCGGCAGTCGGCGTCGCCGTCGGTGAAGTCGAGGATCCGCTGCCGGAAGCCGTAGACCCGCTTCCGCTGCTCGTCCATCACCTCGTCATATTCGAGGAGGTTCTTGCGGACCTCGAAGTTCCGCTCCTCCACCTTCTTTTGCGCGGCCTCGACGCGGCGGGTGACCATCCGGCTCTCGATCGCTTCGCCGTCCTGCATCCCCAGCCGGGTGAGCACGTTCTTGACCCACTCGCCGGCGAAAATCCGCATCAGGTCGTCTTCGAGCGAGAGGAGAAACCGGCTGCTCCCCGGATCTCCCTGCCGACCGCAGCGGCCACGGAGTTGGAGGTCGATCCGGCGGGCCTCGTGTCGCTCGGTGCCGATGATCTGGAGGCCGCCCATGCCGCGGACCTCCTCCCCCTGGGCCTTCATGTTCTCGCGGGCCGAGATCTCGGCGATCAGCCTGTCCCACTCTTCCTTGGGAACGTCGAGCCGGGTGGGATAGGTGTCCTGGAGCTTCGCCCAGGCGAGGGTCTCGGGATTGCCGCCGAGGATGATGTCGGTGCCGCGGCCGGCCATGTTCGTGGCGATCGTGACGGCCCTGGGCCGACCCGCCTGGGAGATGATCTCGGCCTCCCGCTTATGGTGCTTGGCATTTAAGACGGCGTGCTCGACCCCCCGCTTCTCCAGCAGCGCCGAGAGCCGCTCGCTCTTCTCGATCGAGACTGTTCCCACGAGCACGGGCAGCCCCTGCCGCTGGATCTCCCGGACCTTCGCCCGTGGAATCGTGGTCGAGCCCTTCTGCCCCTTCTCTTCGAGTGTGATTTCGGTGTCGCTCTCCCGCGTGATCGTGCCGATCTTCCAGGTGCCGTCGGCGAGAGCCAGCGTGTCCCAGCGATGAATCCGCTCCACCTCGTCAGCCACCGCGATCCACTTCTCCCGCTCGGTGCGATAGATCACGTCGGAATGGTTGATCCGCTGGAGGCCGCGGTTGGGCGGGATCGCGATCACGTCGAGCTTGTAGATCTTCCAGAACTCGGTGGCCTCGGTCATCGCCGTGCCGGTCATGCCGGCAAGCTTCTTGTAGAGCTTGAAGAAGTTCTGGAGGGTGACGGTGGCGAGGGTCTGCGACTCCTCCTTGATCTTGACTCCCTCCTTGGCCTCGACCGACTGATGGAGTCCGTCGGACCACTGCCGGCCCGGCATCAGCCGACCGGTGAACTCGTCGACGATCACCACCTCCCCCTGCTGAACGACGTAGTTGACGTCCCGCTTGTAGAGGTGGTGGGCCTTGAGCGAGTTGTCGATGAGGTGGGGCCATTCCATGTTGCCCACCGTGTAGAAGCTCTCCACGCCGGCGAGATTCTCAGCCGTCCGCACCCCCTCCTCGGTGAGCGAGACGGTGTGCTCCTTCTCCTTGACCTCGAAGTGCTGTTCGGGCTTGAGCTGCCGGGCGATGGCGTCGGCGCGGGCATATTTCGTGACGTCGTCGTGGGCCGGGCCGGAGATGATCAGCGGCGTGCGGGCCTCGTCGATCAGGATGTTGTCGACCTCGTCCACGATCGCAAAGTTGAGTGGCCCCTGGGCCTGCTGCATGTGCTTGGGGAAGCGGTCGTCGTCCCGGGCAGCCATCCGCATGTTGTCGCGGAGGTAGTCGAAGCCGAACTCGTTGTTCGTGCCGTAGGTGATGTCGCAGGCGTAGGACTTCTGCCGGACCCCGGAGTCCATCCCCGATTGAATAGCCCCCACGGTCAGGCCCAGGCCGAGGTAGAGCGGGCCCATCCACTCCATGTCGCGGCGGGCGAGGTAGTCGTTGACGGTGACGACGTGGACACCCTTGCCCTCGAGCGCATTGAGATAGGCGGGAAGCGTGGCGACGAGCGTCTTGCCCTCACCGGTGATCATCTCGGCGATCGCCCCCTGGTGGAGCACCATCCCGCCGATCAGTTGCACGTCGTAGTGCCGCATGCCAAGAAACCGTCGTCCTCCCTCGCGGCAGACGGCGAACGCCTCCACGAGGATGTCGTCGAGCGTCTCGCCGGCGGCGAGCCTCCGCCTGAACTCGGCTGTCTGGCCGGCGAGTTCGGCGTTGCTCATCGCCTGGTAGCGGGATTCGAGGAGGTTGATGGCCTCGATCCGGGGCTCGAGCTTGCGAAGGTAGCGGGCGTTGGAGGAGCCGAAGAGGCCGGTAATGAACCGTTCGGTCCGGCCGCTCAGGGCGGAGGCACCGCCAGTGACGGCATCCCAGAGTCGTTCGAGGGTTTCCATAGATTGAAGGCTGCAGATTGAGGGCTGCGGGTCGCCCGGGAGAGGGCGTGAGTTCGATTCGTGCCGGCCGGGGAGGTCCGGCGGCGGCGGGACTCGGGGCCGGCAGTGGCAAGCAGCCGGAACCAGAAAAAATCCGTACCAACATCCGATTCTCGCGGGGAGGCCGGTCGGGGGTCAAGGCGACCGGCTGGATCCTCCGCTGGCTCGCGGCTGGTACCCGATCGCCCTCGCACGCTGAACCAGACTCGCCTCCCAGGAAAACTCTTGAGCCTGGCCAAGAAAAAGCCTGCCGCGGGGAAGCTAGCCGCCGCCAGGGGGCCGGAGACGGCGGGTCAAAAAGCCGTCCCGTTGGCCATGCCGCCCCGGAGTAGCATGCTACGGTGATGTCCCGGTGTGGCGGCCGGATGTCTTCAAGAGCACGCGAGGAGCCGAATCGATGCCACCGGCTGACGGCCAAGGGCCAATCTTTTTAAACGCGACCGACTACGAACTGCCGGCGACGCTGCCCCTGGGGCTCCGGAAGTATTCAAACTTCCACGACATGAACAGCGGGGCCACAGCGGTGCTGCGAAGTTGCTTCGATCAGATCACCGGCCGCACGGTGGTGGTGAAGTCACTCCGATCCGAGTTCCGCGACGACCTCAAGGAAAACCGTCGCCTCCTCCGCGAGGCCCGCGTGACCGCCCAGCTTCAGCATCCCAATACCGTGCCGGTCTACGAGATCGGGCGGGACGAGGTCGAGGGGCTCTACTTCACGATGAAGCGGGTCTCGGGGGAGAACCTGTTTGAGACCCTCAAACGGATCGCCCGGGGAGACCCCAAGACAACGGCCGCTTTCCCCCTCCGCCAGCGAGTGGATGTTGTGGAGGGGGCCGCCCAGGCGCTCATGTATGCCCATGCGCGGGGCGTGATCCACCGGGACGTCAAGCCCGAGAACATCTGGGTGGGCAACTTCGGCGAGGTGATCCTGCTCGACTGGGGCGTGGCGAAGGTGTGGGGGCAGCCCGACGACGAACCGCAGCGCCGGGGCGTCTCCCTCGGCCAGCGTGAATCCGGCCAGCGTGAATCGCTCCAGTCGCTCACAATGGCAGGCGAGCGGCCCGGCACGCCGCTCTACATGTCGCCGGAGCAGGTCAACGTAAACCGGGCGGTGATCGACGAGCGGAGCGATATCTTCAGCATGGGCGTTGTGCTCTATGAAATCGCCGCTCTGCGGGAGCCGTTCCGAGGCCGGGTCATCCAGGAGACATTCGAGAACATCATCCACGACAACCCCCCTCCGCCGTCGCGGGCCAGCCCCGGCAGGGGCATTCCCAAGCGGCTCGACGAGATCGTGATGCAGGCGATCGCCAAGAGCCCGGCCGACCGCTTCCAGACGATGCGGCAGATGCTCGAGGAGATCCGCCAGGTCGAGTTCGGGGACTGACCGGTCGGCTCGTGAACAAAGTGACCGGCCCCCGCGGTGTTCACCGCGGGGGCCGGTCAGATTCTGCTCATGTGCGGCCTTCAGGCTCAGGCGGTCACGGCGGCGACGGCTTCCTTCACCGTCTTGACGATCGCGGCGGCCACCTTGTAGGGGTCGGCGTTGGACGCCGGCCGCCGGTCCTCGAGCCGACCCTTCCAGCCGTTCTCGATCGTGCCGACCGGGATCCGGATGGAGGCCCCGCGGTCGGACACGCCGTAAGTGAACTGGTCGATCCGGGCGGTCTCATGCTTGCCGGTGAGCCGCTGGTCGTTGTCCGCCCCGTACACGGTGATGTGCCGGTCGATGACTCCGCCGAAGCCCTCGCAGATCCGCGTGAAAACCTCCTTGTCACCGCAGGTCCGCATCAACTCGTTTGAAAAGTTGGCATGCATGCCCGACCCGTTCCAGTCGAGCTTGCCGAGCGGCTTGGGGTGCCACTCGATCGCGTAGCCATAATCCTCGCCGATCCGCTCGAGCAGGTAGCGGGATACCCAGACCTCGTCACCGGCCCGCTTGGCGCCCTTGGCGAAAACCTGGAACTCCCATTGTCCGGCGGCCACCTCGGCGTTGATGCCCTCGACGTTGATGCCCGCGTCGAGGCAGGCGTCGAGATGCTCCTCCACGCAGGGACGACCGTGCGCATTTTCGGCGCCTACCGAGCAGTAGTAGGGACCCTGCGGTGCCGGGTAGCCCCCGGCGGGAAAGCCCGGCGGGTTGTTATTTTTCGTGTTCCAAAGAAAGTACTCCTGTTCGAAGCCGAACCAGAAGTCTTCATCGTCGTCCGCGATGGTGGCCCGGCCGTTCGACTCGTGCGGCGTGCCGTCGGCGTTGAGCACCTCCGTCATCACGAGATAGGCATTCTTTCGCTGCGGATCAGGAAAGATCGCCACCGGCTTGAGAAGGCAATCAGAGTCGCCGCCGTGGGCCTGCTGAGTGCTTGATCCGTCGAACGACCAGATTGGGCACTCCTCCAGTGAACCATCAAAATTCCGCTCGACACGGGTCTTCGATCGCAGGCCCTGCGTGGGCTGGTATCCGTCGAGCCAGATGTACTCAAGCTTCGCCTTCGAACTCATGGCTGAAGTCGTCCTTGTTAGAGATGGGAAAAGAAAGAACACCGACCGCACTGTCAGCAGGACAACGCGACGAAAATCTGTGAGGTGTAGACGCCTTGCGTCCAAACCTCACAGCCGCCTCATCGGTGTACGACCGACCTCTCGAATTGTAAATACTGCAAATCGCGTGCCAAGAAGACCGCGAACCGGTATGTACCCGAAAAGCATGAGTTGTCCGAGGGCTTCGGGGGCATCCATCGCCCGCTGGCGCGGCATTCAAAAATGCGGTTGCCCCAAAAAATGGCACCTTGGGGAGGAGGTGCGGGCTGGGTGGCCCAACCGTCCGGAGTCCCCGGGCTCGCGCCCGGGGCTTGTATGGGTCAGGGGAGTGCCCGCATAGAAGCCCCCAGCGCGAGCTGGGGGACTGTGACGTGGCGTACCAATTGAAAACAGCCAGGCTCAAGCGGGGTCTACCACCTGGGACGGCATGGGCGGCATGGCAGGCGGGATAGTTCACCACCCGCAGTCCCCGGGCTCGCGCCCGGGGCTTGTGTGGGTCAGGGGGAGGGGTTGCCCGTGCCATGCTCAGTCCGGCCGCGTAATCAAGGTTCCCGGAGGTGAGTCGCGTAGTCGCCCTCCGGGATTCGGACGGCCCCAGTAATGGAGCGGGCGTAGAGATAGGTCCACGCGGCGGCGAGTTCACCCGTCGCCTGGCGGGCCATCATCCGCTGCCGCCGAAACAGAGGCCGCGGGCCGCCACACTCCTCGTACTCGTCAAGCAGGGAGAGCCGGTTCGGGCTGCCGAGCCGCAGGAGGTCACCGTGGACGATCCCATCCCCCGCGATCATGCCGGGATAGTCGCCAAGATCGAAGAGCAGTCCGCGGACTGTCGCCGAGCCGACCTTCTCCAGGTCAGCTACGAGGTGCCGCGTGGCGGCGGCCAGCGAGGGACGAAGCGTGCCGTACACGAACACGAGGTCGAGCTTTTCAGCCTCGTCGGGCATGGGAAGGACCTTGCATGTATCATATGGATGCTTGCGACAAGGAGCGGACCCAATTCTAGCCGGGGTTACGTGCGGCCAGTCGAGTGCCACCAACGCTGAATCCCGGTCCGTCATTTCGACGGCATTCGTGTCCGAGCCTACTCCAGCCGATAATCCCCGCCATGACCAAGGCTGCCGGCACGCCCGAAGCTCCCGCCCGTGATGGCCGCCCTCCCTGGCACCAGGGGCGAGACCTTACAGGGCGGCTCCTGTTCCTGGGCACAGGCACAAGCGTAGGCGTGCCGCTCGTGGGGTGTGGCTGTGACACCTGCCTCCGCGGCGGCCCGCGGGATGTTCGCACGCGAACGAGCGTGCTGGTTGGGCTCCCCGACGGGCATCTTCTCGTTGACACGACCCCCGACCTCCGAGCCCAGCTTCTGCGGGAGGACATCGGCAAGGTCGACGCTGTGCTTTACACGCACGACCACGTTGACCACGTCTACGGCCTCGACGACGTGCGGCCGCTCTGCTTCCACTCCGGCCGGCCGATGCGGGTGCTGTGCGAGGGGCCGGTGGAGGCCCGGATCCGCAAGGCCTTCGACTACGCCTTCGCCGCGGCGCCGCCGGCCGGCGGTGGCGTGCCCCGGCTCGAGTTCGAGCGGATCAGCACGACGCCGTTCGAGATTCTCGGAGGCCGTGTTGTGCCGCTGCGGCTCCAGCACGGCCCCTTCGACGTGCTCGGCTTCCGCTTCGGTGCTGTTGCCTATTGCACCGACACCAGCGGCATCCCGGACGCGACCTGGCCGCTGCTCGGCGGCCTCGATGTCCTGATCCTCGACTGCCTGCGGCCCACGCGGCATCCCACCCACCTTTCGCTCAGCGAGGCGCTCGCCGTGGCGGCCCGGGTGGGGGCGCGGCGGACGCTGCTTGTGCACCTCTCCCACGAACTACCCCACGAGGCGACGACCGCCACCCTGCCGGCAGGTGTGGAACTCGCCTACGACGGGTTGGAAGTGCCGCTCGGGTAGCTGAGCCAAGGATGAGCCCGTCTTGCCCAGCTTGCAAACCCGGCACCGTCAGGCGTTTCGCAGCCGTAGGCTGTTGGCGATCACCGACAGCGAGCTCAGGGTCATCGCGGCGGCTGCGAGCATCGGGCTCGTGATGTGGCCGACGAGCGGATAGAGCACCCCGGCCGCGACGGGGATCGCGAGCACGTTATAGAGAAACGCGAGCAGGAGGTTCTGCCGCACGACACGCATCGTGGCTGCCGCCAGATCGAGACCGCGGGGCAGGGGAGCCAGGCCGCCCGAGAGCAGCGTCACGTCGGCTGTCTCAAGGGCCACGTCGGCCCCCGAGCCCATCGCGATTCCGACGTCGGCGGCGGCAAGCGCCGGGGCGTCGTTGATCCCGTCGCCGACAAAGACCACGCTCGGGCGGCGGATGTCGGCTGCCCGTGCCGCGGCCACGAGCGACTCGACCCGCGCGGCCTTGTCGGCCGGCGAGAGGCCGCCCGATGCAGCTGCGATCCCGAGCGACCCTCCCACCCGCCCGGCCGCCGCCGGGGCGTCGCCAGAGAGCATCTCGACCGCCATGCCCCGGGCGGCGAGGTCGGCGATGATGCCACGGGCCTCGGGCCGCAGCTCGTCGGCGATCACGAACCAGGCCGCGGGCCGCCCGTCTGCGGCGAGATAGACGGTGGTGCCCGCCTCGGTCATGTCGCCGGCGACCTCTGGAATCGCCACCCCTTCGTCACGGAGGAAGCGGTCGCTGCCCACGAGCACCGTTCGGCCAGCGACCATGCCCCGCACGCCGCGGCCCACCACCGCTTCGACGTCGCGGCTCTCGGGTACCGCGATGCCCGCCTCGGTGGCCGCCGTGAGAAAAGCCCGGGCCAGGCCGTGCTCGCTGGCCGCTTCGACGGCCGTCGCGGTAGCCAGGAGCGTCCGCAGCGGCTCGGTCGTGAAGTCGAGTGGGCTCTCGGGGGCAGCGGAGCCGCCGCCGGCCGCCCCCGCCGCTACGATTCGTGGCTGGCCGAGCGTCAGCGTCCCCGTTTTGTCGAAGATGACCGTGCCAGCTGTCGCAAGCCGCTCGATCGCCGCGGCGCTGCGGGCGAGAATCCCTTCGCGGGCAGCCCGACCGATCGCCACGGTCATCGCCAGCGGCGTGGCCAGGCCCAGGGCGCAGGGGCAGGCGATCACAAGCACGCTCACCGCCGACACGAGCCCGAGCGCCAGCCGCGGCTGCGGGCCGTAGGCCGCCCAGCCCAGAAACGTCAGCGCCGCGACGGCGAGCACCGCCGGCACGAACCAGGCCGCCACCCGATCGGCAAGGTTCTCGATTGGGGCCCGGCGGCCGTGGGCCGCGCGGACGAGCCGCGTGATCCGGGCTACGAGTGAGTCGCCCGCCGTAGCGGTCGCCTCGATCACGACCGCCCCGCTGCCGTTGATGCTCCCGCCGAGCACGCGGTCGCCCGGCCGCTTCACGACCGCGAGCGGCTCGCCGGTGAGCAGCGACTCGTCGCAGGAGGTTCCTCCCTCGTGAACAAGCCCATCGACCGGAATCCTTCCGCCCGGCTTCACACGGAGCAGGTCGCCGAGGACAACGGCCGCCAGGGGGATCGTCTCGGCAGCGGTGGTCTGGCCGACCGCCCCCAGCACATCACCCCCCTGACAACAGGAGGCCACAGGCTCGCGTGTGCCGACATGGCCCACCCGCTCCGCCGTGGGTGGCGAGAGGTCCATCAGTCCGCGGATCGCGGCGGTGGTGCCGCGGCGGGCCCGGCTCTCGAGCACCTGACCGGCGAGCACGAGCACCACGATCATCCCGGCCGACTCGAAGAAGACCGGCACCGTGCCATCGGCCTCCCGGAAGGCGGCAGGAAAGATGCCCGGGACGAGTGTTGCCAGCGTGCTCGAGCCCCAGGCTGCGAGCACACCGAGCGTGATCAGCGAAAACATTCCGGGCCGCCCTGCCCGGAAGCCGGCGGTGCCGCCCGAGAGGATCGGCCAGCCTCCCCAGAACACGATCGGCGTGGCAAGCACGAACTGCACCCAGTGGCCGGTCCGGCCGGTCAGCCCGAGGTTCGCAAACCACGCGGCGATCGCATGGCCGCCGAGCCCTGCCGGCAGCATGTGAGCGAGCATCGGTGTCATCGCCACCACGAGGAGCACGACCCCGAGCGTCGCGTTGATCACCAGCCGCCGCCATGCCTGATCCTGGTCGGCGGCGCGGCCGGCCTCCAGGCCCACCGGCTCGAGCGGCATGCCGCAGAGGTCGCACATGCCGGGGTTTGCCCGGGCAACGCCTGGGTGCATCGGGCAGGCCCAGCCGAGTTCACCCACGCCGGCCTGAGCACAGCATGGCTTCGGGGCCGCGGGGGGAGGCTCAGGCTGGATGACGTCGAGTTGCACGACGTCGATTCTATTGGAAAGTGATCAGGATGTT
>Ga0210003_1000521_pt1 | contig 34448 bp, 46 predicted proteins | sample LantaG_FD_182804 | JGI IMG/M metagenome (GOLD analysis project Ga0210003, IMG submission 182804) | Deep subsurface microbial communities from Baltic Sea to uncover new lineages of life (NeLLi) - Landsort_02402 metaG (SPAdes) (version 2) | ecosystem: Environmental > Aquatic > Marine > Oceanic >...
TAACCTCGTTTCAAATCCGATACTTGAAGACTGTAGTGCGCCAGTTGAAATGGCCATTTGCGCCAGTACATGGCCCCGGCGGTCTGGGTAAGGTGGGTAAAATATCAGTTGCGGCGAAAAATCTTCGGGAAAAAATCAAAAACTCGGCCCAAAAAATTCTTTTTGAAAAATCAGAAGTTTTTGCCTTTTAGGGCCTTTGTAAACCTCGTTGAAGACCAGTTTAATCACTGCTTAAAAATCAATTCGGCCATTTGTTCTTCGGACATTTTTCAGATTCGACCCTGGCCTTGGCCGGTACGAAGCACTTGCATATTGAGCACCAGAGCGTTCGGTATCGCCAATAATTGTATTCGCACTTCTGGCAGGTCCGCACGCGGTCATCGGTGAACTCGTACTTCTTGCCGCGCATCAGGTTGCCATAGCCGACTGCGATATTCCTGCCGGTCTTAAGAACAGATTTTGTTTTGCCGCAGCAGGACATTACGGACCGTCCACAAAGGTAACCGTGCCATCATGGCCCAATTCGATTTCACAAGTTGTTTTTTCATTGGCCGCATTTGCGAGATTCATACAATTTGAGTCCCGTTCTGCTGATGACAGCAAGAAGTATTCCGCACCATAGTAAGGCTCTTGTACACTAAGACTAATCCGGAGCGGACTGCCAAACAGGTAGGCTTCAAAATGCACATTTTGGTCCGCTGAGCCAATAAAATTTTGACAGGCATCATCTGAATAAGATTCGCACGTTACGCCGTTCACCTTTGTATATGACCAGTGACAGGGACTTGCGGTTTGCTCAAGAATAAATGATTGGTTGATATCGAAATTGTGCACCCATTTACGATAACCTCCTGCCCATGGCCCCCAGCAGCCCACACAGAGTATAATTCCGCTGAAAGTTACCGTGATTCGTTTCGGGGTTGTGCCCGCATCACAATTTCCGCAATCCACGCCATACGGGTTCGCCCGCATAAGTTTTTCAGACACGGGGTCTCGCATCAGCTTTAATGTACTTGGGTCGCGCAATAATTTTCCAATTAGAGCCATACTTAAGGAGCCTCATAACAATCACATTCTTCTGTATCGGTATCGAATAATGCCACGCACCGCCATTTACCATCGATGAGCTCAGCGTACAAATACTTGCCACTTTGCAGCCGCGTCGCAGCAGTATTAAGGGCGGTGCCGTTGTAAATATCGCAATAAACCTCAACGTGATAACCCAGCTCACCTTCTGCCGCTTCGACCCCGTTATTGAGCACCATGTCGCAGGTGATGTGGTCGTTTGCCGTGGCGGATTCGGTGGTCTTGAACCGCCGTACCGGAGACGTCAGCGGTCTGCCAACCCACCGCTGGGTATTGCCGCTGTCAGCCATCTGCCAGGCACTGATGCGGTCGTACTTGCCCAGGGCCGGTACGTAATCGGAAACCGGGTCATTCTCGATTAGATTCAGGACTACAACGGCTTCCGGCGTTTCGTCTTTCTCTGTGAATTTATCATCGCCGTCGGTATCGTCCCACGCCGAGGCCAGCAATTTTTGCTCATAGCAGTCATACAATCCGTCGCCGCCGCCCGCCGACTGGACCTCGAATATCCGAATATCGGCGCCGCCGCCTGGCGGGTGACGGACCGCCCGTCCGACCTGCGCTGCAGCCGGCGGTGAAAGCCGCTCGTTTTTGGCCGCCTGGTCGAAAAAAGCTGCACGCCTGGCTGTTTGGTCGCCGCTCATTTCTCACTCCAGTCGGCCTGCAGCCCGGATACGGCAGCCGGTCCGACGGCGTCGGCCGTCGCTGATGCATAGTCGGTATTCTGCGTCTCTGCGCCGATTTCGCGGACCGAAACATTGTCAATTTCGACTACCGAATAGTGACCCTCCGGCGATGCGCTCGGGATGAACTTGATCGCTGAGCCGGCCCCGGCCGTGATAAGCTCCTCGTAAGTGCCCGTAGAGCTCCGCAGCGTGCCGTCCGTTCCGCCGACCTGGACCTTCGCCTGTCCGTACGCTTCAATCGAACCCAGCCTAAATTGGACTAAATAGGTTCGGCCTTCAATAATGCCAATATCCTGCTCTATGTTGCCGTAACCGCCGGATTCCGCCCATATCGCCCAGCCCGTATCGGTAATAGTCCAGCCGTCCCCCTTGGTCCAGTCGGTGTCGGAATCGAACCCGCCGTTGGTAACCAATTCAGCGCCCGTCCACTCGTCGCAATAGCTGCGAACGCAGAACTTATACAGCGTGCCGTCGCTGAGCGCATCGCTGGTCCATTCGAACTCGCCGAAACCGCCGAGTCCGTAGTCAACCGTTGCGGCGGGCGAGGCAAAATTAAAGCCGCTGCCGGAATCGATATAAACGCGAAATCCCGTCGGCGCTATTTCCTCGCCGTCGCGGCTGTAGCGCCATCGCAGCCTTATCTTACCTCCGGCAATCGTCTCGGCCTGCAGGTCGAGCGGCCGATTAGGCATAAGGCTCAGCATGTCAGCGTCGGCGCCGATGCGAACGGTGCAGACATCGCTGTCGGGTGATTCCAGGCCGCAGCCGGACGCCTGGCGGCGAAGGTAATCGAACCTCGTGCCGGCGGGCAGGTTCTGGTTGGCGATTGATACCTGCGAGTCGCCCAGCTCCATCACGGCCTGTACGCTGCCATAATCCATAACGCCGTCCTGGCCGCGATAGACATTATGACACCCGGCTGTTCGGAACCAGAACCAGCCAAAGCTCAGCACGGTCCCCAGCTTGAAGGCGTTGGCCGTCATTCCGCAAAACAGGGCATCGTTCAGGAATTTGGTCTCCATCAGCTCGGCGTCCTGGTGAGCGTCGATTCGCCGTCGGTCGGCGTATGCGTCAGGACCACGCTTTCGCCCTCGTCATCGTAATACTCAACCGCGCCGGTATTTTTATTTTGAACCGCCTTGTTGCACAATATCTGCCGTACTATCTCCGGAACTCTGTTTCTGATTGAAAATGTGGCCAAAGGGACATTGACGTTTTCGCCATCAACTACGGCTCCCGTAAGAACAACGGAGTAATCAGATTGAGCCTCGTAAAAGCTGTGGCTTAAATCTATTTGGCACAAATGAACGCCCGGAAGCGAATCGTGACCGATCGTATAGATTATGCCGTCGCTTCTTTCGACGGCGTTATCGTCTTTGTAAACCCGGATAGTGCCCACCGTACTGGGGTCGATGCTGCTGCCGCTTTTGCTTGTTGTTCCAAACAAGAACGTTACCGTGCCGTTTTTGTCATAGTCGCCTAAATATCTCATTGTTAATTAACCACAGAAACCATACCTACAGGTTTTAATAAGAACTTGTCGTCTTGGGTGCCGAAACCGTTATTGTACAGTTTGGCCCTCTCATATGCCGTTAATGCTCGTTTGTAAATCCGAAAATCATCAAGGGCACCATTAAAATCTTCCTCCTGCGGCGGGCTCCCTATGTATATCGGCTCGTCATTTGACAGTTGCGCCCCATCTGCTATCCCGTGCTCAGACATATCAAGCTGATTGTCAATAAAGATAAACATATTTTGGCCGTCTTTTATGCAGATTACAAAATGCCAGTAACCATCATTGATTAAGATATGCCCGAGCATATCCACATCTTCGACCACAAATCCTATATGACCTGATTTCAAAAATATCGCGTATCCATCATTACCGAGCCCGGCCTCATCACGACTTATGATGCAGGGACAATCATACCAATTAGTCCCGGTGGCGGTGGATGTCGTTTTGACCCAGAATGCAACCGTTATGTCATCAGAATCCAAAGCACTGTTATTTACGACAGTCAATCTGTCAGGTTTGGAGGCGTCAAATTCTAAAGCATTCCCAAGCTTTCCGGGAATAGTCATCGTATTAACGTTGTTACGTGAAATAGCATCCAGTCCATTTATAGAACTATCTACGACAGTTGTTCCCGAGGTTTCATCCATTTTGAAATGCAAAATCAAATCTCTTTCCGGGTCGAGCAGTCTTTCCGGCATATAAAAACTCAATTTGTGAATGCCCGGATGTGCAGGCCACCAGCCGGGATTTTTCATCAATTGTGCGCCGGCCATATTTTCAAAAAGGTCGGAAGATTCGTCGTAATAAATACCGCCATTTTCATAATCATCGAGATATATACGCCAAGTGTTGCCAATTTTGACCAAACTTGGCCCTTCGTGGTTACCCATTAAATCAGACCATCCGCACCAATTACAGGCGACCTGCGGCGTGTAACCGCTCAGCGGCGAAGTGGACGCGGCATAAATTACGGCCGCAGGAGAGCAAGATTCGCGTTTGTAAAAAAGATAATATGTCCCGTTTTCTTTTATTATGTACCCATCTATTATATTGTCCTGAATACCTGTAATCTTCGTCGGCGCAGACCACGAAGTCATTGCACCGTTTAACGGGTGAATGTCAAACAGATGAAACACGTTTGCAGGGTTTCCTTTTAGAGCAACTATGCAATACAATTGCCCATCATCATCTAAGAACCATTCAGGCGCCCAGCAATAATTAACCGTGCTATACCCGTCGGGCAGCTTTTGAACCCAGGTGACATGCTCCCAGTTGTATAAATCTCGCGACTTGGCCACACCGAAACGGTCGCCCGTATAGACATGTATCGTAGGGTCAATATTGTTATTCGTGTAGACCATCCACCACCATCCCCGATACCATATTATTGAAGGGTCGCGCAGGACATATTCAGGTGCTTCATAAAGAGGACCATTGCGAATCATTTTCCATCTCAAGCCATCCGGACTTGCCCAGATATACAGTTTTTGGCTATCGTTGCATTTGTGTCCGGTCATTAAATACTTATATTGTGTAATCATAAATTACTATCCATCAAACAGGTAACCAATTCAGAAAATGTATCTATCGTATGATACAAGCTAACCCCTTTCTCATTCCACACCACCTTTTTTTCGCAGGTCAATCAGTCCCTGGATCATGATGTAAATAGTAACGATAATCGTCATTTGCCACGTAACCTGCCCTGCGATTTCCGGCCTGTCTTTGACGAGGAAGGCGAGGCTTATGACTGTTGTCGCTACCACCCCCAGCTTTTTGCTGATAATTTGATTGATGTCCATTTTTTTAACCAACAATCAATTAAGTCGGCTGTTCCGTTCCGAAAACGTCCAGAATGCAGGTACACGCAGTGCCGGCGGCCGTGGTCACGTCGGCCACGAAATCGGTCCCGGCGGCGTATTCGACTATCGCCGGGGGCGTTGCGCTCGGCACCGGCTGAATCTTGGTTGACTTGCCGGCTGCGCTCAAATTGCTCAGCGTAGTCGCGCCGACGAAGTCCGTCTTCGCGGCGCTCTGCCCCAGGGTTAAAACCGTATTGCCGGCGTCGGCCGACAGCTCGCGTGGTTTGACGTGGTCAACAATCGTCTTTTTGCCCGTCACAAACGTCATCAGGGTTGTCGCAGCGACGGCGTTCAGGTCGACCGCCTTACTGCCCAGAAGCGATATCCCTTCGTTGTTCATGTCCATAAATGTATCCCTTTCTTACGCTTTAGTTACTACTTCGTTGTTTTTGCAGACCACCTCGTTGTTTTTGCAGACAACATCGGCGGCCGTGATATAATCCTTCGGAATCCGCAGAAAGCTCTGCCCTCGAAGGTCCCGCACGTCCGTAATTACGCCGTCGGCGTCGACGTCGATTTCCGCCAGCTTTACATGCTCCGATTGCGGCCAGCCGTCGCCGTCAATCGCTGAATCTACGGCGTTCGCGGGCGTCAGCCAGATATACGTCGTATCGCTGTCGGTCGGGTCCACCGCCGAGCCGGGCGCAAATGTCTTGACCGTGCCCTTGTAGATGTAGTCGCCGCCTCGAACGTTGAAAGTTGTCGGCGATGGCAGGTGAACGCCGAGCGGCAGGACCCAGCCTAAGGCGTTAAGCAGCCCCCAGACGAACTGCTTGTGTTCGCCGTAAAAATTCGAGTTGTTAAACGTCACCAGCTCGAGCCCGAGCCCTTCCAGGTAAGTACCGATATCCGCCTCTGCCGGATAGCCGCCGCTCATTGCCATATCAAGTTCCCTTCTTTATCTCGATAATCGCCAGGCTCAATTCGTGCCATTTCGCTAACAGCTCTGCCTTGCGGGCGGCGTTAAGCTCCTGCCGCATCTCATCGCCGACTCGGTCGCGTTCGGCCCGCAGCTCATCTATGCCTTTGCACACCCCGGCGTCGGGTACATAAGGCACATCGGGCACATCGGGCACGTGCAGGGCGGCTTCCTTTTTTTCTTCGGCCTCGGCCGCCTCTCTCGCGTGCAGGTCCATCAGGGCGAGCTGTCCCGCCTCGATTTCGTCCAGGCAGCCGGATTCCTGCCGTATGGCCTTTCGCTCTTTGAATTCGTATGTATCAGCCAGGTCACTCACTCGCTTCGTCCTTTTTCTTTTCCGCCTCGGAAGTTGCCGGCGCCATGTTCAGGTCTGCAATAATAATTCGCATCTTCAGTTTGTAGGCCAGCACGGTAAGCTGGGCCAGGGTAATCTCGCAGCCCTCGGCCGCCGGCCAGTTTAGAGGCAGCTCGAATCCGAGTTCGATCTGGGCGTAACCGCTTCGGCTATAGCCCAGCTCTTTCATGCGGTCGCTGATCTGGTTGGCCAGCCGAATCCGGTCGCTGCCGTTCATCTCGACAATTACTGTTTCCATTTTTCACCCCGTCGCGATAGTTGCGCAGCCCAGGATTTTCTGTTCGAACAAAAATCCCTGCCCGCCGGCGTAATCAATAGCCCTTTTTTTCCGATAAGCATCGGCCAGAATCTTCTTTGCGTCGATATTACGGTGCTCTAAATACTCACGCCACAAGCCGGTATCCTGAGTCAGCCAGTATCCCTGGGTTATACTGCCGATAATCATCGCGCCGCCGCTGCGAAGCTGCCTTACGATTGCCCGAACGCGCCGACGCTGCGTCTCGCGCACACCCGGCAGTTGCAATCGCATGGCGATATTCGCCGCCGTTACCGGCTGCGCCGCCTGCCGCAATATCGACAGGCATCCAGCCGCCTGGTCACTGCTGATAATTGCCTTATTCACAATAATCCACCGCCTTGAGCCGGCCGGGCTCGGCGAAAAATGTGTTCTTCATCACCCGCCGAGCCCCGATATCCACCAGCTCCTCATCCGTGAGCTTGCCCATCGCATCCTTGTCCACGGTTTCTTTCGTGCGTATAAGCGTTTGCGCCTTTGCCCGCGAGAATAATTCCTTGATAAGCCACAGCGTATTCTTTTTGACGTGCATCACCGTGCTCTTGCGCCAGCCGAGCACGCCCCAATTGAGCTGGCGGCTCTTTTGTCCCTTGAATTCCGCCCGCCGTGCCACGGCGAAGGCCTCGAGGCTCTTGACGTACTGCTGTTGCTGGCCGCCAAAGAGTTTTACCGCCTCGGCCAGTTCGGCCTTGACCTCGTTGATATCGTCCCCGGCCTTCGCCTCGGCGGCGGCGACCTTGAGCTGCAAGTCTCCCAGGTCCCGCAGTAACTGGTCGGCCTTCTCCCAGTTATCGATGGTTATAAGTGCGGTCGTATCAGGCTTGATTCGCGCCATCCCTGGCCTCCTGTTCTTCCTTGATATTTTTTAGCGTGGAATGCTTCGTGCCGACAGCGCGGTTAAACATCGCCTTCAATGCCTCGATGATTTTATAGGCCTCTTCCGGCCATAATAGCGCGAGATTGTTGCATCTCTTTTTGGTCATTCGACTAAGCATCCCTCCGAGCTGCTCGTCGGTCCAGCCTAAATCGCCGGCCAGGTGCCGAATCGCCGCATGTTGGGCATCACTGGCAAAACCGGTTTGGTTAAAGATTTTTGAACGGTAAAAATCAGCCGGGGCGTCGGGACGCTGGAATCCCTGCGCCTCGCAAATCGCAAGCAGGTCGTCAAGCTGCCCATTGTTGAGCTGCTTGCAGCTCGTAACCGGCGTGCCGTCCGGCTGTGTGTACCGGCTCAGCAGGAACCGATACCGCCCTTCGGCGCCTTTGCCTCGCAGACCGGCCGCCCGAACAGCCGTTTGAACAAGTTTTATCTGCTCTTTATTAAGCATTTACCGCCTCGATAAAATAGTCGGCAAATCCGGTTCCTTCGCATTCCTCGCAAACAGAGCCGTCGCTAAAACCACCCAAACCATCGCAACCGTGGCACACTTCGGTTTCAGTCTCAAATTCAGATGCAGTGTCCATAGTTTCACTCAATCTTTCTTAATCGAAGCCCACAATGACCGTTCCAGCTCCTCGACAGAGCTGCAGTGTAGAAAGAAGCACATGCGCCACACCTCTTTCAGCGGCAGCATTTTCAAATGCGTTCGCAACCCACGCTGGATTCGGCACGCCGGCACGCCCAAGTGCCATCTTATTCTCTCGCTGATATCGCCCATTTATCCTGCCTTTGCAGCCTGTTTGTCGCTATGTACTTTTGTGATTTCGCGGGTATGAATCGGCAGCCATATCCGCACGGGCAAGCCAAGCTGCTCTATTACGCTGATGATTGCACCCGCATCTATCTGGCCTGACTTGATACATCGGCTGGCGGTGTGGAGTGTCGCTATTACGTGGCTGCAGGTCCGCAGCCGACCGCTGCGCGACGTCTTGCAGATTTTCTCGAGCAGCGAGACCGCATCGGAAGTCAGCCGGATTCCGCCGTACTGGTAAAGGCTGCGGATATCCTCGGCTGTATATAATCCACTGCCGCTGTCACCGGCTAACTGGTCCAGGTTCAGGATGTAGCTGAGGCGCGAGGTAAACTGGTCGAGCGATTCGCAGCCCCGCCTCGTCTTGGGCTGCATAACCGTTTTCAATAAGTCATTGTTGCCTGCCAATATGAGCGGGCAGCGGGCCTTGACTACGATAATCTGGCGAAGCTGATTCAATTGCTTAACGCTAAGACCTGCCGTTTCGTCCAGCATAATAATCACATGCCGGTAGACCAGGCTCTGTATCAATCGCTGGGTAATCGTTGCGAGCGAGCCTGCCGAATCGACGCCGACCGTCTCGGCAATCGCGGCAAACATGGTAGTGGGCGTCATCGCATCGTCGAGCTCCACGTAGATTGTATTGCGATTTGCCTTGGCGTATTGCCGCAGGCATACCGATTTGCCGTGCCCGCCGTCGCCGACGAGCAGTCCGATTTTACCCTCGTCGTCGCTCAGCGCCTCGGTCTGTATAATCAATGCCCCGACCGCCTTGGCGACGCTCGTCTCGACGTAATGTTTATGCTTTACCCGTTTCTTTTTGCGGGCAATGGAATCTATGAGCTGCAGGCCTTTATTGACGAGCTCGTCGATGCCCTTTTTTGCGGTATACTTGCCCTGCAAAAACTGATTGAGCTTTGCGATGCCGACGCCGAGCATTCGGGCCAGCCGGACCTGCGTAATACCTTCATCGTCAATCAAGTCCCGCAATTTTACAGCTACTTCAACCGCCACTTTTTTGCTGGATACCATCGGAATCCTTTCCTCTCGCAGAAGGGCGTCGTGCTCGAGACTTTTGATAATATCGTCATTCATCTTGCCAAAGTCCCAAATCAACATTGCCCAGTTTATCTTTCAGTAGTGACAAATCAAAATCAATTGCAGCATGCGATGGGCCCCGCTCGTTTAGCGCCGAGAAATCCAGGTCCAGCACCGTCTTTGCCTCGCTGCCCGCCGCCTTGCGAACCGTCCTGCGGAGCTCCCGGCGGACATGTTCGGCCACCTGGTCGTCGAGCGGCGTCCGCACCGGCTTGAGCGTCGCCGGCGGACGCTGCTTCGGCGGTTCTTCGCCGGCGTCTTCCATCGCGCGCAGCGTCAGGTCCGTCAGGTCCATATTCGCTGCGAGCCGGGAATCTTTGTACGCCCTGGCAATCTTTAACGCCCTGCCTTTTTGCTGCATCGCCGTTCGCAGGCTCTCGTCGCTGACGGGGGCGCCGTACTGGATGAGCCGATTCTGCTCGGCAATAACAACCAGCCTGAACGTCGCTGCGTCGTACACACGGACCTGTCTCAAATCGTCCGGGTCGTAGCTTACTCGCACTTTTTTACCCTGATGCACCATCAGCTCGGCGTTGTACTGGCCATACCACATGCCGTTGAACTTGACGCCGTTTTTGCCAACCGACAATTCGCCGCTCCATATCTGCATCAATAGATCCAGCACGCCTGCCGCTAATACCCGTTGCGTCCTCCGCCCTGAAAGCACCTGCGCCGGCGACCTGCCGTCCATGCCGCGTCCGCTATGTGCGGCATTATTATAGACTTGCGCATATCGCCCGAACATCTCGCTGAGCTCGACCAGGCTGTGGGCCTCGGCAATAGCCTTGTCGCTCTTTAACAAATCAGCCAGGGGCTCCGGCCTGCGGGCTGTATCCTTGCCGCAATATGTTGCGATGGTTTTCGTGAATTGCTGGTCGATTGTGTCGAATAATCGCTCGATGGGCTTGCTCTGCGGATGGTACGGAATCGCGAATGAGACCGCGACGCCCATCATCGCGTAAAGACCGGCGACCATATCTTCGTCGAGGTAGCCCGCCTTCAGCGCCCGCCGCCTCGCCTTGGTAGTACCGGTCCACGCCTCGGAATCGTAATCGCGGCCGTTGTCGATCTTAACGGATTCCGGCGGTCCGTATCTCTCCAGCCCCCGCCTGGCCGCCAGAAGTATCGTCGCCTGGTTCGGCTGGGCCGTTACGTGCCAGCCGACCAGCGCCCGGCTGCGATAATCCGTCCACGCCGTCAGCCAGGGTCGAATCCACCGCCCTCGATGGCGAACCCAGCAGTTAAACTGCGAATGGTCGCCCACCCACACCTGGCCTGCCTCGACGCTGTCCGGGTCGATTTGTACGTATGGTGCGCACCTGGCCTCGTAGGCCGCCTTGCCCTCTCTGTGCAGCACTCGCACGAACATCGGAATCTGTTCTATGACCAACCGCTGCATCGTCCGCAGCGGCGGTATTCGCCAGAGCTTCTGCTGCTCATTGTTGATAAACCGGATATTTTGCCAGCACATTTTGACGCTGCGCTGCTGCTGCGTCAGGTACATCGCCTTGAATACGCCGAAGGCCTCCGGGCTGATTGTCTCCGGCGGCGGCTTACCGCCGCCCCGCGAATCCACCAGGCCGAGCAATCCTTCGGTTCTATACTGCCTGAGCCATCGTCTCATCGTCCTCGGGGGTATCTTCCTGGCGGCCGACCACATAGTCAACGTATCCCTCCGCCTGCGTCCGTTTCGTTCGGCCGCCGCTGCGAAGCATTCGAATCGTTTGATTAGTCCCAGCCGGGCAATCGCCTCATCTCTTTTTTTAACCGGCACCCCCGACAGCTCGGACGAATCGAGCAGCGCCGCCTGTTCGGCGGCAAGCTGGGCCGCCGCCGACACGGGAATGAGCCACCGCCCGTTATCTTTTGTCGCGCCGAGAAATTCGCCCAGGGAACACATCTGCTGTACCCGTCGCTGCTTCAATCGCAGTCGCCCTGCCGCCTCGGCTATAGTCAAAAATTCGTTCATAGAGCCAGTCTCGCCATTCGCTGAATCTTCCTCACCTTTTTTCGCGCCGACGGGGTCAGCGTAAACTGCCGGTCGTAATCGCCGCCCGGCCCTATCACTATCGGCGCCGGCTCCGGCATCTGGTTGACTACCGTCCAGCCCGCCTGCGGTACCGGCTTATCGACTCCGACTGCCAGCCAGTAGCGGTACGTATGGATGTGCCAATTGCCGTCGGCAAGGAATTGTACAACCTCGAACCCCCGGTCGCATTTAGCGCACCAGGTAAAGTAGTTGCGTACAGTCCTGCCGTAACGGTCCGGCCCCTCGAACGTTACCGAATAGGCCGGGACCCGGCTGAGGCAATTCGGACAAACAATATCCGGCTTTGGCTCGGCCGCCGGCATTATCTCGTCTTTGAAACTTACCATTAGCAATCTCTCCGTTCGTACTCGCCGCACCAGCTAGCCGCGTGCGTCCTTGGGTATCCATCGCCCCCCGCGAGTGGTGGATACCGCCTGCATATAGCGGTTGCGCGAGATCTGTCGTTTTTTTGCGGATGCCAATATGCGCACGTACCACAGCATTCCTTTTCTGTTTCATTAACGCTGTCGTCTTTCGCCATCATTCAGCTCCGAAAATCCTCGCGTCGATTTTTCTCAGCGCTCGTTTGAGCGCGTTGAGTTTTTCAAGTGATACCGCCGCATATTGCTTGTTGTGGAACCCTGTAACTTTGCGGGCGTATTTGGCTGATTTGCATAACTCAACGGCAATACTAAGCGCTTTTATCAACACGGCCGTATCGGCCTGGTAAATCCTCTTTTTTGTCTTTTTGCTCCGCAGGTTCGTGACGAAACGAGTCAGTTCCTCGGCCGTCTCTTTACCGCACCCCCGCACGTCAATAAACCGGCGATTTTCAGATTCGAGAATCAACTGCTGTTTACTCGCAACGCCCAGCCTCCGCAGCACCGCAATGGCCCTTCTGCTGAGTGAGTCCGGCAGCTCGAGCGAACCGATTTTTGTCGGTCTTTTATCCATAAATAAAGCCTGTCCGGGCGGGCCGGGAACAGCGCCAGACCGCGCTGCCCCGCCCACCCTCGTCTATAAGGGTTATGGTTGAGCCCGCTGCACAGCGGGCCTGTCTTTCAATAAGACCGGCGGCGGGAGACCATCGCCGCCGGCTGGTAAAGGAGACGTTGTATCCTGTGTGAATTTTCAAGGCCGGAAGGCATGGGCGTCCCTGCCCCGCCGACCGGCTTTTCCGAACCCGCACCAGAGAATAATTCCAGGGCCGGGGTTGAGTGGCGCACTTCCCCGGCCCCATTCCAACAGTATTCTCGCCGATAATTGCGGCCTGCGGCACGACCCTGCAGCTTTCTGGCTTCGGGGCAACGACCGCAGGCGTTGTCAGGAGACCACCAATAATTGCGGCCTGCGGCCGCCCACACCCAGTCACGACCGCAGGCCTCGTCAGGAGGACATTGCAAGAAAGCGAAAAAGCCAATAAGGACATCATGCTCTGGCGGAGGATTTTGCGAGCCTCAATTTTTGCCTTTACTACGTCAGGATTACAGGCCAGCTTACGAAGGGCCTCTCGCACGCCCGGTTCTACTATCATATACAACAAAAAGGCTGCGGCGGCGGAAGGGCTATAGTCCTTGCTTGGTTTGTGGAATTCTCGCCATTCGCTCAGTAACTTTTCGGGAAAGTTGAACGACCTTTTCAAGCATTTTTGCTGCATATAACCCTCGTTATGCACGGTGTTTGATTTTTCCCTTGACTTTGGCCCTAACTCCTGTTATCCTCTGGTTTTGCATACCATATCCTTCAGCGGCACGAAGCCGAAAAATCCAAAGCCCCCGACGGGTCCTTAGCCCGTCGAGGGATTAATTAGCTCAGCCGTGCCCGACGGCTGAGCAGACTCACTATTATTCAATTGTTTGGTGCCGTTGTTATAATGTTGAAGCATAAAATTCATAGCCGCCACCAGCCCCGCCTTGAAATTGGTATAGCCCAACCGGATGCGCAGGGCCTCGAATTGCTTAAACGTATCGCTGTTCCTCTCCAGCTTTACGTCTGCCGTTTTGTAATTGCTCGTTTCTTCATTCATCGTTTTTTGTCCGTTCTCATTCCGTTTAATTATCGACACGCAAGCGTGCATGTCAACACTTTTTTTACACAATTACACGCCAAAGTACGTAACTTACTATTATTACGTGCTTTACAACCGAAAATTTTTTTTTATCATATTCATTATGGCTAAAAGGAAGGATATTCTATTAACAGATTCGGCCAAACCCATAGCTGACAAATTGAGCAAAAGGGCATCTTTAAAGCTGGTCTTGTCGGCAGGTATAATTTGTCTAAATGAACAGAGCCCAGAGTCCCGCGAAAGATTCCTTGACTTGGCATCCGGTACGCTTCCCGGAAACATCCCCGGTAGGATTCAATCGGAAAAGTTGTTTACTGCAATCGAAAAAATTGTAAGCTTGAGCTGTAAAAACACTACGCAGATTTACAAAATTCTATCCGATGGTGAAAGAAAGGCCCTCGATGAACTACACAGGCAATTAGGCCCTGAGCCGTCAAAAAGGGCGAAAAAGGCATAAAAACTAAATGCGAAAATTGCGGTGCTTTAAGCGAAATTCCCAAAGAGTATCTTGGCAGAACGATAAGGTGTTCTGTTTGCAAAGAGCAATTTCTTGTAAAAAAATACGAACCTCCCCTGCAAAGATCTCAAAATGAAACTCCTCGAAAACAGGTTTCTTCCGGCCCTATCAAATGTCCGAGATGCGGCTGTATGCAAATCACCGCGAACAAAAAAGGGTTTAGCGGCGGAAAAGCAGTCGGCGGCGCTGTTTTATTGGGTCCGCTTGGAATACTTGCAGGTCTTCACGGTAGTAAAAAAATCATGCTTACCTGCCTTAACTGCGGTAAAACATGGCCGGTGGAAAAAAATTGATTTTTCCCTTGACGTCATTCGGGCCGATACTATATTGACCCGATAGAGCGGGTGTCCTTAGCACCCGCCCTCGCCGAGTAATCAAGCCCGGCGGCTGAGAAGACTCAACTTAGTCGCGGGCTTTCTGTCTTTATATCCCCCGCGTAAACGGAATGTCTCATTTTGAAAGGAGTCAGACAATGCACTTCAAAGCCCTTTTAACCATCGTTTTAACCCTATTTGTGCCGCTGTTATTCTTGGGCGGCTGCGCCGATTCGCTTCGCTTCGCGCCGAGCGAGTCGCAGAAACAGACCGCCGAGTTGACGCACCTGCTGGCGGCAAAGGTCAACGCTGAAGGCGCTGTGCCTGCCAGCCCTGCGACGACGCAGTTAGTTGCAGGCGCCCGCGCCGCCGTCAGCTATATCGGCCGGCCGGACAGCCCTGCGGACCCGGAACAATTCGATACGACTGCGGCGCAGGCCAACGCCGATGCGCTCGGACGCCCGGACCCCTGGACCGTCGCCGATTCGGCGCTCGAGCTCGGAATCGGTATCGCCGCCCTGGCCGGCGGAGTTTCCGGCGCCAAGGCCGTCAAATTCTTAAAGACGGCCCAGGAAAAGTCCAAGGCCCTCCAGGAAATCGTCCAGAACAACGAGGTCTTTATGAAGGCTGCGGACGCCGATACCAAGCAAAACTTCAAGATCGAGCAGCAGGCGCAGTCGCCGGCAACGAAACGAATTGTAACCGAGGTTAAAGCGGGGGCCTGATATGTCACCGACAATGCAGGTATTCGCAATCTTGCTGAGCGCCGCCGCCACGCTCATCGGCTCGCTGGTATTATTGAACCTCCGCCAGTTGAAACACTCTTTGGGCAAACAGGAGCTGCGGGTCGAACATACCCGCGACAACGTGACGACGCTTGCCGAGAAAATGAGCGAATGCAAGGTGGACTGTGAGCGCAGCTTTGTCAGCGCTGAATTGTTTTTGCGAGAGACCGGACTTGCCCGACGCACGATGGAGAATCTCTCCACGTCGATAAGCCGGATGGAAGGCACCCTGACTATTGTGGAGAAGATTCCGCAGATTTGCGGCGATATAACCCGCGCGGTAATCCGCGAGATGAATAACGGAGCCAAGAAAAATGACTGATGACCCGCATACCGCCAGAATCAAACAGACCCGCTGCCTGATTTTGAGCAACCTCAATCGGATGTACCCGACGCCTCTGCAGGTCAGAAGGCTTCATCGCGTCATGACCGGCTTCGACGAGCACTACGATATGGAGCTGCTGAAAAAGGACCTGACTTATCTCAAACAGAAGGCATACATCTATTACGTGGACGAACGCATCGGCGGCGCCGACAGCTTCGAGAAAAAGTTCGTTTCCCTGACCGCTGAAGGCAAAGAAATCGGTGATCGCACGGCAACCGACCCGGCACTGGAGATATAGATGGCGCAGCGCAGAACGCACAGCGTAATCGATAGACTGCCCGCCGAGCTGAGGCAGGCGTTGACGGCAATGGTCGTGGACGGGGCGTGGCCGGATGGCTGCCTCTGCCGCCAAGAAGGCAAGCCACGCTATGAGGACATGGTAAGTTATTGCGTCGAGCAGGGCTACGGCGTTTCCAGCTCGGCGGTCGGCCGCTGGGCCAAGAAGATGCGGCTGCTGGCGCGGATGCGCAGCTCCGCTGAGATCGTCCGGGATGTGATGGCCGACGTCACCGCCGAGAAGGCCACTGAAACGCAGCGGGCCGTCGCCGAGATGGTCACCGCTATTGTTATCGACTTTGTCAGCGACAAGGACGGTTTCAACGCCAAAGAGATCCGCGACATAGCCAAGGCCGTCAAGGACTGCACCGCCGTAAGCCTGTCCGCCGACAAGTACATCCGCACCGAGCTCGGCAAGAAAGCCGCCGTCGCCGCCGAATCGACCAGGGCCAAGTTAGGCGCCGCCGGCGTTGACCGCAAGCTGATTCAGGAAATTATCGATGAGCATTTGGGGGTAGTAAAATCGTAGCCGCCGCCGAAAAAATCTCGCTGCCGAAGGGCTACTTCCTGCCGTACCAGGTAAACTGGATAGCCGATGATGCGCACTACAAGCTGTGGGACAAATCGCGCCGCATCGGCGCTACTTACGCCGAGAGCTACCGCGCCTGCCGCGTCCGCAACACCATCGACCACAGGCGAGACTACTGGTTCAGCTCCGCCGATGAATCGGCGGCGGTGGAGTTCTCGCTCTACTGCCAGCAGTGGTGCAGGCTCTTTAATGCAGTCGTGCAGACCTTCACCGAGCAGCTCGAGGATGACCAGGGCTATCGATTCAATAATTACGTGGTCGAGTTTCCCAACGGCAGCCGCGTCAACTGTATGAGCAGCAATCCCCGCCGCTTCCGGTCCAAGGGCGGCGATGTATGCCTCGATGAATTCGACTGGCACGATTCGCCCGGCGAAATGCTCGATGCGGCCATGCCCGTCACCACGTGGGGTTATGATATTACGATTCTGACCACCCGCAACGGCGAAGGCTCGGAGTTTGATAATCTCACCAACGTAGCCAGGAAGGTCGCCGCCGGCGAGCTCGACCCGGAAAAGGACCCGGTCCTGCCCTGGTCGTATCACCTGACTCCTATAACGGTCGCCGTCGAGCAGGGCCTTGCCGAAAAAATCTACAAGCTGACCCACGTCGACCCTGCCGCCCGCGAGCGGTTTATCCGCGAATGCCGCGCCCGCTGCCGTAATCTGGATGCCTTTAACCAGGAATATATGTGCATCCCGTCGTCGGCGGCGTCCACGCTGATTCCGTACGATCTCTATCAATCCTGCGAGTCCTCCGATTGCTTAGCGAACCTCGTACCTCACACCGAGGCCCGCCGTGATTATTACTTGGGCGGCGACATCGGCCGTGAGAAGCACCTGACTGTATTCTGGGTCGCCGAAAGGCTCGGCGATGTCCTGGTAACCCGCAAGATTATCCGGCTTTATAAGACGCCGTACAACACGCAGCTTACCGTCGCGTCGGACCTGCTGAGTAATTACAACCTTCGCCGCGCCTGCATCGACGCCACCGGAATCGGCGACATGCTCGCAGAGAGCCTGCAGGACCGCTTCGGCGCCGACCGCGTCGAGAAGCTCAAGTTCACCAACCAGCTCAAGGACCACCTGGCCAGCGGCCTCCGCGCTTCCTTCGAGGACCGCCGCATAAGGGTGCCCAACGATGTGAAGGTCCGTGAGAGCTTTCACAAGGTGCGCAAGACCGTCACCGCCGCCGGCAACATTCGTTACGACGCCGCCTCCGACGCCACCGGCCACGCCGACGATTTCTGGGCCGCCGCCTGCTGCCGGGAGGCATCGAAGGTATCGGTCATTCCGGAGTGCATACTATTATGACCGAAGTCCTGGCAACACGCAGATTGAGTCCCGAGGCAGCCGAGCTGCTGAAGGCCGGCATCGACTCTCAAGTCGAAAAGGCCATAACCAAGAGCTACGGTACGAGCCAGCTTGCCCAGCTCTGGGCATCGGGTATGGACATGCCGGAATCCCGCCGCCGGACGGCCACTAAGCCTTACAGCCAGGTCGAATTGGTATTTGCCTGTGTCAACAAGCTTATCGCCAACGTCATGGCCCTGCCTCTGGTCCTGTCGACCATCGACGAAAAAATAATCGAATCCGGAGAGGTTTGGGACGTCCTCTTTAATAACCCGTTGATGAGCTTCGAGACGTTCATCCGCGAGACCGTCGGCCACTACGCCCTGAGCCGGGATGTCTTCTGGGTCTTTACCGATATGGTCGGGCGCCGACCGAAAGAAATCTTCGTCGTCTCGGGCACGCAGATGCATCCCATAACTCACAACCGCCGGCCCGATGGAGACCTCATAGGCTGGGAGTTCACAGGCTCCGGCGGAAAGCGCGCCGAATACACTCCCGACGAGGTCTGGCAGCTAAGGAACTTTAACCCTTACGACCGCTTTCACGGCTCCGGCCCTCTATCGGCGGCTAAGCAGAATATCGATTACGATTACATTGCATCGATGTTCGAGACCTCCAGCCTGCAGAACGGCGCTGAGCCCGGCATTATCCTGACGCACACCGGCTCGATGGATAAGGAGCAGAAGGACGCCTTCGTCGGCAATTTCGATTCGCGTCACGGCGGGCCCGACAAGGCCCGTCGCACCGTGCTCCTGACCGGCGGCGTTACCGCGTCGAGTTTGACGGTGGACATGGTCGACATGGACGTCGCCAATCTTACCGACAAGGCCGCTAAGAAAATCTGTTCCGCCTTCGCCACCCCGCCGGCGGTGGTCGGCCTTGTTACCGAGGCGCAGTACGCCCACGGCCCGGCCCAGCAGGATTATATCTTTAACACCGTAATCCCCCTGGCGTCGCTCATCGCGGGCGAATTGACCTACGGCGTCATCTCGCGGTTCTACAGCTCGTCGCAGCGGGCGGTCGAGGCGGCGAAGGCCCGCTACTTTACCAGCCGACTGCCGCTGCTGCGCAACCGCAGTTTTATCTCGGCGCGTCACAAGGCCGTCGGCCGCAAACAGAAGCTGTTCGCCTGGTTCGATTCCTCGCAGCACCCGACCGTCCAGGCCTCGCAGCAGGAAACAGCCAAAAAGGTATTAAAATATACGGAATCCGGCGTGCCGTTGAACGACCTCATCGAGGCGCACGACCTGCCGTATCAAAAGCAGCCCTGGGGCGACGACTGGTGGGTAACTATGGGCAGGGTCCCGGCCCGCTATACCCTGGAAGCGGGCATGGAAGGTCTGACCGGCCCATCGCTGCTGGAAGGCGAGCCGGCTGAACTGGCGGCGGATTTCGACGGACGCGAGCCCAAGGAAATCGCCGCCGGGACGAAGAAAATTGACGACCCTCGCAAGCTGCGCATCTGGAACAACTGGCAAATAAGCTGGGCCGGACTCGAGCGCGAGTATCGGGAGGCGATGCGCAAGTTATTTTTACGCCAGCAGCGCGAGCTCTTAGCCAAGCTGAAGAAGGCCCTGGCCGACGCCAAGGCCGTTAAGGCCGACCCCGATACTATTATCGCCCACGTCGTCTTCGATTTAATCAAGGAGGACGGCAAGCTCAAGGTCATCAACGATATATTCTTTACCCGGTCGGCTGAATTAGGTATCCGCCAGGCCCTCTCCGAGGTCGCCGGCGTTACCGGCGACGCCGCCGCCGATGCGGTTGCGAGGCTGAAGCTGAGTCCATCCGTCCGCAATTCGCTTGTCCGCTCGTCTCATAAAATCAAGGGCGCCAATCGCACAACCCAGCGGCAGGTCGCCTCGCAATTGCGCAAGGGCCTGGAGGCCGAAGAAGGTCTGCCGCAGCTCACTTCCCGCATCAGGCGAACGCTCGGCTCCAATCTCGGCCGGGCGCAGCGTATCGCACGCACCCAGACCGCCGGCGCCGTCGGCGCCGGGCGTCACGCAGGCCTCGCCGACTGCGGCGTGCAGCTCAAGACCTGGCTGACCAGCGGCGACGCCGAGGTCCGCGAATCCCACCAGGCAGCCGGCGAGGCATACGCCGAGGGCATACCGCTTAACCAGGCATTTATTGTCGGCGGCGCAGCGCTGATGCACCCTGCGGACCCCGCCGGCCCGGCAGCCGAGATCATCAACTGCCGATGCGTCGAGCTGGCCCGCGTTACAGGCAGCCGCAGCTTCAGTCTGGACTATTACAGCAATCTTAAATTTTACTCGTTATACGATATGGAGAATTCCCATGGCCAAGCCAACAAATAAGGCCGAAACCGGATACGTATTTGCCGCTGTCAAGGCAATCGACGAAGAAGCCCGCACCCTCGAGGCGGTAGCCTCGACCGCCGATTTGGACCGCGACAAGGAGATAATCCTTCCATCTGCGTTCATCGAGAGCCTTGCCGCCTTCAAGGCCAACCCCGTGATTCTGGCCACGCACCTTCACCGCCTTTCCGACGGCTCCTCGCCGGTAATAGGCTCGGCCATTCCGGAGACGATTCAAGTCGGCCAGAGCGAAGTAACATTCACCATGCGCTTCGCCGACACGCCAAAGGGCGACGAATACTGGAAGCTCTACAAGGACCGTCACATGCGTGCCTTTTCTATCGGTTTTATCCCCATCGAATGGACCGATGAAAAGGACGAGCATTTAGGCTATGTCCGCACCTATACCAAGATTGAGCTTTTGGAGATCTCGGCCGTGCCCGTGCCCTCGAACCGCCGCGCACTGGCCAGGGCCAAGGGCTTCTTCGAGACCGCCGACAGCCGCGACGAGCTGGCCGAAATCGTAAAGACCGCACTGGCGGAACAGTCCGCCAATACGGATAAATCAATCACGCAGCTTCGCAGCTTTCTCGAAGAATCCTTTGACGATATTAAATCGCTTTTAATCGCCGATTCCGGCGGGTTCGCGGACGAGCTCCTGCTCGGTAGTAAGTCCGATTCACCCGCCGATGCCGGCGCCAAAACCGAGCGGCAACTGCAACGTATCGAACGGGCATTTCAAAAACCTTTAGGAGAAAAATAACATGTCTTTTACAAACGAACAAATAGAAGCCAGGCTCAAGCAGACCGCCGACACGGTGGAAACCGCCGTCGGGGATATGCGAAAGAATCTGGCAACGAAAAAAGAGGTTCTCGATCTCATCAACGAGCGTACCGGTATCGACGGCGAGCTGATTAAAAGCAGCGCTGCCGACATAGACAGGCTCAATACCGGCGCCGACGAGGTTAAGGCGAATCTTGATCGGCTTGACGAGGAAATCCGCAAATTCAAAAACCAGCGTCTCGCCTCCGCAGCGATGCAGGGCTCGAACCGCAACTACAAGGGCTATTTCTCCAGCCCCCAGGAAGCCAAGGCCTTCGCGCTGCTGGTTATGGCCGCAGCGACCTCCGGTCACAGCCAGCTTTCAGAGCGCCACGAGGCGGCGTCGAAAGCGCTCGATGCGATGGGAATCGAGCCTTACTGGCTGGACGGTTCCGGGCACAAAGCGATGACCGGCTCATCGCAGGCCGCCGGCAGCGCCCTTGTTACCATCGAGCAGATCCCGACAATCATCATGCTGCTCGAGCGATACAGCAAGTTTCGCGCCAATGCTCAGATTGTACCGATGGGCGCCGGCTCGACCACGCAGCCGAAGGTTGATTCGCTGCTCGAGATCACCTGTCCCGGCGAAGGCAAAGAAGCCACTCTGAAAGACCCGACCATCGCCATCCTGTCCATGCTGCCCAAGACGCTAATTGCAGTCACCGCGTATTCGATAGAGCTCGAGGACGATTCCCTCGTCCTGCTCGGTGAGCTGCTAATCGGCCTGTTCACCCGCTCTTTTGCCTACTACGAGGACCTCTTTGGTTTCCTCGGCGACGGCACATCGACATATTTCGGTTTCAAAGGCTGCGTCGGCGCCCTGCGGGCCGTCGATGCGACCATCGCCAATATCAAGTCTCTCGTCGTCGGCGCCGGCAACGCATACAGCGAGCTGACTCTGGCCAACTTCAAATCGGTTGTCGGCGTAGCTCCGCAGATGGCCGACGATGAGCTCAAGTGGTACGTCCACCGATATTTCTTCTGGACCGTCATGGTCAAGCTGGCCCTGGCCGCAGGCAGCGGCACGGCCACCGAAATCCTGACCGGCCAGGCGACGCGGCAGAAAACTTACCTGGGTTATCCCGTAGAGCTTACCCAGGTTATGCCCAGGGCCGAGGCCAACAGCCAGATCTGCGCACTACTGGCGAATTTGAGAATAGGCGCGATGCTGGGTGCGCGAGGCGGTATGGAATTTGCGACCGCCAGCGAGCGCTATTTTGAGAAGGGCCTGATCGGCGTTCGCGGCATCGAAAGAGTCGCCATCAACGCCCACGGCGTCGGCGATACGACCCAGGCCGGCCCCATCTGCGGATTAATCACAGCCGCAGGTTAATAGCGGCAATTGTGTTTCGTGAATCGAAAGTTGTGAATCGTAACTTGTTTTGAAAGGATAAATGATGGATTTACGAGCAATCCTGAAGCTGCTCAAATTCGCCCTGGTGCTGCCTCCGCAGCTCAAAGACGACGGCGACTTCGCCGGCAACACCTACATCGATACGCAGGGCCTCGGCGCGGTGCTGTTTCTGTTTGCGACGGGCGCAACCGACGTCGCCGCCGGCGACGCCATAGGTTCCACCGCCGAGGGTACGGCCCCCAAACTCGAGGAGTGCGACACGACCGGCGGCTCGTATACCGCCGTAGCGGACGCCGCCCTGGCCGACAGCATCCAGTATGACGAAGACGACAAGCTGTTCGGCATCTTCGTCGACTGCGCAAGGACGCACAAGCGTTACATGCAGGTAAACCCGCCGCACTCGGCGGCCGGCGCGGTCAACGGCTCGAACCTGTGCGTTATCGCCATAGGATTCCCGTCCGACCAGATGCCGAAGAGCGCCGGCGGCATGGGCCTGGAAGAGCTCATCGAGGCGTGAGCAGCGACATCGAGGCGTAAGCAGCGACTGTAAATGGAACTTGTTATGCCCGCCCGCTGCGGCGGGCGGGTGTAACGTTAAAAAAAAGAAACGAGGTAAATATATGTGGGTAAAATTCACTAAGACCTATACCGGCCCGGCAGGCATGTTTATCCGGGGCCAGAAATACGACCTGCCCGAGATGACGACGCTGTCTCGAATCGACCGCAGTTTTTACGAGCCCTGCGACGCCCCCTGGGACACGCACAAGGACCCGCAGCTCATCAGGCTGAACGAGCTGCAGGAACAACTGGCCAAGGCCCGCCAGCAGGCCGAGGGGTTCACACGCGCAGCCGAGGAGATGATGCAGAATGCCGAGGCAAGGAAGGCCGATGTTATCGCCAGGGCTGAGGCTGCAAAGGACGCCACCGATGCCGAGCGTCCGCGCAAAGATGCCGAGTTCCGCCTGGCCCAGAGTGACATGGACGGCGCTTTAGCCCACGCCGACCTCGCTCGCATCACGGCCAAATCATTCGCTAAAAAAACTGAGGCGCTCGAGGCCGCCATCGACGAAATCCGCAAGACCCAGGCCGACGAAGCTGCGAAAGCCACCGAAGCCGACACATCTGACGAAGCCGCCAAGACCGCCGAAGCCGCCGAGGCCGAAGAAACCGCCGAGCCGCCTGCAGCCACCGACGCTGCCGACGCCGACGAAGCCAAAGCCGCCGAGGCCGCCAAGGCCAAAGCCGCCGACGTCGACGAAGCCAAAGCCGCCGAGCCGGACAAGGGCGGCAAAGCCAACGCCCAAAGAAAGGGAAAAAATGAACGTGAAGATCAAAAAGACCTATCGCGGCCCCCTGGGCCGCTTCCGAAGAGGCGCCAGCTACGAGCTCAACAGCCACGTCGCGGCCCAACTGCCGGCGGGCGTCGTTGACAAGGCCGTCGCCGCCTCGCCCGCCGACAAGCAGGCCCGTCCGGACAAGGACCGCGAAAGGTTCAAAACAAAATGACGTTTAAGGGCGATTAAAACCGCCCGTAAAGAACGTTTTAACGGTGGTTAAAAGGAATGCTGTTATGGTGAAATCCAAAACCGAACATGATCTCTATCTCGAACAAGTAGATTTGTATATCAAGAACCAGCAAAAGCACATCCAGAGCTGTAATGAGGAGATTGCGGCGAATAACATCCAAATAGACCTGCTCAAGCAATCCAGTGCCCTGGAACGGCAGCAAGCCCGCCTAATGCAGCAACGAATAACGCTCACGACGAAACAGCGCGAGAAATATCTAAAGCGGTTGGAATAAAAGAAAAATGGCAGAGCTAATCGCAAAAACAGCCAGCGCCGTAGCCGTTGACGAGGACCTTACGGTCCTTCTCGACTGGGTTAATATCGAGCAGGTGTCGGCCTTCACCGTTGTCGTCGACAACGCCGGCGGCGGCTCGGCAAACGATATCGCCGATGTGCAAATAGATACGTCCGCCGACGGCGGCGACACCTCCGATTTAGACCAGCACGACGGCGTACCGGCCGTCCCAATCGCATCGGCCAAGGCGTCGCTCGGAACCTTCACCGAGTCCGCCGCCTTCGTCCGCGTCCGCGCCAAGTGCGCAGCCGGCGAGGATACCACGGCAAGGGCCGTCCTCTTTGCCGACAGCTCCGTCGCCCGCATCTGCACACTCGCCGACGTTAAGGAGCGTCTGGGCCTGACTGATACCGACCATGATTCGGTCATCGGCAGAATCATAACGGGCGTCGAGCGCATCTTCAGCGGTTACTGCCGCCGCGAGCTGATTGTTACCGCCTCGGATGTCACCGAGTATTACGGCGGCGGCGCTTCTCTTTTGGCGCTTCGCCGCTACCCGGTCGTGACAGTAACGTCGGCCACGGTCGCCTACGATTACGATTTCGATTCAGCCATTCCCTTGACGCCGAATAGCGACTACCGCGTAATCTCCGGCAGCAAGAAGGGTATCGTCAGCCGGATATATACCATTTGGCCGAAAGCGCACGATTCCATCCAGGTCATCTATCGCGGCGGCTACTGCGCAGCCGGCCAGGCCCCGGCGGCAGGCGAGTACGCGATGCCCGCCGACCTTCGGGAGGCGGCCATCGAGCAGGCATCTTTTATCTTCAAGCGACGCGACGATATCGGCCTGTCGGCCGTCGGCTTCCAGGGCGGCAATGTCAGTAAGTTCAGCGCAATGAAACTGCTGCCTATGGTCGAGGAAGTTCTCAAAAATTACAGGAGTCCGGAATTATGAGACGCAGAAAAGCCAAACATTATTACGTTGATATTCCGAAAAAAATCTCGCACCGAATGCGCCGCGCAGCAGGAACCTATATCGCCCCGTCCGGCGGCAACAGCAGCAGCTACAAGCTCCTGCGACGCTTCCGTCCGAGTATGTTTTTTGACCTGATGGCCAAGCTGTCCGGAAAGTAATTATGCAGTTAGTAATTGAATTGGATTCAAATTTCGATAAAACCATCGCCGAATTAGGCTCGATGGGCGGGCGCATCGGCGCCGCCGCCGGCAGGGGCCTCCTGGCGGCCGGCCAGTTAGCGGCGAACAACGTCGTTAAAAACTACCTGACCGGCCAGGCCTTAAAAAGACGCAGCGGCGACCTGGCCCGCGCCGTCCAGTCCTGGGGCGAATCGCCCGACGATGTAGTCGTAGGCGTCAGGCCCGGCTCTGCGGTCGCCAAGTACAAATGGCTGCTCGGCGACGAGCAGATGACCATTACCCCCAATCGCGGCCATTTCCTGGCCATCCCGGCCGGTGAAAATCTTACGCCCACCGGCAGGACCCGCTACGAATCGCCCCGCGATAAGCCCGAAGGCTTTTTCGTTCGCACCGGCAGCCAGCTCCTGTTCGGCTACCGACGCGGGAAAACGAAACGGGCAAAGTTCAGGCTGCTCTTTGTATTGGTCCCGTCAGTCTTTGTTCAGGGTACCGGCGCACTTGCCGACGGCGTCCTCGACGTCGAAGACAACATGACCGATCTTGTCCAGGCAAGGATCGAGGGGGTGAACTAATGGCCAACGACGGCGGTATGATTGCCCTGCTCGAACAATGGCTCGCCGACACCCTAAAGGCCCTGACCAGCGGCGGCAAAGCAATCTTTAATACCGCCGACGTATGGCGCCACCAAATCGGCGCAACCGCAGGCGGCATGGAGGCCTTCAGCCGCTTCGAGCCCTTCGCCTTCGTCTCGTACCAGGCGACCGACGCCGCCCGCGAGGGCGATTACGACCTTCGCCAGGTCATCGAGTTCGCCATCCTCATCGGCGTCGAATCGCCAAAGGCCGGCGACGCCCGCATCGGCGAATCATCGGCGAAGCTCGGCGTCAGTAAAATCCGCGACCTGGTCATCGCCGCCTTCGACCGGCAGCACCCGGCCGGCGGCCTGAAGTGCGATGAAATATATTACACCGGCGACTTCGAGGTGCTGGACTCGCCGAAACGGTACATGATTCAAATGAACTTTGAAACCAGCTATTTAGCAGTGGAATAAAACTTAATTTAAGGAGTAAAAACAATGGCAACTGTAAACAATCGGCTGCGAACGCCGCAGGCGGTAACCATCAACGCCGTCACCGCCGGCGGCACGACCATTTTGCGCATCGATTGCGGCTACGACGAGCGTCTCGAATCGCCGCCCGACGGCCTGGAAGTGCCGCTCAAGGACAAATGCACCGAGTACGTTCGCGGCGTCATCACTTCCCAGGACTGGCCGATGTTTATCGACCTGCTGACCGGCGTTCTCGGCACCGGCGTATTCTACGAGCGCAAGAGCGGCGTCGCCATTGAGACCGGCTTCGTCCAGCACACGCTGACAGCGCCGGTCATCTACCGTGCGGTAATGAATTTCGTCAAGGGCCAGTACGGCACCGTCGAGTACGCCTTCGAGTGCAGGCCCGCCGACGAGACCAAGGGCATCGCCGATATGTGGGTGCCATTGGATGAGCAGGCGGCCCCGACCTACGTCAGCTCCGCACGCGGCGGCTACCGCATCGTATCGGCCGTATTCAGCAGCGGCGAAAACCTCATCAATATCTACCACGTAACCGGCTTTACCTTCACCTTAGAGCTGCCTCTGGTAAAGGAATCAAACGACGGCGACATCGGCTATACCTGCTGCGAGGCGATGCTGGACGGTATCAAGGCGACGGGCTCGATTACCTTCCAGGACGCCGAGATCGCAGCCTCGCTTCTCAAGGCCCAGGCCCTCCTGGCGGCGACCAAGGACCAGCTCATACTCACGGCAACCCAGGGCCAGGGCGCATCGGCCAAGGCTATCACTCTTTTAGGAGTCGATTTTACGACTATGGGCGACGATGCGCGGGCCGACGTCAACCGGCCGTTCGGCGAATATACCGTCAATTTTGAAATCGCCAACGACGTCGATACCCAGCTTACTTTGGCAGGCGCCAACAAGATAATTGCGGTAGCGTAAATTATGGCAAAAGACGTAAATATACATCTTAAGACTCGCGGCGCCGAAAAGACGAAGGAGGACTTTCGCGGCGTAGGCGCCGCCGGCCGCAAGACCGGCGAGGACGTCGCCGGCGGACAGAAGCAGGGCGGCCGCGCAACGGACCAGGCGTCCGCAAAGCTCGGCATTATGGGCCGCACCATCGGACGTCTAAAGACCCAGGTATTCAGTCTCGTCGGCGCCTGGCTCGGCATGCAGGGCCTCCAAAGAATCTTCGCCTTCGTAATTGCGCGGTTGGAGCGCATACTGGAATTGCAAAAGCAGATATACCAGAAATCCCTGGCCCTGTCCGAGGTCGGCCAGGCCCTCGAGTTCCAGACCGGCACCGCCGGTCGCCAGCGTGAATGGACCCGCCGCGCCCTCGAGCTTCAAAAGGCCGGCGGTTTTCCCACTATCGACGTCGCCAGCCAGATGCTGGTCTCCATGGACATCGCCTTTGCAAAGCACGGCGGTATAAAGCAGCAGTGGGTTCGGGACCTGGGCAAACAACTGGCCCCCTTCATCGGCGCAGCGTCAATGGCCGGTCCCGAGGTGGGTAAACTTTTTGAGTTCGCAGGCACCGCCGGGGTAGAGCCAACCGCCGAGGCTTATAAAGCCTATCTTGCCAAACTCCACGCCGGTTATACCGCCAGCAAGGCAACTATTTTTGGCCAGTTTATGGTTGGCCTGCAAAAAGGCGGCACCGCCTATATCGGAATGGGCGGCACGCTCGATGAGGCGATAAGCACCTTCGTTTCGGCCCGCTCGGTAACGGCCAACGAGTCGCTTGCCGCAAGCCTGATGGAGCAGGCATCCCGCCTGGCGGGCGGCGCGTACGAAAAACCGCGAGCCGCGATGGAGAAGGCCCTCGGCGTCGACTGGTCAACGCTTACTATGGGGCAGAAGATGCAGTCCCTGCTGAAGTACGTAAGTGCGATACCCGAATCGCAGCGAATCCAGCGGCTCACACAGATAGGCTTTCCCGCCGAGCTGACCACGCAGATAAGCAAGCTCGTCTCGCCCGAGGCCGTCGGCACAATGGCCCAGGCCCGCGATGAAGTGTTGAGCGCCACGGCCGATACGCTCGGTCAAACGACCGATGCGTATCTGAAAAGCACCCTGGGTAAGGCCCGGGTTACCGATACACGGGCTGATGTCATCCGCACGGCACACGCTGAAAAATTCGCCGACTGGCAGAACCGTCTCACCACTGCGAAAGGGGCGGCTGAGGATGCGATTGCCACAACCGATCTTATCTGGATGAAAGATTCGATTGCGCCGCACGTCCTCGCAATGATCAAGCTGAGCAAGGACATCGAGCAATTCTCGGCGAAATTGCCCGAAGGCCCCCTGCGCGGGCGCGCCGAGAAAATACGCAGCGACATACGGCAGACCCTGAGCTGGATGATACCCGGCGGCCGACTTTTCAAAAGTCTATCCGCCTGGCTGCCGATGGGGCCGGCCCAGCTACAACACGCCGTTCCTTTTTTATACCCCAAAGGTCTCGCCGGCGTACGAGGTTACCAGTACACGGAGCGTTTCAAGGAATTGCAGCAGGAAGCGGCCAAGGCCGAGCAACCTACCGCCGAACCGCCCGCGCCCGCGCCCGCAACAACCGAAGGCGGCGCCGCCTACGGTCCGCCGCCTGTCGAAGCCGCGCCGGTGGAAATCGAGCTGCCGGTGACGGGCAGGCCGAAGGTGCAAGAGCCTGAGCCGGTGACGCTAAGCGCCAAGGCCGAAGGCCAGACAACGGAAGTAGAGCTGCCGGTAACGGGCAGGCCGGAAATTAAAGAACCCGAGCCGCCTCCAATGGTCGAGAGTGCAGAAGGTTCATTCGAAGAAGTTGAAGCGCCGGCGCCGGCGCACGCGCCCGCGCTGATTCTTTCGCCGCTGCCGGCCGGCGCCGCCGTCGAAGCCCCGCCGCCGCAGGTCGTGCACGTGCACCACTATTACGATTATGGAATCCACTATCACGGCGGCAACGGCTACGAGCCGTCGCCGCGATACGAGCAGGTGGGATAATGTCAATTGCCCTGACTAACGTATTCGGCTCTGAAATACGGCTTGCCGTCCAGCCGCGTACTATGGTCCGCCAGTTCTCCGGCTTTCCCGGCGCCCACGGCCTGACGGCGATGAGTATGGGCACGAGGGGCTACGCCCTGCAGGTCTCCGGCACGCTGCGGGCCGCCAGCCGCGCCTTTCTCGAGGTCGCCGTCCGCCTCATCGAGCAGTACCTCTGGCGAGCAGCCGATGCCTACAGCTTCGCCGGCAGCACCTACGGCTACGTCGTCTGGAACCAGTTCGAGGTCCTTACTGATTCGGCCGGCAAAGCCGTCCACTATACCTCCGAAGGCTGGTACGTCTGTAAGTTCGTCATGCACGGCAGGAGCCTTCTATGAGCCTCACCGACGCCAGGCGACTAAGCCGCACCGCGCAAATGCTCATCGTCGAGGCCCGCCGCTGCGTCGGCAGCCCGCCGGCATACGAACCCGACTGGCAGCCGGTATGGTCCGCCCGCGTCGAGCGCATGGTCATCGCCGCCGGCGCAAAGTCATCGACCGCCGTCATCACATTTCCCGATATTCGCTGGGACGCCAACTGCGGACTTCAATGGTCGGACATGGTGCGCATCCGCTCGAACGAATTTCCACCGCCCGCACGCGCGGTAATCTTCTGCGGATTTATAACCTCGGTAAAGCGGGCCTTCGCCGGTGGCGATGAAAAGTCCGGCGCCTTCGAACGCAACAGCCTGCTGGTAGCCGACCACCGCTGGCTGCTTGCCGCATCGAGCGTCCTTTACGGCCAATTAGCACGCAGCCCGGACGATTATTATTTCTTCGGTCAACCCACCCAGTCGCCGAGGTGGGGCCGCTATACCCACCTGACCGGACGCCGCCTCATCTTCAACGAATCCGGCCGGCCCAACCGCGACGCCGACTCCCTGGCCGTCCTGGACGCCGCAGGTGGCGTAATGTGCCGGATGGGCGTATTTGCAGACCCTGCCGTCGCAGAACACTGGACGGCCCGCCAGATGCTCGTTTACGTCCTGAGTCCCATCTTCAACGCCGCCTACGATTACTTCCCGCTGGCCGACCCATCGGCGCTTCTGGGCCTGGAGCATCCCGATTTCGACAAGGTACTCAATCACATCTTGGTGGGGGGCCTCAACGTGATGGAGGCGGTCGAAACCATTTGCCGCCCCCTGGGCTGGTCCTTCCGTGAGGAATACTACGCCGACGGCGGCATATCCCTGGTATTTTACAAGTGCGGCGAGGCCTCCGCCTACAGCCGCAGCGAGGCCGAGCGCATAATAGTCCACCGCCTGTACGCGCCGGCAGCCGGCGAGACCATCGACGCCGCCGTCGCAGGCGGCGAAAAAATGTTATGGTCGGCCGAGTTCGACGAGGACATCCGCCAGGTGGTCAACGCGCCCGTAGCCTTAGGCGCACCCGACCGCTTCGAGTTCACCGCCCAATTGGTCCCCGCCTGGTCGGACGCCGACTTTGCGCCCGATACATCCGAGGACAACGCCAACCTGTTTTTTACCGATGCCGAATTGCAGGAGATTACCGACAAAAACAGCAAGGATTACTATAAGTATTACCACATTGCCGGCTCGTCACTGCTGCGCGAGGTCTGCCGCAAATGGTCGCTCAACGAAACCGGCAGGTATTCTGCCAGTCCTTACGGGCGGGGCCTTCCCTTCGATTTCACAACGGTCATTCCCTACCGGTATATCCTGTCGTCCTCCGGCAGGCGTTTGTTTGGTCCTTTCACCCGGTATTTGCTGGATTGCCTGACTCAGGACATCAACTCTGCCAATACCGTAGGCGTAAAGGTGGAATTTTCCCTGGACGGCGGCGCAAGCTGGCAGGTCATGTGCGGCGCTGTACCGGTGTTGAGTAAGGAGGCCGGCATCTACATCGCCGAGCCCAATCTTGCTTTGATGGTCGACGAATCCGAAGCGACCATCGAAGGCGGCGCTTTAGACGGTGTTCAGCTCAACTACTTTACCTCGCTTGCGGACGATAAAGTCAACGGCCGGTCTTTTGTCGCCGGCGAATGGCGCACCCGCGTCCGCGTCACCGCATCGGTGCAGCTCGACATGCGGTTAGTCCGCCGTTCAGCGCCCGGATGGTCAAGCGGCTCACCCTTCTGGCAGGCCCGCATTTACGATTTTTCCGAACGCTACGGCATCTGCGACCGCACGGCATCGAGCGTATTCGAGAACACCGGGATACCGGCGTATCAATACAATACCGGCGGACTCATGGCCTCGCACTTAGACGCCATCCGCCGGGCAAACGAGGACATGAGCATCTCCGGCGTCTTCACCCTCGATAGATTATGGTTAGGCGACGGCGCGGGCTATCCCGCCTTCGCCGTCGGCGACTGCATCGAGCAGGTGGCCGGGCGGGCCTACGGCCTGACCGCCGCCTTCGGAACCGAGATTTTGCACCCCGAAATTATCCAGATTGTCTACCTGCCCAACCAGCAGCGGCAGCAGTTAATAACGCGTGATCTTAGATTTGCGGATATGAATAAATGAGTGCGATTATAACGGTCGATTTCTGTGTGCCGGCGGGCTATTTGCCCGGCGATTACTGCCGATTGTTTTCAAACGGCGGCTCGGGCGCCGTGGATTACGAAACGCCCGTTGTTCCGGATGTGTTTGAATTATTTCCTCGAGGCGCCGGCATCTACGGCTTCGGCCTGGCGCCCTTCGGCTCTTTCCGGTTCGGCTCAGCCCACTCGATGCGAACCGCCGGTTTCGGCAATCTTCCCTTTGGCAGATTCCCCTTCGGCTTAGGCGCCGTCTGGGTCAGGGCGAAGAGCCAGGTCGATTCCTGCGGCCAGTACAAATTCGCCTTCAAGGCCTACGATGCCGCCGGCAACGCCGGCGCCGGCAGCCCGGAAGAGGTCTCCGTCGACGTCCACATAGCCCCGCCGCAGCCGAGCGGCCTGGTCAAGGTCAGTTACGACAAGGTTACGGATATCCTGGTCTTAGAAGCGGCGTAAAGAGTTTTGAGTTTTGAGTTTTGAGTTTTGAGTTACAGAAAGGAGTTTATTATGAAGCGTTGGCTCAGGATTGGAACAATGGCGCTCGTTTTGGGATTTTTAACATTAGGCTTGGCCGACCAGGAATGCCCGCCGCCGGTGGTTGTGGATCCTAACGACGTCGGATTCGAATACGATGCCGGGCAGGTCCCCTGGCCCATTATTAAGGCCGAGCGGATACCGCTTGGCGAGGCCTTCTCCTGCGGCCTGGCGTGCTGCGACCCCGAGGAGATGCCGCTCAGCGTGCAGGTCGATGCCGGCCCTGCGGCGATGACCGTAACGCAGGCCGGCAACGATACCGAGGTATTCCGGCTGGTCTGGACGCCGATGGAGACGGGCGTGCACTATATCGAGGTATCCTGCACGGATACGGAGCCGCCCGACACCGATGGTCCGAAGACCACGCGAAGGTGCATCGTGCTCGACGTCTACCGTATCAACCAGCCGCCGGTTATTACCGGCTGCGGCGGTTGAAAAAAACAGCCGCTCTTTGACAAGTTAACAGGTCCACAGAAGGTATAAAAAACAGATGCCGGGGCCCAGGGCCAACCCTGACAGCTATGATATCTCACTCCGGGAGAGGCACAACGGCCTTTAGTACTCGATTGTGAACAGCACGTTGAATTTCCGCCTTGCTCTCGTTTGACCGTCTGGTTGTTTCGGCATCAAAAGCGTCTTGCCAATACGGCAATACTTCCACGTGAGACAATTCGGTCGTAAGGGCGTGCTCCAGGCGTGTCACTCTCTCTTCGAGCAGCTTGAGTCTTTTCTGAAAACGACTGCGAGCCAGGTAGAAGGCCTGGTTCTGGTGATGTGGGTTTACTTGGTGCGGCCCCACCGTCAAATCCTTTATTCGCTGACGGTCCGCCTCTTCCCAATGGGTGGTAGGTGGATACTTCTGAGCATACCCGGTAAGACAGATTCCCCCTATCAACACCACAACCAGCACCACGAGCGACAACGTTTTGGTTTTCATGCCAGGTCCCTTTCTCGGATAAAATGTTTTCCAGTTCGAGGTACGTCAAGTCCCATTATAGCGGAGTGCCCGGGAAAGTCAAGGGTAAGCTCCTCCTGACCATCAACAACCACCCCGATATTCGCAAGCTCTACAAGGGCCTGCCACAACTGACAATAAATGTGACCTATTCGGTCGCCCGCGACAAAAGCGCCAAGTCGCGGAAAAGAACCGAGCTCATCATCGCCAATTACCCGTTACCCGGGAAAGGAGCTGATAATAAATGAAATTCGAGGATGCCGTAAAATTAGTCCAGCTTCATTACGAGGCCGAGGAGGATAACCTCGCCCCGTTCGTGTCGCCGCTGGAGGCTTACGAAGCGATTACGAAGGACCTCAAAAACCTCAGAGCCCAGGTCTTCCGAAAGCCCGGCGACAGGAAGCTTGATTCGATGTGCATCGAAGCCGCGCACTTAGCGGCGACGGTACTGCGATTTATGACGGAGCTGACCTGATAAATAGCGCTTAGCAAGTCCCGCGCTGTCTGCGGGATTGAAGATAATGTACCGCCCAACCGCCGGTCGAATCCATTCGAGCCTGACTGACAGCATAACAGGCCGGCGACGGCGACCCTGTGTTTAGCAAATTCCGTGCCAGTTGCGGATTACAGCCAGACGCAGGCTGAATTACAGACCAGCCCGGCGATAAAAATCGTCGTAAACGGGCCGGTATTTTTCTGCGCTGCCTCGAATTTTTCACAAACCACCTAACATTTACAAAAGTTGCTGCGCATCAAAATGCGCATTGCGCTTCGTAAATTGCGCTTCGTTGGCTTGTTTTGGGTATTTTCTTAAACGTAAAACCGCCGTTTTGAACGCAATAAACGGTTATTAAACGTTTTTTACGGACCGGTTATTTTTGGCCATTTAGCTGGCGCAAAAGTGCCGATTCGGGTGGTTTTGGCCAAATAGCTTTTTTAAAATTTCCGCCTGCAGCCGCCCGTTGAATCCCCGTTTTTACCCCCTTATCCCGCGATTTCCCGCCTTTTCCCGCCTTTTCCCACCGCTCGGCAGTTATGGCCATTTACGTTGTCGTTTCACACCCATGCGAGAAAGATGGCGCCTTGGAAATGCGCATTCAGACATGCC